>Ga0256311_1000113_pt1 | contig 13085 bp, 13 predicted proteins | sample ColtaT_5_FD_183680 | JGI IMG/M metagenome (GOLD analysis project Ga0256311, IMG submission 183680) | Metatranscriptome of freshwater microbial communities from Columbia River, Oregon, United States - Colum_Colum_RepC_8d (Metagenome... | ecosystem: Environmental > Aquatic > Freshwater > River... | reverse complement strand
GCGGTCTTGCCAGTGCCAGTCTGCGCGGCGGCGAGCAGATCGGTGCCCGTGAGCACGGCTGGGATGGCGCGCTGCTGGATGGGGGTGGGCGTGGTGTAGCCCTCTTTGGCAACAGCAGACAGCAGGGCCGGATGCAGGCCCAGTTCGGTAAAGGTCACTTTTAAAGCTCCGTCACGATGATGCGGAGCAAGACCTCTCCGCGCGGTTGTGTCACTTGAGCGTGACAACAAAAGGGCGCGGAGTATACGCGCTGCCCAGGCCTTCAGTGCAGATAGCCCGAGAGCTTCGCCTCGATATTGCGCGGGTTCTCGCCCTGGGCAATGGAGATCAGACCTTCGATGACCAGATTGCGCATCGTCGTCTGCCGGTTGATCACCGACTTGAGCTTGGCGGCGAAGGGCAGAAAGAACAGGTTGGCCGCCGCGATGCCATAGATGGTGGCGGTGAAGGCAGCCGCAATGCCATGGCCGAGCTTTGAAGGGTCGGCCAGATTCTTCATCACCGCGATCAGCCCCAGCACCGCGCCGATGATGCCGAGCGTGGGCGCATAGATGCCCATGCCCTCGTAGAACTTTGCACCCTGGGTATCGAAGTGCTCCTTGGTTTCGATCTCGACTTCCAGCACGGTGCGGATGGTGTCGGGCTCGGCACCGTCGACCAGGAGTTGCAGGCCTTTTTTCAGGAAGGCATCGGGCTCGTTTTCCACACTCGCCTCGAGTGCCAACAAACCCTGCTTGCGCGAGACGTTGCTCCACTCGACGATTTTCTCGATGAGCTTGTGGCCATCCTGCACGGGCGGCTTGAACAGCCACTTGGCCATTTGCAGGGCGTGCTTCACCACCGGCCCCGGGGTTTGCACGAGGATCGCAGCGATGGTGCCGATGATGACGATGACGAAGGCCGCCGGCCCCCACAGCGCGGAGACACCCGCGCCTTTCAGAATCGAACCGCCGATGAGCGCGCCGAAGGCCAGCACCAGACCGATGACGGTCATCAGGTCCATGGCCTAGCCCTTGGCAGACGTGCTGACGGCGCGCGGCTTTCTGGCCTTGGCTGGTGCCAGCCATTCGCCGAGTTGCGCCCGCACATGGATCAAGGCCTGCCCGTGAATCTGGCAGACCCGCGATTCGGTGACGTTCAATACCTCACCGATCTCGCGCAGATTGAGTTCGTCGCGGTAGTAGAGCGAGAGCACGGTCTGCTCTTTCTCCGGCAGGGTGCGGATGGCATCGGCGAGCGCTTTCTGGAACTCCTGGTTCTGCAGATGCTCGGCCGGTGTGAAATTGCTCAGGTCCTCTACCTGCCAGGCTTCGTCTTCCTCGCCGTCGGAGGCCGCATTGATCGACAGCATCTGGCATTGCGCCGCGTCGGACTGAATCCCGCGGTAGTCATCAATGCTGATGCCCATGCTGGCGGCGACATCCGTCTCGCGCACGGCGCGACCGCGCTCCTGCTCAAGTCGTCGCACGGTCTCGGCGGCCTGACGCACTTTTTTGTGGACGCTGCGCGGTGCCCAGTCGCCGGCACGCAACTCATCGACCATCGCACCACGAATGCGGATGCCGGCATAGGTTTCGAAACTCGCACCCGCGCTGCCGTCGTAGTGTCGCGCCGCATCGAGCAGGCCGATCATGCCGGACTGGATCAGGTCATCGACTTCCACCGACGAGGGCAACCGTGCGGCCAGGTGATAGGCAATGCGCTTGACCAGCTCGCTGTGCTGCGCCACCAGCGCACGCTCGTCGACCTGCGGCGAGGTGAAGCGAGCGAGCGCGCTCATGCGGCCACTCCATGCACCTGGCCGTTGGGTTGCACGAGGCGCTCGACGAAGAACTCGACATGGCCGCGCGGCAGGCCCGGGGTCCAGGCCTCGGTGCGCTTGGCGATGGCCTGAAACGCGAGTGCGGAAGGCGCGCTCGGATACAGTTCCACCACCGGTCGTTGCTTGCGGATGGCGGCTTTCAACCAGTCATCCTGCGGAATGGCGCCGAGAAAACCCAGCGTCACATTGAGAAACTTCTCGGCCACCCGTTCAAGGCCGGCATAGAGATCGCGCGCCTCGCCGAGATTGGCGACCTGGTTGGCCAGCACCTGCACACGGTTCACCCCATGTTCGCGGCTCAAGACCTTGATCAGCGCATAGGCATCGGTGATCGAGGCCGGGTCGTTGGTGACGACGAGAATGATCTCCTGCGAGGCGGCCGAGAGCGTCAGCACGGTGTCGGCAATGCCGGCACCGGTGTCGACCAACAGCACATCGACCGGCGGCTTGAAATCGCTCATGGCATGCACGATGCCGGCGTTTTCAGTGCGGCTCAGCTCGGCCATTTTCTTCAGGCCCGAACTCGCCGGGATCACCATCAACCCGGCCGGGCCGCGCAGGATGGTGTCCTCCAGCGTGCAGCGCCCTTCGAGCACATGCGAGAGATTGAACTTGGGTGTGAGGCCCAGCAGCACGTCGATATTGGCAAGGCTCATGTCGCCATCGAGCAGCAGCACCTGCTTGCCGGCCATGGCGAGTGCGGTGCCGATATTGACGGTGACCGTGGTCTTGCCGACACCGCCCTTGCCGCTGGTGACGGCGATCACCTTGGGCGGTGGGCGCGGCATGCCCTCAGGGATGGTGTCCACGCGGCGCAGGCCCTCGGCCTGGTCGTGATGGGTGTCAGACGGCAGCATGGCGAGCTCCTGCGGCAACCACGGCATGGCGGGCGGCATCGGCATAGCGGCGCGCGAGTGCGACCTCATCGAGACGATCCGGCCACTGTTTAGCGAGTGCGAGTGCGCGGCGCACCAGCTGGTCACCACGCGGTAGTTGCAGATCCTCCGGCACACGCTGGCCGTCGGTGAGGTAGGCAATGCCGAGCTGGTGCTGGATGGTGGCGGTGAGTGCCGCACCGATGCGGGTGGCCTCATCGCACTTGGTGAGGATGCACCCCGCCAGCGGCACCGCGCGGAACTGCGCGATGGTTTGTTCGTAGTCGCTCGCCTGTCCGCTGGCGGTCATCGCGAGATAGGTGCGCAGCTTGCCGGCCAGCGGCCGGAACAGTGCGAGTTGGGCAGCGAGCTGGCGATCCTGCGGGCCCATGCCGGCAGTATCGATGAGCACCAGACGACGGTCGGCGAGCTTCACGAGCAAAGCTTCAAGCTCAGATGCGTCGCGGGCGGTGTGCACAGGCACGCCGAGCAGGCGGCCGTAGGTGAACAACTGCTCCTGCGCGCCGATGCGGAAATGATCCGTGGAGATCAGTGCAATGTCGCGGCTACCGAACTGCGCGGCATAACGCGCCGCCAGCTTGGCGATGGTGGTGGTCTTGCCCACCCCGGTGGGGCCGACGAGTGCAATCACGCTGGCCTCGCCCACCGGTTCGTGGTGTAGCACCGGGATGCGTTGCGCCAGCTCGCTGAGCACGGCGTTGTCGGCGCGCTCGCCCTCGAAGTCCGGTGCCAGAGTGCCGACCAGCTCGCGGCAAAGTTCGGCCGAGAGGCCCAGCTCGCCCAGCCTTGCGAACAGCTCGGCACGCTGCGGCTGCTGCTCGCGGGTCTGGTTCCACATCAGGCCGCCGAGCTGCTCTTGCAGCAGGCGTTTTACATCGTGGACATCGCGCTTGAGCGCAATCAGCGCCGGATCATCCTGCAAGCGCAGCTCGAAGGTGCTGCGTGCGGCAGCGGTTGCAGTTGCAGCGGGCTCGGCCGCAGGGGTTGGCGTGGGCATGAGATGGTCATAGTCGACGGCGGCCACCACTTCGACACCGGTGGCGGTGCGGCGGCTCTCCAGAATCACGGCATCGGCCGAGAGGGTGGTGCGCACCTGCTGCATGGCTTCGCGCATGGTGTTGGCTGTGAAGCGTTTGATCTTCATGGACGATGATCCTTAGGCTCCAACCGCGGAAACAAGCCGCAGCTTTTGTGAATCGGGGACCTCGTTGAAACCCAGCACATGCAGGGCGGCAACGGTCTGGCGGGTGAACCGGGCGAGCATCGGGCGCAGCGCGGGCGGCACCAGCAGCACTGCGGGTTCGCCGCGCGCCTCCTGCTGGGCTGATGCTTGGCTCAAGGCGGTGTGCATGCGTTCGGCAAGTCCAGGTTCGAGAACGGCGGCGCCATTCGCCAGACTGTCCTGCAACACGCGTTCCAGCCCGGGGGCGAGCGTCAACACCGGCAGTTCGGCGTCCTGCGCGGCCCCTGCGGCGGACTGGATTTCCTGCACGATCTGGCGGCCCAGAGCGGCCCGCACGAGGCCGGCGAGCATGACGGGATCCTGGCTCTTGGGGCTCGCGTCCGCCAACACTTCGGCAATCACGCGCAGATTGCGCAGTGGCACTTTTTCAGACAGCAGGTTTTGCAGCACGCGGGTGAACAGCGCCAGCGTCAGCGTCTTGGGCACCAGATCCTCAGCCAGCTTGGGCGAGGACTTGGCCAGACCATTGAGCAGCTGCTGCGCCTCGTCAAAGCCGAGCAGCTCCTGCGCATGGCCCTTGACCAGCTGCGAGAGATGGGTGGCGATGACGGTGGCCGGGTCAACCACCGTGTAGCCCAGCGTCTGGGCGTGGGCGCGCTGGCCGGGTTCGATCCACACCGCCTCCATGCCAAAGGCGGGGTCGGTGGTGCGGATGCCATCCAATGGGCCAAATACGCGGCCGGGATTGAGCGCCATCTCTCGATCCGGGTAGACCTGCCCGTTGGCCAGCGGCACGCCGCCGAGCAGCAGGCGGTAGGCACCGGGCAACAGCTCCAGGTTGTCGCGGATATGCACGGGCTGGATCAAGAAACCCAGCTCCTGCGTGAGTTTCTTGCGCACGCCCTTGATGCGCGCCATCAGCTCGCCACCCTGCTTGACGTCCACCATCGGGATCAGCCGGTAGCCGACTTCGAGGCCCAGCGGATCTTCGGGTCGCAAGTCGTCCCAGCTCAGGTCGCTCGGGGCGGGTGGTGGCGGCGGTGGCGGCGCAGCCACCGGCTGGTTGAGACGCTGTTGCAAGAGATAAGCACCGCCGCCGCAGGCGGCAGCGAGCGTCAGAAACACCAGATTGGGCATGCCGGGGATGACGCCCATCAGCGCCAGCACCGCGCCAGCGACGATCAGCACGCGAGGCTGGGTAAAAATCTGCGAAATCACCTGCTGGCTCATGTCGGACGAGCGCGAGGTGCGCGTCACCAGCATGGCCACGGCCGTGCTCATCAAGAGTGACGGCACCTGCGCGACCAGACCGTCGCCGATGGTCAGCAGTGTGTAGTTTCTCAAGGCATCGCCAAAGGCCATGTCGTGCTGTGCGACGCCGACAATCAGCCCGCCGACGATGTTGATGGCGAGGATCAAAATGCCCGCCACCGCATCGCCGCGAATGAACTTCGAGGCACCATCCATCGAGCCGTAGAAGTCGGCCTCCGAACGCACTTCCTCGCGGCGGGCCTTGGCCTCCTCGCGCGTCAACAGGCCCGCGTTCAGATCAGCGTCGATCGCCATCTGGCGGCCGGGCATGGCGTCGAGCACGAAGCGCGCACCGACCTCGGACACCCGCTCGGCACCCTTGGTCACCACCATGAAATTGATGATGGTGAGGATGATGAAGACGATGAAACCGACCGCGTAATTGCCGCCGATCACGAAATGGCCAAAGGCCTCGATCACCTTACCGGCCGAGGCCTCGCCGCCGTGGCCATCCATGAGGATCACCCGCGAGGAGGCGACGTTGAGCGCCAGCCTGAGCAGGGTGGCGAGCAGGAGCACGGTGGGAAACGCCGAGAACTCCAGCGGCCGCATCACATACATCACCGCCAGCAGCACCACCAGCGAGAGCGCGATGTTGAAGGTGAACAATACGTCCAGCACCATCGGCGAGAGCGGCACCACCATCATGCCCAGCACCGCGAGCAGGAACAGCGGCGCGGCCAGACCGTCACGCGGCAGGCTGCTGCCCACCGCTTGCAGGCGCGTCAGAAAATCGTTGGAGGTGGGCTTCATGGCAGGCGTCAAGGAGTCGTCAGACCCCCTCCCTGCAAGTGCCGTGCGCGCCTGTTTACCCCCTTTTTCAGCCCTCCTTGGGCATCAACTCGGCGGGGTTTGAGAGCAGGTCTGGCAGCGCACGCAGCAGGGGCGGCAGGGTGTTGCGGGTCGCGCCCTCGCGGCCGAGGATGCGCTGCACCCCAGTCAGCAGGTTCATCCACCGCGAGGGGCTCAATGTGTAGCGCACGTTGATCAGAAACGAGCCCATGTGCCACTGCTGGAACTCCCGCGTGTGTACCGGCTCATCGACCACCACAGTGAGGTGGCTGTGGCGCGGATCTGTCTGGATGCGTCGCAGCAGCACCTCGATCGCATAGTGGTCGCCCTCGATCACCTGCAGAAAGCAGTTGCCCGCCTGCACCAGAAATCCGGTGACCTGGGTGCGTACATTGGCAGTGGCAAAGCCGGCGCAGACCACCAGCAGCTCGTGCTGCAAAAACGGCCGCTCGGCCTGGCTGATGTAGAGCAAGCGGCGCAGTGCGGGCGCATCGGCGGCGTTGGCACCCTCTACAAGCGGCAACGCCGGCGGCTTGCCCATGAGCTGCACCAGCGCATCCTCACTCAGCACCAGCTCGCGGCGGTTTTCGACATGCCGCCGGATCAAGGCCCAGCGGCTGACGCGCTCAATGCAGGCGCGGTCGAGTTGATCCTTGGGCACAAAGTCGGTGGCCCCTGCCAAGAGCGCATTTTCACCCAATAGTTCGATCTCCTGACCCGTGATCACCACCATCGGCGTGCGCAGGCCCTCGGTGCGGGCGGCGCGGATGAGATCCAGACCACTGGCGGGGCCAAGCAGATAGTCAGTGAAACAGATGTCGATCGCGCCCTGCCGCAGGGCAATCAGCGCCGCCTCGACATCCACGACGTGCCTGAGGATCGTGCCCGTTGGGCAGTGGCGCTGGAACAGCAGGGCGTCTTCGGCGTCGTCCTCCACCAACAGGATGCGGAGTGTCTTGGCCATTTATTGAAGCTCCACGGGCGCAGGGCCCAGTTTGTCGTCGAGCAGCGATTGCAGGACCGCCACCATGGCCTTGAACGCCTCGGGCTTGCTGATGAAGGCAAAGGCCTTGAGATCCATCGCCTGCTGGCGGTCCTGTGGCTCGACCGACGTGGTGAGCACCACCACGGGCAGATGCCGAAAGCGGGCATCGCCATGCAGGGTGCGCAGCACTTCGCGGCCATCCATGCGTGGCATGTTCAGATCAATGAACAGCAGCGATGGCAGCGCGGCGGCATCACAGGCGCTGAGGTATTCCATCAGCTCGATACCATCGCGCACGGCGCGGGTGACGAGGTCTGGGCGGGCGCGCCGCAGGGCGCGGTCGATGAGAAACACATCATCTGGATCGTCTTCGGCAAAAACGACCTGTGCGGTGGTGGCGCACTCAAGCATGGGTCTTGTGCCGTCGCATCAGGCGGATGGTGAACCTCGCACCCTGCCCCGGCGTCGCCTCCGCCGTGATCTGCCCGCCGTGGCGCACCGCAATCTTGCGACAGATGGAGAGCCCGATACCGGCGCCACCATATTGGTCGCGCGTATGCAGGCGCTGAAACACACCGAAGATACGCTCGGCGTAGGCCGGCTCGAAGCCGATGCCGTTGTCGCTCAGGCACACACGCACAAAGGCCGGGTCATCTGCCTCGAGCGTGATCGTGATGCGTGGTGGCACTTCCTTGCGGGCGTATTTGATGCTGTTCTCGATCAGGTTCTGGAACAGCTGGCGCATCTGCGCGATGTCGGCATCGATGACGGGCAGCGGCTCGGTGGTGATCTCGGCACCGCGCTCGCGCATGACGATCTGCAGGTCTGAGCACACTTCGCGCAGCACCTGGTCGAGTGGGCAAGGATCAAACGGCTGGCCCTCGGAGGTCACCCGCGTCAGCGTCAGCAAGCTCGCCAGCAGCGCCTGCATGCGGCGGGTGGCCGAGGCGATGCTGCCCAGATACCCACGCGCCTCGGCGCTGAGCCGATCGCCTTCTTCCTCCTGCAAGAGATCACTGAACGCCAACACCTTGCGCAGCGGTTCGCGCAGATCATGCGAGGCGATGTGGACAAACTGTTCGAGATCCTGATTGCTGGCGGTGAGGTCGCGCAGGCGCAGGTCTGCTGCGCGGCGCTCGGTGATGTCGCGGGTGATCTTGGCAAAGCCAATCGGCACGCGGTTGTCGTCGCGGATCAAATCGATCACCACATGCGCCCAGAACTGGCTACCGTCCTTGCGCAGACGCCAGCCCGTGTCCTCGAACCGGCCCTCGTTAAAAGCAGTGGACAGCGCCCGCGCCGGGCGGCCAGCAGCGCGGTCTTCCAACGTGTAGAAGTTTGAAAAATGCTGGCCAATGATCTCGGCCTGGGTATAGCCCTTGAAGCGCTCGGCGCCGGCGTTCCAGCTGCTGACATGGCCTTTAAGGTCGAGCATGTAGATGGCGTAGTCGGTGACGCCCGATACCAGCAGGCGAAAGCGCTGCTCGCTCTCGCGCAGCGCCTGCTCCTGCGCGTAGCTGTCGCTGACATCGCGGGTGATCTTGGCGTAGCCGATCAAATGGCCATCGTCGGTGCGGATCGGGTCGATGATGACGTGGGCGCGAAACTGGCTGCCGTCCTTGCGCACGCGCCAGGCACGGTCCTCAAAGCGGCCCTCGCTGGCCGAGATGCCCAGTGCCCGTGCCGGCATGCCATTGGCGCGATCTTCGTCCGGGTAGAACACCGAAAAATGCTGGCCGATGATCTCGTCCGCCGTGTAGCCCTTGAAGCGCTGCGCGCCGCGGTTCCAGCTGCTGACGTAGCCGCGTGGGTCGAGCATGTAGATGGCGTAGTCGCTCACGCCCTCGACGAGGCAGCGATAGAGCGTGTCGGTCTCCAGAGAGAGCGTATTGGCCGCGACGGGTGCAAACGTTGAATGCGCGAAAGACCGGGGCGCAGGCGGGGGCGGGTTTTCCGTCATGGGGGCTCACAGAAGCTGATTTCAGCAGGGCTGCTGCAAGTGCTGTTCCTGCTAGGGCGTGTCATCCATTACATGGTCGCTGCGGCCGCAGGCTGTTTTGGCGCAGCGCAAGGAAGAAAGGGCGAGCAATATGTCGATATTGAAGACGTTTCTGACGCAGCGATGCGCCAAAACAGCCCGGCCCCGAAGGGTTGCGGCAAAAAAGCCGCGCGGCGGCGTTGCGAGCCTTTGGCTTGGAACAACCAAGCCCGCAGGCTCGCGCCTTGCCGGGCGACTTTTTGACTCGCAACGCAGCGAGCATGCAATGGATGACACGCCCTAGCGCTCTGGATCCACGCCCGAGTTGGGCAGATCTTCCGACACCTTGGGCGGTGCCGGGCGCTCACTGCGTGTGGTGTCGCGCAGCTGATAGACGTAGCTGAGCACCTGCGCCACGGCCTGGTAGAGCGCGCCCGGAATCTCGCTGTCGATCGCGCAGCTGCGATACAGCGCACGCGCCAGCGGCGGGGCTTCGACCAGCGGCACGCGGTGCTGGCGGGCTAGTTCGCGAATCTCGAAGGCGATGAGATCAGCGCCCTTGGCAACGACGCGGGGCGCGCGGTCCTTGCCGGCGGCGTATTGCAGTGCCACGGCGTAGTGGGTGGGGTTGGTGACGATGACATCGGCCTTGGGCACGGCCTCCATCATGCGGCCGCGTGCGAACTCCTGTTGCAGGCGACGGATGCGGCCTTTGACCTCCGGCTTGCCTTCGCTCTGCTGATACTCCTCCTTGATCTCCTGCTTGCTCATGCGCAGCTGGCGGGCGTGGTGCATGAGCTGCCAGGGCACATCCACCGCGGCGATCAGCAAGAGGCTGCCGCCGAGCCAGATCAGCGCATCGAGCACCAGTCGCGCGCCCGCAGCAAGGGCCATGGGCAGCGGCATGAACGGCAGTGTCAGCAGGGCATCGCGCTGGTGCAGGAACAACATGACGCCGACCACGCCGACCACCAGCACCTTGAGCAGCGCCTTGCCCAGCTCGACGAGGCTGTTCAGCGAAAACAAGCGGCCAATGCCGGCAATGGGATTGCTGCGGGAAAAATCGAGCGAGACCGCCTCAGGTGCGAAGTTCCATCCACCCAGCAGCAGTGGGGAGATGAGCGCGGCGGCGAAGCCGGTGAGCAGCACGGGTGCAATCAGTCGCAGCGTGTCGCCCAGAAACGCGTCGATGAGTTCGAGACTGGCCTTGGGCGTGGCGAGTACATCCGGCAGGCCCTGCAAAAACGCCTTCATCGCCGTATCGGCACCGCTGACCACATGGCTGGCACTCATCAGCAGGGCCATGGCCACGGCCATCACGACCAAGGCGTTGCTCAACTCGCGTGAGCGCGGCAGCTGGCCCTTGCTGCGGGCGTCCTTGAGCCGTTTGGCTGTGGCTTTTTCGGTTTTATCTTGCGAGGTGCCGCTCATGGCGCCGCACCGATCAAGGTGGGCAGACGCAGTGCGAACTGCTCCAGCAGCTCAACGAACACCGATTGGATGCTGCCCAAGCTCGCGGCCAGCACCACGATGCCGGCCGTGAGCGAGATGGGGAAACCGACGCTGAGCATGTTGAGGCTGGGCGCGGCGCGGTTCATCACGCCGAAGGCGAGGTTGACCAAAAGCAGCGCGCAGACGCCGGGCAGCGCGATGCGCAGCGCGCCTGCAAACATCTGGCTGCCCTCCATGACCAGCGGCAGCAGCATGGCGGGGCTGAGTGCTGCGCCATGGATGGGCTGCCACTCAAAGCTGCCGCGCAGCCATTCCACCAGCGCGAGATGGCCGCCGAGCGAGAGGAAACTCAAGATCGCCAGCGTTTGCAGAAAGCGCGATAGCACCGGCGAGCTCACGCCGCGCAGCGGGTCGTTCATCTGCGCAAACGACAGGCCCATGGAATACGACAGCAGCTCACCGCCCAGCGCCACCGCCTCGAATACCAGTTGCAGGCAGAAGCCAATCACGAGGCCGATCAGCAGCTCGCGCAACACGCGGCTGATGGCCTCGGCGGTGAAGAAATCCAGTGGTGGTGTATCGGGCAGCATCGGTGCAAGCACCAGGGTCAGCGCCAGGGCGAACACCAGGCGCACGCGCGCGGAGAGAGCCCGGCTGCCAAACAGTGGCGCTGCGATCAGCACCGCGCCGATGCGCAGAAAGGGCCAGAAATAGATGCCGAGCCAATCCAGCAGCATCGCTTCGGTGAGGTGCATGGCTCAGCCGATGAGACTGGGAATCTGCTCGAACAGCCGGCGTGTGTAGTCGACGATCACCGCCAGCATCCAGGGCCCGGTCACCAGCGCCACCGCAGCCATCGCGAGCAGCTTGGGGATGAACGACAGCGTCATCTCGTTGATCTGCGTCGCAGCCTGGAACAAGCCCACCAGCACGCCGACCAACAGACTCGCCACCAACAGCGGCGCCGAGAGTTGCAGCGCGAGCCAGATGGCATCGCGGGTGAGGGTGAGCACGCCGTCGGCGGTCATGGCGTGCCTTTAGCTCACTGCTTTGAATGAGGCTGCGAGCATCGACATGGTCAGCGACCAGCCGTCGACCAGCACGAACAGCATCAGCTTGAACGGCAGGCTGATGAGCATGGGCGAGAGCATCATCATGCCCAGACTCATCAATACGCTCGACACCACGAGATCAATCACCACGAAGGGGATGAACAGCAGGAAGCCGATCTGGAATGCGGTCGTCAGCTCACTGGTGAGAAACGACGCGGCGAGCACGGTGAAGGGCACATCCTCGGGCTTGGCATAGGGTTTGTCGTGGCCGCTGAGGCGGGCAAAGGTCATCAGGTCGGCTTCGCGGGTCTGCGCCAGCATGAAGCTGCGCATCGGTTTCTCGGCGTTGGCAAACGCCGGTTCGAAGGCCATCTGGCCATCCATGTAGGGCTTGAGTGCGGTGTCGTGCACCTTGCTGATCACCGGCGACATGATGAACAGCGTGAGGAACAGCGAGAGGCCGATGAGGATCTGGTTCGATGGCGTCTGGCCGGTGCCGAGTGCCTGCCGCAACAGACCCAGCACGATCATCACGCGGGTGAAGCTGGTCATCGACAGCAGGATGGCCGGCAGAAAGGTCAGCGCCGTCATCGCCGCCAGAATCTGCAGCGACACCGAATACTGCTGGCCGCCATCGGGGGCGGTCTGCAGCGTCACCGCCGGCAGGCCAGCGGCCTCGGCCAGCGGTGTGGCCAGCAGCAACAGTGCGGGGATCAGGCGCATGGCAGGGCTCAGGCGCGGAAGCTGAATACTGAGGGCGCGGCGGTGCGCGGTGCGGGTGCTGCGACATGCTCCACCTCGACACCGCGGGCGCGGGCGTGTTCGAGCAGGCTCTTGAGGCGATCAGAGAAGTCGCGTGTGGCGGGCGTCTCGGCCGCCTTGGCGGCTGGCAGCTCTGGCTGGGCTGCACTGGCTTCAGCGAGTTCGTCGGCAGCGGCCGCGCCATTGGCAAAGACATGCAGTGTCTGGATGCGGCCGGGCGAGACACCGATCAGCAACTGCTGGTCGCCGGCCTGCATCCACACCACGCGCTCCTTGCCGCCTACCTGCACGCCGCCCTTGATCTGCAGGGTCGCACCATTGACGGCACGGGCGTTTTGCACACGCCGCACCAGTTTGCCGAGCACGAGGATCAAGCCCACCACCAGCAACAGCGCGCCAATCATCGGCAGCGTGCTGGGGGCCGGCGTGCTGAGGGTGCCCAGCGGATTGCTGCTGGGGGCGAGCGTGCTGGCTACGGCCACGGGGGCTGTCACCACTTCAGGGGCGGTGGCCACAATCACCGGCACCGGTGCCAGTTCGGCCAGCGTCTCGGCAGCAGGCGTCTCGCCCAGTGCAGTGCTGTCGCTCTTGGCGGCGGCAAGGTCTGCTTCAGTCACCGCGCTGAGCGTGGGTGTCGCCACCAGCGCTTCGGCAGCGGTCTCGGGGGCATCAAAATTGTCTGGGGTCTGGGATTCGATCACGGCACTCTCCTTCATGGGCAGGGCGTTGGTCTTACTTGAGCTTGCGGATGCGTTCGGCCGGGCTCACCACGTCGGTGAGGCGAATGCCGAACTTCTCGTTGATCACCACCACCTCGCCATGCGCGATGAGGGTGCCGTTGGCGTAGACATC
>Ga0256311_1000076_pt1 | contig 14486 bp, 14 predicted proteins | sample ColtaT_5_FD_183680 | JGI IMG/M metagenome (GOLD analysis project Ga0256311, IMG submission 183680) | Metatranscriptome of freshwater microbial communities from Columbia River, Oregon, United States - Colum_Colum_RepC_8d (Metagenome... | ecosystem: Environmental > Aquatic > Freshwater > River... | reverse complement strand
TGGCGGGCTGCACGAGCCCAGGCCGAGGCGCGCAAACCGCCATCGGGAGCCCGTCGACGCCATGAACAAAAACCTCAAGATTCTCGTGGTGGATGATTTCTCCACCATGCGCCGCATCGTCAAGAACCTGCTCAATGAGCTGGGCTTCAGCGATATCAGCGAAGCCGATGACGGCAAGACCGCCCTGCCGATGCTGCAGGCCGGCAATTTCGAGTTTGTCGTCACCGACTGGAACATGCCAGGCATGCCGGGCATTGAGCTGCTCAAGGCCATCCGTGCGGATGATCGCCTCAAGCACCTGCCGGTATTGATGGTCACCGCCGAGGCACAGCGCGAGCAGATCATCGAAGCCGCCAAGGCCGGTGTCAGCGGCTACATCGTCAAGCCCTTCACCGGCGTGACGCTGAAGGAAAAGCTCGACAAGATCTTTGAACGCTACGCACAAGCCGCCTGAGGGGACTCACCATGACCCGCGAACCCCAGGTGGGCGCCGAACAATCCGCGCGCCACGAGCTGATCTGCCGCTTGCAGGAGATGAGCGCTGCGCTCGAATCCAGCGACGATGCCCTGTTCACCGAACTGCTGCATGCCCTGCTGCGCCGCCGCGAGGAGGGTTTCTACATTCGCATCGCGCGCATCACCGACGAGTTGCAGCGTGCGTTTGAATCGATGGACACCGACCAACGCTGGAGCGCGATCGCCAAACAGCTGCCGGACTCCGGCGCGCGGCTCGATCACGTCTGCAAGCTCACCGAGGAGGCCGCGCACCACACGCTCGATCTCGTCGAGGAGGGCCAGCGCGAGCTGCGCCATATGGGCAGCAGCCTTGAGGAACTCAGCACCGTGCGCACCCGCATTGCCGCTACACCAAGCGCGGAATCAGGCGAGCAGGCCATGGCTGTGCAGATGATCGAAACGGCACTGCAAGGTGGCCATCAGGCCCTGCGCGCCAAGCTCTCGGCACTCGCACAGGCGCAGGAATACCAGGATCTCAGCGGCCAGATCCTGCGTCGCGTCAGCCGCGTGGTGCGGGATGTTGAAGCTGCACTGCTCGAACTACTCGATGGTCGGCTGCCGGCTCAAGCTCCCGGCCATTCTGTCGAAAGCGCACTTGAGGGCCCGACGATTCAGGGCCTGGGAAACAGCGCCAAGGCCGCCGATCAAGACGACGCCGACGCGCTGCTCGCCATGTTCATGCCCTAAGCGCCAACCAGAGACCAGCCCATGCCAGCCGTGGACGACGATATCCGGGCCGACTTTCTCACCGAAGCCGGTGAGCTGGTGGAGCGCTTGGGCCCGCAGCTCGTGGAGCTTGAGCAGCGGCCGGATGATCCGGACCTGCTCAACGCGATCTTTCGCGCCTTTCACACCGTCAAGGGTGGTGCGGGGTTTCTGGGCGAGACCGCACTGGTCGAGATCTGCCACCGCGCCGAAGAGGTGTTCAGCGTGCTGCGCGCCGGCACTCGCAAGATCGACGCCGCGCTGATGGATGCCGTGCTTGCCGCCTACGATGAAGTGACGCGCATGATGGACGCGCTGCATGGCGGTGGTGCTTCCACACCTGCGCCGGCCGCGCTGCTGGAAAAACTTAAACAGCAGCTCAAGGCCCCGGTGGCGGTTGTGGTCGCGGCACCCGCGGACAGCGGCGAAGGTATTTCGGATGACGAGTTCGAAGCGCTGCTCGACCAGTTGCAGGGCAAGCCCGCTGCTTCGTCTGCCAAGTCAACAGATGGTGATGCGGCTGCCGTCCCTGGCGCGACTGCATCTACTGATCTACCCCCTGGGTCGCCATCGATGGCGGCCCGTGCGGCGGGCGGAACCAGTGGTTCCGCCGATTCGCCGCACCCACAGCGCCGCGCGAGCGATCACGCCCCGGAAACCAGCGTCCGTATCGACACCCAGAAACTCGACGCGATGATGAGTCTGGTCGGTGAGCTGGTGCTGGTGCGCAACCGGCTCAAGACGCTGCACGATGGTGCTCAGGGTTCGTCCGACAACGACAAATCACTGCGCGAGCTCGATGGCATCACCAGCCGACTGCAAGGTTCGCTGCTGGCGCTGCGCATGCAGCCGATCAAGAAAGTTTTCTCCCGCTTCCCCAAGCTGGTGCGTGATCTCTCGCGACAGCTCGGCAAGGAAATCAATCTGGTGATGGAGGGCGAAGACACCGACCTCGACAAGAATCTGGTCGAGGCACTCGGTGACCCCTTGATGCACATGGTGCGCAACAGCTGCGACCATGGCTTCGAGATGCCGGATGCCCGTGCTGCGGCCGGCAAGCCACGCGGGGGCACGCTCACCCTCGCGGCCGAGCAGGCCGGAGAGCACATTCTCATCACCATCCGCGATGACGGTGCCGGCATCGATGCTGAGCGTCTTCGGCGCAAGGTGGTCGAAAAGGGCCTGATGACCGCCGCCGATGCCGGGCGACTCGATCAGCAGGCCGCACTCGAGCTGATCTTCATGCCCGGCTTCTCGACCAAGGAGCAGGTCTCCGACCTCAGCGGCCGCGGCGTGGGCATGGACGTGGTGAAGAATAGCATCCAGACCCTCAACGGCACCGTGCAACTGGAGTCGCGGCTGGGGCAGGGCACGACCTTTCGCCTGCGGCTGCCGCTGACACTCGCCATCCTGCCCACACTCATGGTCGCCGTCAGCACCCGCACCTATGCCATCCCGCTCTCGAGCGTGGTCGAAGTTGCACTGCTCGATCAGAAGCTGCTGCGCTGGCAGTTTGGCCAGCCGGTGATGCCCTTACGCGGCGAAGATCTGACACTGGTTGATCTCGCCTGCTGGGCCGACCCGGCACTGCCCGATGACGACTGCACGACAGATGACCGTCAGGTGGTCGTCGTGATGGTCAATGAAGCGCGCTACGGCCTGATCGTGGCGCAGGTGAAACGCCGCGAGGAGGTCGTGATGAAGCCGCTCGGCGCCATGCTCAAGGGGCTCGCCGGCCTTGCCGGCGCCACCATTACCGGCGACGGTCGCGTTGCCCTGATTCTCGACGTGCCCAGCCTCGTGCAGGCGCGGGGAGCCAAGCCATGACCGGCCTGCCGCCCAAGATCGCCGACAGTGCCCAGCGCTGGATCCATTTCAGTGTCTGCGGCGAGAGCCATGCCGTGGATATCCGCAGTGTGCGCGAAGTGCTCAATCAGGCCGTGATCGAGCCAGTGCCGGGCGCACCGCCCAGCGTCTCTGGTGTGATCAACCTCAGGGGCGAGATCGTCACCGTCATCGATTTCGCAGCCTGGCTGGGGCTGCCCGGCCGGGCTGAATCGCGTGCGCTGATCGTGCTCGATAACCGTCGTGTGGTGCTGGCCCTGGTCATTGACGCCATCCACGATGTGCTGCGTCTTGAGGGCGAGGTGTTGCAGGCAATCCCTGCCGAGCCCGAGTTTGAAGGCCCGCAATACCGCAGCGCCGTGATCGAACGCGAAGGCAAGCCAGTGTCACTGATCGACACCGATGCCCTGCTCGGCGCGATCACCATCACGCGCTGACCGTTCATCGCGGCCACGGCACCGCTGGGTGCTGACCTGCTCAAGCAGGCATAGCGATTGCCGAAAACCTCATGACATCGCGGACACCTGACGGAACCCCGTCAGCACCCGGCGATGGACTCCACGCAGGAGCAGACCATGGCACGCAAGACGGCAGTCCGCAGCAGTAAACAGTCGGCGGAGTCTTCCGCTGGCACATCGGCGGATGTATCCGCTGATACGCCCGCCGAAAATCTCATCCATCTCGGCTCGCAGCTCGGCATCGAAGATGCCGCAGGCCTGCACCAACAGCTCTGCACCGCCGTCAGCGATCCGCGGCCGGTGGTGCTTGAAGGGCGCGATGTGCGCGACATCCACACCGCCGCACTCGAACTCTTCTGCCTGTTCTGCCGCGATCGCCGCAGCGCCGGCCGCGTCACGCGCTGGCTCGAGCCCTCAGAAACCCTGCGCAGTGCCGCCGCACTGCTCGGCATCACCAGCCTGATGTCGCTGGCTGCAGAAGGAGCTGCCCCATGACAGCCAGCATTCTCGCGGTTGACGACTCGCCTTCGATGCGCCAGATGGTGGCCTTCACGCTCAAGGCTGCCGGCTATGACGTGACCGAGGCCGAAGACGGCGCCGTGGCACTGGGCCTGGCCCAGAAGCAGAAATATCGACTGGTGCTCACCGACGTCAACATGCCGAACATGGATGGCCTGACATTGGTGAAAAACCTGCGCGGCCTGGCGGACTACAAGTTCACGCCCATGCTCATGCTCACCACCGAGTCGACGCCCGAGAAAAAGGCCGAAGGCAAGGCCGCAGGCGCCACCGGTTGGCTGGTCAAGCCATTCAACCCTGAGCAGCTCATCGCGACGATTCAGAAAGTGCTTGGATGAACAGCGGGCAAACACTGGGGATACCGCAATGAGCATCGATCTTGAACGATTCCACCGCGCCTTCTTCGAGGAAAGCTTCGAAGGCCTCGATGCCATGGAGACGAGCCTGTTGGCACTCGATCCGGGCACGGCGGACAAGGAAACCATCAACGCCATCTTCCGCGCCGCCCACAGCATCAAGGGTGGTGCGGCCACATTCAGCTTCACGGCGGTGGCCAGCTTCACCCACATTCTCGAAACCCTGCTCGACCAGATGCGCAGTGGTGCGCGCGAGGTCACGCAGGAGATCGTCGATCGCCTGCTCAAGTCCGTCGATGCCGTGCGCAATCTTCTCGAAGCCGCACGCGACCAGCGCGAGCCCAATGCCGAATTGATCGCCGCCCACAAGGCCGCACTCGAGCAAACCCTCAGCGGCAGCAGCGCCGAAGCAGCCCAGCCTGCCGAGGCGGCACCGGCATTGGACGCACCCGTCGGCCGCGGCTACCGCATCCTGTTCAAGCCGGCAGCGAGTCTGTTCCGCAGCGGCAATGATCCGCGCCACATCCTGCGGGAGCTGCGCGGCCTCGGCCATCTCGACCTCGAAGCCCATTGCGCAGATGCCCCACCGTTTGCCGAAGTGGTGCCGGAAGACTGTCATCTGCACTGGACGATGACCCTGCATGGCGCGATCGACGAGGCGCAGCTGCGCGAAGTATTCGCCTGGGTCGAAGACGAATGCACACTCGAGATCGAAGCCCTGACCGCAGTCGCTGCCAAGCCCCAGCTCACACTCATCGAAGGTGGCAAGCGCGAGTCGCCGGTCGCTGAAAAGCCCGTGCAGCACGACCGCCGTGCAGGGGATCGTCGGCAGGCTGGCGCAGACGCCAGCTCCTCGATTCGCGTCTCCACCGAAAAAATCGACCAGCTCATCAATCTCGTTGGTGAGCTCGTCATCACCCAGGCCATGCTCGCGCAGCAGGCCGGCGGGCTCGATCCCTTGATCTGCGAAAAGCTCCTGGCCGGTATGGCCCAGCTCGATCGCAATACCCGCCAGCTGCAGGAAAGCGTGATGTCGATCCGCATGCTGCCGATGGAGTTCGTGTTCAGCCGCTTCCCGCGCATGGTGCACGACCTCGCCGGCAAGCTTGGCAAGCAGGTGCGCCTGCTCACGGTGGGCGAGAGCACCGAGCTCGACAAGGGGCTGATCGAGAAGATCGCCGACCCCTTGACGCATCTGGTGCGCAACTCGCTGGACCACGGGATCGAGACCACCGAAGCGCGCGTTGCTGCGGGCAAGGATCCAGTCGGCACCGTACGCCTCTCGGCCGCACACCAGGGCGGCAGCATCGTGATCGAGATCAGCGACGACGGCCGCGGCCTCAACCGCGAACGCATCCTCGCCAAGGCCCGCGAGAGCGGGCTGAATGTCAGCGACAACATGCCGGACTCCGAGGTCTGGCAGCTGATCTTTGCCTCCGGATTCTCCACTGCCGAGGTCGTGACGGATGTCTCCGGCCGTGGCGTCGGCATGGATGTGGTGAAAAAGAACATCCTCTCGCTCGGCGGCCAGGTGGAGCTCAGCTCGATAGCCGGCAAGGGCGCGACCGTCACCATCCGCCTGCCGCTGACCCTCGCGATCTTGGATGGCATGTCGGTGCGGGTGGGCGAAGAGATTTTCATCGTGCCCCTCAACTGCGTCGTCGAGTCGCTGCAGCCCAATGCCGAGCAGGTCAAGCCGGTGGCAGGCACTGGCCGCGTCGTGAAGGTGCGCAACGAATATCTGCCGCTGCTGCCGCTGTACCAGAGCTTTGGCATCCACGCCGAACACCAGCAGCCGCAGCAAGGTGTGCTGGTGCTGGTCGAAAGCGAGGGCAAGAAGATCGCCGTGCAGGTGGACGAACTGGTCGCCCAGCAGCAGGTGGTGATCAAGAGCCTCGAAGCCAACTACCGCCGCGTGCGCGGCATCTCCGGCGCGACCATCCTCGGCGATGGCCGCGTGGCACTGATTCTCGACGTCGGCGGGCTGGTGCGTGACTTGCACCAGCGGGCTGCTGCCTGACGTCATTCAAAAAAACTGACAGGAACCCGCCATGAGCCTTGCCACCCACAACACCGTCAGCAGCACACCCACCGGCGTGCTCGATGCGGCCAGCAACAACGAGTTCCTCACCTTCATCCTCGGCAACGAGGAATACGGCGTGGACATTCTCAAAGTGCAGGAGATCCGCGGCTACGACACGGTCACCCGCCTGCCGGATTCGCCTGACTACGTGAAGGGCGTGATCAACCTGCGCGGCACCATCGTCCCGGTGCTGGACCTGCGCATCAAGTTCAACGTCGGCACTGTCGAATACAACAGCTTCACGGTGATGATCATCCTCAACATCGCCAAGCGCGTCGTCGGCATCGTGGTCGATGGCGTCAGCGACGTGATCCAGCTCACCACCGAGCAGCTGCGTCCACCACCGGAGCTCGGTGCCGGCGGCAACGGCGCCAGCCAGTTCATTACCGGCATCGGCGCGCTCGAAGACCGCATGTTGATCCTGGTCGATATCGAACGTCTATTGCGCACGGCAGATCTGGCGCTGATCCCTGCCAGCACAGACGCCGCCCTCACTCACTAAGCCGCACCCTGCAAAAAACACCCCCGAACCCCACGCTGCGAGAACCCACATGACCACCAAATCGAAAGCCGTCGTCGCCAAGAAGTCCGCCGCCAAGGGCAAGGCCCCAAAAGCCGTCGCACCTGCCGGTGCCGCCAAGCCCGCGGTCAACAGCCTTGAGCTGAGCCAGCAGATTGCTGCCATCAACAATGCGCACCTGGTGCTGGAGTTCGCCGTCGATGGCACGATCATCCACGCCAACGACAAGCTGCTCACCGCCTTTGGCTACACGCTGGATGAAGTGCGCGGCCAGCAGCACTCGATGTTTGTCGATCACGAAGAGCGTAGCGGCGATGCCTATCGCGGCTTCTGGGACCAGATTCGCCGCGGCCAGTCCGAGACTGCCGTGCAGCATCGCGTCGGCAAGGATGGCAGCGAGCTGTGGCTGCATAGCGTCTGCACACCCGTGCTCGATACGGCCGGCAAGGTCATGAAGGTTGTGGAGCTCGCGACCGATGTCACCAGCTCGACCCGCAGCGCCGAGGAAGTGCGCCGTGAGCTGGAAGTGCGCACCCAGATCATGAATGAGACGAGCATCGTCTCGATGGCTGACAAGAAAGGCGACATCCTCTCCATCAACCAGAAGTATCTGGATATCTCCCAGTACACCACTGAGGAGTTGCTGGGCAGCCCGCACAGCATCACCCGCCATCCGGACATGCCGAAAGAGACGTTCAAGAAGATGTGGGGCACCATCGGTCGTGGCAATGTGTTTCGCGGCGTGATCAAGAACCGCGCGAAAGACGGCACGCCGTACTATGTCGATGCGGTGGTCGCACCCTTCATGGGCAAGAACGGCAAGCCAGAGAAATACCTCGGCGTGCGCTATGACATCACCGATGCCGAGATCGAGCGCCAGAACATGCGCGGCGTGATGGATGCGCTGAACAAGTCGCAGGCGGTGATCGAGTTCGATCTCAAGGGCAACATCCTGCATGCCAACGAGAACTTTTGTGCCGCGCTGGGTTACAGCCTGGACGAGATCAAGGGTCAGCATCACAGCCTGTTTATTGATCCAAACTACCGCATCACGAGCGATTACCGCATGTTCTGGGAAAAGCTCGGTCGCGGTGAATACGACGCTGGTCAATACAAGCGCATTGCCAAAGGCGGCAAGGAAATCTGGATTCAGGCCAGCTACAACCCGATCTCCGATGAGATGGGGCGCCCCTTCAAGGTCGTGAAATATGCCAGCGAGATCACCGCTGCCAAGATGCAGTCGGCAGACTACGAGGGCCAGCTCGCTGCGATCAGCAAGGCGCAGGCCGTGATCGAGTTCTCGCTCGATGGCAGGATTCTGCATGCCAACGATAACTTCCTGAATACGCTCGGCTACACGCTGGATGAGATCAAGGGCCAGCATCACTCGATGTTTGCCGAAGCAGCCTACCGGCAATCGCTTGAATACCGCATGTTCTGGGAGAAGCTGGGCCGCGGCGAGTTTGATGCCGGCCAGTACAAGCGCGTCGCCAAGGGCGGGCGCGAAATCTGGATCCAAGCCAGCTACAATCCGATCCTCGACCTGAACGGCAAGCCCTTCAAGGTCGTGAAATACGCCACCGATGTGACCGAGCAGGTCAAGGCCAGCCAGACGCTGCAACGTGCAGTGGAACAGACCCAGGCTGTGGTGGGTGCCGCACAGGATGGCGATCTGATGCAGCGCATTGAGCTCGATGACAAGACCGGCTCGATTCGCGACCTCTGCGCCGGCGTCAATTCGCTGGTCGAGAACATGGCCTCGGTGGTTGGCAAGATCAAGGATTCCACCGAGGCGATCAACATTGCCTCGAAGGAAATCAGCGCCGGCAATACCGACCTCTCGGCCCGCACTGAACAGCAGGCTGCGTCGCTGGAAGAAACCGCAAGCTCGATGGAAGAGCTCACCTCGACGGTGAAGCAGAACGCCGAGAACGCCAAGCAGGCTAACCAGCTCGCCATGGGCGCGAGCGATGTGGCCCGCAAGGGTGGCCAGGTGGTGAGCGAAGTGGTCACTACCATGAGCGCGATCAACGAGTCCTCGAAGAAGATCGTCGACATCATCAGCGTCATCGATGGCATCGCCTTCCAGACCAACATCCTGGCGCTCAACGCGGCGGTCGAGGCCGCCCGTGCCGGCGAACAGGGCCGCGGCTTCGCGGTGGTGGCGGCAGAGGTGCGCAGCCTGGCGCAACGCTCGGCCGGTGCCGCCAAGGAGATCAAGGGCCTGATCAGTGACTCGGTCGAGAAGGTGGGCAATGGCGCGAAGCTGGTCGACCAGGCCGGCAAGACCATGGAAGAAATTGTGACCAGCGTGAAGCGCGTCACCGACATCATGTCGGAGATCAGCGCGGCCTCACAGGAGCAGAGCCAGGGCATCGAACAGGTCAACCAGACCATCACGCAGATGGACGAAACCACCCAGCAGAACGCCGCTTTGGTGGAAGAAGCCACCGCCGCCGCCCGCTCGCTGGAAGAGCAGGCCGATGGTTTGCAGAGCGCGGTTGCCCAGTTCCGCGTCAGCGCCGAAGTGCGCGGTGCGGTCGTCACCCGTCCGGCGCCGCAGGCGGCACCGGCCTATCGCAACGAACGTCCGGCACTGAAGGCCGTGCCGCGCAGCGCGCCGCCCAAGCCGGTGACCACCAGCCATATCCGTCGCAATGGTGCTGTTGCAGCGCCGGCGGCCAAGGCCAGCGGTGGTGACGGCCAGTGGACCGAGTTCTAAAGCCCAACGACCACTGACCGGGGAAGCCTCATGGCCACAGCAAGAAGCAATGAGGATCGCGAGTTTTCTTTCACGTCACGCGACTTCGACCGGGTCAGCGCACTGATCCACCGCCGCGCCGGGATCGTGCTCAACAGCAGCAAGGAGGACATGGTCTACAGCCGCCTCGCGCGCCGTCTGCGCGAGGTGGGCCTGCAAAGTTTCAAGGACTATCTCGATCGCCTCGAGCAGGGCGTGATGGATCAGGAGTGGGAGGGCTTCACCAACGCCCTCACCACCAACCTGACCTCGTTCTTTCGTGAGGCGCACCACTTCGAGTTGCTCAAGCAACACCTGGCCAGCCTGCCGCCCAAGCCGCGTCAGCTGATCTGGTGCACGGCGGCATCCACGGGCGAAGAGCCTTATTCGCTGGCCATGGCGGCCTGCGAGCACTACGGCACGCTCACCCCGCCGGTCGCGATCCTCGCCACCGACATCGATACCAATGTGCTGGATACCGCGCAGCGCGGCGTCTATGCGATGGACCGGGTCGAGAAGCTCTCGGCCGAGCGGCTACGCAAGTTTTTCCTGCGTGGCAGTGGCGACAGGGCAGGCTACTGCAAGGTGATCGAGCCGCTGCAGAAGCTGATCAGCTGGCGCCAGCTCAATTTGCTGGATGCGCAATGGGGTCTCAAGGGGCCCTTCGATGCGCTGTTCTGCCGTAACGTGATGATCTATTTCGACAAGCCCACGCAGCATCGCATCATCGAGCGCTTCGTGCCGCTGATGAGCCCGCAGTGCCTGTTGTTCGCGGGCCACTCCGAGAGTTTCTTCCACTGTGCCGATCTGATCCGCTCGCGCGGCCAGACGGTCTACGAACCGGTGCGTGTCGCGCCCCCGCGCATGCCGAAGGCTGCGGTGCGGGGTGTCGTGCCATGCCAGCCGGCACTCTAGCCATGCCGCGCGGCGATAGCTGGGCCCAGCAGACCGGCGCTGCCGGCGATGGCTGGGCGAGCTTCTCCTACTACGATCGCCAAGTGGATCGCCCGGCGATCAAGCTGTTGCCGGGTGAGTTTTATGTGACCGGCGATGACATCGCCCTGAGCACCGTGCTCGGCTCTTGTGTCTCTGCCTGTATCCGTGATCCTCAAGCCCGCATTGGCGGTATGAATCACTTCATGCTGCCAGACACCGAAGGCGGTGGCAGCTCGGCGCGCTATGGCGGTTACGCGATGGAAATCCTCATCAACGAACTGCTCAAGCATGGCGCGCTGCGCCGCAATCTCGAAGCCAAGGTGTTTGGCGGTGGCGCGGTGCTCAAGAGCTTCACCGACAACAATGTCGGCGCCCGCAACGTGGAGTTCGTGCTCGACTACCTCAAGGCCGAGCGCATCCCCGTGCTCGCCAAGGACCTTGGCGACACCTGCCCGCGCAAGATCTGCTACCTGCCCGTCGAGGGCCGCGCGCTGGTGCGGCGGCTCGCGATTGCCGCGGCCAGCAGCGACATCGCAGACGAAACAGCCTACCGCTCGCGACTGGTGAAGGCACCCGTCGCAGGCTCCATCGAATTGTTCGACTGACTTCCATGACTATAAAAGTATTGATCGTCGATGACTCCGCCATGATCCGTCAGCTGCTGACCGAGATCATCAGTGCCGATCGCGAGTTTGAAGTCGTTGGCACCGCCGCCGACCCTCTGATGGCGCGTGACAAGATCAAACAGCTGAGCCCCGATGTGCTCACGCTCGATGTCGAGATGCCGCGCATGGATGGCCTGACGTTCCTCGAAAACCTCATGCGCCTGCGGCCCATGCCGGTGCTGATGGTCAGCTCGCTGACCGAGAAGGGGGCGGAGGTGACCCTGCAGGCGCTCGAACTCGGGGCTGTGGATTTCGTCACCAAGCCCAAGATCGATGTGCGATCTGGCCTTGTCGAAGAGGCCGAATTATTGCGTGCCAAGCTCAAGGCGGTGGCACGCGCCAAGGTGTTCACCCGTGGGCCTGCGCCGCAGGGGCCCGTCGTGACTGCGCAGGTAGGCAGCAAACGCAAGCTCTACGGCACCACCGAAAAACTCATCGCCATCGCCTCGTCCACGGGCGGCACCGAAGCCGTGAAAGAAGTGCTGCTGCGCATGCCCGCCGATGCGCCAGCGATCGTCATTGCCCAGCACATCCCGGCCATGTTCTCGCGCCCCTTTGCCGAGCGCATGGACCGCAGCAGTGCGATGACAGTCTACGAAGCCCAGGACGGTCAGCAGATCGTGCCCGGGCATGTCTACATCGCACCGGGCGGTCGTCATCTCACCGTGGCACGCAGCGGCGCACGTTATGTCTGCCGACTCACCGACACCGCGCCGGAGTGTTTCCAGAGGCCATCCTGCAACGTGCTGTTTCGCTCCGTCGCCGAGTGTGCGGGACAGAACGCAGTCGGCGCAGTGCTGACCGGCATGGGCGAGGATGGTGCGAAGGGCCTGCTCGCCATGCGCGAAGCCGGTGCGCGCACGCTGGTGCAGGATGAAGCCAGCAGCGTGGTCTGGGGCATGCCGGGTGCCGCTTTCAAGCTCGGTGCTGCAGAGCATGTGGTTTCACTGCCGCAGGTTGCCGAACAACTGCTGCGTCTGAGCGTCGGGGCGGCCATGGGCCGCGCCGCCTAAAGATGTGCGCCGCCGTGCCGTTAATGCTCAAGACCCACCGAAGAGGGCCACACCATGTCGAGTAAAGCCATGAGTCCCGCACATAAAACCCTGTTGGCGCCACTGGCGCTGACCGCGATCCACACTCTGGTTCAACTTGCCAGCGTCCCGGCGGCCATCACGGTGCCCGTGCTGCTGGCCATGGTCGCGGCCTGGGCACATGCCATGTGGGTGTTGCAGCGGCAGGAGCGCCAGCGCCACGCGCGCGATGCGCAGTCGCTGATCGAACCACACAAGGTGCTGATCGAAGTCTGCAACACCACCCGCAGCGAGGCGGTGAGCGTGCAGGCCGAGCTCGAGCGCGTCACGACGCTGGTGCGTGAGGCCTGCGCGCAGCTGCAGAAAAGCTTTAATGCCATGAACGCGCAGTCCCAGGCGCAGGCCAGCGTGGTCGAGCGCATCGTGCAACGCGGTGGCTCCGATGATGTCGATGTGCGGCGCTTCGCGCAGCTTGCCGGCAGCCTCATGGAAGGGTTGGTGGATACCCTGAGCTCGGTCAGCCAGCAGTCGAGCGCCAGCGTCCGTCACATTGATGCCATGGTTCAGCACCTGGATGCGATCTTCGAGCTGCTGAGCGATGTGAAAAGCATTGCCGACCAGACCAATCTGCTTGCGCTCAATGCCGCCATCGAGGCGGCGAGGGCGGGCGAGGCCGGTCGCGGGTTTGCGGTGGTGGCTGAAGAAGTGCGCAACCTCTCGCAGCGTTCGAACAACTTCAATGAACAGATCCGCAAGCTGGTCGGCAGCTCGCGTGAAGCCGTCGCCAAGGTGCGCGACACCGTAGGCGGCATGGCCTCCAACGACATGAGCACCAGTGTCAAGGCCAAGGACGAGGTTGGCGCGCTGCTGCAGCAGGTTGAGCAACTCAATACGCACATGGAACAAGGCCTGCACGAGGTGTGCTCGTCCAGCCGTGATATTGGTCTCTCGGTCGCAGAGGCTGTGCGCAGCCTCCAGTTCGAAGACATCTGCGTGCAGGCTCTTGGCATCGCCGGCCAGAACGTGCAGCGCCTTACCGCCATGACCGAGCAATGCGAGACCCTGCATCGTCTGGTCTCCGAGCCGCCCTCTGATGATCTTGAACCCAAGCGCCCTGCGCTCGAGAACTGGAGACGCCAGACCGAAAGCCAGGTGCAGGGCTGGCGCGCACCGATACACAAGCCGGCCTTGCAGGGCTCCATGCAAGCGGGCTCGGTGGATCTGTTCTGATCGCGTCGCGCCAACGACCTTAAGCCTCGACGCGATAGAATGGGCTGCAAAAAAGCGCGGTCGCGTCCAGGCGATCGCAGCGGCCCGAATGGCGAAACTGGTAGACGCAAGGGACTTAAAATCCCTCATTCGAAAGAATATCCCGGTTCGATTCCGGGTTCGGGCACCAGCCTTCAGGGCTTCAAGATCACTGAAGCCTGCGCTCAAAAGATTTCGCTTTTCCGCTCGGCGTGCATGCGCATAATGGTGTCGAGTGCTCGCCATCTTGGCTGCGCGCTTGCCACCCAAGCCACGGAGTTTTTATGAAGCGCATCGCATCGGCCGCCCTCTTGGCGGTTTCTTCTTTCACCGCCATGGCAGCGGCGGAGAACTACACCATCGACTCCAGCCATACCTATCCCAGTTTCGAGGCCTCGCATATGGGCATCTCGGTCTGGCGCGGCAAGTTCAACACCACGACGGGCAAGGTTGCACTTGATCGTGCCGCCAAGACCGGCACGGTAGATATCCGTATCGAGAGCCAGTCGCTCGACTTCGGTCACGAGAAAATGAATGAGCACGCCCGCGCTGCTGATTTCTTCAACGTCGAGAAGTTTCCCGAGATCAGCTACAAGGGCAAGATCCTGTTTGTTGGCGATGTGCCAGGCAAGGTGCAAGGCGAGTTGACACTGCTCGGCGTTACCAAGCCGGTCGTGCTGGACATCAACAGCTTTCAGTGCGTTCCTCACCCTTTCTTCAAGGTCGAGGTCTGCGGGGCTGATGTCAGTGGTGCATTCGACCGCGTTGATTTTGGGATGGACTACGGCGCCAAATACGGCCCCACGCTGGCGAAGCTGGCCATTCAGGTGGAGGCCTTGAAAGACAAATAGGGTCAGCGTCGAG
>Ga0256311_1000074_pt1 | contig 14599 bp, 4 predicted proteins | sample ColtaT_5_FD_183680 | JGI IMG/M metagenome (GOLD analysis project Ga0256311, IMG submission 183680) | Metatranscriptome of freshwater microbial communities from Columbia River, Oregon, United States - Colum_Colum_RepC_8d (Metagenome... | ecosystem: Environmental > Aquatic > Freshwater > River... | reverse complement strand
GTTGGTGTTGTGGTATACTAAGGCTAATTTCTGTGAAAAGATTGGCACGGAGCAAATATGGAAAATATTAAAATTGGCGTGCAGATTGATGCCAACACAAAAGAGGCAACTGCTGATGCCAAGAAATATCACGATCAGCTAAAACAAGTTGCAGATGCAGCTGGAAAAATTAAAGTTGGCGGCGTAGCCAAGGCCGCCGCACAACCAACCGGAGCAATGGCATCCGCGCAACCAACTGGCTCACAAGCCATACAGCAGTACGGAGCTTTGCGCGGCACTGCCGGAGCCACCGGTGCTAGTGCACGTGATTTTGCCAATCAAGCACAAGGCTTAAGTGGTTTGGTCAGGTTGTATGCTATTTATGCTGCTAATGTGTATGCAGCTGGTGCAGCATTTCAAGCATTAAGTCGTGCCATGGATACCAGCAATATGGTTCGTGGTTTAAATCAAATTGGTGCTGCCAGCGGAGTTGCATTGGGTGCTTTAAGCAAAGAGCTTGCAAATTCTACTGGTAACGCCATTAGTCTACGCGAAGCCATGTCGGCCACAGTAAAAGTTACGGCCGCAGGTTTGGGTAGTGAAAATGTATTACGGTTAGGTCAAGTGGCTGCTAAAGCATCCCAAGCACTTGGTGTTGACATGACAGATGCTGTTAACAGGTTAAGTCGTGGTATTACTAAGCTAGAACCTGAATTGCTGGATGAGTTAGGTATTTTTACTAAAATTGATCCTGCCGTACAAAAGTATGCTTTGAGCGTTGGTAAAACCGCTAGTCAATTAACGGATTTTGAGCGTCGTCAAGCATTTGCAAATGCTGTATTGGAAGAAGGCGAAAAAAAGTTTGCTGCTATTAAAGTAGATGCCAATCCCTATAATAAATTAGCAGCAGCGTTTGAGAACTTGGCTCAAAGTGGTCTAGAATTAGTAAACAAAGTATTAAGTCCTGTAGCTAATTTTTTAAGCAGTAGTCCTACCGCATTAGTAAGTATTATATCATTATTTGGACTAAAATTAGTTCAACAAGTAATACCTGCGCTATCTGAGTTTAAAACAGGCTTAGAAGCCGCAGCTGCAAAATCCACAGAAGTATTAAAACAGCGAGTTGCAGAAGCTCAAGAAATACGAAAAAAAGCTGCTGATATTGCTTCTAAAAATTTAAATATTCAAATTGAACGTGAAATTGACGCTGTAAATAAAGCCGAAGAAAAAATGCAAGCACTGCGTGATAAACGCAGTTTTAGTTTTGTTAAGTCAGACCAAGCCAAGGCAGCTTTAGCTACATTACAAGATCCGAGTCTAGATCCCACATCCAAACGCGCCGCAGATGCAATTAAAGTTGCACAAGAGGAGGCCGATAGGATTAGTAAGATGCGCCGTAAAGGTTCTGCAGATGAGGCCAAAGCAATTGCTGAACTTGCTAATAACACGCAAAGCTGGGGAGTCGCAACAAAAGCACAGCAAGAACAAACTGCTAAATTGGATGCAGAAACTAAAAAGTTAAGCGGTTCGCTTTTTTCTGTGTTAGGTGTAAATACTCGACTTGCTGAATCTGCTGAAAAATCTGCTATACGGGATCGTATTGTACAAACTACTGCATATAATGCCAGTATTGTAGGGTTACGTACAAGTTTTTCTATTTTACGTGAAGAAATAGAAAAAGAAAATATAACTGGATTTGCTAAAGCTACTTTATTTGCTCGTGGAGCAATTGCTGCGTTGACCGGAGCAGTTTCTACATTATTCAGTGCAATATCAAAATTGTTTGTTTATATAGGCATAATTGTAGCTGTATACGAAGCACTACAACTACTATACAGTTTTATTAGTAAAAATCAAAAAGAACAAAAAGCTTTTGGGGAAGCGCTGGACAAAGGGTCTAGTAGGCTAGAAGCTTTTGGTCGAACTGTTGAATATGTAAATAGTTTACCTTTTGCAGAACAACTCAATACCGCAAGTATTGGTGCAAAAGCTACTGCTGTAGGTGAGCTGTCTACTTCTATGTCGGAACTAATCAAAACTTTTGAAGAACAACAACGTGCTGCAGGAGCCGTAGACAAATCATTAGACAAATTAAAAAGCTTATTTGGTTTTAGTACTAAAGCAGAAAAGTTTTCTGAAGCTTTAGGCAAAAACTTATTTGCAGGTCTTAAAAATGCAGGAAGCTCTGCAGAAGCTCAAGCTGCTAAAAAAGCAATTTCCGATATTTTGGAGATTGACATTAGTGCAAGTTCTGAAAAACAAGTTATTGAGGCAATCTCAAAAATTGCTGGTAATACTGGAAAGCTGAATCAAGTTAATAGTGCATTTAAGCAACTAAGTACAGAAATTAATGCTAGTGCTTCTAGATCCAAAGAATTAAAAACTGCTACAGAAGAACTAAACAAGGCTTATAAAACTTTTTTTGATGGCTTAAAAAGCACAGATGCTTTTGATGTGTTAGCAGAAAAACAAAAAACTGCAGGCATTAAATTAATTCAATCTTTGGCAGATCCAGAGCGTGCATTAACAGATTTATTAGAATTAATTAATAATCCTGTTAGCGCTGAATTATTTGGTCGCAATACTTTTGACAATCTTCAAAAGGCAAAAACTCGTCTTGAAGAGCTTAACGAAGAACAAGCCAGGAATACTTTTATAGTTCAGGATGCTCAGAAAGAATATACTAAACTATTAGAAAAAATAGACAAAGCAAAAAGACTAGCTGAGCGAGGGGAAGCATTAATACCTGTAAAGCTAGAAGGCGAAGACTTTTTAAATGATGAAACTAGATACGGTAAAGAGTTTTTAGCTTTACAAAAACAAGCAGCTGATGCAAGAAAAAATTTAGCAGATGCACAAGAAGTTTTAGATAAAAGTAAGGCTAACGGAGTAACCGCTAGCAGAGCCTTTGCTATAACTGCGCTGGATGCTTTTGATCGTGGTAGTAAGGTAACTTCAGCAAAAATTGAAGCAGCACTTAGTAAGGGTGCTACAATTGTAACCGATAATCTAATAAGTGCTTTAGGCGATTTACCCGGTGCTGCAGCACTTCGTGCAGAAAACGATAAACAACAATTGGCTTCTCAAGCTGCACTTATAAAGGCCCAATTAGATCAAATAAGTGAAACTCGTCAAAATACTTTAGCTGTAGAGAAAAATACTTTAGAAAGAAGAATAGGCGAAGCTCAATCAAGTTTTGTACTATCCCAAAAAGAAATTGATAAAATAGTAGTGCCAGCACGTGCAGCAGTTGAGGCAATAACTAAATTGCAAAGCGTAACTGGTAGTCCAAGAGCTAGCGAACGAATGGTAGTAGAAGGTAGAAAAAAAGTTCGTGCTAGTTTAGATAGTGAAAATATTGCCGAAGAAACTGTAGCAGCTGCAGCAGAGCAGTTAAAGATATTTGATCAAGCTCAGGAATTTACTCTTAGACAAGCAGCACTGTATGGTCAGCTTAATGAAATAGCTAAGAAAGCATTAAGTATAGACGATACTAAAGCAATAGCAAATCTTCGTGAGAGAGAAAAAATAATACAAAGTACGTATGATGAACAAGTACGCAGTACTCAAAGTGCAATAGAAGAATTACAAACACGCGAATCAATTGGTGGATTTTTAACTCAACAAGAACGTTCAAAACGAGAACAACTGCAAATAGACGCTATAACCATACAGCAGGCTAAAGAAGTATCTCAGATAATGAGAGATATTCAAGTTCAAGAATTTGCAATTGCACGGCTTAAAGAAGAACAAGCCAAGGCCGGAAAGCCCGCTACAGATGATGAAAAGAAAGCTGCTGATAATAGAACTAAAGCTATATTTCAAGCAGAGACTGAATTATCAAGACGTAGAGACCTTTTGAATAAAAAGGGACTTGAAAACGAGTCTAAAATAACACAGCAAGAAATAAAAAATCTACAAGATCGTCAGCGAGCAGAAAAAGAGTTATTTGATTTTAATTCTAGAACTGATATTGAAAGAACTAGACTTATTTCAGAACAAAATCAAGTAAAATTAGATGCTGCAGACCTTGAGTTAAATAGATTGAGTAGTATAGACGGCTTCAATAAAATGATACTTGTTGATGAAAAGGCCAGAATTGATACTTTAAAACTTCAAGCCCAAGAACAGCAAGCATTATACGAACTCGATAAAAAATCAGAAGAATTAAATCTGCGTAAAAAAGCTCTATCAGATTTAGCTTTATTAGGTATTAATACTCAAGAAGCAGAGCGCAGACTTGCTATAGAAACTGAACAGCTTCAGTTGCAAAGAGATTTAACCATCTCTAAAAACAGTTTACAGCTTGCAGGCATTGAGCAAACTCGTCAGCTATCTCAAGAGCAAGAACGCTATAACGAATTGCTAAAACAAGCGGCAGAATTTAGCAATACTATAAAAACAGCGTTTGAAGGTATTGGTACTGCAGGAGAGCGTATAGGCAATGCCTTTAGTAGTTTAGTAACTGTACTAGCCGATTTTGCGGTACAATCTGAAAAGAACGCTAAAAATATATTAGCCAATGAAGAAAATTTAGCAAAAGCTCGTGAAGCAGAACGCAATGCTTTTGAAGCAGATGACGCCGCTGTAGCAATTAATAATAGAATCAAGGCAGAAGATGAGCTTGCAAAATCTAAATCAAAACAAGCAAAAGACGAACTAAGTGCAAATGCCAAAGTAGTTGGTAGTGTAAAAATGCTTTTCAAAGAAAAAACTGGTGCTTATAAAGTTTTAAGTGCAATTGAAAAAGCAATGCATTTAACCAGACTAGCCATGGAAGCAAAGGAGTTATTTACCAAAGTAACTGGTATTAAACTAGGACTTGCTGCGGATGTAGCTGGAGAAGCCAAAGAAACCGGTATTGCAACAGCAGGTTTCCTGAGTCGTGTACCTGTTATGGCTACAGAAATACTTGGAAAAATAACCAGCCAATTAGGTATCTTTGGACCCCCAGTTGCAGCAGCTATAATTGCAGCAATATTTGGTGCATTGGGCAGAGGTAAGTCAGTGCCTGTAATCGGCGCACAGCAGCAGCAAGAAGTTCAGGGCACTGCTATGGGCTATAATGCTGCTGGCGAAAAGGTTCAGCAGCGTACTGGCGTATTTGGTGATGTAGACGCCAAGTCACAAAGCATAGCCAATTCACTGGAAATCATTAAAGATACCAGTGTCAAAGGCATGGACTATAATGATAAGCTGTTAAAAAGCTTTGAGCGTTTAAGTAAAAATATTGAAACGGTCGCAATACAGGCATACCAGCAATCAGGTTTAGTTCGGGGTGCTGTACCAGGTATTCAAGAAGGTACTAAAGATAGTAGACCTCCACCATTATTAACTGCAATTCTTTTTGGTGCTTTGGGACTATCTTTTTTAGGAAAAAAGGTTACCACAGAAGTTATTGATAGCGGCATTAAACTAAAAGGCAGTTTTTTAGACGTTGCTAAAGGAGCAGATGGTGTAATAGAGGGGTTTGCACGGGTAAAAACAACTACTAAACGTGGTGTTTTTGGTAAAAAACGTGTAAGCGTAGCAGATATGGGAATTGAACTAGATCCCGCACTAGCTCAATCAGTGGAAGATGCTTTTGGTAGCGCACTGGACACAGCGTATGCTACTGCAGAAATATTGAATCTTGATCTGCAAACTCTTGATAGTAGATTGGCTAGCTTAGATTTAACTGGTCGTATAGCTAGCTTACGTGGTTTAAAAGGCGAAGAGCTGGCCAATGAACTGCAATCATTTTTTGGTGGAATCATTGACGAGGCTTTTGAGCTTGGTTTTGATACTATTGCTGAAACCTATCGTAAATTTGGTGAGGGTGCTGCGGAAACCGTTGTTAGGGTAGCAGACACCAATCGCAAAATTGAACAGCAGTTAGGTAATATACTGGGTACAGGTGCTGCACTAACCTTAGGGTTAGATGTAACTGAAAGCTTAGCAGATGCAGCTGGCGGTTTGCAAAGCTTTATTGAAAAAACTGATGGTTTTATTGACAAGTTCTTAACCGATGCTGAGAAGTTGGCACCAGTACAAAAATCTGTTTCCAAAGAACTTGATCGACTTGGTTTAGGCTGGGTTAAAACTCGTGAACAGTTTAAAGATGTAGTTCAAGGATTGATCGAAACTGGTCAAACTGGATCAGAAACTTTTGCTAGTTTAATTAATGTAGCCGAAGGATTTGATCAGGTTACCAGCGCAGCGGAAAAAGCTTTTGATAGTGTAAAAAGCGAACTGAAGTCCGTGGCTGATGAACGTATCAGTGAATTGAAAAGTACTCGTGATGAATTTCAAGGCTTGGCAAAATCACTGCGTGAGTATCAAAGTTCCCTTAAAACCGGCAGCTTAAGTCCTCTTACACCACAACAGCAGTACGAAGAACTCAAACGCGAATTCCTAACCACACAACAGCGTGCCTTGGGCGGTGATGTTGTTGCAATGGCTAAGCTGAGTGCTGCAGGTAGCAGCTTCCTGCAGGCTTCGCAAAAGATGTTTGCCAGCAGCGCTGAATATATTAGTGATTTTGACTTGGTATCCAGCAGTGTTGATAACGCTGCCAGCTTTGCAGAGCAACAAGTTGATATTGCCAACCAAACTCTAACTGAGATTAAAAATGTCGTTGGTGCATTGGTAGAGCTTAAGCTGGAAACCGAAAAAGTACCTGTTTCACTTGTTGGTTTTGGGACAGCATTAACAACTGCTTTGGAAAAATATGCTGCTGAACAAGCTAAACAAGTCATTAGCTCAGCAAGTACCGGTACCGTAAATGTAATTAGCGGAACTGTTGCTGCGGACATTGAGGCAAGGGCACAAGCCAGAATTGATTTAGCCAATGAAAGAGCAGCCGCAGCAGAGCGTGAGTTAGCTGCATTGCGTCAAGCAGAGGCTGATCGTGCTGCAGCCGCAGCCGCATCATATGATTTTTCAGGGTATTATGATCCTGGATTTATTGGTGGTGCTGCAATGGGAGCTGCATTTGATCGTGGCGTACAACGCTATGCTAAAGGTGGTGTAGTCAATTCAATTACACCATTCCAGCATGTTGGCGGACTAGGCGTTATGGGCGAAGCCGGACCCGAAGCAATTATGCCGTTGCAGCGTATGCCTGGAGGCAATCTTGGCGTAACTATGGGTGGTAATTTTGGTGAGCAATTAGCTAAGTTGAACCAGCAGGTAGCCGAGCTAACACAGGTAGTTGCTAACGGTGCAGTCATGAATGCGCAAGCAACTGATCGCAATACTGAAGCTGTAGTAGCTGCTGTATCCGATGGCTCAGAAAGCACAGCTTACCAAACCAGGTTAGTAAATAGGACTAAAGTTGTATGACAACTAAACAACAATTAATTGATTGGTTAGTAACAAGCACTACCCGTAGGGTAGTGCTTGTTGAAATAGAAGGAGTATTAGACTCTACTGGCACATCTATTGGAAATCAGTATTTTTCTAATAAACCCTATGGTACGACTAGTACGGATACTCCTGCAAATATCTTATATCAAGCCTGTATTAATGGTGGTGTAACTTTTTCCGAAACTCTAGACTTGGACGGGCGTGCAAGTCTAGGTTTTGGGGATATACAACTAGATAATACTGATGGTTCTCGAGATAGTTTACTGACGTGGATATGGGTAAATAAGCCTGTAAAAGTTTATATAGGCGACGCTAGTTGGCCAAAAGCAGATTTTTATCAAATATTTAGCGGATTTGTAGCAGATATTGATTCAAAAAATCGAAATAGTATAAATATTATACTAGTAGATAAATTACAACAATTAAATGTAGCAGTTACCGAAACACTTATAGGTGGTACAGGTACTACTAAGGATCAATTAAATCCTTTGTGTTTCGGTGAATGTTTTAATGTAACTCCTGTGGTTTTAAACAGCAGTACTTTAACATATCAAGTACATAACGGTACAATAGATGAAATTATAGAAGTCAGAGATAATGGTGCTGTTGTTGCGTTTGAAACCGCTACCATAAGTGGAGTACCACAAGGTACATTTAATTTATTAGCAACTCCATTCGGTACCATAACCGCCAGTGTCAGAGGGGCAAAACCTGATGGTATTAATTTTAGTGCAAAAATTGGCTCTATAATAAATAATCTTTTACAAAACTACGGAAAAACAGTTAATGCTGTAGATATTGACACTACTAATTTTAATAACTTTGATAGCACTGCAAGTTCTCAAGCTGATGTTGGAGTATATTTACAAAATAGAGAAAATGTTTTAGATGTTTGTCAAAGATTGGCTAGTAGTGTTGGTGGGTATTTAACTACTGGAATTGATGGTAAGTTTAAATTAGTACAATTAAAAGTTGACTTACAAGAAGGCTCGCAAACCTACTCTGTAGGTCCACAAGATATGGAAGAACGAAGTTTAACTATATCGCAAAAAGTACCTGTTCAAGGCGCCATTAAACTAGGCTACAGCAAAAATTGGACTGTACAAACCAGTGGTTTAGCAAGTGGATTATTGCCCGGCGTAGTTAGCGTTTTTTCAAAAGACTATAATATAGTTTACAGTAAAAATACTACTGTACTTACAAGATATGCTCAAAGTGCAGAACCAGTACTAAAAGAAACCTTGTTGCTAACTACAGCTAAGGCTGAAGATGAGGCTACTAGGCTACTAAATATTTATAGTACTCCAAGATTTATATATAGTGCAAATTACTATCCGCATATGTTATTATGTGAGCTTGGCGATATTATGAAAATTACTAATAGTAGATTTGGATTATCAAACGGTAAAATTGGTACTATAGTTAAGATAGACAGAGATTGGTTACGTGGTAGAGTAAATATAGGAGTTTTTGTATAATGCCTACATATATAAATGCTTCTGATACTGCTTTACAGGCCATAGTAGCTAGAACTGGGAATATCTCGCTTCCGGACAATATATTAGTTCCTGGCATTAAAAGAATAGAATTAACTGCAGATAATTTATTCTTTAAAATAGCAGTTGATGGCACCGTAACTCCACAAACTATTACTTTTACTTCAGTTTTAGTTGGAATAACCGGAACAGTTACTTTTTCAATAGTAACTGGTAGTGGTACCTTAACTAATATAACATCTACTACTTGCCAATTAACTTACGCAAATGCTACTTCTGATAGTTTATCTGTAAGAGCAACCGTTACTGACAGTGGTACTACGTATACCGACACAGTATTTATTACAAAAATTAGAGACGGTGGTGTTGGTACTTCACCGTCTACTTATTGGATTAACAATAGTACAAGTACTATTGTTAGAAATACAGAAGGCACAATAATTCCTAATAGTTTGACTGCTCAAGCATATCAACAAATTGGATCGTCTTTGCCTGTACTTTACTATGGAAGATTTACCTTTGAAACAAGTATAGATGGAGTAAATTATACTACAGTTTATACTTCTTCAAATGACGAAAATATAGCAACATATAGTAATATACCTACTTCTATTAACTTTGTAAGAACTAGACTATATTTGGCAGGAAGTACGACCACTCTAGTAGATATTGAAACAATACCTGTTCTGGAAGAGGGTGTGGCTTATGACGTTGAAATTGAGAGTAGTAATGGAGTATATTTTAGACCTGGGCAAGGCATAGTTACAACACTAATTGCTCATGTTTTTAGAAATGGTGTAGAAGTAACCAATGCTATTTCAGAAACAAAATTTAAATGGAGGCGAGTTTCTTACTATTCTCCAAATGACGATGTAGCTTGGAACCAACTATATTCTAGTGGATACAAGCAAGTTACAGTTAGTATACAGGATGTTACACAGCGGGCAACATTCCACTGCGATATTTTAGAATAAGGAAACATTATGCCTATCGTTTCAACAGGTCAAATTACTATTATTGACCAAAATGATGCACGTAATATTACAGCTGCTATATCTTCAAATAATGGTATACAGCAAGTATATACCAAAGATGAGTCTACCGTTTCATACACTCCCAGCTGGAGTACTAGTGCTAATACATTAACGCCTCAGATTTCAGTTGGTGGATTAACTGCTAATCAGTCATGGGCTAGACTAATAAATAAAAAATTTACTCTTACTCCTGGCGGAACAGGGCTTACTAGTGCTAGTACTTCTACTAGCTTTGTAAATAATAGTGACGTTGCAGTAAGTACTCCATTTACAATTACTCACGCTGTGGATGGAAGTACTACCGCTTCCACTATGGCAATTGGTGCCAACCTTAAAGATAGTGTTGGTATTTTTACAATATATTTTGAAGCTGACTATGTAGATAGCGCAACCAGTCTTTCTACTCATATTGTCGCGCAAATCAGTTTAAATACTGTTAAAACTGGTACAAATGCGGTTTTTATTACGCTTCGTGGCCAAACTGCTTTTGAAGAAGCTACAGGACAGACAAAAAACGTTATTGCTATTGCCGCAGATTTAGTTAGATCTGGTGGTATTGATACTACGAATTTAAGTTATAAATGGTATGAAAATAATGCTGCAGATTATATAAATGGAGCAGCATATCAAGCTGGCGGTGCAAATCAAGGTAAGTTTGGATTAAAAACTACGACTGGTGTAGCGCCAACCGGAATTACCTCTGATTTAAATCAAAATATACCTACTACAGCTTCCGGCAATGCTTTTAACACTTTAGTTATTAGTGAAACTGCTGTAACTGACTTAGAAGTATTTAAAGTAGAAATTACAGATAATGATAGTAAAACATATACAGCATATTTTACTGTATACGATATTAGTGACCCGTACGATGTTAAAGTTATATCATCTACTGGGGATAAAATGGTTAATGGTCAAGGTAATGCAACCTTAACTCCTAAAGTATATAGTGGATCTGCAGAAGTAACTACTTTAACTGGGTATACTTTTACATGGTATATTTACGACAAAAATGGCAATAGGTCCGGGTTTATTGATGTAAATAAAACTGGTACAATCGGTAATGGTACTGGAGCAAATATTACTGCACATACAACTGGTACTAGTGCTACAATTACATATGATGGCACGGCTAATACTTTTACAGCCGGAGATCTTATAAAATGTGTAACTGCTGCAGGAGATGCCTACATATATGAAGTATTGTCAAATTCAGCTAATGTAATTACTATTAGAACCCCGTCAACTAATACTTGGTTAACTTTTTCAATGTATGCAGCTCCAACTACAAATCAATTTGTAAATGGAAAAATATATACAGTAACTGCATCAGGAACAAAATCTAGTACAGGTACTAGTGTTGCCACTAGTCAAATTATAGTATATGCTCAAGATATTGATATAAAAGGCAATATTCTTGTAGAAGCCAATAGACCCTAAGGAGTACTACATGCCCTTAATTGGAACAGGCCAGTTAACAATTACAGATACAAATGATGGATTAAGTATATTACTATCTCCATTTAATATTAATATAGCCACTGATGAAAGCGGTAATTTTACCGGCACTTATACTACTACGGCTAGTGTATATTTAGGGGCAGTACTTCAGACAGGATTTACCTTCTCAGTAGCAAATGGCACAGGAATAACTTCTACAGTAAATTCCAGTACTGGAGTAGTTACTGTAACTGGTGCAACACAAGATACTAGTTATGTAGATATTACTGCTACAAAAATTCCTACAACAATAACTATTAGATGCCCAGTAACCAAACAAAAACAGGGTAAATCTAGTTATGTAATTGATTTAACAAAAGATTTTGTTTCGCTTCAGGCCAATAGTAGTGGAACTGTATCCGACTATACAAACGCTAATACCCAAGCAAATGTATATTATGGTACACAACTAGATAATAATAACTGGAATTTTTATGTAAGTAGTATTACTGGAACTCTTGGTTATCGCGATAGTGATGATACTTCTGATAGAACCGGGGTAGGTGAATTAGAAGGTTGCCTTGGTGGTAGTAATTTAATTCCGCATAGTAGCTTTGAAGTTGATACTAATGCAGATGGAAAGGCCGATTATTGGAATAACTATGCTAATGTAAAATCCATGAGTATAGCTACCGATAGTTTTCACGGAACTAAAGCTCAAAAAATTGTAGCAGACGGTGTGACGGCAACACCCAGGGTATTTTTAGCAGAAAATAGACCTCAAATGGCTATTGGAGTTCAGTATACTCTGTCTGCCTATGTAAAAGCAACAGCAGGTAGAAGTATATTTTTAGGCTATAAAGGCTTTAATGCCGCTACAGCAGGTGCCGAGGTAGATCAAGGTACTTCAACTTCAGTAGTAGCTACTGGTGGATATCAACGAGTAACTTTAACTTTTACAGCCACAACAAACTCATACTGTTCACCAATGATTGGTTTAACAGGAACTCCTGCTGTAGATAGTGAAGCTATTATTGATGGGGTTCAGCTAGAAGTAGCTGCTAGTGCATCAAGTTATCAGCCTACAGGTACTACAAATAGGATAGGTACCAGGGGATATATAAAAGTTACTAGCTTAACTTCTGATGTAGCAGAAATTATAATTACTGCTACAAAAACAGGAGAAGTTAATAGAACTATTAGCTTCTATATTGCAAAAATTAAACCTGGATTACCTGGCTCAGCTGGTGCTCGTGGTAGTATTGCAACCGCTATTTCAATTACTGGAACTGCTTGGAGTAATCAGGCAGCAAATGATTATTTTACAAATATACCTGCATACGGTACTCCAGTTTTAAATGACAGAGTTACGCAATATAATGTATCACAAAATTTTAGTGAAACAAGAGCGTGGGATGGTTCTGCTTGGATAACTATTACTCAAATTATTGATGGTAACTTAATTGTAACAGGTACCATAACTGGTAATAAACTTGCTGCGAATACAATAGATGCTGATAAGCTTGATACAAGAAATTTAACTGTAAAAGATGCGGCCGGTAATGTAATATTTAGTGCCGGAGTCCCTTTAGGGGCTGCAAATGCTTCAGCAGCTCTTAAAAATGATTCTATTACAATTACTACTACTGGTGAATTAAGTGGTGCTGGCGGCACAATTACTCGATTAAACAAGAATCTATTAAATCCGGCAAAATGGATTTGGAACAGTACAGGTTCTCAAACCGGTTTTAACCAAAATACCCCTAGTGCTACAGGATCTAACACTATAGAGTTGGACACTGTACCTGATGGAACAGTGGGCACTATTTGGAGAGCTGTTAGTGGTACTGCGATTACTGAAAATCCTGAAGGCGGCTGGAATACAAGCAGCTTTACTGTAGATCCTACAAAAAGCTATAGATTTTTAGTTTGGATTCGTAGAAGCAGTGCCAATACTAGCGGAAGCTATTATTTAGGTGTTGGTGGAAACACAGTTAAAAATCTATCAAATAGTACTACAAATGATAATCCTTATTTTTTAGCAGCTGGACGTTCTGAACTACCAGAAAATGTTTGGTGTTTAGCAGTAGGATATGTTTGGCCGCACGGGTACACTGGCACGATAAGCACTTCTAGTGCACTGTATAATGGTCAAACTGGTGCGGTAATAAGAAACGGAAGTGATTTTAAGTGGGATAGTGCTAGTATATCAAGTACCATTCATAGAGCTTATCAATTCTATACAACTGCTGCTGGCTGTATTCAGGACTTTTTTGATCCGCGAGTTGAGCTAATTGATGGAACTGAACAAAGTATTGCACAACTACTTGCCACTGCAGCACCCAGTGCAAGAAATAAAATAAATAGTGCAACTGTAACTGATTATTTAAATCCTGGTGCAATAACTGATGCAGTAGCTGCTACAACACTAAAAAATAGCACTATTGAAGTTAACAGCAGTGGTCAAATCACAGGCATTGGCCCTGGAGCTAATACCACAGTTGCTAATAATCAGATTACAGTTGATGCAGCTTCTGGTGCTATTGGTGGTATAGGCACCGGCACGGGTACTAGTGTGGCTAATAATACCAATACTTTAATAAGAGATCCTGCAGGAGGTACCAGTCTTAATAATCCTGCAAGTGTACTTGGTGCTATTAAAATACGCTTACCAGTAGGTACTGCAAATTTTGCAATGCCGCTTTTTTATGTAGATATATATGAGTATGCCGCAGGATTTTCTTGCACTTTACAAATAAGTGGCCATAATTGGACAGATGGAACTTGGTATAATACAAGTGCATTTGTAATAGGTGCTTCTAATGTTGAGTATCCTGTAAGATTTGGTATAGACAGTGAAGGATTTTTCTGTGTGTATATTGGAGATACAACAGAAACTTGGGCACATCCACAAATTAGAGTTCGTGATGTTACTATTGGATATGCTTCTCAAGTTCGGGATACTTGGGCTAGCAATTGGGTAGTATCATTTGTTACGGCATTCGAAAATGTAAGCCGAACAATTCTAGATACTAAACCAGGAGCGGACTGGTCTAAGACTGCCAGAAGGCCCAGTAATCTTTCTGCGCTATCTGGAAGCGAAGCTATTCAAAATACTCAGATTACTGTTGATGGTACAGGTGCTATACAAGGCATTGCCAGTGGTTCCAGTGGAACTAAAGTAGCCAATACAGCTATTACTGTTGATTCAAACGGTATTTTGCAAGGAACGGGTACTGCTGATGTAGTTGTTAATAACTCGTTTTTAGATACGCTAACTTTTGGTACTACTAATACTACAGT
>Ga0256311_1000061_pt1 | contig 15319 bp, 9 predicted proteins | sample ColtaT_5_FD_183680 | JGI IMG/M metagenome (GOLD analysis project Ga0256311, IMG submission 183680) | Metatranscriptome of freshwater microbial communities from Columbia River, Oregon, United States - Colum_Colum_RepC_8d (Metagenome... | ecosystem: Environmental > Aquatic > Freshwater > River... | reverse complement strand
GTCTTTCGCAGTTTGTTTTATTTCTGAATGTAACATTGGTTTTTGTAGCTTACCTGTAGAAGCTTTGACCCATTTATCTGCGTCCTTAGCTACCATATGTAGCATATATGCGTTAGCTAACTCTCTAATCTGGGTAGCTTTTAACTCACCAACAAAATTAGTTTGTTCTCTATTCTCAATATACTCATATCCATTTGCTTTTATCTTAGCTAAAAACTCTTTATCGCTTTCAGATAACTTACCATCTTCTATTTTCTTTTGCATATTCTTAACAGTATAATCTAATGTTGAATATACACCATAGTATTTACTATTACGATCAATGATCACAGTAGTATTACCAAGCTCCATAAGCTTAGAGAAAGCAGTTTTCAAACGATGGATATAATCTTTGTAGATAGACTCTTGCGCATCCCACTCTAATACTTTGGGAGTTGCTTTATTATTAGCATGCCACATTACTCGAGCAAAACTATGAGCATCTAAAACAAAGTTATCAAACACAGGCATCATATAAGCCATATCTTCTGGCTTCTTACCACCATTAATAGAATTAATAGTGTCAAGCAGAATCATTGACTCTCGGTATTGACCTAAGAAAGGACCAATAGCGTTAACAGCTGCTGAACCAGGACCTGGATCAAACACACCTTTAACTAGTGCTCCCTTTTCGTCATCCCATACTTCGATTACCTTCTTCTTGCTTGAAGCAATAGGATCAAATACTCTCTTTGTTAATTGAAGTTTATTAGCTTTACCATCAGGTGTTGAATAAATCAACTCACTACCAGAAGGAACATACATGTTACCTCCCAAAGGAATTGTTTCATTTAGAATACCTTTAAAGCCAAACATAGTGCCAACCATCTGCATTAATCTAACCATTCGCTTAGGTGCAGTTGATTGGTAGTCACTTGTAACTTCTCTTAAAGTAGCAGCATACAAATTATTAATAGCAAACATAGATTCAACTAACGTATTACCAGTAATGTTCATAAACTCATCTGCAAACTCTGGATTATCTAACAAAAAGTTTTTAGCTTCTGTTAAATGAAAGATCGCTGGCTTACCATAGTCTGTTGTTAACAGAACCTTTTTAGAAAAAGAACTATGGAAGTCTGTATCATTCATATACTTTGTAAACAAAGCTTTTAATCCATTCTTAATGTCAAAGTCTTTTGGAGTATATAGTTTATCAATAGAACTATCTACAACTACTTTAGTAAACATTGAGCGAGGTGTTTGACCATTCTCAGATAAATAAGAACCAAAGATATCATCAGTATATTGCCAGATTAAACCAGTACGAGCGGCAATAATTCTATTACCAATATCCGATGCCAACACTGCTCGACCAGCGGAGTTCATGTCAATAGCAATAGTTGTCTTTGGAGTGAACGAGGTACCTGCTCTTTTAGCTTGCATAAAGTTATATGCGTCTAAATAAGCACCCATCTTAAAACCAATATTGTCTCGCTTAATTGATGGATCATTCTTAAACAAGTCTTGGAAGACTCTCTTAGATAACTGAGGCAAGCTAGAGAAATCTCTTTCAATACCTGCGTTCCTAACAAAATCTGCGACTGCTTTCCTACCCATTGAAGTTACAGATGAAGCAGCCATCTGAAGACCTAAACCATTCTCAGCCCATTTCTGTAATTTATCTAAAGATAATTCTCTTAATATAGCTAAAGGTGTTTTGCCATCAGTGTCTGGTTCTAATGCACAAGCAATAGCAGCCATTACATCCATCTCAGCTTCCAGAGAATTAGGATCAGGCTTTTTATCTAGACGATGCTCTAAATTCTTCCACCAATTTTCTATCTGTTGGTCAGTATAGATAGGTTCATTTGCTTTAAATACTCTTTGTTTGAGCATTAGCGGTGTTGAATTACCCCTCATTACTGCTCGTAATACTTTACTTCTCTGTGAATTAATATCCTGAGAATCTAAATACATACGACCAGAAGCAGGGTCATAACGGAACCTACCATATCTGGTACTATCAGGGTTCTCAATATTATCCGCTATATAAGCAAAGTCTCTTTGTTTATCTTCCATCGCTAATTCAGTAGCTCTTGATTCTGCAGCAGAAGCTCCATCAAGTTTAAACTTATTACCATAGTTAGGTTCTTTACTTAACTTGATTTGTTTCTTTCTTGATTGTTGTCTTTCTTTTAAAGCTTCTTTTGTTAAACCAGACTCACGATCTTGCTTAGTGTTTACCGCTACTTCTCTTTCAGCTTGAATATAAACCATCTTTAATAAAACAGAACGATCTAAATCAACTGTATGACCAATAGAACCTAAGGTATCTTTAGCTAATTCAAACTCAGGAGGAACATCTGGGTATCCTTCTACTGAAACCTTTGCAAGGTCTCCATTACGACTTATAGCTTGCCCACCAATAGAAGTGTAATTAGAAGTTGTAGCAGGTACTGATAATGATCTACCAGAAGCTCCCTCTACTACACCACCAATAAAGTTATTAGTAGTATTAACCAATTCAGTTCCATAGCTTGTTAATCGAATAACATTTTTACCATCTGGTTTAACTATCTCAGTGAAGAAAGAACCATCACCTAATATTGTATCTGCTAGCATTTGAGCAACAGCCTTAGTATTATTAGTCCCTTGATATTCAGTGGCACCAGAAGCAGCTACTCCTGCCTTAGTTACTTTCCCTAAAGCAGCAGCAAGCATGTCTACAAAATCATTTCTTGTAGGTTCATGCGCACCTTCTTTAAAAGGAACATAATCTTCTCCTGGTTTTCCTTCTACAAGACCAGTCATCTCTTCGATAGAACCAAATTTCTGACCGCCTTTAGTACGAGCTAATGCGTTCATTGTAAGTAGGAAAGCAGAACCAATAGCATTTACTGTTTGAGTCTTATCTAAGTTAAGAGATTGCATAGCAAACCCTAACATAGTACCATTATAAGCAGCTTCTTGGTTTTCATTAATCAATGCAGCTTTGGAAGAGGACAATGGCTCAGCTAAGTAAGTTAAGAACTGATAAACAGTTCCTACTTCAATATCACTTAAGTTACCATTAAACTTATCAACCAACTCTTGTTTTGTTTGATGATCAATACTAGCTTTCTGTAAGCGTTGTAATTGGATTTCTTTCTCTTTTGCTAAAGGATCTTGATTGTCGATACTATTAGCTTGATCAATAAAGTATTGTCTTTGTTCCTCTAACTCAGCAAATTTTTGCTGTAAGAAAACAGGGTCTTGAGCTTGAACAGAATTTAAAACAGGAGCTTGTCCATATAAATCCTTGTATCCCTCGATATACTGGTTTCTTAACTGACCTAAAGCACTAGTATCTACCTCCTCCATTGGAGAAGAAAGAACTTCAGGTACTGGAGCAGCAGGCATAACAGGGGGAGCAACCTCCTGCTGGGCTTGAACAGGAGGAATATTGAAATATTCTTCTTCTGCTCCTCTTGCTGATTCTAATGTAGGGTCTTGAAGATTAAGTCCTTGCATATCAGAAGCTAATTGCTCTGAAGGAGTAATTACTTTACCAGAAGCAAGAGGTCCCTGTTTGTTACTTTGGGTTATTACTGTCATTATCTACCTCCTAAATTTTCTTGTAAGTAATCTGTTAATTGGTTAATTGATCCTACGATTGGAGCTACCTTAGCTACCTTCTTAACTGTATTAGTGCCTTCAGAGTCAAATGCTGAGTTAATAGCAGCACCAACTTTTGCAGTATATGATAACACAGGTGATTCTCCTTCTAATATATTATATAATTTTTCTGCAGGGTTATTTGCTTTCTTCTCAATTAATGGATGAACAAAATTAATTACTCGCTCACCAGTTCCTGTTAAACCAGTTGCACCAATAATTCTTTGTAATAACTTTTCGTTATCGCCTTCCAACCACTTAGGTGGATGCTCTCCATACTTGATCATGTCTTTAATAGCTACTGCTAGCATAGTTAAAGCAATCATAGAAGCAATAGTAGCCATTGCATTGCGTTGATCAGCAGAACCTTTCTTACCTAAATCACCATATAGTTTTGGTAATACATTAGCCGTAAATGTACTAATATAACCTTGGAATAAGGTAAATAATTTTAAGTAAGGATCACTATAAAACTTAGGTCTATTTAAAGGATTAGGATGAACAACAGCTTCATTAACAAAGTTATATACAGCTCTCTCCATTGTTCTGTTATAGTTATCTTGTACTAAAGCTAACTCATCAGGACTCATATTGAGATTGAACTGTTTATTTTGTTGATGAGGATCAACACCTAGCCTAACTAAATGCTCATAAGCATCTTGTTGTTCTTGTGTTAACTTTGCATAATCAGCATCAATTAAAGTATTCAACCAATTATTAATTGCATTAGCAGCAATAGATAATCTAGCATAACGTGTAGCATTCGTATAACCTTGAAGACCAGTTAGTTTAAAGAAACTATTCGTCCACTTCTGATACATACCTGAATGAATATCATAGCGATCAGCTACGTTAGTCTCTCCTGTATGGAAGCCAAACTTAGTTAACATTTGTCGGCTAGTCATACTATGGTTATGCTGTCTTGTACCTATTTCTTTAAATAAGTTGTACATCTCTTCTGCTGTGTTGGAAAGTAATCTACGATAAGCAGTTAATGCTTGACCCTTAGATAAACCCCTCATTACTTGAGCAGCCTCAGGAATAGAGCTAATAGCTGCTAGTGGTAAAGAAGAAATAGTCGAGAAGAAGGTTATGGTATTTAAAACACCATTGTAAAGCGGATTAGTGATTTGTTTGTATTCACCATTCCGAACCTTAATAAAGTCTTTTATTTCCTTAGCCATAAAAGAAGCTTCATCACTATTAATCTCTCCCGCCTTTAATGCAGAGTGAAGTAAGTTAGCTAGGATAGCACCATCTTTTCCTAACATCTTTGAATTAACATATTCTGCACCTGTCTTTTGTGCAAAAGAAAATAGATTATCAAACACGTTATTATGAAAATATTTATTCATAATACCTTGTGTATCGTTTGTATCTATCTTATGAGACAAAGACTGGCTACTCAAAGCAGGACTATCAAACATATCTTCGATTGACATTTCCATTTGGTTATTAATAACCATGTCATACATTTTAGTTGCTTGTTCTTTACTAATACCTAATGTACTTGATAAATCATTAATAAAAGACTCCCTATTGCTTGCAATAAAACCCTTATTAAATAACTTATTTGAAAAGAATTTAGTTGCATTAATAGCAGCATCACCTGATTTACCTAGAATAGTATTATGTCTATTGAGAGCAGAATCTAATTTAGTAGCTACTGATTTTAGAGCATCAGTATATTTAGCTAACTCTCCAGATAACTTAGGGGTATTATTAGGTGTTTGTAAGAAAGAAACCATATAGCTAATAGCATCAAAGTTATTTAGGATTCTATTAATCTCTGATAACTTTAAACCACCGAAAGCTTTTTGGATATCTCCAATATTACCAAATGCATCTCTAATAACTCCAGCAATAGTATCCTGATTAGAATAGATATCACCACCATTTAAAGCGTTATTAGCGCCTAGAATAGTAGACACAGCAGCCATAAACTTACCTCTATAACCACGCTCCTTGATAATATCTTCAGACCATTTACCAAATAAGGATTTAGGACCTTTATCGTTCCACCAGTTCCTAACTGTTTGAGCTAAGCCTGATGTCTTTCTTTTAGATTCTTCAGGAGCTGATTGCTTGTCTAAGTTAACATCATCATTAACATTAGTGTTTCTTGATTCTTCAATAACATCATGTATGCTAGCAACAGAACCTGTTTCATTAACTTGTTTTTCTCTGAATGTTAAATCATTTGCTAATGTTGTAGTAGTTGGGTTTGTTGTAAGCAAGTTAATTGTTCGACCTGCTCCAGCCATACCCCCACCAAGTACTGCACCACCAACAAAAGCATTAACAACCTGATTAGTTAAATCAATAGTGTCTTTAACTTCACCTTGAGTAGACCCAAGATACTGAACAATCTGCTGTAAGCTCTCAGTTAAACCCTCTGAACCTGCACCAGCCATAGTTGCTTTAGAAATATTAATTACTTGATTAGCTACTTTTTTGGTCTCTTGAACAACAATCTTTTCAGCTGCTTCTCTAGATAAACCTTTTTGTTTAACTAATAATTCAATTCCTTTTTCAATAGCTTCTCTGCCATTAATACTCTTAGCAACACCCTCAATACCAAACTTATCTAACGCTGTAGATACAATACCCGCTGCAATAGCCCAACCAGCGTTCTTATTGTTTTTATCTTGGTTATTCCATACCTCACCAGAGTATCTAGCTACGGGAATAGCTAATGATGCACCATAAGTAGGAGCTGCTGCTGCGAAAGCAATTAAAGATACTAGCATATCAGGAGCTGATTGAGCCGCTGTTGCCACAGAGAAATCTAATGCTTCTCCAAATGATTTAATCTTCCACTCACCAGTTCTTGCATCAAACGCTTCACCACTCTTTAGAATAGGTAATTGCTCTAATGCGTTTTGTACTTGTAAGTTTCTAGCTGCTGCTACATTACGACCTTCGTCATAGTTCAATAAAGAACTAACCATATCCAATGCACCAACATAACCACCACGCATCTGAAGCATAGCAGAGTCTAGACCAGTAGACCAATTGCTACGGGCAAAACCCATCTCATTTTCTTCTGGTCTAACTACACCTGCACCTGCATACATTTCTGGTGCAGCACCGTATTGTTTAGCAGATGTTGCATATGGCTTAGCAACCAAAGGAACTTGCGATGTCTGATATGTTAACAAGTCATATAGGTAATCACCAGGATCTTTGTACTCATATTTACCTTGACTATGTAAATAGAAACGATCAAACGGTTCTTCTGTTTTTCTTTTAGCTCTCTCTAAACTTCCGATATCAAAAGCATTTTGTTGTTGAGGTGTAGTAAACTCAGTAGGGGATACTAATCCTCTTGATAGTGCATAGTCATTAAAGCTTTCTCCTTTAGAGTTAAGAAGATCACCACCTTGTGCTCTACCATACTTATCTGTTTGTTTTGGATCATATACTAATTTAGTATACCCTAAATCTTTTGCTAGCTTTTGAAGAATCTCTTCTTGTAATTGACCACCAAAATCACCTTGTTTAAATCTTCCTTGTGCAGGATCAAACTTAGGTGACTCTAAAGCATTGATACCAGCCATACGAACACGAGTACCTGTCTCGTTATCGATAACCGTATCAGCATCAACCCACTCAAAGTTAGAACCTGTAGAGGTTCCTTCACTAGGTTCTGGTTGACTAGCTTTAGCAACAACTTGTTCTGTTGTTGGTGCTTTACCTTCCTTATACAATCTTTTATACTCTTTAACTGGCATCTTAGCTTTGTAAGCACCAGCTACCATCTCAGCTTCTTTTTCAGAACCATAAGTACTGATTGTATTAGGAGAAAACTTTCCTGTCTTTAAATAATAAGCAGCATCAGGACCACCTAAAAAGTGGGCTAAGCGAATATTAGCATCAGTAGCTTCAATACCCTTATTCTGCAAATACTTCTTATTACTTTCCCATAGAGTATCAAATGCAGTATCAAATTCTTCTTTTGATAACTTATCAATCGATTTATCTCTAAATGAGGGATTTAACTTTTGAACTCCTCTGTATGTTTCGTCAGTAAAACCGTAAGGACCATAAGCGGAAGATAATCTTCCACCATTCTTTCCTGTACCCAAGGCATAATGATGCCCTATATTATAATTGTTTGTTGATTCTACTTGGCGAATGAAGTCTCTGTTAGAAGTTAAATCACTTGGTGATTCTTGTCGGGGAGCAGGTTCAGTCTTTTTTGTTTCGCCAGAAGAATCTAAACCATCAATACTAATATTGTTGGTCTTAAGAAATTCTTCTAAAGATAGCATTTATATCTCCAATGAAATGGAGGATACCGAAGTACCCTCCCTTAGTTTAATTACTATTTAATGTTTGCTTTAACAAAGTTATAGAAACCTGATGTATCACCAGCAGGCAGATACTGAGCTTTAAGCTTTTCAGATAGTTCTAGTCTTTGTTTCTCAGTTAAACTCTTAGTGAGTTCTGTTTTGTTACCTTCCCACTGATCTTTTAACTCAGAGTATTTAGCTAAAGTTTTATCTTCTATTTGTTGGTTAGTTGCTTTAGGGTTTTCCCTCATAACACTAGCCTTAACAGTATGATATTGCTCTGTAACTAAATTAGCAGGAGTTTCTTTCTTACCATTATCAAACTTAAACAAGTCTTGGTTAATACCTGTCTTATATGTAAGAATATTTCTATGAATATAAAACTCAGGTGTTTTAACCTCTTTACCATCTTTAGCTTCTTTAATCATCTGTTCAGTTGCTGAATTAATAACTAAAGCTGCAGCTCTCTTTTGATCAGGATCATCGATGTTATAACCCCATTCTGAAAATGCTCTGGTACCCTTTTCTGCAATAGTAGCTGACGAAGGAAGTTTATCTAAAATAGGACTTGTCTTATTTTTCTCAGGTTTAGGTATTCTTTGCTCGTATAGCTTTCCTAGCTTATCACCTTGCTCTTTTTCCCAAGTAGTCCATCTACCAGCAATACCTTCCTTAGAATTATGAGCATCATAATTAACTAATGTAGTACCATACTGCTTTTCTACTTGACTTCTAGTTCTTCCATCTTCAGTTACCCAAGATTTATCACCATGGATATCTGTTTTCTCAATAAAGTTGATTGGTGTACCTGCACCTTTGAAACCAGCAGGGATAGTAAGTTGGCTCATGCCAGTAGTCTTCGGAGGAGGAGCTACAAGTTGTCCTGCAGAATTATACACATAACCTTTAGCAATTAAAGATTTAGTCAATTCTTTATTTGTTGCGGCTTCACTCTCAGCTCTCTTATCAGAAGATGCTAATGTATATCTACCAGCATAGCGAACTGCTTCTACGTTATCGTATCCTAATGCTTTAGAACCAGCAACCAATAAAGCAAATCGAGCGGCATCTCTAGAATTAAATCCTAAAGTATCTAATGTACTTGACAAAGCACCTTTTAGTTTTTCTGGATCAGAAATACTATCATAAGCACCTTTAATAGCATCACCAACAAATCCAGTCCACTTATCAAAGCCTGATTTATCAGTAGGAATTTTAGTTTCTTTCCCAATATAACCTTTAGCTTCTTCTTTAGATAATTCAGGAACATCACCCGCCATAGTACCACTACCATACTTACCTAGCTCGGTAATGATTTCTGGTGTTTGTTGTGTTGAGCTGTCAGCAGTATTGTCTTGCTTAGGAATATCAGTAAAATACTGTTTAGATTCTTCTGGTGTAATCTCTGTAATAGGTTCACTATTAGGGGAAACAACCGCAGGAACCGTTTTAGCTAATCCCATTGGTTTAGCTTTTTGTGGAACACCTGCATCAAGCCATCCCATTTCTTTTTCATAATAATTTTGTAAAGCACTTCTTTTATCACGAGCCGCTTCTAACTTATCAGCGTAGTCAGGAGCATTACCTCTTCCACCTTTATTCTGCTTTTCTAAAGTAGAAACTTCTGATCTTGCTTCATCAAGGGCTAAACCAATATTTTCAATTTGATTAGGATCCATTACTGGAACATATTGGGATTTTGAATTTAATAAATCTTGTCGAGCAGTAGTATAAGGTACTAATTCTCCAGAAGGATTTATTGCACCAGTCTCACCATAAGACCAACCATTAGTATCAATATTGTTTTGTTCTAATTGTTGTCTAAGACTTTCTACTTCGGTAGAACCTAGAGAGTAACCTTTAACACCTGTAGTACCACAAGCCAATCCCATTCTAGGTACAGATAATTCCTTATCTGAACGACCTTCTTTAACTAAAGCTTTAATAATGGGTTTATTCTTAGGATTCTGAGCAGCCTTCTTAGGAATAACTGCTTCTCCTGGAGTAAGCATAGCTGGAACAGTATCACTAGGACCTGCTTCAGGATTAGTAGGTTTACCCATTTTAGGAGGAACATCCATAGCAGATAACTTAGCTTGTTGAGTCTGATCCTTATGTTGCATTTGTTGCTGAGTAAGAAGATCTTTTCTTCCTTGCTCTTTACGGAAAGCAGCAGTATCTCTTAGTTGATCTAAAAGAAACTTCATACTTTCTCGTTTTTGCTTTCCTGATAAAGGAGCATTCATATTATTTACCTCCGACTGCACTACCTAATTGTGCGCCAATCATAGAACCAACATAACCACCGACTCCAGGTAGTAAAGCATTACCAGCTACAGCACCAGCTGCGGCACCTGCACCTGCGCCAACACCCTTCTTAACATCACCTGTACGAGCAAATTCAACTACACCTGCAAGAGGACCAGCTGTACCTGCTGTCATTCCTGAAGCAGCATCTGTAGCTCCTGCTGTAGCAGTCTCTGTAGCTAAAGGAGCGCCAACATTAGTCATGCCTGCTGTAGTAGCGTTATCTGCAATAGCTTCATTAGCTACGTTAACAGCAGCAGCATCTGCAGGAGCAGCGCCTAGAGGAGCAGTAACAGCATCAGACGCTTGGTCCATAGCATTAGTGTAATCACCTGCAAAGGTAGCTTCATTAGATACTGCACCATTAGGGGTTGGGGTATTAAAAGTTTTATCCCAAGCCCAATTAACTCCTTTATCCATACCTTGAACTGCTTTACCAGAGGCATATGTAGTAGCTAATTGTTGTGCTACTCCAGGTCTTTCAGCAGGACCTCTTTGGACAGGAGCTGCTTCTTGAACTTGTTGATATGGAGCTGCTGCTAAAGGAGCACCAACACCACCCATCTGTTGTTTTCTTTTTTCTTCTTCTTCTAAAAGATTAAGCATTATTTACCACCTCCACCTGAAGCTGTACCTGTTTGTTTAGCAGGAAGACCATACACAGTAGATGCGTAAGGATTAAGAGCCTGCCAAGGAGCATCTAATTGTTGTTGCTCGATAGTACGTTGTTGACCACCTAAGTTAGCAATAGTAGAAGCACCGCCTTGAGCAATATTAGAGCCAGCACCAGCTGCACCACTAATACCTTGTTCTGCTTGCATCTTAATAGCAGCATTCTTTTCAGCAATATCTTTATCAATACCTGCAAACTTAGCAGCAAGATCTGTCTGTACTGCTTGTCCTGCGATAGCATTACGAGCAGAACCTAATGTACCAGAGGAACCGAACTGAGTATTCAACCCAGCCATTGCTTTACCTGCTTCGCTAGTAGCGCCAGCTTTAAGAGCTTCACCACCAGTGAATCCTGAACCTGTTCTAGCAATATCTTCTAAACGAGCAGTAGATCCTTTTAGAGCATCTAGACCTGCTTGAGTTGCTGTGTTGATATTGCCTGCACCTGTAGTAAAGGCTTCTTTTTGTAAGCCAGATACACCAGCCACATTATCAAGAGCGCCAGAGCCATAAGCACCTTCTGCTGTTTGAGCTACTCTTTCCATGTAAGGTCTTGCCCACGCTGGAATACTTTCAACTGTTGTAACACCACCACCGCCACCTTTGTAGCGAGTTGTAAATTGAATTCTTTTCATATTCTTATTCTCCAATATTCTTACGCATGACTACGTAGGCTTGTTCAAATCCAGGGATTAATTGAGGTAATACTTTAGCCCATCCAGGTCTTCCCCATTGTTCTACTGCTACACATCCTGCATCTTTAGCAAAACCCTCTAGGGTACTAAATAAATGCGCCCATGTAGAAAACTCTTGTCCACTCGCTGTGATGATATGTAATGTCTTATGTCGAGTATACTGAAGGAACTCTGTCAGTACTACTCCTTTTATTTCTTCTTCATCATTAGTAATCAACCAACAATGAGAACTAAAATTAATTATTTTGTTCATATGATCAAGGAGAGTATTCTCCCCTTGACCCTTATCTAAAGCATCTTTAATAAGAGGGGATAATACTAGCCATCTATCGAGGACTTCCTCTGGTGATAGTAGTCTTATCTGCATGTTATCCTAATATGTTATTTCTAATAGCAATCTTATCATCTGTAATAAACCAACCTTTTTCAGGATTGTAATTATTTAATTCTTCTGCTGAATTAATATTTTTGATTGCTTCTTTATGATCCCACAAATTTTTATATAACTCTGTTTTTCTTATAGCAATAGCTAAAGATAATCCATTTATAAAATCAGTAGTAACTAAATGATTGTTGTTATCAGCATCTCTCCAATAAAAATTATCAGGTAGATTGCCTAAGTTTATTTGATTTTGCCATTGAAAAATGTTTTCTAAAGATATAGGATCTGCGTTATATTTATACCCATTATAAGATATATCAGAAAATAAATTAACACTCATTAATCTTTTAACAACAGCTAATAATCCGTTTTTCTTTGTATCTAAATCAATCTCCCACAAATCTTGTTCACTGTTAAATTTGTAGTCATAAGAAGGAGCAATAAGTAGCTCTCCTTCTTTGCTAAGAGCAGTAGGTTTTCTAATATCAAAATCTTCTGGTAATAATCTCCAAGGAATTGGTAGACCATTTCCCATTAAATCTTCTTGTGTTTGAATTAATAATCTATTATCATTAAACAAACCATATCTTTTATTCTTCATACGATATATCCAATTTGAACTGGGTTAGGCAAAAAGTCAGGACTAGTCCATTTTTGAAATTCATATATATAATAATTATTATAGTAAATAGTTATCCTAGATCTGATTGCTGTGTTTGTAGTTGTAACACTGTGAATATTATGAATAACAGACCAGTTGTTACTATAATCAGGATTGGGGTAAACATCTGACCAACAATCTCTTAAGTAATTAGAACCTACAATATAAGGTTTCTTACTAGAAGGAACAGTGTTTGTGAAATTTACGATAGCGCCATTTCCTGCTGGTATTCCCGCATTAAAAAAATCAGGAGCGTATGTGCTATAATTACGTACGTTTACATGCCTATTTGAAAACACAAACATTGGATTTCCAGTTGAAAGAATAGGAACACCACTTGCATTATTAACTTGTAAACCATAACCTGAAGTTGAATTAGTAGGGTAATCTAAAATAGCATAATCAATAGATTGACCAACCCATGCTTTAGGGAATAAAATACCAGGAACTTGTACTGCGCCTACTGTAACTTGCACAGCAAAAGTACCATACAAAAGACCACCATAATTAGTAGTAGAATCTCCTGAGAAACTAAAAGCCCATTGCTTTCCTGCAGCAGAAGCAGGCATCTTTGCCACACCAAAATAAGTAGAGAAAAAACCTGTAGGATAAGAACCTGTACCAGCAATACCTGTAGCATCAACAATTGTTATTGTTCCTTGCTCTATTACTTGTAATAAAGGAGGCATCTCCCCAATTAAAATAGAACCATCGGTATTTGTTATTTCTATTCCATATGACATTATCTCCACTCCACTATATTATATATTACTGAATGTGCTACATGATTAATTGCTGTAGCTGTCATAGCGTTTATTATAAGGTACCATTGGCTTGTAGATGTATCTAAATATTTTGAAAAAGAAAAATGCCAACCATAAGCAATATCATCAAGATAAGATGGTTGTATCATTAAGTTTAAAGTAGAATTAACAATAGCAGCTGTGGCAGGTATAGCTATAGCATAACCGTTTGGGTACTGCCCCGCTGGCATACTAAAAGAACCGCCTGTAATAATCCTTGGTAACTTAGAATCAATTTGAATAGCAATAGTGCTATCAGGTCCTAATATCTGAATTCCATAAGCCATATTATTCCTTAAGCTAAGTTACCAATCTTTACTCTAACAACACCAGCCGCATCATATACTCTGATAGTACTATTAGTAATTTCTAAACGTTCACCTGTTGTAGAAGATTTAATTGTAGCATTACCAGAAGAATCAACAATAAATTTACTAGCAATATTTAAACTGCCACCAGTAATTGTTCCTAAGTTAGATGTGATAGCTGACAAACTAGTAACGGACATTTTATCCGCTGATACTGCTCCAGCTGCAATTGTAGTAGCGCTAACAGCACCAGCAGCAATCTTACCTGCGATAACTGAGTTAGCAGCTAACTTATCTGCTGATATAGCACCTGCTGCAATAGTTCCAGCAGTAACTGCATCAGTAGCAATCTTACCCGCAGTAATAGCATTAGCCGCTATTTCATTTGCAGTAACAGCATTAGCAGCTAGTTTAGCTGTTTGAATAGCACCATCAGTAATTTGAGTGGTTGTTATCTGTCCTGTTAAATCTACAGCAGGAACATTACTAGACCAACCAGTATCAGTGTATCTATAAACTTTTCCATCAGAGATTAATAAAGCTACTCGACCAATAAAGTTACCTACAGTAGGTAGTACTGAGACTACCTCAACAGGTCTCAATGAGTTACTAAAGTTAGCATAACCTAAAGCACCTTCAATATCAGCTGCTAATACGTTGCTCCACCATTGACCTGATTGCCAACGATACATTTTATTAGTGATAGTATCATAAACAATATTAGGACCTGTATAAGTTGAAGCATTAGGTAAACCATTAACAATAGCTACTGGTTCATATCCATCTTGGAAATCAGTATTATCTAAAAAGCCTTCACTAATAATATCTAAGTCAATATAAGTAGTAGGACATTCAGCCCAGTAAACAGTAGGTATAACAGTGCTAACTATTAGCTTAATGTTTCTACCACGTAATACTGTAAAGAACAAAGACTTATCAGTACCAAAGGTATCTGTTAATTCAAACCAAGTATAGTCTGCTGGGTTGTTTGAAGCTAAGAAAGAATTAGAATTATATAATCCATAAAACTTTTTATTAGCTTGATCAACACTTATGTTAGTGCCAACGTTATCATCAGCATATCTAACTTGCATATATTGGTTAGGGTAGTAATCAGCCACAATATCATTTGAATTAACAGTAGTAGGTGCCGCTGTGCCAGTTCCTGTACCAGTTGCTTCAATACCTAATTGAAGACTGTATAGATAAGCATCTAAGTCATTATTACCTGTAATCGGAGGACTACTCATATTATCTCCTATCTATAGGACCAGCATCTACACCTAGTAAAGCTAATCGCCAATACCCACTTGAATAAATTTTATAATTAAGTAATCGACCAGTAGCTCTAGGGTCTACTTTATAGCCTTGTGCTCGCTCATTGTTTGGTTCAAATACAAAGATATCTCTTCCATCTGCATTAGAATAATCAGCTGGTTCAATGTAGTTATTCTGACCTGTAATAGCAATATTAATTGAAGAATCAGAAGGAACACTATCAAACACAGGATACAAAGAATTAATAATTGTTGAAGTACCTAAATCTCCTGCAACATATTT
>Ga0256311_1000058_pt1 | contig 15523 bp, 1 predicted proteins | sample ColtaT_5_FD_183680 | JGI IMG/M metagenome (GOLD analysis project Ga0256311, IMG submission 183680) | Metatranscriptome of freshwater microbial communities from Columbia River, Oregon, United States - Colum_Colum_RepC_8d (Metagenome... | ecosystem: Environmental > Aquatic > Freshwater > River... | reverse complement strand
GTTTTCGCCCCCGCTGCTCTCTACAGTTTTCATCTCTGTGGGGCGCGACCATCGCGCCGCGCCCCTGTTGTTGCTTCACATGTACGTCCATGGTGCGGTGGTGAGTGACTGCGTCCCGCCACCGACGACCGAGTACGTGTATACTGATGCGCCGTTCCACTTGCTTTCGTAAACCATGACCGTCACAGCGGTCCTCGCGTACACGCGCACGCTGAAGAAGTAAGCTGGTCCCGACGGGTTACCCTTGAACTTGAGCGTGATAAAGTCGCTGGTGGTCACTGGGGACAAATGGGCCGAGCCTGGGTTGTAAAGCCCATCACTGTAGTGGTCGTAGATAAAGGTGAGCGTGGTGCCCTCCAAGCGAGCGCCAAGGCCGCCCGCGACATTGGGATCCGGCAGCTCAAACTCGAACCCACTTGCGCAGCTGGCACCCGGGATGACGATCATAGAGTACGTCATCAGCTCCGCGATGGTCACCGCCTGCGGCGAGGACGAGCACGTGAGCGTCTTCTTGCTGCTGAGCACCAGCGCGGAGTTAGCGATCTTCACTTGGCCGCCCCCCGAGGTGCACTGCTGCCCGGTGCCGCCTTGGCACCCCAGCGAGGTCCCCAGCGTGACAAAGGTGCCCACAAGGGACAGGGCGCCTGTGGAGGCGGTGGGGTATTCTGTAGTGCCGCCAGACGAGCTGCCGGCCACCTGCAGCGCCATGAAGTCAGTGGTGGTCCCCGCGCTAACGCCCATGTGCAGGGAGGACGCCGCGGTAACTGAGATGAAGTCACCGCTCTGGATGAACGCGTTGGTGGCCGCGTACAAAGAGGTGTACCCCTGGGTGATGCCGACAATGTCGGAACCGCCGACCTTTAAGGCGGCAGTGTTGCCTGACCCATCTTGAACCACAATGTCGTGCCGCGACGTGCCGGTGATCGAAGTGGAGCCATCCTTCATGATAAGCTGCGTGTTCACCGCACCTGTAGTGGGCATGATCATGTAGATGGAGCCCGATGTACTGCTGGAGCCCAGTATCACGTTGGCGGCGGAGAGGGACAGGGTGCCTGGGTTAGCCGTTTGAAGGAACATGTCCTTTGCCGAGTACATGGAGAGGCTGGAGCCCGCCGCCGCGCCCGTGGCAGCAATGTAGCCGTTGCCGTTACTGGCGAGCGACAACCCATTGGCGTTGGTCACAAAGGGGCCGCTGCCCTGCGCGAACGCGTAGCCATCCGGCCCCGCGAAGGACAGGATGCCGCCGCTGCCGATGGTGAGGCCGTTGGCGGACACCATTCCCGCGCCGTTTGAGCGGAGCGCGAACTCGCCCACGCCGCCGTTGGAGAACAGGGACAAGACGCCAAGACTCGTACCCGAGTCCGCGTTCAGGGTGACGCCCGCCCAGTTGTTGGAGGCAAGGATTGCGGACAAGGCGCCGCCCACGGAGGCGGTGCCAGGGGACCCCATGTACAAGTTGCCCGTGCTGATCCCCTTGATGGTGTCGCCGCTCAAGGAGAGGATGCCCGTGCCCGGGGTCGACGTCTCAGCGGCCACCGCCACGTTGAGGCCGTAAATGGATGACAGGCGGGAGCCCGTGATGTAAAGGTTGCCTTTTGTCGAGCTGCCGGACGAACCCGCCTGTATCTGCACCATGTTGTTGCCGAACATGGACACTAAGCCAGATTCGGGCAGCGAGGAGGTGTCCTGGTTGGCGATGAGGTGCAGGTCCTCGCCTGCGTACATGGCGGCGGTTACCCTCGCGGCGAAGGAACTGGCGTGGTTTGCGGACATCACGCCGTAGCTAGCGTGCGAGAAGAAGCTTTGTCCCGTGTTGAGGGACAACATGCCGTTGTTACCGTTGATCACCACGCTACGCCCGCCCAGGTAGAGGTTGCCCGTGGTGGCGGATTCGCTGGCGGTGAGCGCCGCCGCCTCGCCGTAGTAGGACACTTCACCACCCGCAAGCGCCCTGTGGTAAATGCTGCTCGCGTACATTGACGCCACGCCCCCGCGAATGTCGGTTAAGAAGTTGCCCGCGCCGTAGAGCGACACGAGGCTGCCGCCCTGCACGTACAGGTTGCCCGTGGCGCCCGAGGCGTCCGCGGCGCGCAGGGAGGCGTCATCGTTTGACCTGATGTGCGTTTTGGTCGAGCCCCAAAGGGACAGTGCGCCATCGGTGGCAACGGTGGTGCCGGCGAAGCCCTGGAGGGACATTTCCCCCATGGCGTACGCGTAAAACCTGGACGAGGGGTCCCCTTTCGAGGAGATCGAAACGAGGCCGCTCACAGTGCCGCTCGTCACGGCGTCCACAATGAAGTTGTTCTGCGCGTTCACGCTGATGTGGTTGGCCCCCAGTATCATTCGCTCGTTAGCGTACAGGTTCATGCCGCCATTGGAGTACGCCGTGAACGCGTTGACGGTTGGGGAGTTAACGTACATCTGGATGCCATTGACGCCGCCGCCCGCGTACATTGAGATGCCGTTTGCGCCCGTGTTTGATGCGAGGTACAGGTTGCGCTCCCCGTACACCTGCGCCTCGTTGGCGGTTGCGGTGAGGTACGCGTCGCCGCCCCAAATGCTCTGCACGTTTGAAGTACGCGCGCCCAGGTACACGTTATCCTGGGTAGAGTAGAAGGAGAGCATGCCCTTTTGCCTTTGGGTGAAGTCACCGCCATACTCTAGGATGGCGCCCAGCGACGCAAAGCCGTTAGCATACCCGCCCAGCGTGAAAAAGCTGAGGTCGCCGTTGGAGTTGAGCTGGATGCCGCTCGCGCCTGTGTGCACGATGGCGCCTGTTGCCCGTTGATGCAATTGACCGGACGCGCCCAGCGACACGTCGCCGCCCATGCCCACGAGGAAGTCGTTGGAGCCGGCGGCGGTAACCTTGCCCAGAGGCGCGGCAAGGGCCACATCGCCCAGCGCGCTGTGGACCCGCATTTGGGTGTCGCCGGTGAGCGAGGCGATGCCCGGGGTGTTGATAAACACGCCCAGCGTGGTGGTGGCGGCTTGGCCGGTGAGGGAAACGGTGTTGGCCGCGTAGAGGTCTACGTAGCCACCGGAAAGGGAGACGTGGCCCACGAAGTTGCCCACGTCGTCCTGTGACGATGCGACAAAGTGGGTGCCCGCGCGCAGCGATAGCAGCGCATTGGTTTGCGCGGTGAGGCGCAGCGGCGCGTAGAGTGACACCGAGGCCGCGGCGTCGGCGGGGTCGCCCGCCAAAGCCATGGTGGTGGCCCTCATCACCACGTTGGAGCCACCGGTGAGCAGCACGTCCCTTGTGGCGGTGGCAAGCAAGTTGGAGCCGGAGGCGCTGAGGGAGAGGTCCCCCCCCGAGGCCTCCCAGATGCCGCCCGGGCCGGCCGAGGCGAGGGACAGCAAGCCCACCGGGGAGACCGCCAGCATGCCGCCCACGTACAAGGACGTGAGGTCCGCGGAGGTCAGGAGCATCTGGCCCGCCGAGTACAGCGAAAGAGCGCCCCCGGCGTTCCCATTTTTCAATACCACGTTGCCGGTGCTGGAAAGGGACACCAGCGTGGGCGCAGAGCCCACCATGGTGTCGCCCGCGGAAAAACTGAGCGTGGTGCCCGCTTCTTGGTACCAGTTGCCGCTCCTCGCCCAACCGTTGTCGTGCGCGTAGAGGGAGAAGAGGCCCCCTGACACGCCGTCATACACGTTCACCAGCAATTGCTTGTTGGCCACAAGGGACATGACGCCCCCAGCTCCCCCGGACACGCCGTTGGCGGAGAGCACCGCGTCGGTGCCCGAGAGGAGGGACAGCAGCCCCGAGGCGCCCGAGCCCAGTGCGGCGGCGACAGCTACGCCGTTGCTGGACCCCACCGCCACCGTGCCGTCCGCGCCCTTAACAAACACGGAGCCCGCGCCGCTATACGTCTGGCCCAGGTACACATTGGCGTTGGGCGTAGAGATTTCGATGGTGCCCTTGCCGGTGGTGTCCACGGAGCCCGCGGTGAGGGACAGGCCGTTGCCCGAGCCAATGTTCACAAAATTGTTCTCCGACAGCGTAAAGGCGTTGCCCACGTACGAGGTGTGGGGGTAGTTAAAGCCCCCGTTGTTGCCCACGGCGTAGTAGTCACCCACCACGGACACCGTGGTGCCGTACACGGACATGAAGGTGCGCTCGCCCACCACGCCCGCGTTGCCAGAGGTGAGCAGGTTGAAGTTATCGCCCGCTGCGAGCGAAATGAAGCCACCCGGGTCAGTCATGCGCGCCACAAAGGACGCTGTGGATGCAAACAGCCCCGTGTTGCTGGAGTCGCTGCTGTATATGGACACCGTGGCGGCCCGCATTGTGAGCGCCGTGCCGCCCACCACGGCAACCTCGCCCGCGGAGGAGATTGACGTTGTGCCGCCCGAGTTGATCACGGTGGTGCCTGAGCCGCCCCCACCGCCCCCGTTTGCGTTGAGGATGGCGGAAGTGATGCCACCCACGGACGTAACGTACGCCGCGGCGTAGATGTTGCCGCCGGGGCTGGTGCCCAGCGCCACCATGTTGGCGCCATAGATGGACGTGTAGTCGGTGGAATAAAGGCTGGCGGAGGCCACGCTGGTGAGAAGCTTGCCGTCCGTGGCGGCGATGGTGATGGCGTTAGTGGCGCCCGACACGGCGATGTTTAGGTTGGTGCCGCCCGTGAGGTACTGGGTGTCGGCGCTGTACAAGGACAACACGCCATTGGAGGACACGTCCAGGCGCGTGTTTGCGACGAGCTGCGCCGAGGCGCCGTACAAGCTGGTGACGGGGGCGGCAACAAGCACGTCGGTGGTGGCGGTGGCTTGGATGGTGGCGGCGTTCACGTTGGCAAAGGTGAGCGCGGTGAGATCCACGGCGGCGCCGGAGGTGGAGACCTGCACGTCGCCGCTGGTGGTGGCCCTAATGCCCGCCAAGCCCGCGAGCACGGCCACGCCCGACTGTCCCGCAAGCGACGTGGTGGCGCCCGTGGACAGGATGCCGCCCGAGCCCGAGCCAACAATCGAAAACGCGCCATTTGCGTGCAGCTTCATGTTGGACACGACGTCCATCGCGAAGTCGGCATTGGACGTGACTCGCACGCCCGACGTGCCCCCAAAGATGGATGTGGACACCCAGCCCGCTAGCACCATATTCTGTTCGGAGGTGACAAACGCGTTGCCCGCGCCGTGCACGGACGTGAAGCCGCTTGAGGTGGTGGAAAAGTCCCGGCCTAAGTTTGCGTAAAAGTCGTTGGCGGCGAGCATATTGATGTTCGCGTAGGACAACGAAAGCATGCCATTGGGGCCCGAGAACACGGTGTTTTCGGCGGTATCGACCTGGATGCCAATCGCGTTGCCGCCAATGAGCACGCTCTGCGCAGAACCGATGGACACGCCCACGCCGCCGTTGGAGTACATCAGCATGGAGTCCTGATTGCTGGTGAGGCCCATGCCGCCGTCGGAGTAGATTTGCGTGTTTGGCGAGGACACCACTGCGGTGGTGCCAGAGTACAGCGACGCAGCGGCGCCACCCGACGCCACCAAAAGGCCCGTGCCCGCGCTGTTGTCGCCCGCGTACACGTTCATTTCCACCGCGCCGTAGAGCGAATGCGAAGACGAGGGGCCGGTGGCGACAGTGTAGATGTTGGCAGCGGCCTGGGTCCGCACGTTTTCGCTTGCCACTAGCGACAGAGACGCGCCATTGGACTTAAGCACAGCGTTGCCCTCCGTAAAGAGGGTCATCGAAGACGCGCCGTGCACGGAAACGTGGGAGGAGCCGTACAGCAGCACGTTGCCGCCCGAGTCCGTGACCAGCTGCAAGTCGCCCGAAGTCGCGGCGAGGGACAACGCTGCGCCCACCCCGAACATCGGCCCGCACGACAGCAGCTGTAAGGAGGAGCCGCCGTAGACGGACGCCATGAGCTGCGCGGGAAGCACCAGGTCGCGGTCCGAGCCGTAAAGCGCGTGGCCAAGCGTGTAAAAAGAAATGATGGAGTTCGCCGCCGCGTAGATGCTGCCGCTTGACGGCCCCCCGGACTGCAGCAAAAGCGTGTTGTCGCCGATGAGGGAGGCCACGCCGGTGGACCAATCCACGCTATCAACGGCGAGGCTGTTGCGCTGCACGCGCGCATAAAGAGAAACCACGTTGCTCTGCGTGTTAACGTAGTTTGGGGCGCTCAGTGTGGCCGTGTCGTCGCCGCTAAAGATAGCGGAGGTGCCGCCCTGCAGTGACAGAATGCCACTGGAGCCCAGCGTGGCGGACAGCGCACCCGTGGCGGACAGCATGCCCGCGTTTGCGTTCATCAGAAAGTGGCTCTCCGAAATGAAGGACATCACGCCCGCGGTGTTGGCCGCGAGCAGGACGTCCGCGGCGGAGAGGAGCGAAGTGGTGGCTTGGATCGACGTCATGCCTGTGGAGGTCATGATGTGGTTGCTGGTGGTGGCGTGCACCATCACGCCGGCGGACTGCATCGACGTGTAGCCGGCGCTGTAGGTGTCAAGGTTGCCGCTCGCCACGATGGAGCCGTGCCCCGTGGATCCACCAGTGGCAGCCAGCGTGAACTCCGCGCCCGCCACAAGGCTCGCCGAGCCGGACGCGCCCATGATCAAGTTGCGCGCTGTGGACGCGGGGTCCGTGGTGCCCACGATGGACATGCCGCCGCCCTGCACGCCAAAGTTAGAGGTGGCGTGGAGGGCACCAAGTCGCTGCCGAACACAAACGCCTGATTGCCATAGGCGCCGAACATGTTGAAGCCGTACGTGGACACGGTGCCCTGATCCGCCTTGACGCGCACGTCGCCCACGTTGGAGTAGGTGGACACCAGCGCGGGCGAAACGATTGCCGCGAGCGCACCGCCAAACACGGACTGCACGCCGTCTGTCGCGAGCATCATGGACGTTACCGCGCCCATGGAGTGGTAGGCGCCCATGGCGGTGAGCATCGAGGTCATGCCGCTGAAAGAAAACATCCCATTGGCCTGCAGCAGCACGTTGCCGTTGGGGGACGTGGCGCTGAAGCCCTTGTTGGCCGTCATTGACGTGCCGCCGTTTGCGAGCGTGAAAAAGTCCGTGTTGGCCATCACGCTGACCACCTGGGCTCCCTCAACCATTGTGTCCTGGTTGGAGTAGAGGGACAAGTGGCGGGCGCGGAGGGCTTGGTTGCCGCTCATTGAAAAAACGTCCATGTCGCCCGCGGCGCCCGCAAAGAAGTTGCCCGATGCGTAGAGGGACAGCATGCCCAAAGGGTTCCCTGCCTGGTTGACTACCAAGTTGCCGCCCGCGCCGGTGGACCCCAGCACCGCGTTGCCGCCCACAGCGGACACGGTTCCCTGGGGCGCCTGAAACATAACGTTGCCCAAGCCCGCCCTCAGCGAAAGCCCGTCGCCCACGGGCGAAGTAATCACCACATTTTCCCCCGTGGAGGTGAGCGACAGCAGGCCCTGCGGCGCTACCGCGGCGATGCCCCCAGACGCCGTGTACGCATTGACAGCGGCATAAAATGACGTGTCCGCGCCGCTGACGAGCAGCGCGCCCGTAGCGCCGAAACCCCGCAGCGAGCCGTCCGTGTACAGGGACGTGCCGGCGGCAGAGTACGCAGAAAGGGCGCCCGAGGAGTACAGCTGCATGCTACCCGGGGTGGAGCCTTGCCCGGCGGTTTGCGCGCTTGCCACAAAGGAGGTAGTGAGCGCCTGCACCGTGGCGGTGGTGGCGGCGCCGAAAGAGGCGCCCGCGGCGCCGTAGAGGAAAGCGGTGCCCGTGGTGGCGTCGGTGGCCGCAAATGATACCGCGTTGGGGGACACCCCCACCAAGCCATTTAGGCCATAGAAGCTGAGCAGCGACGTGCCCTGCACCACGTGGCTATCTCCAAACTCAAGCAAGTTGCCCGCGTACAATGACAAGGTGTCAGCGGCGTTCGCAAAGAGGTTGGCGTTTGAGAAGAGGGACAGCATGGCCTCCCCGTGGGCAAGCAGGTTGCCGCTGGCGCTCAGCGAAACGCCGCCCCCAATCGCGAAAAGGTTGTTGGTGGTGATCGTTTCTACGTTGGACGTGGTGTAGAGCGCGTTGCCGGAGGTAAGTGACATCGTGCCCGTCGTCGTGCTTGCCTCCACGCCAACAAAGGCACCGGCGTTTGAGGACATAAGGGTGATGGATTTGCCGCCAAAGAGGCTGGCGGTGTCGCCCGCGGAGAGGACCCCGTTAACGCTCGTAGAAAGCCACAGCGCGTTGGAGGAGGTGCCCATGATGGAGTTAGCGCCAAATAGGGACACCATGTCGGAGGCCTTTGTGAAGTGGCAGGCCGCGGAGGCGCTCACCGCGCCCACATCGGTGGGGGCGGATAAGGCAACGTTGGAGCCGCCCAGGGACACGAGGCCGCTGTGCGCGACAAACACGATGTCGTTGGCGCCACCGTTTCCAAAAACGCCTGAGTTTCCAAAAAAGGAGGTGGCGCCAGACGCGGCGGCCGTCAACGCGCCGCTGGAAGCCACCTGCACGTCCAAGTTGCCGTACAGGGAGAGGGTGGCGTCCGCGGCCACCACCGCATCAGCGGCGGTTTTTGTCAAAAAGGACGTGCCCGCGTAGAAAGAGACGACTGGTGCGGTCCCCAAAAGCTGGGTGGTGGCGTCCGCACTCACGGAGGTGGCGCCCTTGAGCCCTACCCCGCCCACTGACTGAAGCTCAACGTACGGCGCGTTTGCGACGAGGGAAGTGCCGCCGAAAAGGGAGAGGAGATTCCCCGCAGAGCTGAGGTGGTCCACGTTGGAGGTGCTGCCCAGCGTGGTGCCCGCGGTGAGAGACAGCAGGGTGCCCCCTCCCTCGAAGTGGTTGGGTGCCCTCACGTCAAGCACGTTGGACGACACCACGGACGTGGCGGCGTCACCGTAGATGGAGGTGGCCGCCTTGCCCCACAGGAGCAAGGTGTCACCCGCTAGCGACGCGGAGCCGCCCGCATCGACGTTTGCAACCAGGAACGCGTTGGAATTCGCGATTAAAAAGAGGCTCTGCCCTGTCATAGACGCGGTGCCCGCAGTTGTGGTGGCGACAAAGCGGATGTCGGGGGACGCCTGGAATAGGCCGGTGGCGGCGTGCGTGGACGAGGATCCCGCGGTGTTGCCCACCAGGCCACCATCGCTCTGCAGAACGACGGAGGCGGCGCCCGAAAGAGACACTAAGCCGCCCGCAGAGGAGCGGATATCCGTTAGAACAGCGGTTTCCGCGGAGCCAAAGGCAACGCTCGTGTAGAGGCCCGACGTGGAGCGCAGCGACATCGCACCTGCGTCCGTGCCGAACTGCGCCGTTCCACCCGTCGTGAGAAGCGTGAGAGAGCTCGAGCCAGTTAGCGACACCTGCCCTGTGGAAGGCACAAAAAAGCCGCTGGTGGATGCCACAATGGACTGCGACGCGTACAGCGACGAAACGCCCGTCACTGCTGTCGCGTGTAAGCGGGTGGCAGACGCGATGAAAGGGCCCTCGGTGATGGCGTACAGGGAGTTCAAGCCGTACAAGCTGATGCCATCTCCCGCGGTCAACGTGCCATGACCAGCAAGCGCCTTTTGGTTAATGTCGGTGCCCGCGTACAATGACAGCTGACCGTAGCGGGCAAAAACGTTCGCAGTGTACCACCCCTCCACGTGCGTTTTCGCCCCGCTGTTCGCGGTGAAGGCGTTGCCGGCGTAGAGTGACACGTCCACCTGCGCGCGCGTAAGCGTGTTGCCCTGGGCGGTGTCCACGATGTCTTGCTGGCTGTAAAAGGACAGAAGATTGGACCCCGCGCGGAGAAGCGCGTTGTTGGCCGCGCCAATGGACACGTCGCCGGCGGCGGCGACGAACTGGAGGGAAGTGCCCGCGTACAGCGAAAAGTCATTGCCGGCTGTCACCACCAAGTCGTTGTTGCCGGAGGAGAGCACCATGTTGTTAGAGGAGAACATGGATAGCATGTTGTCCGCAAAGTGGAGCGCCGGCCCGTTAGACCGCATCAGCATCGAGTTGCCCCCAAAGAGGCTGTGGAAGTCCGCGGCAGCCGTAGTCACCTGCGAGCGGTAGTCAAGGTACGCGTTGCCCGCGCTGGCCACCATCAGGCTGTTTGCGGCGTACAGCGAGTGCATGTCCCCCGCGGCTTCAAGGACGTTCAATGCGCTGGAGACGGTCACGGAGGTGTCACCGGCCAGCGCGAGCCAGTTGCCCGTGTAGAGTGACAGCAGCCCCGTGGGGTTGGTGCCCAGCATCACCGAGTTGGGAGCGTAAATGGACACGCTTTCGCCCGCGGAGAAGACGCCCTTTATGCCCGCGGTGATGGATGCGTGCATGGCCGCGGCCCCGTATAAGTTGCCGTTGAGGGCGCGCAGCGCAAAGCTCACGCCCGACGCCTCCACGTAGCCATCGCCCACCGCTTGCACTCCAAAAACGCAACCCACCGTGTGCAGCTCGTGTCCTGAGGTGATCGCAGTGCGGTCCACTGTGTTGGACCATAGCCCTTGGCCAGCGAGCAGGGAAATGTACGAACCCGCTTGCGCGTTTACGTTTACTGCGGCGGTGAGCCCCATGTTGCCGGTTGCGGACGCGCCGGCATTGAGCGTCACGTCCGTAGCAGCCCCCACGCTGAACGCACCCGCCCCCGCAACCTGTGTGATTGCGCCTGCGTTGGCGAACGTGTACGCGTTGCCGCCCAGGACCGTAGTGTGGTCCGTGCCTGCAGCGACAGCCACAAACGTGCCCGCGGAGAGCTGCGCGCTGGTCGCCGCAGACTGGCTGATGGCGCGACCGCTTTCCACCAGGACGTCACCCCCGCCATACGTGGACGCCACGCCCGTCGTAGCCGCGACCAAGCCCGCGCTGGACTGGAGGGACAGGGTGCCCGTGGCGTACATGGCCGCGGTGGAGGTGGAGCTGATGTCAATACCTCCGGAGCTCGCAGCAATGCTCACAGCGGGCGCGTTCGCCACAAGGCTAGTGGCCGCGTAAAGCATCGCGCCCTTTGCATAGAGGGAGGAAATGTCCGCGGCATTGGAGTACATGGGCCCAGCGATCTGCACGCTAGACATGCCCGCGTTCACCATCACAGAGTTGGTGCCAGTGAGGGACAGCACTTCAGCGCTGATCCGCGCGATCGCATCCGCGCTTAGGTACGCGGCGGTCCCCGAGATGGATGCCGCGACGCCGCCGGTGGCGTACACGTTGCCCCCGCCGTTCGTGTTGAGCACCAAGTTGCCCCCCGAGTAGAGGGAGGTCGTCATGCTCGCGTCAGCGGTGAAAGTGGCGCCCGCTGAAATTGAGGTTATCACGCCCCCAGTGGCGTCCGTGGAAAGCACAATGCTCTTTGAGGCGGCCGCGGTGAGAGCGGCCCCCGCCGCGGTGATGGCCATGTTGCCGTTGCTGTACAGTGCCACGCCGTTGTTGCCACCAAAAACGGAGGTGGAATCCCCACCAAAAATCAGCGCCTGGAGCCTCCCGTTCATCGTGGCCGTGTCCCCGCCGTAGAGGCTCACCGTGTTCGCCGCGGTGAGCACCAAGTTTTGTTGGGAGCCCAAGCCCAGCGTGTTGCTCACCAGCTCAATGTCCGCAGAATACAGGGAGATGAGGTCGTTTGCGTGCGCCAGCAGCGCGCTATTAGCGTTGAAAAGCAGGCTCATTGAGCCTAGGCCCAGGTTAGAGGCGGCGTACGCACTTTGCGCGGCGCCTGCTTTCATCATGATGGATTCGGCGGCCATCACCTGAATGTAGTTGGAATCTGCCATCAGTGAGGTGGTGGCGCTGATGGAGGTGAGGCCCGGCCCGGTGACTCCGTTGGTGGCAAGCAGCAGCGAGCCCGCTGCGAGGGAGCCCACCCACCCGTTGGACGCAAACAGCGTGCCCGCCTCCGTCATGACGTTGGCCTTGCCGAAAAAGGACACTTGGTGACCCGCGTCCAGCTGCACGTTGCCGATGGTGGCTGAGCCCTCCTGGCCCGCCCACGCAAGGAGGTTGGAGGAGGCGTAGAGGGACGTGAGGCCGGCGGACATGGTGTAAAAGTTGTCGCCCGCGTAGAGAGACATGGCGTTGGGGGTCCCGGTCATGTGCGCGCCGCTTGTGTACAGGGAGGCGGTGCCGCCCACCACCTGCACGAGGTTCGCGTTGGAAGCGAAAATAAGAGACGTCTCACCAAAGACGCTGTTGATGTTGGCCTGCGCGATGAGGTTGCCGCCCGTGGACAGCACGAGGCTGCCGGAGCCGTACACCGACGCCATCGTGCCCGCAGTTACCACCGCCACACCGGCCTCGGCGTTTTGGAACACGCTGGCGGCACCGAGGGACATAATGCCCACGTCGCGCGGGGCGTTTGCTTGGAGCAGGGCTCCGTTGGTGTACAGCGCAAGGCTGTTGGCGCCAAACAGGGACGCCAAGTTGCCCGCGGTGAGGGCAACGTCCGCGGTGTTAGACTTGATTTCCACAGCCGCTTCGCTGTACACTTGGGTGTAGGCAGTGGACATGAGGTGCGCCTTGTTGGCCCCAAAAAAGGATACCACTTCTGAGGCGGTGCCCACAACGTTCACAGAGGAGAGGGACACGAAGTTAGTGCCGCTCATGAAAGCGTTGCTGTCGGCACGGACATTCACAATTGCGTTGCCGTAGATGGAAGCGGAGCTGCCCTCCAGGCGCGCCCAGCCCGAGGGCGCCCTCATCGCGGCGGTGTTGCCCGAATGAAAGGAAACCGAGCCCAGCGCGTTGCCCGTCAAATCGGAGCCCGTGAAAAAGGACGTCATGTCCGCGGTTGCAAAGTACGCCTGGTTGGCCGCGCCAAGAGACACAGTGCTACCCGCCACGTACAGCAGGTTGCCCGCGTTTGCGAACAGGTTGGTGTCCGCTTGCAGCGACATAAGACCGCCCGCACTGCCCGCCACAAGGGCGTTCGCATTGAGCAACACCCCTGCTGAGTTGGCGTACATGCTGTTGCCCGCGTACAAGTTCCACGAGCCAAAGCTGTTCTGGCTTATGTCCCCATACTCCGCGTATGTGGACACGGAATTGCCGCCCATGATCTGCACCGCATCGCTAGCGTAGAGGGAAGTGGTACCAGCGGTGCCGGCGGCACCAGTGGTGGTAAAAGCGAGCAGCGTGTCGCTGGTCACCGCCACAGAGAGCGCGCCGCCCACGGATGCGTACTGGCCGCCCACGAGCTGCGCGCCCGCGCCCCCCCGCGTCGTCGCATCGGTGCCGCCGTACATGGAAACAAACGCCCCCGCTCTGTGGGCAATGTTGATGCCCGCGGTCAAAAAAGCGCTTTCCTGCACGGCGGTGCGCATGTTGGCTTGCGGCTCCACATTAAAGTCGCCCGCGATTAAGTCCGAGCGCGGGCCCGAATGCACAGCCATGGACTGCGCGCCGTTAAGCGACAGCCAGTTGCCCGCGGAAAACGCGAGGTTGTTGGTGGAGGTGAGCACAATGCTGTTAGCACCGTTGATGTCAACGCCGTCGGAAATGGTGCGGAGCGCGTTGGTGGACGTGATCTGGGTATCAATGTTGGACTGCGCCACGATCCCGTCGTTGGCAAACAGGGAGAGCTGCCCACTTTCGGCAGTCGCGTACAGGGGCCCATTGGCTTTCAACACCACGCTTGCAGCGCCGCTGAGCGACGCGGCGCCCGTAGCGTCAAGCAGCACGGCGCCGTTAGCGCCGCCGTAAAAGTTGGCGCCCGCCGTGGGCCCCGCGTAAAATGAGACGGTGTTGGAGGACACGCCAACCAAGTTTGTGTTGCCCGAAATTGACACCGATAGCGGGGACGTGATGTCCACCTCTGTGGCGCCGTACAGCTGGAGGTTTAGCCCCGCACTGAGCCCCATGTCCACGTTGGCGCGGGCGTACACATTGGACGCGGAAAGGGACGCGGTAGTGGCCGTAACGGCAGGGTCGCCGCCTGCGAAGAAATTGCCGGTGGCCACCAGCGACATCACACCGCCGCTGGCGCCACCGGCATAGCCCAAAAACGAGGCCCCCGCGGAGAGGCTCAGCGTGTCCGATGCCCGCTGGGAGAGCGTGTTTTCAGTGGCGAGGAAAAGGGAGGTACCACCGTACGCGGAAAGGATCGCGCCGGCCCCAGTGGCGAGCAGCATGTTGGCGCCAGCAACCGCGTTTGTATCCTCAGAGGAGTACGTTGCAATGGCACCCGCAGAGAACAGAGAAGCAAGGGCGCCAGCGCCGCCCACAGCCTGCATCACTGCAGAGCCCGAGGGCCCGCCGCCGCCCGCCTGGAACAGCACTGAGGAGCCGCCGTAGAGCGAAGTAACCACAGAGGCTGCGGCAAGCAAGTTGGAGGCCGCGGTGACGCCCGCGTCCGCGCCCGAGTAAATTGACGCGCCGGTGGCGGCCCACTGGTCCATGCGCCCCGCGGCCGCGCCCACGCTGACGCTGCCCGCGGGCGCTGCCACGGTGACTCCGTTTCCCCCATACAAAGACGCAAAGTCGGAGGAGGAGAGTATCATTGCACCACTAGCCGCTACGTAGTAGTTGCTGAGGGCACTGACGGACACAAAGCCGCACGCGCTTGTTTGCACCAAGTCGCCATTTGCAGTGGTAAAATGGTTGCCGCCCGCGCTCACAGAGTGCAAGCCACCCGTGGCCACGAAAATGTTGGCGTCGGTGGCAGCCGCGCCAAAGCTGATAAGCCCGCCCGCCGCCGGCGCCTCCACCACAAACGTGCCGCCCGAAGAGAAGGACGTGATGGTGTTGGACCGCCCTGCAATCGTCACATCCGAGTTAAGGTAGTGATTTGCGGAATTGAAGGAAGTGGCAAAGGCGGAGTTTGCCACAATGACCCCCGTGCCGCCCGCCGCGGTGCCCAGCCGGATGGACTCGGCGGCGTAGAGCGACAGCGCGCCGGCCTCGGCCTGCAGGAACCCATTGCCGGTAGACGTTGACAGCGACAGGAGCCCCTGGGTGCGCGCGAGAAGGCTGTTGCCCGCGTACAGGGACACCGCGTCGCCCGCATTAATGGCGCCGCTGTACGGGCCCGCGAAAATGTTGAAGCCCTTTTGCCCGTATACGGAGACGGTCTCGCCAGCGGTGAGCCAGGCGTTGCCACCCATCGTGTCGTCGCCCGACACCAAGTACGTGCCCGCGTTGGAAAAGACGGACGTGAAGGTGCCTGCATTAATGAGAACGTTGCCCGCGCCCTGCAGTGACAGCGCACCGTTGGTCACGGCCGTGAGCTTAGCGCCCCCATACATGGACAGGTGATTCTCCGAAGTGGAGAAAGTGTCAAAGGCGAGAAGATCCACCTCGCCGGAGCCGCCCGCCGCCGCGTAGCCGCGAATCGACGTTAGCGTGGGTGAGATTAGCTCCAGCGCGCCCGTGTTTGCAGCGAGGCGCGCCATTGAGCCCGACAGGAGCGACAGGGCGCCGCCGCTGCCTGTCGCGGCAGTCAGCTCAGTGGATGTGTAGAGGCTGCCCTTACCCGCACCGCTGGACACGAAGAAGCCCGCGGCGTCGCCCTTGAGCACCACGGTGTCGGCGAGCACGTGCGCGTCGGGCGTGGTGGTCACCACCGACGCCGCGCCCTGCACGGAGACAAGGCTTCCCGCGGAAAGCAGCATGTTGGCCCCCG
>Ga0256311_1000053_pt1 | contig 15980 bp, 12 predicted proteins | sample ColtaT_5_FD_183680 | JGI IMG/M metagenome (GOLD analysis project Ga0256311, IMG submission 183680) | Metatranscriptome of freshwater microbial communities from Columbia River, Oregon, United States - Colum_Colum_RepC_8d (Metagenome... | ecosystem: Environmental > Aquatic > Freshwater > River... | reverse complement strand
TCCTTGAGCTGAAATGCAGCTGCGCCGATCGTGAGGCGATGCACACTCCACGTCCAGCGACTGGGCGGTGATGACGGCGGCGAGGCCGTCAGGGCCGAGATCCGGTCGAGGACATCTTGCAGGTCGATCTGGCCTTGCGCAGAGCGCTCGACATTTCCCTGGAGCTCAAGCAGTTCGACATTCAGCAGGCGAATGTGACGAGCTGCGAGCTGCGTCAGATCGAGCTGCAGCTGCAGACGCTGCAGGCTCAGCTGCGACGGGGGCCTTGCTCCCCCGGCAGGGCCGACAGCCGCTGCCCCGGCATGCCCGGCGTTTGCAGGGCCCGCCATGTGAAATCCGGTGAGTCCGAATTGCCCGGCCCAGGGACGGCTTTCGATCGATTCGATGGTGATCTCTCGACCGAGCAGAGCACCGAGTTCGCGGGCGATCCGATCGCGGGCCAGATTCGGCCCCCAGGTGAGCACCGCAAGCGCAGTCACGACCAGCGCGGCACCCAGTACCAGGGCCAGAACGAGCGTCCACACCACTCGCCGCGCTGTGCTGCTCATGTCGTCAGCCACCCATGAGAATGAAGGTCCATCAAGCCCTCATTTTGCCGAATGCAGCAGTCCCAGAGGCCCGAGCAGCTCCAGCGGATGATGAATCAGGGCATCAGCGCCCCATTCCGACACGGGCGCGCCATCCGAGCAATAACCATAGGCCGCAGCGACGGTCGCCATGCCTGCAGCCCGGCCGGCATGGACATCGCGCAGGTCATCGCCCACATACACGCAGGCACGAGGATCCACTCCCGCCAGCCGTGCGGCATGAAGCAGCGGCTCCGGATGGGGTTTGGCATGTGGCGTGGTGTCGCCCCCCACCGCACTGACCGATCGATCAAGCACCCCGAGCGCCTTCATGATGGGGCGCACATAGCGTTCAACCTTGTTGCTCACCACGCCCCAGCGAATGCCCTGCGCATCGAGTGCAGCCAGTACATCGTGCATGCCTTCGAAGAGCTGGGTATGAACCACCATGGCCGCTTCGTAGCGGGCCAGAAAATCCAGTCGAAGCGTTTCGTAGCGGGGATGGTCTGGACCAAGGCCGAGCCCTTTTCCAATCAATCCTCGCGCACCATGCGAGGCATGCGGTCTGAGTTCGGCCAGCTGCAGGGCAGGCAGGCCCTGCGCCTCACGCATGGCATTGATGGGCAAGGACAGGTCGGTTGCCGTATCCGCAAGCGTACCGTCGAGATCGAAGAAGACCGCGGCCAACGGCGCGCGCAGGGCGGGGCTCATGACCATCAGCACGGACGCCTGAATGCGAGCAGGTAATTCACGCTCAGATCCCGGGGATGCAAGGCATACACGCGGGTGATCGGGTTGTAGGTGAGCCCGCTCAGTGCCTGCTGCTCGAGCCCGGCGGCCCGCGCCCAGTGGGCGAGTTCGGAGGGCCGGATGAACTTGGCATAGTCGTGCGTGCCGCGCGGCAGCAGACGCAGGATGTACTCGGCGCCGACGATCGCGAACAGAAAGGATTTGGGGTTGCGGTTGAGCGTTGAAAAGAACACCCAGCCTCCCGGCTTGACGAGCTGCGAGCAGGCCGCCACGACCCGCATCGGATCAGGGACGTGCTCGAGCATCTCCATGCAGGTCACAACATCAAATGCTCCGGCTTCCTTCTCGGCGAAGTCCTCGGCCGAGATCCGCGCATAACGCACCCGGGCGCCCGACTCCAGTCCGTGCAGTTCGGCAACGCGCAAGGCCTTGTCCGCCAGATCGATGCCTGTGACCTGTGCACCACGCAGGGCCATGGCTTCGGCCAGAATGCCGCCCCCGCAACCCACGTCAAGCGCCATCTTGCCCGCCAGTCCGCCACAGAGTCCCTCGATCCAGTCGGCCCGCAAGGGGTTGATCTGATGCAGCGGGCGGAACTCCGATTCGGGATCCCACCAACGCGCAGCCAGAGCCTCGAATTTGGCAATTTCAGCGGGATCGGAGTTGGCTGATGACGCTGGAGGCAGAGTGGCTGTGTTCATGTCGGGAGGATACAAAAAGAACCGACCCGCAAAAGCACAGGCCGCAGACGTTTTCGTCGAAAAGAAAAAACCCCGCCGAAGCGGGGCTTGAAGGGCAGCAGGGCGTGAGCCCTGCGACCGATCACTTCTTGGCGCGAGTGCCCACCACTTCGATTTCCACGCGGCGGTTCTTGGCGCGGCCATCGGCGGTCTTGTTGTCGGCGACCGGCTGCTTCTTGCCTTTGCCTTCAGTGTAGACGCGGTTGGCTTCGATGCCCTTGCTCACCATGTAGGCCTTGACAGCCTCAGCCCGACGCAGCGACAGCTTCTGGTTGTAGGCGTCGGAACCCACCGAGTCGGTGTGGCCCACAGCGATGACCACTTCGAGGGTGATGCCCTTGATCTGATCCACCAGACCGTCGAGCTTGGACTTGCCTTCGGGCTTGAGGACGGCCTTGTCGAAATCGAAGAAGGCATCCGCGGCGAAGGTGACTTTCTCGCTGGTGGGGGCAGGTGCCGGCGCGGCAGGACGGGGGGCCGGGGCGGGTGCAGCCGGGGCGGGTGCAGCCGGGGCCGGGGCGGCCGGGCGCGGGGCCGGAGCCATGGGCGACGGTGCCGGGGCGGGCTTGGGCATCAGGTCGGCGTTGCAGTCAACCTGAGCATCTTTGGCATCCCACCAGGGGGTACGAACGCAGGTGCCTTTCGGGCTACCGGGCTGCTCGGCGAAAGGCGTCGTGACCACCCCACCGAACGGAGTCTGGACGTAGCCCTTTTGCTCGGGCTTTTTGGCCGCGATCTGGGGCTTGTCTGCGCCACCGGTGGCGCAAGCAGCAAGGAGGGCTGCAGCCGCCAGAACGCCGAATTTGAGCGATTTCTTCATGTTTCTCCTCTCGGTGAGATGACTCACATCTGAAAAATCAACGCCTTGCAAACCGTTCGCGAGACCTCGGCAGTATACCGAGACACAAACAACTCACAAGGCAACCCTGAACATGCCTGGTGCCAGAAGTCCTGACGGATGTCATCGGAAACTCAAAAGCGGAATATTCCCGACGAACTGCGTTCCGGCACCACCTGACCGGCGCGATTGTGCCACACCCGTCTGCGGCCACGAACCCCAGCCAAGGCCTCCCGGGCCGCAGGACCCATGATTTGTCGCATGACTACAACAGGCTCACCCTCAATCCACACATGGCTGACCTGCTCACGGCCGCCTGCATAGATCAGATGAGAGACCGGGTCGTTGATCGGGGCGCCGAACTCCTCGTGCAGGTCAAATGCCGCCAGGTCGGCCCGCTTCCCGGGCCGGATGCTGCCGATTCTGCTCTCCTGCCCCAGGGCGCGTGCTCCGCCAAGCGTTGCAGCCTCCAGGGCACGGTGCGCGTCCATGACGCGGGGGTCGCCCGAGCGGCCGCTCGCCAGCAGACTGGCCATACGGGTTTCGAGCACCATGTCCAGCCGATTGTTGCTGGCCGAGCCATCCGTACCAAGGGCGACATTGACGCCCTGACGTAACAGTTCAGCCACCGGGGCAATTCCGCTGCCGAGTTTGAGATTGGAATTGGGGCAGTGCACGATGCTCGCGCCCTGCCGGGCCAGCAAGGCGCGGTCGTTTTCATCGAGATGCACCGCGTGTACGGCCATCAGTTCAGGCGTCACCAGACCCAGCTGGTTCAGGCGTGCAAGCGGTCGCAGCCCGTAGCGGCTCTGGTGATCAGCCACTTCGCGTGCGGTTTCGTGGACGTGAATATGCACCGGTAATTGCAACTCGGCTGACAGCCGAGCCACCCGCTGCAGCGGGCCGTCAGACACGGTGTAGGGCGCATGCGGAGCCAGTGCGAAGCCAACCTGGGATTCGTTGCGCCAGGCATCGCGCAAGGCCAGACCTTGATCGAAATAGGCGTCGATGCTGCTGGCCCAGGCGGTCGGAAAGTCAATCACGATCAAGCCGATGACCGCCCGCATGCCCATGACCTGAGCCGCACGCGCCGCCGCGTCGGGAAAGAAGTACATGTCGTTGAAGGTGGTGGTTCCTCCGAGCAGCATCTCGGCGCAGGCCATCACCGTCCCGTCAAAGACAAATTCCTCGCTCACCAACGCGGCCTCGAGCGGGCCGATGCGCTCGGCGAGCCAGCGCTCAAGCGGCAACCCATCGGCCGAGCCCCGCAGCAGCGCCATCGCGGCATGGGTGTGGGTGTTGATCAGCCCGGGGGTCAGCAGGTGATGCTCGAGACGCACCTCTTCTGCCTCGGGGTGGGATCGGCGCGCTTCCGCCGTCGGCAGGATCGATTCGACGCATTCCCCCCGAATCACGACGGTGTGTTCGCTCAAGACGGTCTGAGCCGGTTCGACCGGAGCGATCCAGCGTGGGCTGATCAGCCATGGCTTGGGCGACTGCGGGTCCGGCACGCCCGGGTGGAAAGGGGCTGCGCTTTCAGCGTATCGAGCATCAGACATGGTTCTGGCGTTGAAGAGGGGATTCCGACCATTCAGGTCAATACCGGGCAAGGATAGCCGCTTGGTTTAAAATTCAAGGGTTTATCTGCTACGTGGCCTTCATGGACTCCTTCGCCAAAGAAACCCTGCCAATCAGCCTCGAAGAGGAAATGCGTCGTTCCTACCTCGATTACGCCATGAGCGTGATCGTGGGCCGGGCGCTGCCCGATGTGCGTGATGGCCTCAAGCCGGTTCACCGGCGGGTGCTCTTTGCGATGCACGAGCTCAACAACGACTGGAACCGCCCCTACAAGAAGTCGGCCCGGATCGTGGGCGACGTGATCGGCAAATATCACCCGCACGGAGATCAGTCGGTCTACGACACCATCGTGCGCATGGCGCAGGATTTTTCCCTGCGCTACCTGCTCGTTGATGGTCAGGGCAACTTTGGATCGGTCGATGGCGACAATGCCGCCGCCATGCGCTACACCGAGATCCGGCTGTCCAAGATCGCGCATGAGCTGCTCGCCGATATCGACAAGGATACGGTCGACTTCGGGCCCAACTACGATGGCTCCGAGCGCGAGCCGCTGCTGCTGCCCGCGCGCATTCCCAACCTGCTCATCAACGGCAGCTCCGGAATCGCGGTGGGCATGGCCACCAACATTCCGCCGCATCATCTGGGCGAGGTGGTCGAGGGTTGCCTGCTGCTGCTGCGTCGGCCTGAGGCCAGCATCGATGAGTTGATCGAGCTCATTCCCGCGCCCGACTTCCCTACCGCCGGCATCATCTATGGGGTCAATGGGGTGCGCGAGGGCTATCGCACCGGCCGGGGCCGGGTGGTCATCCGCGCCCGCACCCACTTTGAGGACATCGATCGCGGCACGCGCACGGCCATCGTGGTCGATGAGCTGCCCTTTCAGGTCAACAAGCGCACGCTGCAGGAAAAGATCGCCGAGCTGGTGCAGGAGAAAAAGCTCGAAGGCATCTCCGACATCCGCGATGAGTCCGACAAGTCGGGCATGCGGCTTGTGATCGAGCTCAAGCGGGGCGAAGTGCCCGAGGTCGTGCTGAACAACCTCTACAAGCAGACCCAGCTCCAGGACACGTTCGGCATGAACATGGTGGCGCTGGTCGATGGCCAGCCCCGCCTGCTCAACCTCAAGCAGATGCTTGAGGCCTTCCTGTCGCATCGTCGCGAAGTGGTCACCCGCCGGACGGTATTCGATCTGCGCAAGGCCCGCGATCGCGGTCATGTCCTGGAGGGCCTGGCGGTGGCGGTGGCCAACGTCGATGAAATGATCGAACTGATCAAGGCCTCGCCCACACCGCCGGTGGCACGCGAGCGGCTGCTGGCGCGCACCTGGAATCCCGGTCTGGCCCGCGAAATGGTCGAGCGGGCCGGTTCCGATGCGGCGGCCTTCAAGCCGCTGGGCATCGAACCCGGTGCAGGCCTGTCCGATCAGGGCTATCGGCTCTCGGAAGTGCAGGCCCAGGAGATTCTGCAGATGCGTCTGCAGCGCCTGACCGGCCTGGAGCAGGACAAGATCCTGCAGGAGTATCGCGAGGTCATCGACACCATCGCCGACCTGCTCGACATCCTGGCCAAGCCCGAGCGCATCAGCACCATCATCTCGGACGAACTCAAGGCCATCCGTGCCGAGTACAGCGACCCCAACAAGGATCCGCGTCGCTCGCAGATCGAACTCAATGCCACCGAGCTTGAGACCGAGGACCTGATCGCGCCCACCGACATGGTGGTCACGCTGTCTCACACGGGATACATCAAGAGCCAGCCGGTCTCTGAATACCGAGCCCAGCGCAGGGGAGGGCGCGGCAAGCAGGCCACCGCCATGAAGGAAGACGACTGGATCGACCAGCTCTTCATCGCGAACACCCACGATTACATCCTGTGCTTCTCGGATCGTGGCCGGGTTTACTGGCTCAAGGTGTGGGAGGTGCCGCAAGGCTCGCGTGCAGCGCGGGGCAAGCCCATCGTCAACATGTTCCCGCTCGTGGATGGCGAAAAGATCACCGTGGTATTGCCGGTCAAGACCTTTGACGATCAGCATTTCGTGTTCATGGCCACCCGATTGGGCACGGTCAAGAAGACGCCGCTGACGGAGTTCTCGCGTCCGCTGCGCAAGGGCATCATCGCGGTGGACCTCGACGAGAGCGACTACCTGATCGGCGCGGCAGTCACCGATGGCGCCCACGATGTCATGCTCTTCTCGGATTCGGGCAAGGCGGTCCGCTTCGACGAGAACGACGTGCGGCCCATGGGCCGTGCCGCCCGCGGTGTACGCGGCATGCAGCTCGAAGACGGCCAGAACGTGATTGCCATGCTGGTGGCCGAGACCGAGACGCAGTCGGTGCTGACCGCCACCGAACATGGCTTCGGCAAGCGCACGCCCATTACCGAATACACCCGCCACGGCCGGGGCACCAAGGGCATGATTGCCATCCAGACCAGCGAGCGCAACGGCCGTGTGGTGGGGGCCGTGCTGGTCGAATCCACCGACGAGATCATGTTGATCACCACCGGCGGAGTGCTGGTGCGCACGCGGGTATCCGAGATTCGCGAGATGGGACGGGCCACGCAGGGCGTGACCCTCATCGCGGTCGAAAAAGGCACCACGCTGTCGGGCCTGCAGCGCGTGGTCGAGTCCGATGTCACGGATGTTGCTGATGCCGCTGATCCCGCCGAGGGCGAATCCACCGGAGAGCCGTCATGACGCGCGCGGTCTTCAACTTTTCGCCCGGCCCGGCCCTGATTCCGGAGCCGGTATTGCGCCAGGCCGCCGACGAACTCCTGGATTGGCATGGCACCGGCACCTCCATCATGGAGATGAGCCACCGCGGCAAGGAGTTCATGGGTGTGCATGCGCAGGCGATTGCCGATCTGCGCACCCTGCTCAACATTCCTGCCAATTACCGCGTGCTTTTCATGCAGGGTGGCGCACTGGCCGAAAACGCCATCGTGCCGCTCAACCTCATGGGCCGCAGCGGTCAGGCGGATTACCTGGTCACGGGGCAGTGGTCGGCCCGGTCGATGAAGGAAGCCCGCCGCTATGGCCAGGTCAATGTCGTGGCCGATTCAGCCGATGCCCAGGGCGCCTATCGCACCATCCCGGCCCAAAGCCAGTGGCAGTGTTCGCCCCAGGCGGCCTACCTGCATGTCTGCACCAATGAGACCATTGATGGCGTGGAGTTTCATCACGACATCGCGGTGGGTGAGGGGCCGGGAGCTGTGCCCACGGCCGTGCCCATCGTGTCGGATGTCTCGTCGCACATTCTGTCGCGCCCGATGGATGTGAGCCGCTTTGGCATGCTCTATGGTGGCGCCCAGAAGAATGTCGGCCCGGCGGGCCTCACCTTCGTGATCATTCGCGAGGATCTGCTGGGCCACGCGCATCCCCTGTGCCCAAGTGCCTTCAATTACCAGGTGGTGGCCGAAAACGATTCCATGTTCAATACGCCGCCCACCTTTGGCATCTATCTGGCCGGGCTGGTGTTCAAGTGGATCCTGGATCAAGGCGGCTTGCCCGCAATGGCCCGCATCAATGCCGAAAAGGCCTCGCTGCTGTATGGCGCAATCGACAACAGCGGTCTTTACGAAAACCGGGTGGAGCGGGCTCATCGCTCGTTCATGAACGTGCCCTTCTTCCTGCGCGACGAAAAGCTCAACGACTCCTTCCTGGCCCAGGCCAAGGAGGCTGGTCTGGTGGCGCTCAAGGGCCATCGGGTGGTGGGCGGCATGCGGGCGTCGATCTACAACGCGATGCCGCTCGAGGGCGTTCAGGCCTTGGTGCAGTTCATGCGCGAGTTCGAGCGCAGCCGAGGCTGAACATGAGCGATCGCCTGTCCGAGATCCGTCAGCGCATCGATGCGGTGGATGCCCAGTTGCTGCACCTGCTGGCCGAGCGGGGCCGTCTCGTGCTGGAGGTCGGCGCGCTCAAGCACGCCACCAATGCGCCGATCTGGCGCCCCGAGCGCGAGGCGCAGATCCTGCAGCGCCTGGCCGACACCAATCCCGGTCCATTGCCCGACGCCGCCCTGCAATCCATCTGGCGCGAGGTGATCTCGGCCTGCCGAGCGCTCGAGCGGCGCCTGCGGATCGGCTATCTGGGGCCGGTGGGTACCTTCTCCGAGCAGGCGGTCATCGCACAGTTCGGGCAAGGGGTTGAGGCTGTGCCCTGCGTGTCCTTCGACGAGGTCTTTCGCGCCACCGAGGCTGGCACGGTTGATTTCGGGGTTGTACCCGTCGAGAACTCCACCGAAGGCGCGGTCAATCGCAGCCTCGATCTCTTTCTGCAAAGCCCCTTGCGCATCTGCGGCGAAATCACCGTGCCTGTGCGCCACCACCTGCTCAGTCGCAGCGGCACCATGCAGGGCGTCACCCGCATCTGTGCGCATGCGCAGGCGCTCGCACAATGCGTGGGTTGGCTGGATCGCAACCATCCCGGGATCGAGCGTGTGCCGGTGGCGAGCAATGCCGAAGGTGCCCGGCTGGCGGCGTTGGAGCCGCACACCGCAGGCATCGCCGGCGATGGCGCGCTGGGTCGCTACGAGGTTCAGGTCGTGGCCGAGGCCATTCAGGATGATCCGCTCAACCGGACCCGGTTCGTGGTGATCGGCAACCATGCCTGCGCAGTCTCGGGCGCCGACCAGACCTCGCTCATTCTCTCCGTGCCCGACCGCGCGGGTGCTGTACATGCGCTCATCGAGCCCCTGGCCCGCCATGGCGTGTCCATGAAGCGGTTTGAGTCCCGGCCTGCGCGTCAGGGCACCTGGGAGTACTACTTCTACATCGACCTTCTGGGCCACCAGGACGAACCGAATGTCTCGGCGGCCCTGGCCGAGATCCGGTCTCATGCGGCCTTCTACAAGTCGCTCGGTTCGTATCCGCGCGAAGCGGATGCGGTCGCAAAGCGCTGAGCGTCTGAAGATGGCTGGCTCGCGCTGATGTTGCCGATGATTCCTGCCCCTTTGCATCGCACGATGTTCCGGGTTGTTCCGAGTTTTTTCTGATCGCTATTTGCTGACACGCCATGAATGCACCTCTTGCCGACCGAACCGTTGCCCAGGCCCCCGACTGGATCCGGGCCATTGCGCCCTATCAGGGCGGTCGACCGATCTCCGAGGTCGCCCGTGAATTCGGTCTGGATGAAGCGCGGATCGTGAAGCTGGCCTCCAATGAAAACCCGCTCGGCATGCCGGAGTCTGCCCGCCAGGCCATGATGGCGGCCGCTGCCGAGCTCGGTCGCTACCCCGATGCCAATGGGTTCGATCTCAAGGGCGCGCTCTCGCGCCGCTTTGGTGTGCCCCCCGACTGGATCACCCTGGGCAATGGCTCCAATGACATTCTGGAGTTGGTCTCGCAGGCGTTTCTCAAGCCGGGCAGCTCGGCGATCTATGCGCAGCACTCCTTTGCCGTCTACGAACTGGCCACACAGGCGCGGGGCGCGCGCGCGATCGTCGTGCCGGCGCGTGATTTCGGTCACGACCTGGCCGCGATGCGCGCGGCGATTGCACCCGACACCCGGGTGATGTTCATCGCCAACCCGAACAATCCCACCGGCACCTTCATTCCCGGGGCGCAGATCGAGGCTTTTCTGGCCACCGTGCCGCCCGAAGTGGTGGTCGTGCTCGATGAGGCCTACAACGAATACCTCGAACCCCAGGACCGCTACGACGCCCTCGCGTGGGTCAAGCGCTTCCCGAATCTCGTGGTCTCGCGCAGCTTCTCCAAGGCCTATGGTCTGGCGGGTCTGCGGGTGGGCTACGGCGTGGCCCAGCCGGCGATCACCGATCTGCTCAACCGCGTTCGCCAGCCCTTCAATGTCAACAGCATCGCGCAGGCGGCTGCCGTTGCGGCTCTCGCCGATACCGAGTTTCTCGAGCGCAGCCGGGCGGTCAACACCGCAGGTCGTCGGCAGCTCTCGCAGGCCTTTGATGCCATGGGGCTGCGCTATCTGCCCTCGTACGGCAACTTCGTGCTGGTGGAAGTGGGCGATGCAGCGGCCGTCAATCTGGCCTTGCTCAAGGCGGGCGTGATCGTGCGTCCCGTGGGCAATTATGGTCTGCCGACCTGGCTGCGGATCAGCGTGGGGCTGGCCGAGGAGAACGCGCGGTTTCTGAGCGCGCTCGCCGCCACCCTGGGCAAGAGCGTGCCCGCTTGAGCCCACGGTCCTGAGTCCACGGTCCTGAGTCTACTGTCCTGAGTCTACTGTCTTGAGTCCACGGTCTTGAGTCCGCCACTGCCGCCGCCCTCGCGCCCGACGCTCGCCGTTCTGGGCACCGGGGCGCTTGGAGGCTCGGTCGCTGCCGCCCTGCGCGCTCGCGGGGAAGTGGGCGAGGTTCGGGGGTTCGACCCGGTCAATGCCCCGGCTGCATTGACACTGGGGTGGATTGATCATGTTGCAGCCAGCGTCGAGGATGCGGTCTCGGGCGCCGATATCGTCGTGCTCGCCGCACCGGTTGCAGTCAATGCCCACTGGTTGCGAGACGGCGTGCTGGCCCGCTCGCTCGCGGCCGATGCCTGGCTCGCTGATGTCTCGAGTACCAAGGCGAGTGTGGTTGAGGCGGCCCAGGCCGGGCTTGGCCCCAGACTCGGACGCTTTGTGGCCAGCCATCCGATTGCCGGATTCGATCGATCGGGCCCGCAGGCCTCGCGGGCCGATCTCTTCGAGGGCCGGCATCTCATCACCTGCCCCACTGCAGCTTGCGATCCCGATGCCTTGCAGGGCATCGAGGCCCTGTGGCGCAGCGTGGGTGCGAGGGTCTCGCGCATGGACGCGGCCGAACACGATGCGCTCTTTGCCGACATCTCGCATTGGCCCCATGCCGTGGCGTTTGCGCTGTCGGCAGCCATCGGCGAAGGGCCGCGGGCCGATGCGGCGATCCGGTTTCATGGTGCAGGCTTGCGCGACACCTCACGAGTGGGCGGTTCACCCGCGGATCTGTGGGCGGGCATTCTGCTGGATAACCGAAGCGCAGTCCTGACCTCGGCACGTGCGTTTCGAGCCCAACTCGATGCGCTCGAAGCCGCACTGAACCAGGGCGATCGCGATGCACTCGAGCAGGTGCTGGCCCGTGGCGAGCGCTGGCGCAGCCGGTTCTGACAATGAGCCGGCGTGACGGGCTGGAGTCCGATTCTGACCTGCTCAACCGGCTGGGCTACACCCAGGAATTGCGCCGTCGCATGGGCGCATTCACGAATTTTTCGGTGTCCTTTTCCATCATCTGCATCCTTGCAGGGGGGATCACCGCCTTCCCTCTGGCGCTGGCGGCCGGGGGCGGGCTCTCGGTCTTTGCAGGCTGGTGGCTCGGATCGCTGATTGCGATCACGGTCGCGCTGTCCATGGCGCAGATCGCTTCGGCCTTCCCGACTGCTGGCGGCCTGTATCACTGGGCGAGCCGATTGGGCGGCCGAACGCTGGGTTGGGTCACGGCCTGGTTCAACCTGATCGGACTGGTCCTCGCGTTGGCCTCCATCAATGTGGGTCTCTACGATTTCTTTGTCCGCCCGCAGCTCCTGGATGCGGGATGGGTTGAAGACACGCCGCACGGCCTGGAGCAGGGCGCTTTTGTTGCGCTGATGCTCGGTGTGCAGGCGGCATTGAATCATTGGGCGCCCCGACTCACGGATCGCTTGGTCGACCTCTCCGGGATGCTGATTCTGGGTCTCGGGGCGATCTTGATTCTCGCGTTGCTTTCGACCGTGTCGCTTGAGTCGATGGAATGGTCCAGGCTGCTTCGCTTCGAGCGCAACTTGCCTCTGGGCGGGCCGGTTTCGGGCACGGGCGGAGCGGTGTCTGATATGGACGGGGCCGGGTCCCATCGGCTGGCCTTGCCCGCGCTCTGGGCGGTCCTCACCGGTCTGATTCTGCCGCTCTACACCCTGACCGGGTTCGATGCCTCAGCCCATGCAGCCGAGGAGACGAAAGATGCTGCTCGCGTCGTGCCGAAGGGAATCGTACGTGCGGTGCTCTGGTCGGCCCTGCTGGGTGGCATCATGGTGTGCACCTTCGTGCTGACGCTCGAGAATATTCCGGATGCCATTGGTACCGGTCCGGGCTATCTCGCAACGTTGCTCGAGCGGCTTCCCGGGCCGCTCCACTGGACTCTGGCCGCCGGACTGATGCTGGTCAACGCCCTGTGCGGGCTGGCCTGCATGATGTCGACCTCCCGCATGGTCTATGCCTTTGCACGTGACGGCGGGCTGCCTGCTTCGAGCTTGCTGGCGCGGGTTGATCCACGCCGCGCCACACCGGGTCCCGCGATCTGGAGTGTTGCAGTTGCCGCGACGCTGCTGACGCTCTGGGCCGATGCGTTTGCAGTGCTCTCGACCGGTTGCGCCGTGTTTCTGTACCTGAGCTATGTGTCCCCCATTGTGGCGGGATTGCGGGCCGAGGGGCGCAGTTGGCAGAGCAAGGGTCCCTTCGATCTGGGTCGTCTCTCGCGCCCGTGCGCATGGTTGGCCATTCTGGGGACTGCGGTGCTGACCCTGGTTGGCATTCAACCCCCCAATCAGCAGGTGCTTCTGCTGATTGCCGGACTGCTCGCAGCCCTCGCCCTGCTGTGGTGGCCTCTGGGCGAGCGGCGCAGGTTCAAGGGCACGCCCACCTCGGCAGCGAGGGACTGAGCGGCTCACCGCTCAGCCCTGACCGTTCAGGGCTTGCGACGTAGCCTGCGGATCAGGCTCGAGGTATCCCAGCGACCGCCCCCCATCTTCTGGACGTCGGCATAGAACTGATCGACCAGCGCCGTGACCGGCAGGCTCGCGCCATTGCGACGGCCCTCGGTCAGCACCAGGCCCAGGTCCTTGCGCATCCAGTCGACCGCGAAACCGAAGTCAAACTGGTCATCGACCATGGTCTTGCCGCGGTTGTCCATCTGCCACGACTGCGCTGCGCCCTTGCCGATCACATCGAGTACCAGTTTCATGTCGATCCCCGAGGACTGCCCGAAGTGAATCGCTTCAGACAGGCCCTGGACCAGTCCGGCAATGCAGATCTGGTTGACCATCTTGGCCAGTTGTCCGGCCCCGGCGGGCCCGATGCGGGTGAAGGCTCGTGAAAAGGCCATGGCTGCGGGTCTTGCGCGCTCGATGCTCGCCTCATCCCCTCCGCACATGACGGTGAGCTGGCCATTGACCGCACCGGCTTGCCCACCGGAGACCGGCGCATCGATGAAGTCGAGCCCCTGTGTGCGGGCCTGGGCATGCAGTTCACGGGCGACTTCGGCCGATGCGGTGGTGTGGTCGACAAACAGCGCGCCCACCTTCATGCCTGCAAAGGCGCCCTCCGCGCCAAGCACAACGCTGCGAAGATCGTCGTCGTTGCCCACGCAGGCGAAGACCAGATCCGCGCCGGCTGCAGCCTCACGAGGTGTTGCAGCCCAGGCGCCTCCGTACTCAGCCACCCAGGCCTGGGCCTTCGCTGCCGTGCGGTTGTAGACCGTGACCTGATGTCCGGCGCGGGCCAGGTGACCTGCCATGGGCGCTCCCATCACGCCCATGCCGAGAAAGGCAACCTGCAGCGAGGGAGTGGGTTCGTAGGTGCGTGTCATTGGAACACCTCTCAGAACACTGCGGCGTGGCCGTCACGACGGCTGTCGCTGGCGGCAACATAACCATCGACGATGTCATCGGACAGACGCCAGATGAACTGGCCCGAACCGAAGTCCATGTAGGGATCGGCCACCGGCGCCAGGTTGTGGCCCATCGCCCTCAGGGAGTCGACCACGTTGCTCTGCATGGCGGATTCGACATCGAGGTCGAGCCCGCGGTTGACCTTCCAGCGCGGTGCATCGCAGGCGGCCTGCGGGTTCTGACCCCACTGCAGCATGCGCACGAGCGTTTGCATGTGCCCTTGCGGCTGCATGTTGCCGCCCATCACGCCAAAGCTCATCTGGGGCTGCCCGTCGCGGGTCAGGAAGGCCGGAATGATGGTCTGGAAGGGACGCTTGCGCGGCGCCACGACGTTCGGGTGCTTGGGGTCGAGCGAGAAGCAGTGACCACGATTCTGCAGTGAAACGCCGGTGCCGGGCACCACAACCCCCGAGCCAAAGCCCATGTAGTTGGACTGGATGAAGCTCACCATCATGCCGCTGGCATCGGCTGCCGTGAGGTAGATGGTGCCGCCCGCGGGCGGTGTGCCGTGCTTGAAGTCGGTGGCGCGATCGTGCCGGATGAGCCTGGCTCGCTCGGCCAGATAGGCCGGGTCGAGCAGTTGCTCGGGGGTGACCCGCATGTGCCGGATGTCGGCCACATGGGTGTAGACGTCCGCGAATGCGCACTTCATGGCTTCGATCTGCAGGTGTCGAGCCTGAGCCGAATCCGGATGCAGGCTCGACAGATCGAAGTTTTTCAGGATGCCCAGGGCCATGAGGGCCGCAATGCCTTGCCCGTTGGGCGGAATCTCGTGCAGGCGATGGCCCATGTAGTCCATGCCGATGGTCTCGACCCAGTCGGGGTAGTCAGCCAGATCGGCAGCAGCCATGGCGGCGCCATGCTCCCTGGCATGCGCCACCAGTCGTGCCGCGGTTTCGCCTTCGTAGAGATCACGGCCCTGGGTGGCCGCAATCCGCTTGAGCGTGGCTGCAGCCGAGGGATGCACAAAGCGCTCACCGACAGCGGGCGCCCGACCCCGGGGCAGGAAGTGTTCTGCAAACCCGGGCTGATCCTTGAGGACCTCGACATGGGCTTGCCATTTGCGGTGCACGATGGTCGACACCACGTAACCCTGCTCGGCGTATTCAATGGCCGGCTGCAGGCAATGCTCGAAACTCAGCTTGCCGAATTTTTCGTGCAGGGCCGCCCAGCCAGCAACCGCACCCGGCACCGTAACGGTATCCCAGCCGCGCATCGGGAACACACCCGCGTGTTTGCGCGCGAAGTAATCGGTATCCCAGGCGGCGGGCGATACGCCCGAGGCGTTCAGGCCGTGCAGCTTCTGGCCATCCCAGACGATGGCAAAGGCATCGGACCCCAGCCCATTGGAGACCGGCTCCGTGAGCGCGATCGTGGAGGCGGCGGCCACGATCGCATCGATGGCATTGCCGCCCGCGGCCAGCATGCGCAACCCGGCCTGGGCCGCCAGGGGTTGAGAGGTGGCCACCACATTGCGCCCGAACACGGGCGTGCGAACGGTGGGGTAGGGATTGTTCCAGTCGAAGGAGGTCATAGTCGGTTCAGTTGGAGGAGCAATGCAATTGTGCCGCGAGATCACGCAGATCTCGCGACTCCAGATCAAATCGGTCGGTTGCCGAGGGAATGTCGCCGCGCCGATCCGGGCCCCATTCCAGGGGTCGATCGACATAGGCCGTACGCAGGCCGCAGGCGGCTGCTGCGCGCAGGTCGGTTGCATGCGCCGCGCAGAGCATGGCCTGATGCGGCTCAAGACCAAAGAGCTCGACCGCGCCGAGGTAGGCCCTGGGATCGGGTTTGTAGGCTTTGAATGTCTCAGCGCACAGCACAACATCCCAGTTCAGGCCGGCGTGCTTCGACAGATTCACCAGCAGTGAGGTGTTGCCATTGGACAAG
>Ga0256311_1000050_pt1 | contig 16189 bp, 11 predicted proteins | sample ColtaT_5_FD_183680 | JGI IMG/M metagenome (GOLD analysis project Ga0256311, IMG submission 183680) | Metatranscriptome of freshwater microbial communities from Columbia River, Oregon, United States - Colum_Colum_RepC_8d (Metagenome... | ecosystem: Environmental > Aquatic > Freshwater > River... | reverse complement strand
GCCAAATTTCGACGATAAAACCGTCGCAATCGCTGCCGTCAGCGTGGTCTTGCCATGGTCAACGTGGCCAATCGTGCCCACATTCACGTGCGGTTTGGTCCGCTCAAACTTGCCTTTTGCCATTTTATTTTCCTTCAAAAAGAACGATTTACTTGTTGGTTCTGGCGCCCCTGTCGCAGGGGTGCCGCTAGTTTTTGCTTATTTACCTTTGGTACTGATGATCGCCTCAGTCACATTCTTCGGTGCTTCGGCGTAGTGCTTGAATTCCATTGAGTAGGTTGCCCGACCCTGCGTTGCAGAACGCAGTGAAGTCGAATAACCAAACATCTCCGAAAGCGGCACTTCAGCGCGAATAATCTTGCCGCCACCGCCTGGGATTTCATCCATACCTTGCACCATGCCGCGACGGGATGACAAGTCACCCATTACGGTACCAGCATAGTCTTCAGGCGTTTCCACTTCAACCGCCATCATTGGCTCAAGCAAAACGGGGCTAGCCTTGCGGCAGCCATCCTTAAACGCCATTGAAGCAGCCATACGGAAAGCATTTTCGTTGGAGTCCACGTCATGGTAAGAACCGAAGAACAACGTGACCTTGACGTCAACCACCGGATAGCCAGCCAGCACACCAGCCGGCAAGGTTTCCAGCACGCCCTTTTCAACCGCTGGGATATATTCACGCGGAACCACGCCACCCTTGATCGCGTCAACGAATTCGAAGCCTTTGCCCGGAGCCTGCGGCTCAATCTTCAAAACTACGTGACCATATTGACCGCGTCCACCGGATTGTTTAACGAACTTGCCTTCAATCTCTTCACAAACTTTACGAATCGTTTCGCGATACGCCACTTGAGGCTTACCGACAGTTGCTTCGACGTTGAATTCGCGACGCATACGATCAACGATAATTTCAAGGTGCAACTCACCCATGCCCGAGATGATGGTCTGACCTGATTCCTCATCAGTCTTGACACGGAATGACGGATCTTCCTGCGCCAAACGATTCAGCGCGAGACCCATCTTTTCCTGGTCTGCCTTGGTTTTTGGCTCTACCGCCTGGGAAATTACCGGCTCAGGGAAAATCATTCGCTCAAGCGTAATTACGGCAGATGGGTCACACAAAGTGTCACCGGTTGTAGCCTCTTTCAGACCAACCGCAGCAGCGATGTCGCCCGCGTGGACTTCCTTAATTTCTTCGCGCTGATTTGCGTGCATCTGCAAAATACGTCCTACACGCTCTTTCTTGCCTTTGATAGCGTTGTAAATGGTGTCACCCGAATTTACGACGCCGGAATAAACGCGGAAGAAAATCAGTTGGCCGACGAACGGGTCGGTCATGATCTTAAATGCCAGCGCTGAAAATTTCTCTTTGTCTTCGGCTTTACGGGTGACCGGCTCTTCGTTTTCATCCAGGCCGGTGACCGGCGGAATGTCAGTCGGCGCGGGCAAATACTCGATAACACCGTCGAGCATCGCTTGCACGCCCTTGTTCTTGAAGGCCGTGCCACACATCATCGGCACAATCTCGCTTGCGATCGTGCGCTGACGAATGGCCGCCTTAATTTCTTCCTCAGACAGGTCGCCCTCTTCGAGGTATTTGTTCATCAGATCTTCGCTGGCCTCGGCAGCGGCCTCCACCATTTTTTCACGCCACTCTTTGGAAAGCGCGAGCAGATTCTCGGGAATCTCACGATAGTCAAATTTCATGCCCTGCGACGCATCGTCCCAGTAAATCGCCTTCATCTTAACCAGATCAACGACACCCTCGAAATTCTCTTCTGCACCAATAGGCACTTGCATAGGAATCGGGTTTGCCTTCAGGCGGGCCCGCATTTGCTCGTAAACCTTGAAGAAATTCGCGCCGGTACGATCCATCTTGTTGACGAACGCCATGCGAGGAACTTTGTACTTGTTCGCCTGACGCCAAACCGTCTCAGACTGCGGCTGTACGCCGCCGACTGCGCAGTAGACCATACAGGCACCATCGAGCACGCGCATTGAGCGCTCGACTTCGATGGTGAAGTCAACGTGACCCGGGGTGTCGATGATGTTGATGTGATGCTCGGGGAAGTTATTTGCCATCCCCTTCCAGAAACAGGTAGTTGCAGCGGACGTGATCGTAATACCGCGCTCCTGCTCTTGCTCCATCCAGTCCATGGTTGCTGCACCATCATGCACTTCACCGATTTTGTGATTCACGCCGGTGTAAAACAGAATACGCTCGGTCGTGGTGGTCTTGCCAGCGTCAATATGCGCAGAGATGCCGATGTTGCGGTAGCGCTCAATGGGGGTCTTGCGAGCCATAATAAATCCTCAGCCTTTTTAATGTACGAAACCGAGCGCCACTTTTTACAGTTGAGCACCCGGCTTTTTCGTTGGTTTCAGGAAGCGAACCGCTTAAAGCAGCCGCATCCGGTCTATCAGAATCGGAAGTGAGAGAACGCTTTGTTCGCCTCAGCCATACGGTGCACTTCATCCCGCTTTTTCATTGCACCACCACGACCTTCTGCAGCCTCCATCAATTCGCCACCCAAACGCTGTGGCATGGATTTTTCGCTGCGCTTATTTGCTGCCTCACGCAACCAGCGCATTGATAACGCCATACGGCGAACTGGACGTACCTCAACAGGGACTTGGTAGTTGGCGCCACCAACACGACGGGATTTAACTTCGACCATCGGCTTACAGTTGCTGATTGCCAGCGCAAACACCTCGAGCGGATCTTTGCCCGACTTGGTTTGTATGTGCTCAAACGCACGATAGATGATATTTTCAGCGACCGATTTTTTACCTGACAACATCAACACATTCACAAACTTGGCGACATCTACATTACCGAATTTTGGATCCGGCAGAATTTCGCGCTTGGGTACTTCACGACGACGTGGCATTGCGATTCCTTTCAATCTTCAGTTGGCAGTGCGAGATATTTGCACCGCCGCGGACAGCCATCCTGACCATCCACTTACTCGACCTCACTCTGGTCGACTCACTCTGCGGCATAACCGCAGAAACCTTATTTTTTGGCAGCGCCCGGCTTGGCACGCTTGGCTCCGTACTTGGAACGCGCTTGCTTACGGTCTTTAACACCCTGGGTATCCAGCGAGCCGCGCACCATGTGGTAACGCACACCCGGCAAGTCTTTCACACGACCACCGCGCAGCAGTACGACACTGTGCTCTTGCAGATTATGGCCTTCGCCACCGATGTACGAAATGACTTCGAAACCGTTGGTCAGGCGAACTTTGGCAACCTTACGGAGCGCCGAGTTCGGCTTCTTGGGGGTCGTGGTGTAAACGCGCGTGCAAACGCCGCGTTTTTGCGGGCTGTTTTCAAGCGCCGGCGATTTGCTCTTCACGCGCAATGAAACACGCGGTTTGCGAATCAGTTGATTGATGGTTGGCATCGGTCTAAATCCAACAAAAATAAGTACATTAACAAAGCAATCCCGATGCTAAATCGGGGACGAAATCGGGTTTTTGCACCAACCCGGAAATGGATGATGCGCAATATTTAATCAGACGTGGGTAAGCGTTGCAGGGACTAAAAATTCAGACCAAAGAACGCTTAAGCCCGAGAGAGCTTAAATTCGAGAACTCGCGAGTATAGACGTCTCTGTAACAAGCGTCAACCAATCTAGCGAGACATCAGCTTACAATCCAAACAAACGGCCCCGGATTCACCGAGGCCGTTGCCTTAATAACAAATAATCTAAGCTTCGTCAGCCGGAGAGCTAGAGGCCTCGGCCGCTTCCACTTCTTGCAGTGCGCGAGCGGCTTCAGATTGCAGCATTGCTGTGCGCTCTTCTGCCTCCCATTTCTCTTTTTCCTTGCGAGCACGGTGATAAGCCAGCCCCGTACCAGCCGGAATCAGGCGGCCTACAATCACATTTTCCTTCAGCCCGCGCAAGCCATCTTTTTTGCCCATGATGGCCGCTTCGGTCAATACGCGCGTAGTTTCTTGGAACGACGCGGCCGAGATAAATGAATCGGTCGACAACGACGCCTTGGTAATACCCAGCAACACGTTTTCATAGGTTGCCGTGCGCTTTTTAGCCGCGACCATGAGATCGTTTTCGTCTAATAATTCGGAGCGCTCGACCTGCTCACCCGGGATGTAATCGGTCTCACCCGGGTCAACCACCTGCACCCGACGCAACATCTGACGTACGATCACTTCAATGTGCTTGTCGTTGATCTTCACGCCTTGCAGACGGTAGACGTCCTGCACTTCATCGACGATATAACGCGCCAGCGCTTCAATGCCCAACAAACGTAAGATGTCTTGTGGATCGGCAGGGCCGTCAACAATCATCTCACCCTTGTTGACCACTTGGCCGTCATGCACCAATACTTGCTTGTCTTTGGTGATCAGGAACTCATGCTTATTCCCGTCCATATCGGTAATTTCAAGGCGTTGTTTACCCTTGGTTTCTTTACCGAATGCGACTGTGCCGGTCACTTCTGCCAGCATGCCGGCGTCTTTCGGTAAGCGCGCCTCAAACAACTCAGCCACACGCGGCAGACCGCCGGTGATATCGCGTGTCTTTTGGGACTCGGTCGGGATACGTGCCAGCACTTCACCAACAGTTACCTGCTGACCATCTTTGACCGTAATCAATGCCCCCACCTGGAAGCCAATCGTCACAGCGTGTTCGGTTCCGGCGATTTTTACTTCTTCGCCTTTTTCATTCAGCAACTTAACCTGCGGACGAACGACCTTGGTGACCGAGCCACGGCGCTTGGCATCAATGACAACTAGGGTAGACAGACCCGTCACTTCATCGATCTGCTTGGCGACGGTTGAACCTTCTTCGACGTTTTCGAATTTCACCGTACCGGTGTATTCGGTAATGATCGGACGCGTCAGAGGATCCCAGCCGGCCAAAGGCGTTCCAGCTTTAATTAACTGGCCATCTTTTACAATCAGGGTCGCGCCATAGGGCACTTTGTGACGCTCGCGCTCGCGGTCATGGTCGTCCGTGATCAAGACTTCGCCGGAGCGGGAAATGACGATCAGATCGCCTTTGCCGTTCGTGACGTAACGCATGGTCGCGGTAAAACGCACAATGCCGTTTGATTTGGCTTCAACAGACGACGCCACTGCGGCACGAGACGCTGCCCCACCAATGTGGAAGGTACGCATCGTCAGCTGCGTACCCGGCTCACCGATCGACTGCGCTGCAATCACGCCAACGGCCTCACCAGCGTTAACCATTGAGCCGCGACCCAGGTCACGTCCGTAGCACATTGCGCAAAGACCGTAACGAGTGTCGCAAGTCAGTGGCGTACGGACTTTGACTTCATCGATGCCGAGCCGCTCGATTTCTTCGACCATGTCTTCGTCAAGCAGTGTGCCTGCGTCGTAAAGGGTCGCCTGGGTTTCAGGGTTGACGATGTCGTTGACGGAGACGCGGCCGAGAATTCGGTCACGCAGTGCTTCAATTACTTCGCCGCCTTCGACCAATGCTTTCATGGCCGCACCGTTAGAGGTGCCACAATCATCTTCAATGACCACCAAATCTTGCGTTACATCGACCAGCCGACGGGTCAGATAACCGGAGTTTGCCGTCTTCAACGCGGTATCAGCCAAGCCCTTGCGCACACCGTGCGTCGAAATAAAATACTGCAGCACGTTTAAGCCTTCGCGGAAGTTCGCGGTAATTGGCGTCTCAATGATAGAGCCGTCCGGCTTGGCCATCAGACCACGCATACCCGCTAACTGACGAATCTGCGCCGCAGAACCGCGAGCGCCAGAGTCCGCCATCATGTAGATGGCATTAAAGGATTCTTGCGTCGATTTGGTACCGTCGCGCTTAATGACGTCTTCAACCTTGAGCTGCTCCATCATGGCTTTGCCCACTTCGTCGCCCGCTTTGCCCCAAATATCGACGACCTTGTTGTAGCGCTCGCCGGACGTTACCAGACCGGACGAGTATTGCTGCTCGATCTGTTTGACTTCCTGCTCTGCGGCCGCAATCAAGGTGACCTTTTGTGGCGGCACCAACATGTCGTCGACGCAAATCGATATGCCGGCACGCGTCGCAAGACGGAAACCGGACTGCATCAATTTATCAGCAAACACTGCCGTCGCACGCAAGCCGCACTTACGGAAGGAGGTATTGATCAGCTTTGAAATTTCTTTTTTCTTCAGCGCGCGATTGAGCACCGAAAATGGTAATCCCTTCGGCAGAATCTCAGACAAAATGGCACGACCGATCGTCGTCTCGTAACGCGTGATGGTTTTGACGAATTCGCCAGAATCCGCATCCTTTGGATATTCAGTAATCCGGACCGTGCAACGCGTGGTCAGTTCGACTTCTTTGTTGTCGTAAGCACGAATAACTTCGGAGACATCCGGGAACATCATGCCTTCGCCCTTGGCGTTGACTTTTTCGCGCGACGCGTAGTACAGGCCGAGCACGATATCCTGCGACGGCACAATCGACGGCTCGCCGTTCGACGGGAACAAAATATTGTTCGACGCCAGCATCAATGTGCGCGCTTCCATTTGCGCTTCGATCGACAAGGGCACGTGAACTGCCATCTGGTCGCCGTCAAAGTCAGCGTTAAACGCGGCACAAACCAGCGGGTGTAACTGAATCGCTTTGCCTTCGATCAACACTGGCTCGAACGCCTGAATACCCAGACGGTGCAAGGTCGGCGCGCGGTTGAGCATGACCGGGTGTTCACGGATGACATCTTCAAGAATATCCCAGACGACAGGTTCTTGAATCTCAACGAGTTTCTTCGCCGCCTTGATGGTCGTCGCCAGGCCCATCAATTCAAGCTTATTGAAGATGAAGGGCTTGAATAATTCCAGTGCCATCAACTTCGGCAATCCGCACTGATGCAATTTCAGTTGCGGACCCACGACGATGACAGATCGTCCTGAGTAGTCAACGCGCTTGCCCAGCAAGTTTTGACGGAAACGGCCGCCTTTGCCTTTGATCATTTCTGCTAGCGACTTCAACGGACGCTTGTTCGCACCGGTCATTGCCTTGCCACGACGACCATTGTCAAGCAACGAGTCCACCGCTTCTTGCAGCATCCGCTTCTCGTTACGCGTAATTATTTCCGGCGCGCGCAATTCCATGAGTCGCTTGAGGCGATTGTTACGATTAATCACGCGGCGATACAAGTCATTCAAATCTGACGTCGCAAAGCGACCACCATCAAGCGGCACCAATGGACGGAGTTCGGGCGGCAACACCGGCAAGACTTCCATGATCATCCAGTCCGGCTTAATGCCAGACCGCTGGAAAGCCTCAAGTACCTTGAGTCGCTTTGCGTATTTCTTAATTTTGGCTTCGGATTTAGATTCTTTCAAATCCGCACGTAACTGCTCGGCATCACGATCGATATCAATTGCACGCAGCAGTTCACGAATACCTTCGGCGCCCATAAAGGCGGTAAAGTCATCGCCGAACTCTTCGTACTTCGCTGCGTAGTCATCTTCCGACATGATCTGGCAACGCTTTAAAGGCGTCATCCCTGGATCGGTCACTACATACGCCTCAAAATACAGCACGCGTTCGATATCGCGCAGCGTCATGTCGAGGACCATGCCCAGACGCGACGGCAACGATTTCAAAAACCAGATGTGGGCAGTAGGCGAGGCCAGTTCGATATGGCCCATACGCTCACGACGCACTTTTGCCAGTGTGACTTCAACGCCGCATTTTTCACAAATCACACCACGATGCTTTAAGCGCTTGTATTTTCCGCACAGGCATTCGTAGTCTTTAATAGGGCCAAAGATCTTGGCGCAGAACAAACCATCACGCTCTGGTTTAAAGGTGCGATAGTTAATAGTCTCTGGCTTCTTAACCTCACCATACGACCACGAACGAATTTTTTCAGGTGACGCGAGACCAATTTTAATCGCGTCGAATTGTTCATTTTGCTGAACTTGCTTGAATAGATCGAGCAGTGCTTTCATGTATCACTCCAGGTTGGCGTGAAAAAAATATTCTTGGCGGCTTCCTCTGTTTGACGAGAGGAAGCCCCTTGCTTGTTGCGTCTTGCTTACTTAGTCGCGTTCGAGATCAATATCGATACCGAGCGAGCGGATTTCCTTCACCAACACATTGAAGGACTCCGGCATGCCTGCATCAATTACATGGTCGCCCTTGACGAGGTTTTCATACACCTTGGTACGGCCGTTCACGTCGTCGGATTTGACCGTCAGCATTTCCTGCAAGACGTACGAGGCGCCATAAGCTTCAAGCGCCCACACTTCCATCTCGCCGAAACGTTGGCCGCCAAATTGCGCTTTTCCGCCCAATGGTTGCTGGGTAACCAACGAGTAAGGGCCCGTTGAACGCGCGTGCATTTTGTCGTCGACCAAGTGATGGAGTTTCAAGACGTGCATGTAGCCGACTGTGACCGAGCGCTCGAACGCCTCACCGGTGCGGCCGTCATACATCGTCACCTGATTTTTGGACGGCGTCATGCCAAGTTTTGCTGCAATGTCGTCTGGATAGGCCAAGTCAAGCATGCGATGAATTTCGCCTTCATCGGCACCATCAAACACTGGCGTAGCAAACGGCACACCCTCTTTAAGGTTATGCGCTAACTCAAGTATCTCGGCGTCAGAAAATTTATCGAGTTCTTCGATGCGGCCGGATTCGTTATAGATTTTATTCAACAACACACGAACTTCCGTCGCCTTTACTTGTGCCTTAAGCATTTCGCCGATACGCAAACCAAGCCCCTTTGCGGCCCAACCCAAATGAACTTCCAGCACTTGACCGACGTTCATACGTGATGGAACACCTAATGGATTCAAGACGATATCGGCAGGCGTACCGTCAGCCATGTAAGGCATGTCTTCGACTGGCACAATGCGCGAAACCACGCCTTTGTTGCCGTGACGACCAGCCATTTTGTCACCCGGCTGTAGACGACGTTTCACGGCCAGATACACCTTAACCATCTTTTGCACGCCGGGTGGGAGTTCGTCACCCTGGGTGAGTTTTTTTCGTTTCTCTTCAAAGGCCAGATCGAACTGGTGGCGCTTTTCCGCGATCGATTCTTTAATAGCTTCAAGTGCGGACGCCGAATCATCATCGGCAGGACGGATGTCAAACCAGTGATATTTGTCGAGATCAGCAAGATAATCTTTGCTGATCTTGGTACCCTTGGCAAGCTTCTGGGGACCGCCGTTAGCCACTTTTCCGATAAGCATTTTTTCCAACCGCTGAAAGGCATCGCCCTCAACGATACGCAACTGGTCATTCAAATCAAGGCGGTAGCGCTTCAGTTCATCATCGATGATCTGCTGAGCACGCTTGTCACGCTGAATGCCCTCACGGGTGAATACTTGAACGTCGATCACGGTGCCGACCATGCCCGAAGGCACGCGCAGCGAGGTATCTTTCACGTCGGAAGCTTTTTCGCCGAAAATTGCGCGTAAGAGCTTCTCTTCCGGTGTCAGCTGGGTCTCACCTTTTGGCGTGACTTTACCAACCAAGGTATCCCCTGCTTCGACTTCTGCGCCGATGTAGGTGATACCTGACTCGTCCAGACGCGCGAGTTGATTTTCGGCTAAGTTGGAGATATCACGAGTGATTTCTTCAGGCCCCAATTTTGTGTCACGGGCGACAACGGAAAGCTCTTCGATGTGGATCGAGGTATAGCGATCGTCTGCCACCACTTTTTCCGAAATCAGGATTGAGTCTTCGAAGTTGTAACCATTCCAAGGCATGAACGCAACCAGCATGTTCTGGCCCAGCGCCAATTCGCCGAGATCCGTTGAAGCCCCGTCCGCGATGACGTCTTGGCGGGCAACACGGTCACCGACTTTCACGATAGGACGCTGGTTGATATTGGTATTTTGATTCGACCGCGTGTATTTGATCAGGTTGTAAATATCGACGCCGACTTCGCCAGCCTGCGCTTCGTCATCATTGACACGAATCACTACACGGCCAGCATCAATGTAATCGACCACACCACCGCGCAGCGCCTGCACCGTAGTGCCAGAGTCAACGGCAACGGTGCGTTCAATCCCGGTTCCGACCAGCGCCTTTTCTGGGCGCAGACAAGGAACTGCCTGACGCTGCATGTTCGCGCCCATCAGCGCACGGTTTGCATCATCGTGCTCAAGAAACGGAATCAGCGAAGCAGCTACCGACACGATTTGTCCTGGTGCCACGTCCATGTATTGCACGCGCTCAGGCGAAACAAGAATGGTCTCACCCGCCTCGCGGGCGGATACAAGCTCATCAGACAAGGTGCCATTCTTGTCAATCGAGGCATTTGCCTGAGCAATGATGTAGCGGCCTTCCTCGATCGCGGACAAGTAATCGATTTGATCCGTCACCTTGCCAGAAATAACTTTGCGATAAGGCGTCTCGAGGAAACCATATTCATTCAACCGCGCGTACAGTGCCAGCGAATTAATCAGGCCAATGTTCGGCCCCTCCGGCGTTTCGATTGGGCAAACACGGCCGTAGTGCGTAGGGTGAACGTCACGCACTTCGAAGCCCGCGCGTTCACGTGTCAGACCACCAGGTCCGAGCGCAGAAACGCGACGCTTGTGGGTGATTTCGGAAAGCGGATTAGTCTGATCCATAAACTGCGACAGCTGCGACGATCCGAAAAACTCACGAATCGCAGCCGAGATCGGCTTGGAATTGATCAGATCATGCGGCATCAAATTATCCGCTTCAGCTTGACCAAGACGCTCTTTGACGGCACGCTCGACGCGTACCAGACCGGCACGGAATTGATTCTCTGCCAGCTCACCAACGCAGCGAACACGACGGTTGCCAAGGTGATCAATATCGTCGACTTCACCGCGACCATTGCGCAACTCAACCAAAATTTTGATCACTGCCAGCACGTCTTCATTTGACAACGTCATCATGCCGAGCAGCTCATCCCGGCCAATCCGGCGATTGAACTTCATGCGCCCAACTGCAGACAAGTCGTAGCGATCTTCGTTATAGAAAAGACCGTTAAACAAAGCTTCGACCGAATCTTCAGTTGGCGGCTCGCCCGGGCGCATCATGCGATAAATTGCAATCTTTGCGGCCATCTGGTCAGCAGTATCATCCATCCGCAATGTCTGCGAGATGTAACCACCTTGATCGAGATCGTTGGTGTAGAGAGTCTGAATGTCGACCACGTTCGATTCACGCAAACGGCCAAGCAACTCTTCGGTTAATTCGTCGTTGGCATTGGCAACCACTTCGCCAGTATCGGTGTCAATGATGTTAGTCGCCAGGACGCGACCCAGCAAATAGTCTTCAGGGACTGAGATTTGCTTAACACCGGAAGCCTCGATGTCGCGTACGTGCTTGGCATTGACCCGCTTGTCCTTCGCGACAATGACCTTGCCAGCTTTATCGTTGATATCAAAGCGCGCCACCTCGCCGCGCAAACGCTCGGCTACAAATTCCATTTCGGCGCCTTCGGAGCGCAAAGCAAAGTGATCAAACACAAAGAAATTGGCTAGGATCTGCTCCGAGCTCATACCAATTGCCTTGAGCAAAATTGTCACGGGCATCTTGCGACGACGGTCGACGCGGAAGAACAGAATGTCTTTTGGATCGAATTCAAAATCGAGCCAAGAACCACGATAAGGAATGATTCGGGCCGAAAATAATAACTTGCCGGAAGAGTGCGTCTTGCCGCGGTCATGTTCAAAGAACACGCCAGGCGAACGATGCAACTGCGATACGATGACGCGCTCAGTGCCGTTGATAACGAACGAACCATTCACCGTCATCAACGGCAGCTCGCCCATATAGACTTCCTGCTCCTTCATTTCCTTGACCACAGGCTTGGTCGGTGATTCTTTATCGAGAATCACCAGACGTACCTTGGCACGCAAGGGTGACGCGTAGGTCAAACCACGCTGCTGACATTCCTTGACGTCAAACGGCGGATCGCCAAGGACGTACGACAAAAATTCGAGTCGCGCAAAACCATTGTGCGAAACGATAGGGAAAATCGAACTGAAGGCAGATTGCAAGCCCTCATTTTTACGAACGGTTGGCCCCCTGTCTGCTTGCAAAAATCCCGTATAGGATTCAAGCTGTGTCGCTAGCAGAAAAGGAACATCGTGAACGTTAGCGCGTTTCGCAAAGGATTTGCGGATGCGTTTCTTCTCAGTAAATGAGTAGTGCATGAACACTCCGTGAGTGACAGGAAGGATAGAGAATTCAGGATTCGGCGCAGGCCTTAGCCCATGTCCGAGAACCCTCAAGTCTTTGCCCTTCTGGTAGACCGGTACCTCAACCCGATGCGGCCTTCGCTCATGCGACACACCCCATCCGGACAAAATTACAAAACAACAATGGAGCCAAAGCAAGGCTCCGCCTTCCGGCAGAACCCTGCAATTTGACTCCTGCGCGAACAAACGCGCTGAAAACCGGAATTACTTGATGTCGGCTTTTGCGCCGGCTTCTTCCAGTTTCTTTTTCGCTGCTTCCGCGTCGGCCTTTGGAATCGCTTCCTTGACAGCCTTTGGTGCGCCATCAACCAGATCTTTCGCCTCTTTCAAGCCAAGACCGGTAATTTCACGGACTGCCTTAATAACGCTAACTTTATTTGCGCCAATTTCAGACAGCATGACGGTAAATTCAGTTTGCTCTTCAACAGCTGCAGCAGCACCGCCGCCCGCAGGGCCAGCGACAGCCATTGCTGCTGCGGACACACCAAACTTTTCTTCAAATGCTTTAACCAGATCGTTGAGGTCCATTACGGACATTTGACCAACAGCTTCCAGGATGTCGTCTTTAGAGATTGCCATTTAAAACTCCTAATTTTTTCAATAATTGCATTGGGTAGGTCTTGACGGTGCCGAACTTTATTGACGAATCTTTGCCAATCAAGCTGCTTCAGCTTCCTTTTTCGCTGCCACTGCGGCCAACGCACGCGCCATGCCTGATACCGGCGCAAGCATGATGCCCAACAACTGAGCGATCAATACTTCACGGGTCGGGATGCTTGCGAGTGCGATAACAGCCGCTTTGTCGAGCGGTTTGCCTGCGTAATTACCTGCCTTAACAACCAGTTTGTCGTTAGTTTTAGCAAAATCAGCGATGACTTTTGCTGCTGCAACGGCATCCTCGGAGATCGCATAGATCAAAGGGCCGGTCATTTCGGAGGCGAGGCCAGAAAACGCAGTTCCTTCGACAGCGCGACGAGCAAGGGTATTTTTCAATACCCGCAAGTACACACCACCGGAACGCGCTTTGGCACGCAGTTGCGTCAAGTGACCAACCCCAATGCCACGATACTCGGCCACGACGATCGTCTGTGCCGATGCTACCTTGGCAGAGATCTCGGCAACGACGGCCTTTTTGTCATTCAGATTGAGACTCACGGTCAACCTCCAAAAATGATGCTTGGCGCCTGCACAGCCAATGGGCTGCCTGCCTTACACCGTTTCTAACACGGCGTCCGAAGTCATGAGTTTCATGTGAACGCAAACTCGTTGCGCCACGCGACAACTACAAAACTTGTTCGGGCTCGCCATCTGCGTTGGGCACCCAAGGATCATTCCTTGAGTCTTTTAACCCTTTGTCATTAAACCTCAACAACATTGAGCCCAACGGTCTTTGATTGCCTGCACCATTTTTGATTAACAAAACTGGCACAGCCCAAAGAACTGCCCTGCACCAAAACTAGGTGCAGGGTCTTTATTTCAACAATTAAGCGGCCAGCGAAGCCTGATCAACGCGCACACCGCCACCCATCGTGGACGACAGCGAAACTTTACGCAGATAAACACCTTTGCTTGTCGCTGGCTTGGCTTTACTCAATGCATCAAGCAACGCAACCAGATTGGATTTCAGATCAGCATCAGCGAACGACTTACGACCGATCGTCGCGTGCACAATACCGGCCTTATCTGTACGGTACTGAACTTGACCTGCTTTTGCATTTTTCACAGCCGTCGCAACATCGGGAGTCACGGTGCCGACTTTAGGATTAGGCATCAAGCCGCGCGGTCCAAGAATTTGACCCAACGTACCGACAATACGCATCGTGTCTGGCGATGCGATGACGATATCGAAAGGCATATTGCCCGCCTTAATCTGCTCAGCCAAATCATCCATGCCAACAATGTCAGCACCAGCCGCTTTAGCTTGCTCCGCTTTTTCTCCTGTAGCAAACACCGCCACACGAACGGACTTGCCGGTACCGGCTGGCAGCACAACGGAGCCGCGGACAACTTGATCGGATTTCTTTGCGTCAACACCCAACTGGATGGCCACATCGATCGATTCATTGAATTTTGCCGTGGCCAACTCTTTGATCAATGCAACTGCGTTGTCGAAAGGATAGGTCTTGGTACGGTCAACCTTGGCTTTAATTGCCTTGGCACGTTTAGAAAGTTTAGCCATTACAGACCCTCCACCGTGATGCCCATGGAACGCGCAGAACCGGCGATTGTTCGCACGGCTGCGTCCATGTCAGCGGCCGTTAAATCAGGACGCTTCTGGGTTGCGATTTCTTCCGCTTGAGCGCGGGTGATTTTGCCGACCTTGTCGGTATGCGGCTTAGGCGAACCTTTTTGGATACCTGCCGCTTTTTTAATCATGTATGTCGCCGGCGGCGTCTTCATCACAAACGTGAAAGACTTATCCGCAAATGCGGTGATCACAACAGGGATCGGCATTCCTGGCTCAACGCCCTGGGTCTGCGCGTTAAACGCTTTGCAGAATTCCATGATGTTGAGACCGCGCTGACCCAGCGCCGGGCCAATCGGGGGGGATGGGTTTGCTTTACCAGCCGGCACTTGCAGCTTGATAAAGCCTATGATTTTCTTTGCCATGAGAGCTCCTTGATTGAGTGATAGCGCCGTTTCACAAGGCCTGACGGCCAGCTAATTCGGCTCCTCGGTTGCTGCTTTAAACTACCAAAATTCAACTATCTTACTGCCGCATCATCCGATCAGGCTTTTTCTACCTGACCAAATTCCAACTCTACCGGCGTCGCACGACCAAAGATCGTGACTGACACGCGCACGCGCGATTTTTCGTAATTGACTTCTTCGACATTGCCGTTGAAATCGGTAAATGGGCCATCTTTAATCCTGACCAACTCGCCCACCTCATAGAGCACTTTAGGACGCGGCTTTTCGACCCCTTCCTGCATCTGGGTCATGATCTTGTCGACTTCGTGCGGCGGAATTGGCGTTGGCTTGTTGGATTTACCACCAATAAAACCAGTCACCTTGTTGGTGTTCTTGACCAAATGCCAGGTCTCATCGGTCATTTCCATTTCTACCAACACGTAGCCAGGAAAGAAACGACGCTCGGTCACCGATTTGTGGCCATTTTTCATCTCGATCACTTCTTCGGTCGGCACTAGAATCTGACCAAATTTTTCGTCCATGCCAGCACGGGTAATACGCTCCGCCAAGGCGCGCTGCACGCTTTTTTCCATACCAGAATACGCATGCACGACATACCAGAGTTTTTTATTGGGAGCGGCGCTGACAGAAACCGGCACAGCGCTGTCTTGCGGGTTGTCGGTCATTTCTATCTCCAGCCCAGGATCAGGTCATACAGCAAGACCTCAAGCAATTTGTCTGCGCCCCACAGAAACAAGGCCATTACCAACACAAAACCGAAAACGATCCCGGTCATTTGTGTGGCCTCTTTCCGCGTTGGCCAGACCACTTTCTTCGCCTCGCGAACCGACTCTCCCGCAAAACCGATGAAACTTCGTCCGGATTGGGAAGTCCAGGCAAAGGCAACAGCAAGTACCAAACCGGCAATCAAGGCAATCGCACGCAAAAAGGTCGGCTGACCAGCGAGCGCATAAAATCCAATTACACCAGCAAGAACAGCACACACTGCCAGACCGATCTTCGCTTTATCAGCAGAAGTGATCACGGATTGCACGGGTTGATTAGCCATACGCTTTTACTTTCGGTGTCGAACACCTGATTCTATGGCAGGGGCGGAGGGCCTCGAACCCCCAACCTTCGGTTTTGGAGACCGACACTCTGCCAATTGAGCTACGCCCCTGCGGAAAACTTGGCACCAAATTGTGATGCGGCGCTTGCGCAATAGTTGCACAGACGCCGCTTGTCATTGCTTTTACTCGATGATCTTAGCAACCACACCGGCGCCGACGGTACGACCACCTTCGCGAATCGCGAAACGCAGGCCCTCTTCCATCGCAATCGGATTGATCAGCATCACCGTGATCGACACGTTGTC
>Ga0256311_1000043_pt1 | contig 16536 bp, 17 predicted proteins | sample ColtaT_5_FD_183680 | JGI IMG/M metagenome (GOLD analysis project Ga0256311, IMG submission 183680) | Metatranscriptome of freshwater microbial communities from Columbia River, Oregon, United States - Colum_Colum_RepC_8d (Metagenome... | ecosystem: Environmental > Aquatic > Freshwater > River... | reverse complement strand
TGATACCCTTCGGGGCTATTCCACATGTATCATAACAGAAACAGCTGAAGCACCTCCCATCACTTGTAGACGACTTGAATCTAAGTCGGGCAGGGCTGATGCAAGGGCCGCAGCGCTAACCCGCCGGCATTTTTGAACCAGGAGAATCGCCATGCAAGGTATCAACACCAACGTGATGTCGCTGAACGCACAGCGCAATCTGTCGTCATCTTCGTCTTCCCTTTCCACCTCGATCCAGCGTCTGTCCTCGGGCCTGCGCATCAACAGCGCCAAGGACGACGCCGCCGGCCTCGCCATCAGCGAGCGCTTCAGCAGCCAGATCAAGGGCCTCAACCAGGCCGGCCGCAATGCCAACGACGGCATCTCGCTGGCGCAGACCGCTGAAGGCGCGCTGGGCCAGGTCACCAACAACCTGCAGCGCATCCGCGAACTCGCGGTGCAGTCGGCCAACGCCACCAACTCGACGACCGACCGCGCTGCCCTGCAGACGGAAGCCTCGCAGCTGCTGGCGGAAGTCGATCGCGTGGCCAACCAGACCTCGTTCAACGGCGTGAAGCTGCTGGACGGCAGCTTCAGCTCGGCCGTGTTCCAGGTCGGCGCCAACGCCGGTGAGACCATCAGCGTGTCCGGTCTGGTCGACGCCAACGTCGCCGCACTCGGCTCCGTGACCGCCGCCACCGGCCAGTCCAGCGCCGTCACCAGCATCGACACGCTGACCGCGGTCGGCGCCGGTGCCCTGTTGATCAACGGCACGGACGTCGGCGCCGGTATCGGTGCCGCCGGCTCGTCCCAGCAGCGTGTGGGCCAGGTCGTGGACGCGATCAACAACTACGCCAGCACCACCGGCGTGAACGCAGCCTACGACAGTGCCACCAACCGCGTTGTGCTGACCTCGGCCGCCAACATCGTCGCAACCGGCACCGATGACGGCAGCCTCACCGGCTTCGACGTGACCGGCGCTGACGGTGACGCCACCGCCACCACCACCACCGGCCTGGGCTCGCTCAGCATCGCTTCCTATGCCGGCGCTTCGCTCGCGATCCAGCAGATGGATAGCGCGCTGCAGCAGGTCAACTCGGCTCGCGCCACCATCGGTGCGGTGCAGAACCGCTTCGAGTCGGTGGTTGCCAACCTGGCGACGACCTCCGAGAACCTGTCGGCTGCCCGCAGCCGCATCCAGGACACGGACTACGCGGCGGAAACGGCCAACCTGACCCGCTCGCAGATCCTGCAGCAGGCTGGTACCGCGATGCTGGCGCAGGCCAACTCGGCGCCGAACAACGTCCTCAGCCTGCTGCGCGGCTAAGCGACGTGAACCTGACGGGGCGGGCCGCAAGGCCCGCCCCCGAAGAGTTCGGACTCCGGAGGTTTCAACGGAGTAGAACATGAGCACAGAAATTTCAGCGGTAGCGTCGGTGGCCGCCTCCAAGGGAGGCGAGGGCCGCCGTATTGGCGTTTCCGCATCATCCGAATCATTCGTTGCCGCTGTGCCGGGTTCCGGTGCGGTGGCGGAAGCGGTACCCGCTCCGGCGTCGCCGGTGGCGGACCTGCAGCAGGCGATCAGCGAGATCGAGCGCTATATCGAGGCCAGCCGCACCGGCCTGGAGTTTCGCGTGGATCAGGATCTGAACCGCGTGATCGTGTCGATCGTGGATCCGCGCGACGGCACGGTGCTGCGCCAGATGCCCAGCGAAGAGGCCCTGCGCATTGCGCGGGCGCTTGCCGACGAAGGCAGCGGCGGCGGTCTGCTGGATACGCTGGTCTGAAAACTGCATAGGAGTGCCGTATGGCCACCAGTTCCATCAGTGCCTCCAGTTTCGGCTCCGGACTCGACGTCAACAGTCTGGTGACGCAGCTCGTGGCAGCGGAACGGTCCGCGCCGGATGCGCGCCTGAACACGGCACAATCCAAGGCGCAGACGCGCGTTTCGGCGCTGGGCGTCATCAAGTCCGCGCTTTCCAACCTGCAGACCGTGGCCAAGACCCTGGTCGGCGGTGGCGCGGTGGCGACGCCGGCCGTCAGTTCCTCCAAGGACAGTCTCTTTACCGCGACGGCGGCGGCCGGCGCTGCACGCGGCAGCTTCGACGTGGAGGTGGTGTCGCTGGCCCAGGCCAGCAAGCTGGTATCGACTGCCTTCACCAGCGCCGACACCTCGCTCGGTGCCGGCGATGTGGACATCACCGTGGGCAGCGAGAGTTTCAAGATCACGCTGGGCAGCACCAGCAACAGCCTGGCGGCGCTGCGCGACGCGATCAACAACGCCGACGACAACCCCGGCGTCACGGCGTCGCTGGTGACGGAGTCCGGCGGTGTGCGCCTGCTGCTCACCGGCAACCAGACCGGTGCCAGTCACGCGGTGGGCGTCAGCTCCTCGCTGATCACGCTCAACCAGACCCAGGGCGCAGCCGACGCGCACGTCAAGGTCGAGGGCTTCGACGTCTATAGCGCCAGCAACACGGTCACCGGTGCGCTGGATGGCGTGACCATCAACCTGCTCAAGGCGGAGCCCGGCACCACCGGCACGCTGAGTCTGACCACCGACAACAGTGCTGCCTCCAAGGCGGTGCAGGACTTCGTCACCAAGTACAACCAGGTGTTGACCACGATCAACAACCTGACCAAATACGATGCCACCACCAAGACCGCTTCGACGCTGACCGGCGACAGCACGGCGCGCTCGACGATGGCGCAACTGCGCGCGGTGATGGGCGGGGCGGCGCCGGGCGGCGCAGCCTATGGCTACCTGTCGCAGCTCGGTATCAAGACCGGCTCCGACGGTCTGCTGACGGTGGACAGCGCCAAGCTGGGCGAGGCCATTGCCAAGGATTCCAGCGGCATCGCGCGGCTGTTCGGCGGCGAGGGTGGCTATGCCACCAAGCTCAACGACACCATCACGGGAATGCTGGCCGATAACGCCGGCCTCGATGCGCAGACCGATTCGCTGCAGGCGCGGCTCAAGGACATCAGCACGCAGAAGGACGCGCTGGACCGCCGCATGACGCAGGTGCAGGCGCGCTACCTGGCGCAGTTCACGGCGCTGGATTCGCTGATGACGCAGATGAGCAGCACCAGCAACTACCTGACGCAGCAGCTCGCCGCGATCGCCAACAACAACTGATCGCGGGCCTCCGCTATCGCGGAGCATCGCCGCGCCCGGCATTAGAGACGCCGGGCCACTCCTGATGGTTTGAAAGATTCGCGCATCGTTTCCGGCGCGCTGGCCGGCGGCGTGCGGCAGTGGGTGTGAGCTTTCTCCGGGTCATGCGACGGGCCTCAAGTCTGCGGCGCCGGCGCCGATAAATACCCAGACGAAATCAGGAGAGTTTCATGTCCAACCATTCCCCCTACGGCGCGCTGCGGCAGTACCAGAACGCAGCCATGGTCGCTGCGGTTTCGAGTGACATCCCGCCGCACAAGCTGATCGACATGCTGCTCACCGGGGCGCTGGATCGCCTGAACATGGCCAAGGGTTGCATCGTCGCCGGCGAGACCCAGCACAAGCTGCAGCTGTTCTCGTCGGCCATCTCGATCGTCGAACATCTGCGTGTCTGCCTCGATCACCAGGCCGGCGGCGAGATCGCGAAGAACCTCGACGCGCTGTACGACTACATCGGCCGTCGCCTGCTGAAGGCCAACCTCGACAACGATACCGCGATCACCGACGAGGCGATCGAGCTGCTGAAGATCGTCAAGGCGGCCTGGGACGAAGTGCCCGGCCCGCCGCGCATGCAGCATTGATCCTCGCTCCCCTCTCCCGCGAGCGGGAGAGGGGAGCGAGGAGGGCGATGGTTGGGTCTCGTCACCTGCAGTGCCGGAATCCCGGCTGGCACAGGGACTGCAACTCCCCGGGCAATGCCCAGGATTCTCCCGATGACCGCCGATCCGCTAGCCCAGACCCTCACCTACCGCGACACCGTTCCACTGACCTGGACGCCGCTCGCGCAGCCGCCGACGTCGGAGGCGCTGCAGCGCATGCACGAACAGAACCTGCGCGTGCTGTCGGTGGTATCGGCGTTGGAGGACCGGCATCGCCCGCGCTCCGAAGGTAGCGAGACGCTGGAAGTGGAGGTCGAGCGCCTGCACCAGAAACTCGACATGCTGATGATCCTGTTCGGCCAGTTCATCCGCCGCCTCGATCCGCCGGCGCCGAGCTGCGCGGTGCGCCTGTCCTGTCGCGGTGCCTGCTGGGATGCCACGGAGATGCCCGCCGAGGGTGCTGGCGGACTGCTGGCGCTGCACCTGCATCCCTGCATGCCCGAACCTTTCCTCTGGCCGGTGCGCATCGCCGGCAGCCATGACGGCGCGGTCTGTGCGCTGTTCGATCCGCTTGGCGAGACGCTGGAAGCGGCGCTGGAGAAGCATGTGTTCCTGCATCACCGCCGTTCGGTGGCTGAATTGCGTCAGCCGGCGGTCCGCGAGGCGGCGCGGGGAGCATAGCCGGTAGAATTGCGGGATAACTCGCAGGAGGAGATCCCATCCGATGCGGCTGATTCTCGCCGAACCGCAGACCCTCGTCCGTGCCGCACTGGCACGGTTGATCGAACAGCAGGCGCATGTACAGGTCGTTGGCGAGGCCGCCGACGGGCAGCATCTGCTCGAGCTGGCCGGCCGCCTGCACCCGGATGTCATCATCAGCGAGATCAACCTCTCGCGGATGAGCGGGCTGGAGGCGCTGGCGCAGATCCGCCGTCACTACCCGGAAATCTTCGTGCTGATGCTGTCCGCGCAGACCGATAGCCATGCCGTGCGCGGCGCGCTGAAACTCGGTGCCGCCGGCTTCCTCAGCAAGAACGCCGAGCTGGCGGAGTTGCAGCTCGCGCTGAGCGCCGTCGAGCGCAAACAGGTGTATCTCAGCCCGGAAATTGCCCATCTGGCGTTCGAGCGTCGCGGCGCCACGCAGCGTGTCGAGGACAATGTGGCGTTGACGCCGCGTCAGCGGCAGGTGCTGCAACTGATCGCCCGCGGCAAGTCCACCAAGGAAATCGCCGGACTGATGGGCGTCAGCATCAAGACCGTCGAGACCCACCGCGCCCGCATGATGCAGGCGCTGGGCCTGTTCGGCACCAATGCGCTGATGCGTTTCGCGATCCGTCAGGGACTCGACAGCGGCGCGCTGTAGAAACGTCTGGGCTTTTTTCTCTACCCGGCGCAAGGACAGGTTCTGGTCGCCCCGGCGGCCTGACCGGAAAAACCAGCAGGAACAATCGCTTGGTCCGGTCGCCGTCCCTCGGCTGATTCCGTTGCAATGACGGGATATCGACAGGTGTAAGGCATTACCTTACATCGTGTAAGGAAAGAACTGCTTTGTCTGTAGTCCGATCTCTACAAAGATGGCCTCAACGGAAAGAGGCCCTCCGAGGAGAAAAAACTATGAAAGCCAACCTGCAGTTACGCACCAGTCAGAACATGGCGATGACGCCGCAGCTGCTGCAGTCCATCCGGCTGCTGCAGCTGTCGTCGATGGAGCTGGAGCAGGAGCTGCGGGAGGCCCTGGAAACCAACGTGATGCTGGAGCAGGACGAGACGGCCGACGCCGTCGAATCCGTCGGCGAACCGGAGCCGGCCGTGGTGGCTGAAGCCGCGATCGAGCCGGTCACGGGCGTCGACGCAGACGCCTTCAGCAAGGTCGAGGCTGACTTCGACTGGAGCAGCGCCGAGAGCTGGTCCGGCGGTGAGCCTTCCGATGACGACGACCGCCCCTGGGACGAGCGCCACGCCGCGCCGGGCCAGACCGACGCCCGCATGTCCGCGCTGGAGCAGCTGCAGCTGGTGATCGACGACGTTCGCGAGGCGCGCATCGCCGCCGCGCTGCTCGAAGCCATCGACGACAACGGCTACCTCGAACAGCCGCTGGACGCGGTGGTGGTGCATCTCGGTGAGGAATTCGCCGCGACGGAAGATGAAATCGAGCGCGTGCTGGAGAAGGTGCAGGGCGTCGAGCCCAGCGGCTTCGGTGCGCGCAATCTCGCCGAGTGCCTGTGCCTGCAGCTGCGCTCGATGCCCGCGCAGACGCCGGGCCTCGATCTCGCCCATTTCATTGCCGCGGGCTGCCTGGAACTGGTCGCCGCCGGCCGTGCCGCGCTGATCGCGCAGGCGCTGGACGTCAGCCGCGGCGAACTGGGCCAGGCCGTTGCGCTGATCCGCACGCTGAACCCGAAGCCGGCCGCCGCGCTGTCCGCGCCGGCCGAGGCGGTGACGCCGGACCTGATCGTCAGCGGCGCGCCGGGTGCGTGGAAGGTCGAACTCAACGCCGAGCGCCTGCCGCGCGTTCGCGTGAACAAGCTGTACGAGCGCCTGCTGAGCCAGGGCGCCGTGCACAAGGGTCTGCGCGAGCAGCTGCAGGAAGCGCGCTGGCTGGTGCGTGGCCTGGAGATGCGCCACCAGACGCTGCTGCGCACCGCGCGCGTGGTGTTCGAGCGCCAGCATGCGTTCCTCGAGAACGGCGAAGAGGGCATGGTCTCGCTGACCTTGCGCGAGGTCGCCGAGGCGATCGCGATGCACGAGTCCACCGTCTGCCGCGTCACCAACAACAAGTGGGTGCTGACGCCCTGGGGCGTCTATGAACTCAAGGCCTTCTTCCCGAGCCAGATCGCGGGCACCGCCGGTGAGACTTCCGGCACGGCGGTGAAGGCGATGATCCGCCGCATCATCGACAACGAGAACCGCGGCATGCCGCTCTGCGACGGCGACATCGCCGCCTTGCTGGCTCGCAAGGGAATCCGCGTGGCCCGGCGCACGGTGGCCAAGTATCGCGAGGCGATGAAGATCGCACCGGCGAAGGAACGCATCCCCACGCCGCGCGTCGCGGCGATGGCGGGCTGATCGAAGCGGTTCGAGGTTGTAGTAACGAGGACATTGCGATGAAAAAGATGAAAACCCTGCTGATCGACGACAACAAGGCCTTTGTCGTGCTGGCGCGCCACCTGCTGGCCGGCAACGGCCAGATCGACATCGTCGGTGAAGGCTACGACGGCTTCGATGCGGTGCGGCTGTCCGAGGAGATCCGCCCCGACCTGATCATCATGGACCTGGCGATGCCGGGCATGGGCGGTCTGCAGGCGGCGCGCCTGATCAAGGCGCAGGACCATCCGCCGCGCATCGTCATCGCCAGCCACTACGACGATGCCGCGCACCGCGAGTTCGCCGCGCAGTCAGGCGCCGACGGCTTCATCAACAAGCAGGATTACGAGCATCACATCGGCCAGCTGCTGGGCCAGTTCGCGGAGACGGCTCATGTCTGAATCCAGAGTCCTGGTGATCGACGCGCAGGCCGAGCGCCTGCCGGTGTTCGGCTCGATCCTGCACTTCATCGACCATAGCCCGGTGCTGGTCGAGAGCGCCGAGGAAATCCTGCTGGAGCAGCACCGCCCGCAGGACTGGCTGGCAGTGATCGTCGGCGACATCGGCGATGGCGCGCACTTCGGCCGCTTCGTCGAGTGGCTGAAGCGCGATCGCTACCATCCGCCGCTGCTGGTGGTCGCCAGCCAGTACGACACCCTGCTCGATCGCTACAGTTTCGATCGCAGCGCCTGCATGGCACTGGATTACCCGGTGAAGTATCCGCAGCTGCACGAGATGCTGCGCCGAGCGAGCTTGCTGCGCATGGACCAGGACATGCGCTCGATGCGCCTGGCCGGTCCCACCGGAAACTCGCAGGCAGTGCGCCGCGTGCGTCGCCTGGTCGAGCAGGTCGCCGCGTTCGACACCACCGTGCTGATCACCGGCGAGTCCGGCACCGGCAAGGAAGTCGTCGCCCGCGCCGTGCACGAGCTGTCCACCCGCCGCGACAAGCCCTTCGTCGCGGTCAACTGTGGCGCGATTCCGTCGGAGTTGCTGGAGAGCGAGCTGTTCGGTCACGAGAAGGGCGCGTTCACCGGCGCGATCACCGCGCGCAAGGGCCGCTTCGAGATGGCTGACGGCGGTACGCTGTTCCTCGACGAGATCGGCGACATGAGCCTGCCGATGCAGGTGAAGATCCTGCGCGCCTTGCAGGAGCGCACCTACGAGCGCGTCGGCTCCAACCGCAGCGTCCGCTGCGACGTTCGCGTGATCGCGGCGACGCACCGCAATCTCGAGGATTCCATCATCAAGGGCAGTTTCCGCGAGGATCTGTTCTATCGCCTGAACGTGTTTCCGATCGAGATGCCGCCGCTGCGCGAGCGCCTGGAGGACCTGCCGCTGCTGATCGACGATCTCGTCGCCGGCATCGAGCGCAACGGTCACGGCTCGATCCGCCTCGGCGCCGACGCGGTTCACACGCTGCGCGCCTATCACTGGCCGGGCAATGTGCGCGAGCTGTCCAACCTGATCGAACGCCTGGCGGTACTGCATCCGCGCGCCACCGTCGGAACCCAGCATCTGCCACAGCGCTACCGCGCCGGCACCGTGGTGGTCACGCCGGCGGAAGAACTGCCGGAAGAACGACACGATGCGCTGATTGCCTCGGCCGGCCTCGCGCCATCGCCACAGGCTTCCTCGGTCGCCGCGCTGAGCCAGCTGCCGCCGGAAGGCGTGGACCTGAAGAACCACATCGAAGGCATCGAGATGGCACTGATCCGGCAGGCGCTGGAGCAGTCCTCCGGCGTCGTCGCGCACGCCGCCAAGCTGCTCAACACCCGTCGCACCACGCTGGTCGAGAAGCTGCGCAAGTACGGCCTGACCCGCGAGCTGGCGATGGACAGCGAGCAGCTCAGCGCCTGATCGGGTTCGCAGCGGGAAGACGTTACGGCCGTCCACGGCCGGCGTGCCCTGCTGTGCGCCGGACGCCCTTCCGATGAACGACAAGAACTTGACGGGAACCCTGCAGAAACTCCGCCGGAAACACGTTCCGGGCGAGGCACAGGAGTTGCAGCACACCCTTCAAACCGGGTTTGGAAACTTCCGATGACCACCATCAACGTCAACAGTGTGCTCTCGCAGATCCGCGCGATGCAGACGCAGGTCGGCCAGAAGCCGGCGGTGCAGCCCGTCGCCGCGCAGCCCCAGGGCGGTTTCGACAAGCTGCTGACCAGCGCGATCGGCCAGGTCAATTCGGCGCAGCAGGATTCGGCGCGCCTGCAGAAGGTTTTCGCCAGCGGCGATGCCAACACCGATCTGTCCAGCGTGATGATCGCGGGCGCCAAGGCGCAGGTGCAGTTCAAGGCGATGGTCGAGGTACGCAACCGGCTGGTCAGTGCGTACCAGGACATCATGAACATGCCGATCTAGGGATTCCGCCATGCATCAGAATTCAGAAGCGCAGGTCGGCGTGAGCATCGCCCCCCTCTCCCCACCATCGACGCTGTCGATGGCCCCCCCCTCTCCCGCGTTGCGCGCGAGGGGCGTCGGCGTCGCTGCGCGACAAGGTTAAGTCATGGCCGAACTCGCTCTCCCCGCCGTGCGCCAGCTCAAGGACATTCCGGCGCTGCGCCAGATCCTGATGCTGGTCGGCATTGCCGCCGCCGTCGCGGTCGGCTTCATGACCTTCAACTGGTCGCAGAAGCCGGACTTCACGCCGATCTACGCCAATCTCGCCGACAAGGACGCGGCGGAAATCAGCGAGGCACTGCGCGCCGCCAATATTCCGTTTCAGGTCAATACCGCCAGTGGCGCCGTCACGGTGCCGGCGACGCAGGTCCATGACGCGCGCCTGAAGCTGGCCGCACAGGGTCTGCCGCGTGGCACCTCGCAGGGTTTCGAGATGATCCAGCAGGAGCAGGGTTTCGGCACCAGCCAGTTCATCGAGACCGCGCGCTACCAGCACGCGCTGGAAACCGAACTCGGCCGCACGGTGTCCAGCCTGCAGCCGGTGCGCGCCGCGCGCGTGCATCTGGCGCTGCCCAAGCCTTCTGCCTTCACCCGCAACCGCGAACCCGCCAGTGCCTCGGTGCTGGTGGAACTGCATCCGGGTCGCAGCCTGGAGCCGAACCAGGTGGCATCGGTCGTTCACATGGTCGCCGCCAGCGTGCCCAACCTTTTGCCGGCCAGCGTCACCGTGATCGACCAGTACGGTCATCTGTTGACCGCGCAGGACGGCGACAGCGACATGGGGCAGACCAGCGAACAGTTCGAGCATGCGCGTCGTGTCGAGGCCGACTATGTGCGCCGCATCGAGCAGCTGCTGATGCCGATGATGGGTTCCGGCCGCGTCAGTGCTCAGGTCACCGCCGACCTCGATTTCTCCGTCACCGAGGAAGCCCGCGAGCGCTACCAGCCGGAGGGCGCGGTGGTGCGCAGCGAGCAGCTGTCGGAAGACCAGCAGCGCAATGGCACCGGCACCGGTAGCAATGCGCAGGGCGTGCCCGGTGCGACCAGCAACCAGCCGCCGTCGAATACTGCCAATCCACCGCTGAACAAGCTGGCCGGTGAAGCCAGCGAGGATTCGCCGATTTCGCAGAGCAAGCGCAGCACGCGCAATTACGAACTCGACAAGACCGTCAGCCACACGCGCAACGCCAGCGGCCAGGTGCGCCGGCTGTCGGTTGCGGTGCTGGTGGATTACCTGCCCAAGGCCGGCAAGAACGGCAGCGTCGCCACGCCGCTGGGCAAGGACGAGATCGCCAAGGTCGAGGCGCTGGTCAAGGAGGCGGTCGGCTTCAATGCCGAACGCGGCGACAGCCTCAGCGTGCAGAACGCTGCGTTCATCCAGCCGGAAGCGCCGAAGGCCGAGGAACTGCCGCTGTGGCAGCGGCCGGAACTGCGTGACGGCGCGCGCCAGCTGCTCGGTGCGCTGGTGGTGCTGGCGCTGATCTTCGCGGTGCTGCGTCCGGTGCTGCGCAGCCTGATGCAGGCGCCGGTCGCCGCGGCGCCGATGCCGCTGCTGAACGCGGTGATCGACGGTGACGGCCTCCACGGCGGCCACGTCGCGGGTGCAGGGCAGGGCCGTCTCGCGGCAGTGCCGGCGGCACCGGACCCATACTCGGAGAAATTGCAGCTCGCGCGCACGGCGGTGACGCAGGATCCCAAGCGCGTGGCACAGGTCGTCAAGACCTGGATCGGGCAGGAGTAAATCATGGCGGACGGACAACACGGCATTGCATCGCAAGGCGATCCCGCCGGCCCCGAGCGTGCGGCGATCCTGCTGATGTCGCTGGGCGAGGCCGAGGCCGCCGAAGTGCTCAAGCACATGGGCGCCAAGGACGTGCAGAAGGTCGGCCAGGCGATGGCGGCGATGAGCAACGTCACGCGTGAGCGGGCGTTGCAGGTGATCGACCGCTTCGTCAACGAACTCGAGAACCAGACCGCACTCGGCGTCGGTGCCGACGACTACGTGCGTCGCGTGCTGGTCGGTGCGCTGGGCGAGGACAAGGCCGGCGGCCTGATCGATCGCATCCTGCTTGGCCGCAACAGCAAGGGACTCGAAGCACTGAAGTGGATGGAGACCCGCGCGGTCGCCGACCTGGTGCGAAACGAGCATCCGCAGATCGTCGCGATCGTGCTCGCCTATCTGGATCCGGACCAGGCTGCCGAAGTGTTGCAGCTGCTGCCGGAACGCATGCGCGGCGATGTGCTGACGCGCATCGCGCGGCTCGATGGAATCCAGCCGGCGGCGCTGCGCGAACTCGACGAAATCATGGAGAAGCAATTCTCCGGCGGCAACAATCTGAAGGCGTCCAGCGTCGGCGGCGTCAAGGTCGCCGCCAGCATCCTGAACCTGATGGAGTCCAGTCAGGAGCAGGCGATCATCGGCAAGATCGGCGAAATTGACAGCGAGCTGTCGCAGCGCATCCAGGACCTGATGTTCGTGTTCGACGATCTTGCCGAAGTCGATGATCGCGGAATCCAGACCCTGCTGCGCGAACTTTCCACCGAAGTGCTGGGCATGGCACTGAAGGGCGCCGACGCCCGCGTCAAGGACAAGATCACCAGGAACATGTCCAAGCGCGCGGCCGAGATGCTGATCGAGGACATGGAAGCCAAGGGTCCGGCGCGCGTCTCCGACGTCGAGGCCGCGCAGAAGGAAATTCTCGCCGCCGCGCGCCGCCTCGCCGATGCCGGCACCATTGCCCTGGGAGGCGGCGATGACTTCGTCTGAGCGCCTGAACACGATGCTGGCCCGCTTCGAGATCAGCCCACCCCGCAAGGCGATACCGAGGCGCCCCGCCAGCGAGCCAGCTGCCGTCAACGGCGTCGACGTGCTGCGCCGCCTGTTGCAGGGGAACTGCCATGCAACCGCTGGCTGAGCCCGAGATCGTCGCGCGCTGGGAGCTGCCGGTTTTCCCGGGGGCACCGCGGTGCCCCGACGACGTGGTGCTGCACACCGCGCAGCATCTCGACGACATGGAAGCCGCCGCCTACCAGGACGGCTTCGCCCGCGGTCACGTCGAAGGACTGGCGGCCGGTCGCAACGCGGGCGCGCAGCAGGTGCGTGAGCAGGCGGCACGGTTGTCCGCGCTGATCGATCACCTCGGCCGTCCGCTGCAGCATCTCGACGAGGAAGTCGAACGCACGCTGGTGGCGCTGACCATCGAGGTCGCGCGCCGACTGGTGCAGACCGAACTGCAACTCGAACCGGCCCGAGTCTCCGCCGTGGTAGCAGAGGCCATGGCTGCTCTGACCGGACCGGCGCGCGAAGTGCGCGTGCTGGCGAATCCGGACGATGTGCCGCTGCTGAAGGAACATCTGGTGGCGCCGGATGGCGCACGCGAATTCCGCATCGTTGCCGATGCCGCCGTGATGCGCGGCGACTGCCGCGTGCTCAGCGAATCGGCGCAGGTCGATGCGCGGCTCGATACGCGGCACGCCAACCTGGCGCAGAGCCTGATCGGGGAGGCAGAGTGATGGCTTCTGCACCGATGCTGCGGCGGGCCGTTCGTGCATTTTCCTCTCCCGCCTGCGGGAGAGGGGAGAGACTTTTCCATGAATGAATGGGCTGCCGCCTCCAATCATCGTCTCGCGCGCCGTCTGCGCACGGTGGCGCAGCACACGCCGGCCGCCAGAACGCTGGTGTCCGAAGGCACGCTGAAGCGCGTCGTCGGCCTGACACTGGAAGCCGTCGGCTGCGAGGTGCAGATCGGTGCGCGCTGCCGAGTGGTGAATCCGGACGGCAGCGGTCTGGAAGCCGAAGTGGTCGGATTCTCCGGCGAGCGTGTTTTCCTGATGCCTACCGGCGACATGCAGGGGCTGATGCCGAATGCCCGCGTGATTCCGCTGCGCCAGGCCGCCGAGATTGCTGTCGGCGATGCGCTGCTCGGCCGGGTGCTGGACGGCGAGGGCCGCCCCATTGACGGCCTTGGCCGCATGGCCTGCGACGGCCATGTGCGGATGCTGGGCGCACCGATCAATCCGTTGGCGCGCACGCCGATCCGCGAGCCGCTGGATGTCGGCGTGCGCACGATCAACTCCTTGCTGAGCGTCGGCCGCGGCCAGCGCATCGGCCTGTTCGCCGGTACGGGCGTCGGCAAGTCCACGCTGCTCGGCATGATGACGCGCTTCACCAAGGCCGACGTCATCGTCGTCGGTCTGGTCGGCGAGCGTGGTCGCGAAGTTCGCGAGTTCCTCGACAACGCGCTCGGTCCGGAAGGGCTGAAGCGCTCGGTGGTGGTGGCCACGCCGGCGGATCGTTCACCTTTGATGCGGCTGCGCAGCGCTTACGTCGCCACCGCCATCGCCGAGCATTTCCGCGACCAGGGCAAGCATGTGTTGCTGCTGATGGATTCGCTGACCCGCTTCGCACAGGCGCAGCGCGAGATCGGCCTGGCCGTCGGCGAGCCGCCGACCACGCGCGGTTATCCGCCGTCGGTATTCGCCAAGCTGCCGGCCCTGGTCGAGCGCGCGGGCAACGGTATCGACGGCGTCGGTTCGATCACCGCGTTCTATACGGTTCTGACCGAAGGCGACGATCCGAATGACCCCATCGCCGACACTGCCCGCGGCATCCTCGACGGCCACATCGTGCTGTCGCGGCAGATCGCCGACGCCGGGCTGTATCCGGCCATCGACATCGAGGCGTCGATCTCGCGCGTCGCGCATGACATCACCGCGCCGGATCACCAGCAGCGCGTACGCCAGTTCAAGTCGCTGTTCAGCGCCTACCAGCGCAACCGCGACCTGATCAACATCGGCGCCTACCAGAAAGGTTCCGACGCGCGCGTCGATGCGGCGATCGCCAAGTGGCCGCGCATCGAGGAATTCCTGCGTCAGGACGTGCGCGAGTCCGCGGCGTTCGAGGCCAGCGGCGCGTTGCTGCAGCAGTTGCTGAATACCTGAATCACAAGGAGGCCGGCCCATGATGACTTCGAGGCGACTTGTACCGATCCAGACCGTCGCGGAAACGCGCGAGGACGACGCGGCGCGCAAGCTGCTCGAATGCCAGCGTGAACTCTCCGGTCGCGAGTCTCGGCTGGAGGAACTGCGCCGCTACGCGCGCGACTATTCCGCCCAGGGCGGCGCCTCGACCCCACAGCTGATGGCCAACCGGCACGCCTTCCTCAACCGGCTCGCCGAGGCAGAGCGCATGCAGGAAAAACTGGTCGAGGAGGCGCGGCTGGCGGTGGACGCCGAGCGCGCCAAATGGCTGCTCACCCGCCGCGACGTCTCCGTGCTGGACCAGCTCGCCGCCTGCTACCGCGCGCGCGAGCAGCAACAGCAGGAGCGTCGTGACCAGCGTTCCAGTGATGAGCTGGCGCTGCGCCGCTTCATGGCTGCCCAGCCGCAGACCGGCTCATGATGGCCGGAGTTTCCGCCGCGATTCCCACGGCGCAGGCGCCCCGCACACCGCCGCCTGCACCTCCGCCGGACGATACTTCCGTACCGGTGTTCGAACTCTGCGCCAACGCCGCGGCGCCGGCAGCCGATGCTTTCACGGATGATCCATCGGTCTCCGAGACGGCCGATGACACCGGGACACCGGAGAGTGATCCGCTCGCGGGCCTGCTGTCGATGCTGAATCTTCTTCCGCCACCACCGGCTGCGTCATCGCCGCCTGCGGATGCTGCGCCCCTTGCCGGCATCGGCAGTGGACCCGCGAGCACGGAGCCATTGGTCGCCACGACCATGTCCCCGGCAATTTCCGCGACGGCGGCAGGCGATGCGGTTGCGGGTGTGGTCGCGACCGTGGTTCCTTCGTTGCCGGAAGTGCCGGTCGCGATGCCGCTACCGGTCACCCTCAGTCCGCCGGTTGCCGACATCGCCGCGCCGGCGCCCGTCCTGGCGACTCCTGCCGCCACACCGCCGCTGTCACTGCAGGATCCTGATTTTGGCGGCCGGGTTGGCGAGCGCGTGATGCTCAGCTTTGACGCAGGCCTGTCCGAGGCCAGCATCGAGCTGCATCCGTCGGAACTGGGGCCGATCCACATCCGGATCGAGAATCGCGGTGACCGCAGCCATGTCATGTTCGAGGCAGCGCATCCGGCAACCCGTGAACTGCTGGCCACGACGTTGCCGCAACTGCGCGAGATGCTCAGCGGGCAGGGCGTCGAGATGGGGCGCTCGCAGGTCGGCACGCTCGCCGAGCGACGCGGCCAGGATTCCCGCGTCACACCCGAGCAGGGCCGCGACGAACCGCCGCCAAGACGTCGCCAGTGGCGCGTCGGGATGATCGATCACTACGCTTGAGCGTTCGGCGCACCTGCCGGGCGGGTGACGATATTCGGCAGCGCGTCGCACTTTGTGACGCCTGATGTCGCGTCGTGACCCGATGCTCCAGTTTCGTGCGTGCCGTCTCAAACGATGCCCGATGGATAGCGCGCCGCAGTGCAGTGCGCGTCGATCCTGTTTTTCGGACGCCATTCGTCGTCTTCCATTTGCCGTACGTCGTCGTGCAATAAATACCTACAGCTAAGTGGCGCCACGCAAGCCAAAATTGGCCCGAAGGATGCTGGCTAAAAGATGCACTGTAAAAAAAGTGCCGGGTCGGCCCCTTAAAGTAGGCAAAAGCTGAAGCGGCAATTTGAAGTAATTGGATGAAAGTGGTGCGACCAGGAGAGGTCGTGAGGGCACCCTGACGTTTGATCGGGGGCTCTTGATTGATGTTCTTGATGTTCTTGATGTTTTTGCTGAATGCGCTCTCTGACTTATGGATCACTACCGCAAACGCGTTCGCGATGTGCCGTCTGCCATTCCGTGCACGGGTACATCGTCTGGCGGGGCTCCTTATTCCCGGAGTGTCTCTGCTTATGCCGGCGCACCCCTTGATGACACCAGCCTGACGACGCGCGTCGCGGCGTCCGGTGTCGTCGTGGCGGAGCAATAGCGCCATGGCCATCGTGTTGTCGGTGCGCGACCTGCGCAAGCACTATCCCAAGGTCAAGGCCGTCGATGGTGTCAGCTTCGAGCTGGAGGAAGGCCGCTGCCTTGGCCTGCTCGGCCCCAACGGCGCCGGCAAGAGCACCACCATCGAGATGCTCGAAGGCCTGGTACAGCCAAGTTCCGGCCAGATCCTCTATCGCGGGCAGCCACTCGACGCGCAGTACCGCGAGCGTGTCGGCATGCAGTTCCAGAACACGGCGCTACAGGATTTCCTGACCGTTCGCGAGAACCTGGAGCTGTTCCGCTCCTTATATAAGCGCAGCCTGCCGCTGGAGCAGCTGATCGCAGCCTGCCATCTCGAAGAATTCC
>Ga0256311_1000028_pt1 | contig 18825 bp, 11 predicted proteins | sample ColtaT_5_FD_183680 | JGI IMG/M metagenome (GOLD analysis project Ga0256311, IMG submission 183680) | Metatranscriptome of freshwater microbial communities from Columbia River, Oregon, United States - Colum_Colum_RepC_8d (Metagenome... | ecosystem: Environmental > Aquatic > Freshwater > River... | reverse complement strand
TGGCCTGAACGAGCGCCTCGATGGCATCGGGGTTGTGACCGTAGTCGGCGATCACGGTGGCGCCCTTGTGGCTGAAGAGATTGAATCGCCCCGGGACCGAGCGCGCATCGCTCACGAAACTGGCGAGGCCGCGGCGGATGATGCTCCAGTCAAGACCCAGCCCCCAGGCGGCGGCGATGGCCGCCATGACGTTGTCGACCTGGAACGGGATGGTTCCGTTCAGGGTGAGCGGAATCTCGGACAAGGCAAATCGCCACTCGCGTTCGCGCTGTGCTGCGACCAGGTCGTTGCCGTCGCGGACCACCACCCGGTGACCCTGGGCGCGATGATCGATCACAACCGGGTGCTGCGGGTCTGCGCAAAAGAACGTGACTGCACCCGGGCATCGGGGCGCCATGGCCACACAAAGGGGATCGGCTGCATTGAGCACGCCTGTGCCATCGGGAGCAACGTTCTGAATGACAATGCTCTTGATGGCGGCAACATCTTCGGCAGTCTCGACAAAATTCAGTCCGAGATGATCACCCTGCCCGACATTGGTCACCACGCCCACGCTGCAGCGGTCATAGCCCAGACCTTCACGCAGCAGGCCGCCCCGGGCGGTCTCGAAGACCGCCGCCTGCGCATCGGGATGCATCAGCACGCTGCGCGCACTGCGCGGGCCGCTGCAGTCACCGGAGTCCGTCTGCTGATCGCCCACATAGACGCCATTGGTGTCGGTCATGCCCACCACGAGCCCAGACACCTTGAGCAGGTGCGTGATCAGGCGCACGGTGGTGGTCTTGCCGTTGGTTCCGGTGACCGAGACCACGGGAATTCGACCGTCCTGGCCACCCGGATAGACCGTGTCGACAATGGCCTCACCCAGGGGCCTGGGCTTGCCATAGGACGGGGCCAGATGCATGCGCAGGCCCGGTGCGGCATTGACCTCGACGATGGCGCCGCCCTGTTCTTCCAGAGGGCGCGTGACCGTCTGGCAGACCATGTCGACGCCGCAGACATCGAGCCCAACCATCTGAGCGGCTTCGATGGCTCGCGCCGCCACTTCGGGATGAACCTCCTCGGTGACATCGGTGGCTGACCCACCGGTGCTGAGGTTGGCGTTGTTGCGCAGGATGACCTTGCGACCAGCGGCAGGAATGTCATCAGCCTGCAGACCCTGAAGCTCCAGTCGGGCCAGGGCGATGGCGTCGAAACGAATGCGGGTGAGCGGGGTGGCATGGCCATCGCCGCGTCGGGGGTCCTGATTGACGCGCTCGACCAACTGCCGCACGGTGTGAACGCCATCGCCCGTCACGAAGGGCGGATCGCGACGAGCGGCTGCAACCAGGCGCTGGCCCACGACCAGCAGACGATAGTCGTCGCCCGGAATGTAGCGCTCGACGATGATGTCGGAGCTGATCTGGCTGGCTGCGTCCCAGGCCTGACGCAAGGCCTGCTCGCCCTGCACATTGACGGTGACGCCCTTGCCCTGATTGCCGTCGCGAGGCTTGACCACCACAGGGCCATCGAGCGCGAGCATGGCCTGCAGGGCCTCCTCAAAACTTTCGACTGCACGGCCCTGTGGCACGGGTACGCCCATGGCATCGAGCAGCAGCTTGCTGAGGTCCTTGTCCTGAGCGATGGACTCTGCGATCGCACTGGTGCTGTCGATTTCGGCGGCCTGAATCCGCCGCTGATGAATGCCCCAGCCGAACTGCACCAGGCTGCCCTGAGTCAGTCGGCGAAAGGGAATGTCACGGGCTACTGCGGCCTGCACGATGGCGCCCGTGCTGGGCCCAAGCCGGATGTCTTCGTCCAGCTCCTGAAGCTTGCCGATGCTGGCCGCGGTATCCCAGGGCTGGCTCGACCGTAATGCGTCGATCAGGGCCTGGGCCTGCTCAAAGGCAAGGCGCCCCACCTCTTCCTGCGTGTACTCCACGATGACACGGCTGATGCCGGCCTCGCGAGAGGGGGCATGGTGGATGAACTCGACCGGGCATCCTGCGGCTGACTGCAGTGCAAGCGCCACTCGGCCAAGCACCTGGCTCAGACTGGCCTGGGCTCCTTCGGCGGCACACCACGTGGCCAGGGAGGGCAGGGCCTGAGGCAGCGACTGGGCCAGGGCAGGCCAGTTGGACAACCGGTGTTCGTCTGCGGAGCACTGAACCACCGCCTCGATGGCGGTTTGCCGGCTCCAGAGGTTGGGGCCGCGCAGGGCACGGATACGGGAGATTTCCATGGGGTCGTCAGATCGCCGGTTCGGCCAGCCGGGCGGAGCGAAGAAGGGAAGCCGGAATCTGGCGGGCGGCTGCTATCAGGACCGTGCGAATGTGCTCGGGTGTGAAGCCCAGGGACCAGGCCACAGCCACCGCGGGCAGAAGGGCCTCGGCGGGCGCCAGACCCAGCAGGTCGTCGAGGCGGGTCTGTTCGCGACCGACCGCCAGAACCACCCGGCCGTCGTGGGCCAGTACGGCGCGTCGGCCATTGGAGAGGTGCTCGGCGATGACACCGCTCGAGGCATCCTGGCCGTAGAAAATGACCTGCCCATCGGAGAGCTCGGCCATGTCGACCACCTCGGGGTCGTCTGCATTGAGGACCGAGGCGCCTTCACGAAGCACCACATCGACCTGACAGCGCAGTACGCCATAGATCTGCTTGGGCGTGACGATGTGAAGGTCGTTGAAGGGCGCCGCGGTGTCGACCGAGGTGACCACGCCGACCAGACACCGGTCGTAGGCCAGCCCCACCTCGGCAATCTGCCGGGGTGGGTTTTCAATGACGGCGGCCTCAATGGAGCGGTTGAGGAGGAGCTTGTGAGCGCTGTCCCAGTCATCGGCTCGCCCGGCTTGCGCCACGCGCTCGCCAATGAGCAGTCCGTTGCGCGTGGCACTGCCCACGCACTGCCCGGTGGCGTTCATGAGCCGTGTGATCAGCCAGGAGAGCAGGCTGGTGTCATTGCTGCCGGTGATGCCTACGATGGGGATGCGGCCATTCTGACCCACCGGGAAGAGGTGCTCGATGATGGCCGCGCCCACGGGCCGAGGCTTGCCCTCGGCCGGGCGGATATGCATGAGCAGGCCCGGGCCGGCGTTGACCTCGACCACGGCGCCGCCCTGCTCGGCCAGCGGGCGCGAGATGTCTTCAGCGACCAGATCGATGCCGGCGATGTCGAGCCCGACGGTGCGCGCGGCCAGAGAGACCAGCTGGGCTGTGGAGGGATGAACATCGTCGGTGCAATCGATGGCCACGTTACCGTTGCGCTGAATCAGGACCCGCTCGCCCTCGGGCAGGATCGATTCACCCGACAGACCCTGGCGAGCCAGCTCCAGCCGCGCTGCGCTGTCGAGCCGCACCGGGTTGAGGGGCTGGTCTTCGTTGCTGCCGCGACGCGGGTCGGAGTTGAGCTGGCTGACGATGAGCTCTTCAATGCTGGAGCGGCCATCGCCGGTGACAAAGGCCAGATCGCCGCGGGCAGCGGCCACCAGCTTGCCAGCCACCACCAGCAGGCGGTGCTCATAGCCCCGGATGAAGCGCTCGACGATCACGCCGCTGCCTTCTTCAATCGCGGTGGCATAGGCGGCTTCGACTTCGGCCGCATTTTGCAGGTTGGTGAACACCCCGCGGCCATGGTTGCCATCGTAGGGCTTGACCACCACCGGGTAGCCGATGCGCTCCGCAGTGTCGCGGGCCTGTTCGGCACTGCGGACGTATTCGCCTTCAGGGACGGGTACGCCCACGGGCTGCAGCAACTGCTTGGTGAGATCCTTGTCGCGCGAGATGCCTTCGGCGATGGCGCTGGTGAAGGAGGTTTCGGCCGTCCAGATGCGGCGCTGGCGAGCGCCGTAACCGATCTGGACCAGGTTGCCGTCATTGAGACGAATAAATGGAATGTCGCGATCGTCGGCCGCATCGACGATGGAGGCCGTGCTCGGCCCCAGGCACAGGCGGTCGACCTTGCGGCGCAAGGACCGGATGGCGGCGGGTAAATCGAAAGGGCGGTCCTCGATGGCCGCCAGGATGAGTTCACGGCCGTGCATCAGGGCATCGCGGGCCACTTCATCGTGCCAGGCCCGGATGATGACCTTGTAGACACCCCGGATCTCGGTTTCTCGGGCCTTGCCAAAGCCGCTGGGCAGGCCAGCCAGGTTCTGCAACTCCAGCGTGACGTGTTCGAGGATGTGTCCTGGCCAGGTGCCCTCATCGAGGCGGCGCAGAAATCCGCCGCGCTCGCCGTAGCTGCAGCGGTGCTCGATCAGACCGGGGAGCCAGGCTTTCAGTCGATCGACAAAGCCGGGCAGGGTGTTGGAGGGGTAGTCCTCCAGGGCGCCGATATCGATCAGGACCTCCAAGACAGGACGGTAGGTCCAGCGGTTGGGGCCCTTGAGTGAGCGAATTTCGAGAATCCGGATATCGCCGGGGGCAGTCATGGATGGCATGTTGGGACGCCTTGGGGCTCTTTTTGGGCCGGCTGACCTCGGGTTGGACAGTGCAACCCGGATTGAGCGGACGTTTCAAGCAGAGGTTTTGTGGGGACCTTTGAACGGGGGGCTGGTCGGCGAAGCGCCCTGGGGGCGAAACGGCGAACGATGCCTGTGATGCGATTAACGCGCCAGACGGCGTCCGGTTTACGCAACATCCGGTCGGAATGGGTTACCCTTGCGCACCCGCTCGGGGGGGCTGCTGGCCCGGCACCGGCCCCAGGCCTTGAATGTGCTTCGGTCTGTCGCACCGATCGGGCCGACGACGATGAATGCATCCCACACGCCCCAGCAGCCCACCGCCTCTGACCTGCCCGAGGCCTGGCGGGCTCGCGTGTTCGCGCAGTTGCAGGTTGGCGAACAGATTCTGGCGGTTTTGCTCACGGATCTGGACGAACACCTGCGGTTCACCGCCGGCATTGTGCTGGCCACCGATCGGCGACTGCTCTCTTGCACCCAGCCCGAGGGCCCCTGGCAGGACTGGATGCATGCCGATGGCCTTGCCCTGCGCAAACGGGATCATGCGGGGGTGGGCTCGCTGGAGTTGCTCGATGATCAGCGCCGGCATGCCATCTGGCGCTACACCCTTGAGGCCGACGGCGCAGCCCAGCGACTGATCGATGCGTTCGAGCATGCCCGCCTGACCCCGCGAGAGGCGGCCGAGCCCTTCGTGGCCCACTGCCCGCGCTGTCAGGCCACCCTGCCCACCCCGAGTGCCGAATGCCCGGCCTGTGCCGCGCCGCCCGATGCACCGCCCTCAACCTGGGTCCTGCTGCGCCTGTGGCGCTTCGCGCGCCCCTACAAGGGCCAGCTGATTCTGGGTTTTCTGCTGACCATTGCCGCCACCGCAGCCCAGCTGGTGCCGCCCTATCTGACCATGCCCCTGATGGACAAGGTGCTCATCCCCTTCCAGCAGGGCACGCCCATCGACCCCTCAACGGTCGGGATGTACCTGGGGGGATTGCTGGCGGCGGCGCTGCTGGCCTGGGTTCTGGGCTGGGCGAGGACTTACATTCTGGCGCTGGTGAGCGAACGCATCGGCGCCGATCTGCGCACTCAGACCTATGAGCATCTGCTGCACCTGTCGCTGCAGTACTTTGGCGGCAAACGCACCGGCGACCTGATGGCTCGCATCGGATCCGAGACCGACCGGATCTGCCTGTTTCTGTCGCTGCACCTGCTCGACTTTGCGACCGATCTGCTCATGATCCTCATGACGGCGGCCATTCTGGCCTCGATCGACCCCTGGCTCGCGCTGGTCACGCTGTTGCCCCTGCCCTTCATTGCCTGGCTGATTCACGTGGTGCGCGACCGGTTGCGCACCGGATTCGAGAAGGTCGACCGGATCTGGGCCGAAGTGACCAGCGTGCTGGCCGACACCATCCCGGGTATCCGGGTGGTCAAGGCCTTTGCCCAGGAGCGCCGCGAAACCGACCGGTTTCGCGAGGCCAATCGCCTCAATCTGGCCGTGAACGACCGAGTCAACAAGGTCTGGTCGCTCTTTACCCCCACGGTCACCCTCATGACCGAGGTCGGCTTGCTGGTGGTCTGGGCCTTTGGCATCTGGCAGATCTCGCGCAACGAGATCACCGTGGGCGTGCTCACCGCGTTTCTGGCCTACATCAGCCGGTTCTATATCCGGCTCGACTCCATGAGTCGCATCGTGTCTGTGACCCAGAAGGCGGCTGCGGGCGCCAAGCGCATCTTCGACATCCTGGACCATGTCTCGAGTGTTCCGGAGCCGGTCACGCCTGTGGCTCTGCCGCGCACCACCGGGCGCATCGACATTGCCGGTGCGGGCTTCCGGTATGGCAATCGCACCATTCTGAATGATGTGAATCTGTCGATTGCCCCGGGCGAGATGATCGGTCTGGTGGGACACAGTGGCTCGGGCAAGAGCACGCTGGTCAATCTGATCTGCCGCTTCTACGACGTATCCGACGGGGCCATTCGAATCGACGGGGTTGATGTGCGATCGGTGCCGATTGCCCAGTTCCGCAGCCACATCGGGCTGGTGCTGCAGGAGCCCTTTCTCTTTTTCGGCACGATTGCCGAGAACATTGCCTACGGCAAGCCCGATGCAACCCGCGAGGACATCGTGGCTGCCGCGCGGGCGGCTCATGCGCACGAGTTCATTCTTCGATTGCCTCATGGCTATGACTCGCTGGTGGGCGAGCGTGGGCAGGCGCTCTCAGGCGGCGAGCGCCAGCGGATTTCGATTGCCCGGGCCCTGCTGATCGATCCGCGCATCCTGATCCTGGATGAGGCCACCTCGGCGGTCGATACCGAGACGGAAAAGGAAATCCAGAAGGCGCTGGACAACCTGGTGCAGGGCCGCACGACCATTGCGATTGCGCACCGCCTGAGCACCTTGCGCAAGGCCGATCGGCTGGTGGTGCTCGATCGCGGCCAGGTGGTCGAGGTGGGTGATCACGACACCCTGATGGCAAGCGAAGGCGCGTATTACCGGCTTTGGCAGGCGCAGGCCCGTCGAGACGACGAATCGCCCGAGCCCAAGGTCTGGCCTGCGGAGGTGGTCCATGGCCCAGGGCACTGAGCTGCGCCTGTCGCAGGACGCATTCGGTCGACTGGTGTACGAGTCCGAGTCGGGGGTGCGCCACGTGGCGGTCGTGCCCGTGCGGGCCTTTCCGATGGCTGCGCCGCGCGAGGGTATTTCCTTGATGGGTGCCGATGGTCACGAGCTGGCCTGGATCGCACACCTCGATGAGGTCGAGCCTGCGCACGCCCGACAACTGATCGAGTCGCACCTCGAAACCCGCGAGTTCGTGCCCGAAATTCAGGCCATCGTGGCGGTGTCGAGTTTTGCCACGCCGAGTACCTGGACGGTGCGCACCGACCGGGGCGACGCCGAACTGGTGTTGAAGGGTGAAGAGGACATCCGCCGACTCTCTCGCACGGCCCTGCTGGTGGCCGATCGCCACGGCGTGCATTACCTGATCCGCGACCTGTCGTTGCTCGACCGCCATAGCCGTCGACTGCTGGATCGCTTTCTTTGATTTAGCGTAGGATGCTCGGTTTTGGCGAAATCTTTCGCCGTGGAGCACGCTCGACCCATGAGCGATACACCCGCCCCGCAGGGCGATACACCATCAGTTACTGAACCTCCCCCGCCGCTCTTTACGGATTTCGGGCTTGCCGAGCCCATCGTTCGTGCCGTGACCGAGCTGGGCTACCGCGAACCCACACCGATTCAGGCGCAGGCCATTCCGGTGGTCATGACGGGCAAGGATGTCATGGGCGCCGCCCAGACCGGCACCGGCAAGACCGCCGGCTTTGCGCTGCCCATCATTCATCGTTTGCTGCCGCTGGCCAGCAGCAGCACGTCCCCGGCCCGGCATCCGGTGCGCGCCTTGATGCTGGCGCCTACGCGCGAGCTCGCCGATCAGATCTATCAAAACGTGTGCCAGTACGCGCGCCACACGCCGCTTCGTTCGGCGGTGGTTTTCGGTGGCGTTGACATGAAACCCCAGACCCTGGCCCTGCGTCAGGGCTGCGAGCTGCTCGTGGCCACCCCGGGCCGCTTGCTCGACCATGTCGAACAGAAGACCGTGAACCTCGGGCAGGTGCAGATTCTTGTGCTCGATGAAGCCGATCGCATGCTCGACATGGGGTTCCTGCCGGATATCCAGCGCATCATCAACCTGCTGGGCAAGGACCGTCAGAACCTCATGTTCTCGGCCACGTTCTCGCCCGAAATCCGCAAGCTCGCCGAATCCTTCCTGAATTCACCGCAGTTGATCGAGGTAGCCCGGCGCAACGCGCTGGCCGAGAACATCACGCAGACCGTTTTCCGGGTGGACACGCCCGAGCACAAACGGGCGGCGGTCGGGCATCTGGTGCGCGAGCATGCCTTGAGTCAGGTGATCGTGTTCTCGAACACCAAGATCGGGGCGGGCCGTCTCGCGCGCCAACTCGAACGTGATGGGCTGAGCGCAGCAGCCATCCACGGCGACAAATCGCAGCAGGAGCGGCTCAAGACCCTCGATGACTTCAAGGCCGGGCGGGTGTCGATTCTGGTCGCGACCGATGTCGCCGCACGGGGTCTGGACATCGCCGAGCTGCCCGCCGTCATCAACTTCGATCTGCCGTATTCGCCCGAGGACTATGTCCATCGCATCGGTCGCACCGGGCGCGCAGGGGCCTCAGGATTGGCCTTCTCGCTCATGACCGCTGGCAATGACGAGCGCTTGCTGACCGACATCGAAAAGCTCACCAAGCGCAAGTTTGCGGTTGAGACCCTGCGGGTCGAAGCCGAGCGCAAGCCGGCTCGGGAATCCGAGGAAGGTCGATGGCGTGATCGAGCCGAGCGCCCCGAGCGGGGAGATCGCTCGGATCGCGGCGAGCGCACTGACCGTTTTGCGCGCACCCGATCCGCTGCGTCGGCGCCACCCCTGGATCCCTTCTTCACGCAGCCCTACGTCGAGCCCGAACCCGCGGCGAGCTCTGCCGCACAGCCGGTGCAGGCCGCGCAGCCGACCCTCAAGGGTGCGGTAAGACGCCCCGCCCGCCCGGTGGCTGCACTGCTGGGCGGCGTACCCAAAGGCTGAGCGGCTCAGGCCCCGCGACTGAGGCCCTGGGCCGCAGCCCATGAGGCCGTGGCCTGCGCAAGCCAGGCCTGCAAGCGGCCTTCAGAAGGCAACGGCAAGCCCAATGCGTGCAGGGCATCACCCAGGACACGCAAAGGCTGCCCCGGGTTGATGGGCATCGCGCCATTCTGTTTGGACAGTTTGTGTCCATCTGCGCCCAGCACCAGACCCACGTGCAGCGTACGGGGCAGCGGCAAACCGAGCGCACGCTGCAGGATGCGCTGACGCGGCGTTGAATCGAGCAGGTCCTGGCCGCGAACAATGTCGGTCACACCTTGAGCAGCGTCATCCACCACCACAGCCAGTTGATAGGCCCAGAAGCCATCAGCGCGACGCAGCACAAAATCACCGACCGCCTGCTCGACGTCTTCGTGTTGAAGACCGCAGCGCCGATCCTCGAAGGTCTCGACCCCTGCAGGGACACGCAGTCGCCAGGATCGAATGGGCCGCCCAGCCGCAAGTCCTGCCCGACAGATCCCCGGATAGGGCCACTCCTGCCCGGGCTTCGGGTGGGCTAATCCCTGCGCCTGCCAGAACCGGGCAATCTGCGATCGGCTGCAACTGCAGGCATAGGCCTTGTGGCTCGCCTGGAGCTGCGCGAGCGCGGCTTCGTAGCGTGCAGTGTTGCGCGACTGAAAGCTCACTTCGCCATCCCAGTGCAGACCCAGCTCACGCAGCGTTGTGATGATCTGATCGGCCGCACCCGCAACCTCGCGGGGTGGGTCGATGTCCTCGATGCGCAGCAACCAGCGTCCCTGGTGGGCTCGCGCATCGAGCCAGGAGGCCAGCGCAGTCACGATCGACCCCGCATGCAGCGCACCGGTGGGCGAAGGGGCAAATCGTCCGACGTAATGTGCAGAGCTCATGGAGATGGACTGACCGCAGTCAAGGTCGGGTCATCGGCGTCGCGATGAGATGAAATCGATACACTTGTCGCATCATGATCGAACTTCGCCTCTCGCAGGATCGAGGCCACGCCCAGCATGGCTGGCTCGACTCCTGGCACAGCTTTTCGTTTGCCGATTATCGCGATCCCGCTCATCTGGGATTCGGGCCCCTGCGGGTGATCAACGAAGACCGCATCGCGCCGGGCACCGGCTTTGGCACCCATGGGCATCGCGACATGGAGATCATCAGCTACGTGCTCGATGGTGCGCTGGCCCATCAGGACAGCATGGGCAATGGCTCAGTGATCCGTCCGGGCGATGTCCAGCGCATGAGCGCGGGCACCGGGGTCATGCATTCCGAGTACAACCACCAAGCCGATGCGCCCACGCATTTTCTGCAGATCTGGATCATTCCGGATCGGCTCGGCGTGGCGCCGGGTTACGAAGAAAAACATTTCTCCGCACAGGACAAGCGGGGCCGCCTGCGCCTGATTGCCTCGCCGCAGGGCGAGGACGGTTCGGTGCGCATCCATCAGCAGGCCAGGGTCTATGCCGGTCTGTTCGATGGATCCGAGCGGGCCCACCTGGCCATCGCGTCCGATCGACTGGCCTATGTGCACGTCGCTCGCGGCGACATCAACCTCAATGGTCAGTCACTCAAGGCTGGTGATGCCGCCAAGCTCACTGGCGAATCGCAGGTGCTGCTTGAGCAGGGGCAGCAGGCTGAAGTGCTGGTGTTCGATCTGCCCCGCTGATTCACTCTGCCTCGTCAAGACAGGACTCTGTATGCCTTCGCTGGTGGTTGCCTTTCATTCGGGCTACGGTCATACCCTTCGACTGGTCGAAGCGGCAGTGCAGGGCGCCGCTACCGTCAGCGGCGTCCAGGCCCAGGCCCTTGATGTCAGTCGCATCGACGAGGCAAGCTGGGCCCGGCTCGAGCAGGCAGGCGCCATTGTCTTGGCCTGCCCGACCTACATGGCGGGCCCATCGGCGGCTTTCAAGCAGTTTGCCGATCAGTCGTCGGCGGTATGGGCCCGGCAAGGCTGGAAGGACAAACTCGCCGGGGGCATGACCTGCTCGCTCAACATGAGTGGTGACAAGCTCACCACGCTCAACTGGATGATGAATTTCGCCATGCAGCATGGCATGGTCTGGGTGGGTACCGGGCTCATGCCGCCCGGTCAGCCTGGGCACCCTGATGAGCTCAACCGCCTGGGCTCTTCTACGGGCGTGATGGCGCAGGCGGACAATCTGCCGCCCGAGCAGGCCCCGCCACCGGGCGACCTTGAAACCGCCCGATCGTTTGGAACGCGGTTGGCTACTCTGCTGATGCGATTCGGCTGAGCGCTTACCAGTTCGCCACCCGGATTTGGCCCGGGGCGATACCGAGCTTTGGCCCGGGGCGAGACCGAGTGCAGGTCCATAGCGCCACGGCGCTCATGCCCTGGCGTCACTAGCTCATGCTCGCCCACGCAGGTTGGGCCGCCCCATGGCCCTCGAATGCAGAGGGTTTTGAGCGACAATAGAGTCATGTCAGCCTTCTCCTCCGAGACCGTACTCGAGGTCCATCACTGGAACGAGACGCTCTTCAGTTTCAAGACCACCCGGGATGCCGGTCTGCGGTTTCGCAACGGTCACTTCGTCATGATCGGCCTCACCGTCGAGGGCAAGCCTCTGGTGCGGGCCTACAGCATTGCCAGCGCCAACTACGAAGAACAGCTCGAGTTCCTGAGCATCAAGGTGCCCGATGGCCCGCTCACCTCGCGGTTGCAGCACCTCAAGCCCGGCGACACCCTGCTGGTGGGGCGCAAGCCCACGGGCACCCTCGTCATCGACGACCTCAAGCCGGCCCGCAACCTCTACCTGTTTGGCAGTGGCACGGGGCTCGCGCCCTTCATGTCCATCATCCGTGATCCGGACACTTACGAGCGCTTCGAAAAGGTTGTCCTGGTGCACGGGGTGCGCATCGTGAGCGAGCTCGCCTATGCCGACCTGATCGAGCGCGATCTGCCCTCCCATGAGTTTCTGGGCGATCTGCTGCGCGACAAGCTGCTCTATTACCCCACCGTCACGCGAGAGGCGTTTCGCCATCAGGGCCGGATCACCGACCTGATCGATGCAGACCGCATCAGCGCCGACCTGGGCCTGCCGCCGCTGTCTCCCGAGCACGATCGCGCCATGATCTGTGGCAGTCCGGCCATGCTCAATGACACCCGCGCCCTGCTTGATGCCCGCGGTTTTGCCATCTCGCCCTCGCTTGGCGTGCCGGGCGACTACGTGATTGAACGGGCCTTCGTCGAAAAATAGGCATTGAAGGCGAGCGCCGCGAGCACCAGTGCACCGCCTTGCAGCGTTGAGATCGATGGCTGCTCACCCACGCCGACCCAGGCAAAGAGCGGCCCCAGAACCACTTCCAGCAGACACAGCAGGGCGATCTCCTGAGGCGCCAGGTGCCGTGAGACGCTGACCAGCAGCAGGCAGGGCAGGGCCAGCTGAAAGACGCCCAGTGCCCCGATGATGGCCAGGTCGTTCAGGCTGGCGCCCAGTGGCCAGGCCATGGGCAGGGTGACCAGCGCACAGATCATGGCGCCCATCATCACCGATGGCCCCAGATCCAGTTGGGCGCCCGCCTTTTTCAGGATCACGAGATTGATGGCCGAGGCAAACGGCACGGCGGCCGCGATGGCCATTCCGGCAAGGCCCTCGCCCGACAGTCCTTCGCGGGTCATCCAGATCATTCCAATCCCAGCCATCACGATGGCACACCAGGTCCGAATGCCGATGAACTCGTTGAGCAGGGCCCGGCCGAGCAGGGCGGCCAGCAGGGGTGAGGCGGCCATGACCACCAGCACATTGGCCACCGTGGTGCGGGTGAGCGCGAGCATGAAGCAGGTGAACATCACGGCCCACATCAGTGCCGAGATCCAGGCTGCCCAGCCGGCCGAACGAATCGGCTCGAGCCAGTCTCGGCCTCGCTGAAGCATCATCACCCCGGCGATGCAGACCATGCACGACAGCGCGCGCCAGAAGGCAATCTCAAAGCCCTCGGCCTGCTCCAGAAAGCGGGTGGCCACACCCGCCGTGCTCCACAGGGCCGTGCAGAGCACCAGGATCAGAATCGCCCGGCGATGCATCTGACGGGCCTGACGCGAGGCGCGGACGGGTGAGGAAGCAGCGGGAGCGTTCAATGCGCAGGCGGTGGTGAGCGGCAAATCGGCAAGGGCCGGGCATAGGGTCCGAGTCTTTCAGCCCCACCGACTCTGCAGCGGGATGGTGAAGCGAAAGTTCCAGGTGGCGCGCGATCATAGCAGTGCCCTGTGCGGGTCTTGCCCTGCCTGTCCAAGTGGGGCTGCAGCGGTAGAATCAGATCATGACCGCCCCGCGCTTCGTTCACCTGAGGATCAGGTCCGAGTACTCGATCTCGGACTCGATCGTGCGGATCGACGATCTGGTTCGGGCCGCCGCCACCGACCGGCAGGCCGCACTGGCCCTGACTGATGGCGCCAATGTCTTCGGTTGGGTCAAGTTTTACCGAGCCGCGCGCGCCCAAGGCATCAAACCCATCCTCGGCTTGAGCGTTCGCATCACCCAGGCGCCTGACCGGGATCGCAGCGCCGAGGTGCTGTTGCTGGTGCGCAATCGCACGGGGTATCTCAATCTGTGCGAGTTGCTCTCACGCGCCTGGCTCGAGAATGAGTGGCGCGGGCATGCTGAAATGCGGTCCGAATGGTTTGATGCGCTCGTACGCGACGAACACGGCGACCACGGGCTGATCGCGCTGTCCGGCGCCCAGCGTGGCGATGTCGGTCAGGCCCTGCTCGCTGGCAACGAAGCGGGTGCCCGGGCCCTGGCCCGGCAGTGGGCGAGCCGGTTTCCGGGGGCCTATTACCTGGAGGTGCAACGCGCCGGAACCGCCCAGTGCGAGGCTCACTTGCGGGCGGCGGTTGCTCTGGCCCTTGAACTCGATCTGCCGGTGGTCGCGACGCATCCGGTACAGTTTCTGCGCGCGGACGAGTTTCGCGCCCACGAGGCTCGGGTCTGCATTGCCGAGGGCGAGATTCTGGCCAACCCCAGACGTAGCCGGCGATTTACCGAGGTGCAGTACTTCCTCTCGCAAGAGGAGATGATGGCGCGATTCTCGGACCTGCCGCAGGCGATCGAGAATTCGGTTCACATCGCGCAGCGCTGCAATCTTCAGATGGAACTGGGCAAGTCGCGACTGCCTGATTTCCCCACGCCGCCTGGCCTGACGATGGACGACACCCTGCGTCAACTCGCGGCGCAGGGCCTCGAGCGTCGGCTGGAGCGCGCCTTCCCTGATCCAGCTGTTCGTGAGACCGAGCGCGCACGCTACGAGGCTCGGCTGCAGACCGAGTGCACCACCATTGTCGAGATGGGGTTCCCGGGCTACTTCCTGATCGTGGCCGACTTCATCAACTGGGCCAAGAACAACGGCGTGCCCGTCGGCCCTGGCCGGGGTTCGGGCGCAGGCTCGCTGGTGGCCTGGGCGCTGGGCATCACCGACCTCGACCCCTTGCCCTACGCCCTGCTGTTCGAGCGCTTTCTGAACCCCGAGCGGGTTTCGATGCCCGACTTCGACATCGATTTCTGCCAGGACAATCGCGGCAAGGTCATCGAATACGTTCGCAACAAGTACGGCCCGCAGGCGGTCTCGCAGATTGCCACCTTCGGCACCATGGCCTCCAAGGCGGTCATCCGCGATGCTGGCCGGGTACTCGACATGCCCTACACCTTCTGCGATCAGCTCTCCAAGCTGATTCCCATCGTGCAGGCCAAGCCGGTATCGCTCGCCAAGGCGCGTGAGGTTGAGCCCCTGTTTGCCGAGCGCGCCCGCAAGGAAGAAGAGGTGCGTGAGCTTCTTGCGGTGGCTGAGCCACTCGAGGATCTCACCCGCAATGTGGGCATGCATGCGGGGGGCGTGCTGATTGCGCCGGGCAAGCTCACGGATTTCTGTCCGCTGTATCAGGCTCCGGGCACCGACTCGGTGGTGGCGCAGTACGACAAGGATGATGTCGAGGCGGTGGGTCTGGTGAAGTTTGACTTCCTGGGTCTGCGCAACCTCACCATCATTCAGCTTGCGGTCGATTTCATCAACCGCAACCATCCCGATCGCCAGCTCGACCTGGCGGCGCTGAGCTTCGATGATCCCAAGGCCTTCCAGGTCCTGAAAGACGCCAACACCACCGCGATCTTCCAGGTCGAGGGCGATGGCATGAAGAAGCTGCTGCGCAAGCTTGCGCCCGATCGCTTCGAGGACATCATCGCGGTGCTCGCGCTCTATCGCCCGGGGCCGCTGGGTTCAGGCATGGTCGATGACTTCATTCTGCGCAAGAAAGGCCAGCAGAAGATCGACTATTTCCATCCCGATCTGCGTGCTTGCCTGGAGCCTACCTACGGAGTGATCGTCTACCAGGAGCAGGTGATGCAGATCGCGCAGATCATCGCCGGCTACACCCTGGGGGGCGCCGATCTGCTGCGTCGGGCCATGGGCAAGAAAAAGGCCGAAGAAATGGCCCAGCAGCGCGCGATCTTCACCGAGGGTGCGAAAAATCGGGGTCATGATCCGGCACTCGCGACCCAGCTCTTCGATCTGATGGAGAAGTTCGCTGAGTACGGCTTCAACAAGTCGCACACCGCAGCGTATGCCGTCGTCACCTATCAGACCGCCTGGCTCAAGGCCCACTATCCGGCCGAGTTCATGGCGGCCACGCTGTCGTCCGACATGGACGACACCGACAAGGTGCAACTCTTCGTCAAGGATGCCCGCGACAACCGGGTGACCGTGCTTGGCCCGGACATTCAGCGCTCGGGCTATCGATTCGATCCGGTCGATGCGCAAACCATCCGTTACGGTCTGGGCGCGGTCAAGGGAACCGGAGAGACCGCCGTCGAAGAGATCCTGCGGGCGCGTCAGGATGGGCCGTTTCGCGATCTCTTCGATTTCTGTGCCCGGATCGATCGACGCATTGTCAATCGACGCACCATCGAGGCCCTGGTGCGGGCCGGAGCGTTCGACGGCATCGATGCCGATCGGGCTCGCCAATTGGCCAATGTGGGTCAGGCCATGGAAGCGGCCGAGCAGGCGCAGGCCAGTGCGGGCCAGTCGAGCCTGTTTGGTGAAGAAAGCAGCCCCGTGGCCACGCCCCAATGGATCCACGCGCCGTCCTGGGATGAGCGACGTCGGTTGCAGGAAGAAAAGGCCGCGCTGGGTTTTTTCCTGAGCGGCCACCTCTTCAAGGGTCATGCGGCCGAGGTGCGCCGATTTGCACGTACCCCGCTGGCGGATCTGGGCCGTCTGGCTGAATCGGGTTCGGGCCCGGCGCCTGTGGTGGTTGCAGGCATCGTCACCACACTCACCACCTCCATGACCAAGCGCGGCAAGATGGTCCGGCTCGGACTGGACGACGGCTCGGCCGGGGTGGAGGTCGCGATCTTCAATGAACTCTACGAGCAGTGCCGATCGCTGCTGCGTGAAGATGAATTGCTCATCCTGCAGGGCCGGGTCTCGCGCGATGACTACAGCGGCGGCTGGCGACTGAGTGCCGATCGGATCATCGATCTGGTCACCGCTCGCCAGGAGCATGCTCGCGCACTGACCTTGCGCATGAATGGCCAGTCCGATGCCGTGCGCCTGAAGACCCTGCTTGATCCGTTTCGGGTGCAGGCGCGCGATCTGGTCTCGGAGGGCGTTTTCACGCAAGACGATGATGCGCCCTTGCCACCGCGAGGCTGCCCGGTCGAGATTCACTATCACAACGGCTCGGCCCGCTGTGCGGTGCGTCTGGGGGATTCCTGGCGGATCCGCCCGGACGAGGCCTTGCTGAGCGAACTGCGCCACTGGCTGAGCGACGCGAGCGTCGAGCTGCGCTATGGCTGAGCGGATCGCCTCGCGCGACCGACAGCTCATCCTGCGTCTGGTGGCGGGCATCCGTCCGTATCGCCGGATGGTCGCCCTGGGCGTGCTCGGCATGATCCTGACGGCTGCGACCGAGCCTTTGCTGCCGGCCATCTTCAAGATCCTGCTTGATGATGGCTTCGGACGTCAGGGCCAGGACTGGATGCTGTGGGTCATGCCACTTGCGGTGGTTGCGCTGTTTGTTGCGCGCGGGATGGCCACCTTTCTCATGACCTATGCCATGGCCTGGGTCAGTCAGCGCCTGCTGGCCGACCTGCGTCGCGACATGTTTGCGCGCCTGACCGCCTTGCCTTTCGATTTTTTTGCGCGTGAACCGGCGGGCCAGCTGATCTCGCGCATCGTGGCCGACGTAGGCAATGTCACCGGCACGCTCACGCAGGTTGCAACCACACTGGTGCGTGATAGTGTGGTGATCATCGGCCTGCTGGGCTGGTTGCTCTGGCTCAATTGGAAGCTCACCCTGATCGTCGCGGTGCTGATTCCGATCGTTGCCCTGATGGTGCGGGCCTACTCCCGCAGAATGCGGCGCCTGTCAAACGAGCAGATGCGCTACACGGGCGAGCTCACCAGCGTCATTGAAGAGGCCATCCGTTGCAATCCGGTCGTCAAGGTCTATGGCGGACAAGGCTGGGAGCAGTCGCGTTTTGCGGCCGCCAGTGAGGGCCTGCGCCGTTTTGCCATGCGCATGACAGTGGCGGGCGCCACCATCGTGCCGGTCACACAGATTGCTGCCTCCATCTCCGTGGCCATTGTGATCGCCATTGCCCTGGTCCAGTCCCGGGCCGACGAAACCACGGTGGGCGGCTTTGTCTCGTTCGTGACCGCCATGCTGATGCTGCTCGCCCCGCTCAAGCGATTGGCCAATATCAACACCGATCTGCAACGCGCGATGGCCGCGGCCGATGTGGTCTACCAATTCATCGACGAACCCTGCGAACCCGATGAGGGGCAGCAGACCCTCGAGCGGGCCCGGGGTGATCTGCGTTTCGAGTCGGTGGGTTTCCGCTATCCGGGCGCGGGAGCCGATGCGCTCTCCTCCATCAATCTCGAGGTGCAGGCGGGCCAGACCATCGCACTTGTGGGGCCCTCGGGTGGCGGCAAGAGCACGCTCGCCCATCTCATTCCCCGATTTCAGTCGCCGACCGAGGGCCGCATCCTGCTCGATGGCGTTCCCATCGACAGCCTCACACTGGCCAGTCTGCGCCGACAGGTGGCCTGGGTCAGCCAGCATGTGATGCTCTTCAACGATACGCTGGCGGCCAATGTGGCCTACGGGGATGCACGGGGCGCTTCGCGCGAGCGCATCGAGGCAGCGATTCGCGCAGCCTATCTCGAAGATTTCGTGCATCAACTGCCCCAGGGGCTGGATACGATCATCGGCGACAACGGGATCCGCCTGTCGGGCGGGCAGCGTCAGCGATTGTCGATTGCGCGCGCCATCCTCAAGGATGCGCCCATCATCATCTTCGATGAGGCGACATCAGCCCTCGACAATGCCTCAGAGCGGGCCGTCCAGGCCGCCATCGAATCCCTCATGGCGCATCGCACCACACTCGTGATCGCCCATCGGCTCTCGACCGTGGTGCATGCCGATCGCATCCTGGTGCTCTCGGCGGGGCGGATTGTCGAGTCAGGCCGGCACGAGGAACTCCTGCGAGCGGGCGGCCTGTATGCCCAGCTCTACCGAATGGGACTGTCCGCAGACTCGCCCGCTGACCCTCAGGTGTAACGTCATGTTGCACCGGTAGGCGCATTCGGGTGGGCATGCGTTGTGCAGGGAGAGACTTCCCTACGGACAGGCTGTTCAACCATGAAATCCCTGCTCACCCTGATCGGCTTTGGGCTGACCTGCGCGATTGCGCTGGCCCAGGCCCCGCCGCCACCCCCTCCGCCCTCAGGGTCGGGCGATCGTGAAGACGCCCGTCGACCCAGGC
>Ga0256311_1000025_pt1 | contig 19178 bp, 12 predicted proteins | sample ColtaT_5_FD_183680 | JGI IMG/M metagenome (GOLD analysis project Ga0256311, IMG submission 183680) | Metatranscriptome of freshwater microbial communities from Columbia River, Oregon, United States - Colum_Colum_RepC_8d (Metagenome... | ecosystem: Environmental > Aquatic > Freshwater > River... | reverse complement strand
TATGGCTCCTACGACTCCTCAGAGCAGAGAGATCCGTTAGGACCAAGCTCCGGCGAGTACGGGGTTTGCCGGGGCGGCTCCTGGTACGTCAACGTCAGGAACTGCCGCGCGTCCATCCGCCTCTACTTCGCGCCCGCCATCAGGAACTACTACTTGGGGTTCCGTGTGGCGAGGACTCCGTAGTTCCCTCCACTCTCTTCCCTCTACCCTGCAGCCCCATGGTTGATCCCATTTCGCCTGCTCCCATCGGTCCCTGCGCCGCCTTCAACTCCGGCAGCCCCTAGGGGCGGCAAGCGCCTCTGGCCATCATGCGGGGGCAGCGCGTGCGTTTTCTTTGGAGTTCTGTCCGGGGTGATTCCGGCTCTCCGCTAGAATCAGAGCCTAGCCCTAATGTCTATGAGTACTTGTCCCCAGACAGACTGCCAAGCGAGCATAGCGGACCCTTCGCTCATGGTGTGCCCAGAGTGCGCTCACCCGTTGCGGGTCGCCTCTCCAGCAGAGGTCGCCGTGCCTTCGGATGCTTCGGTGGCGCGTGCGGCATCTCCTGCGGCGCCCTCGCTGCCGGCCATACCAGGGATGCCTGCTATGCCGATGATGCCTGCGCTGCCTTCCTTCTCTGGTATGTCTGTATTTGGTTTTCCGGCTAGCGGGGCTGGTGGGCGGCCTTCCGGGCCAACGACGGCGCTGGCTGGCTTGGGGGAGCAGGTCGCCTGTTTCGTGGACAGTGGCGTCGAGTTTGAGGTGGGGGCAGCGGGATCGCTGTTTGTGCGCTTAGAGCGCGTGCCGACCCCTCAGGCACTAGAAGTGCACCTGCGTTGGGAGTTGGAGGTCGATGGGCGTGCCATCACTAGGGAAACCAATGTGTTTTGGCATGCGGATGACTGGGATCAGGACGCCCAGTTGGGGTTGTTGCCTGAGCGTAGCGGGGAGCTGCGGCTCTTGAGGCTTAGTATGGCCTTGCTCCCAAGTGGTGGTGCGAAGCCTGCCGTTCTGATGACGGTGCGTGATGTCCCCATTTCGTTCCGCGTGCGTCCAGCCCCATCCACCGGCGGTGCGCAACCGAATATCTATAACAATTGCAAAATAATCGGCAGCAATGTCGGCAACGATTACTCGGTCAACACGCCGCCGGGGCCAGCCGCGAGCACGCCGCTGCATGATCTGGCGCGGCGCAGGCTGATGCCCATAGCGCTGGTGCCCGAGCACAAGGCGGAATGGTGGACAAAACGGCGAGTCCTTCTCCGTCGCGCAGATTCCGAAAGGGCATTGTTGTCTTGGGTAGGCCCCTCAGGACCGCGTGAGCTCATTGTCTGCTACCAGCCGCGTAGCTTTGGGCTTGGGCGCAATTGGCAGACGAATCATTTTTGTTTGGTGTGGTCACCTTCTAGGGCTGACACGCACCTTCGACAGCTATCAGGTACATTGAGTCGGCAGCTCTTTTCGGTTGATGTGTTACCAACAGGAGTCACATTACGCCGCCTAGCTGATGCCGTATTTGTGCGAAAAATGGGCGGACCCGACCCCAGCAAGTATGGTCTGCAAAAGCTGACGGCGAGCACTGTGTCTCTAGCTGCCGCGGAAGTGTTGCACTTGGGAGGTCTTTCTGGCACGGGGCATGACGGTTTGCAACTGAAGTTGACCCCCATGAGCAGTCACTCCTACTGCGCGATTTTGATTGAACGGCTGAATAACCGCCCGACTCTGGCGTACCTCGGCATGGTGGCGCCGACAAAGCTAGGAACGACAGGCTTTTTTTGAAGGTTTGCCACGCGACCTTTGGTTGGAGTGCAACGAAGGATGCATCGAACTTAAGGGGTCTACGCTGCAAGCGGCAAATTCACCGGACGTAACAGCATGCTCACTAGACCTGCGTGCATATTCGGAAAGTGACTATAGGGACTAACTACATGGCGACCACACTGTGCACAAGCTGCGGCCGTCAGCTCGGTTACGGAGCCGCCACGATTTGCCCTTATTGTGGCCGGGAGATCGTCAAGGTTGCGCAGGCACGGGCGGACATGCCGTCTGGAGTGCCGGATGCCCCCGAGAATGGTAAGCGGCAGACTCTTCTTCGGGCCGAATCCCGCCGTGCGCTGCTTACTTGGATCGGAGCATCCGGTCCGCGCGAACTTATTGTCTGTCATCAGCAGAGTAGCTTTGATGTCGGCCGCAACTGGCGGACGAATCATTTTTGTTTGGTGTGGTCACCATCTGAGGCTGACACGCACTTTCGACAGCTATCAGCTACATTGAGTCGGCAGCTCTTTTCGGTTGATGTATTACCAACAGAAGTCACATTGCGGCGTGTCGGCAAAGCGATTTTTGTACAGAAAACAAGTGGGTCGGACTCAGCAGATCCTGAGCTGCATGAGCTGACGGCAAGTACACTGTCGATCGCGGCTGCGGAAGTGCTCCATTTGGGCGGTCTTTCCCGCAAGGGAAGGGGTGGATTGCAGGTAAAGTTGACGCCAATGAATAGTGGCTCTTACTGTGCAATATTGATCGAGCGACTGAATAATCGTTCGAGTTTGGCGTACCTCGGTATGGTGGCACCGACCGAGTTAGGAACCACTGGGTACTTCGGAGGACTACCGCCAGGTCTTTGGTTGGAGTGCAACGATGGTGGTATCGAACTCAAGATGTCTACGAGACAAGCGGCGAGCGCACCTAGCGTAACCGAATACTATCTTAAGCTCCGCGAGTGTTCGGAAAGCGAGTTTAGTGATTAATCCTATGGCGACCACTCTGTGCACAAGCTGCGGCCGTCAGATAGGCTATGGAGCAGCCACGATTTGCCCTTATTGCGGCAAGAAGATCGCGAAGGCCGCGCAGGCACAACCCGCTGACTTGGCGCCTGTGTTGCCTTTGCCACGCGCGACCAGTGCGGATCTCGGCGCCGCGCTGAAGATGCAGCAAGCAGTTCCCGCGTCGGTGCCACCGACCCCTGTGCTGCCAGATAACGCCAACAAGGGCATGCGTCAGTTGCGCGAGGGGCTCGACAAAGTCCTGCGTGTGCTGAGGGGCGAGGGCGGACGATTCGACTTTGAGGTCGCCATCGGTGAGATCGCTGTTGCCTTGGCGCTGCTGCGTGCTTCGGACAATTGGGATGTAGCGGAGGCTGGCCTCGACGAGGCCTTGCGCGAGTTTCTAGCGTATACACCGGCCGATGATGCACGCGGCCGGCGCGTCAAGGACCTTCAAGAGCGGCTGCGCAAGTGGTTTGGCGCGGGGGATCGTCAACGCGCGACACCCGCGGCGATGCAGCGCTCGGCGTTGGGGATGCAATCGAGCAGCACAAGTTTGCTGCGTCTAGTGGATGATTGGACCGTGGAGGCGTTTGACCTGGAACGGCTGCAGGTAGGCCGCATACAGTCACCCACGGTCTATTGTGAGTCCTTAGAAGAGTTTTACGGTTCGTTCTTTGCCTATCGGAATCTCTCGCCACATGAGCAGGCGCGCGGCGTACAGCAAGAAGCCGAACGAGCCCGTCAGGCGTTGGAACAGGGCGCTGGTGCTGTTCTAGGCGTTAACTGGCCTGGGCGCGGTTGCTTCTTGAATGGGGAGGCATTTGCCAAAATGAATGGCAAGGCCAGCGCGGCGGAGGCCTTGCGCTGCCCAAGCACATTCCCGCATGTCCTCTCCACTGCAGTCCACGAGAAACTAGGGCATGGACTGCTCACTGAGTACACGACGCGCGGCAAAGAAATTCGCTCGGTGCACCTTGAGCAGCATGAAGTGGCGCGGAACTTCCTTCGTCGCACGACGGATGATCCTCGTGAAGCCTTGCTACAGGACAAGTGGAACATCCTGTTGGGCACCAGCAAGTACTCGGAAGAAGGCTTTTCGACATGGATGGAGTCGAAGGTTTTAGCCCTTGCGGCGAGCCGATTGCGGGCAGGTGTGCGTGTCGATGAGCAGGGCGTAGACCTGACTGAAGCGGCCAATACCTATACAGCCGACACGGTCCTCGCTGCGTTACGAGAGAGCGGAGGAGCCGCCGGCGAAGAACTGGCCACCAACATCGAGTTTCTCGTCAACAGTGGACCCGCGCAGCGTAACGAGGTGGCTGTGCTCTTGTCGGGTGCGTTCCCACATACGGATGTAGCGGCCAATTCATGGCAACGGGATGAGGATCTTGACCAGCTTTGTGCCGAGCTCTTCGGCCAGCCCCTGCACTATGTCGTGGGATTTGTACTGGTCGAGAAGCTAGAGCAGCGCTTGGGTGCTCGGAGTGTGCCGTTCGCGCTCGCTTTGGCTGGCAATGTGTCCTATGGGCTTGACAGCATTTCCAATGCTGATTTGCGCGTTGCCCTACATGGAAATCCGTTGCTGCGCATGGATGTGCGCTTGGCGTTGATTGGCACGCTTGAGGGTGTGCCGCATGACGATCCAGATGCGCTGTTCCAAGCGGCGCGTCGTGAGCTTTCTCTTACCCCTCCCACTCTCTTGCCACGGAAGGCGAGTCGCTGAACATGGGCTGGTTTCTCAAAGCGTTGTTTGCCGTTGTTCTCATCGTGTTTGCCATCGATGCCAAATCATGGATTGGACGCATCTGGGGGGTCGCTTTGGATCAACCCACATCGCGTTGGGCAGAGACCATCGAGGGCCGTGAGGCCCTGTTCGATGCGGCTGTACGCGAGGCCTGCGAGTCGGTAGCCAATGAATTGAGCCGGGAACCGCAGCGACTCACCGTGTCCAAAATGCTGGTCAAGGCCGGCGATACCGTCGCCTCAGGCCAGCCTCTATTCGAGGTGCTCACACCCCGCGCAAGTGTGCGGATTGCGGCGCCGAAGGCCGGTCAAGTTGAGGCTGTTGTTGTCGATGCTGGCCAACTAGTGGCGCCTGGAGCCCCTGTGGTGCGCCTCAAGGCCGGTGATGAGGCCGTTGTCGTGAACGGACCCAAGCAGGGCGAGGGCAGCGAAACCTTGCTGCCCATTGCCGTGTTGACACTAGGTGAGGATGTAGATCGCCGCTGCACGAATGCCCTCGAGGCCGCCTTGGCTGGGCGTCACTGGAAGTTGGAGTCACGCGCGTCCCTTAGCGCTGCGATGAGCCAGTCCGATGTGCGCTCCATGCTTGAGCAGCTCTGGGACCGCGTGAGTCCTAGTGACATCTTCACGCGGCATGGGGTCGAGCGCTTAGCGTATGGTCGAGTTGCGAATGTCGAATTTCCTAGCGTAAGCCGCTGCCTCGTGGACTTGGAAGTTCGGGGACTGGACAGCAATGGTCAGCTTCTGTTTACAGCGCGTGCGCGCGGCTCGCATGGCCCGGAGCCTACTCTCGCTGACTGGATGGGAGCCCATCCTTGGCGTACAGCGGGCATCGTGCTGTTCGTTGCATGGTTGCTTCTAGCCCTGTTCACTCGCGGCCGCACTATCCCCTATGTCGCACGCATGCAAGAAGAGGCGCGTGATGCGGAGGAAGTGGGCGCCGGTCGTCGCGCCGCCAGCAACATTCAGGACATTTCAGCGCGCCTCCGTCGACACCAAGACGCGGCTACGACTGCAGGCAAGCCTGCGATTGCGCGGCGCCTAGCGGAGCAGATTGATGCGCTCGATCAAACCCGCCACAACATCACCTCTGCGAGTCGCGTGCAGCACCGTGCCGTCGCGGCCAGCGGAATGTGGCCCGAGGACTTGATCGCACGCGTGAACGACGCAGTCAGTCGCTACCCAGGCTGTAGCGATGACACTGCCGCAATGACTGCTATCGACGCCATTACGCCGACGATTGACGCTCTGCGTAGTGCGATCCGTACCCGTACCAACGCCTAAGTCTCCAAAGCCCACGAAACCAAACGCGAACTGACGAGGAGTATCACCATGTGGCCGTTTACTGTGAATTGCGAGTCCTGTAAGGAATCCATCTGGCGCTGGAGCAAGCGGTGTGCGTACTGCGGAGTCGTCCGCGGTGAAGCCGTGCTGAAAGAAGAAGGCATCCTCGCTCCGCCCCCCGCGGAATTGGAAGGTTGCCCGAGCTGCAAGAAGCCAGTTGCCAAAGGCAGCAACTTCTGCCCGGGTTGTGGCCTAGGTAGTGCCTCGGGTACGCGGAAGTGCAATGACCCTTCGTGTGGTGCGCGCAGCCCGGGCGATGCCCGCTATTGCGTTAGTTGCGGGCGCCCGTACGCCGATGCCGACAAGCCGGCTCTGCGTGGGGAGACCGTTTGGGCACGCACCAAAGATGACTTGATGGCGCGTGTTGAGGTTCGTGATGCTGAAGGCTGGTTCCGTCGCGGCTTCGTCGTGGAGTTCGGGACAGAAGCTCTCTTCTTGATGGATGGCAAGCTGGTTTCCCTGCTGGAGCCAGGCCGCCATGATCTCGGAGGCATGCTGCGGCGGGGCATCGACCTCCGCGCGCGCTATGAGGCGACTGCTGTTGTGTATGACAACAGCGAGTTCTCATTGGCGTTCAACTCGATCAAGTCCCTTACCCGCGAGCGTGTGGAGATTCTGGCCGATATCGAGGTTCGGCTGCGCATCGAAGATGCCGGCAAGCTGTTCACAACGGTTGCAAAGGGCGCGGATCGTCTGCCGCGCGTCGCCCTGCAACAGTTCCTCGAGCCCGAGGTGGCTAACGGGCTAGGGGAGGCGATTCACCCCCACAGCGTGCAGGACTTCCGCCAGTCGTTCTCTATGAAGCGCGACTTTGAGCAGGCCCTGATGAACCACCTGCGTCGCACCCTAGAGCACACCGGCTTGGCGGTTGCCTACTTGCGGGTGTTCAATTGGCGCCAAGAGCGCCTCGATGCTCAGAATCAGCGCTTTGCGGAGTATTACTTCCAAGCCTCCGACATGACGGTGGAGACCGATGGTCGACGCCAAGTGTTGAGTGCCCGCCAAGACTTGCTCGGGGTAGAGCGCGCGGAAGCCGCCCAGCAGGCCGATCACTTGCGTCAAAGCCTTGAGCCTCGCATGGCGTTCCTGTCGGCCACGCGCAATTTGCAGGCTGTTGATTGGGAGAACGACAACCTCATGGCCGAACTGCGCATGCAGTACGACCGAGCAGGCTTCTCGCGCGATCTTTCTTTCGATCAGTTCCGGACGGAAGCACAGCTGAACTCGACGCAGGCCTTGCGCACGCTGCAAGAGCGTTTGGATCAAGAGTATCGCCAGTTGACGAAACTCAACGAGGCGGAGATGGTGCGCCTGACCGGCGATGTTGATGTGGCGACTGCCGAGCAGCAGCAGCGTGTCATCAGCACCAATTTTGACGCTGAATTGCGCCGCCAAGGCATTGCAGCGGACTTTGGCCGCACGCAGAAGAAGCTTGATTCTGAAGTTTCCATCGACATTCGGCGTAATGAGTTCGAGGTAAATAAGATTGAACTAGAGGAGTCCCGTTTGGCCGCAGCACAGGCCCTCGAGAACCACCGGGGTCAGCTGGAGGCGCAGCGCATCCCGATGGAGATTCGCCTTGCCGAGCAACGCGGCCAGATGGAAATTCGTCTGAGCGAGCAGCGACTCGTGGCTGAGATGATGGTCTTGATGAAGGACATCCCAGAAGAGACCCTGCTGGCCATGAAGTCGCCGGAACACTTGGCGGCGGTGCTCAGGGACCGTGCTGGCCGCGATGTCGCAGAGCGTTACTTTGCTATGCAATCGGATCAGCAGTCGGCCTTCCTCGCCTCGATGCAGCAACTCATGGCCAACTCTATGGCGCAAAACGCGAAGGTGGCCGAGACCGCCGCACAGCGGCCTGCCAGCGTGGTGTTTGGGCCGGCCTTCTCGAACCCGACGACCATTCAGCCGCCAGTCGTTGCACCGCCTACGCCTGAGAAGCCCTGAGGTTCCGCGCTGTGACGGAAGGCCATTCCATCGGCGATGTGCCGACTTCACCCGGCGGGCAAGTGTCCTTGCCCGTCGAGGAAGTCGGCGCATCGATTGGTGACCGCTATCAAGTCACGCGTGTCCTAGGGAAGGGTGGGCAAGGAGCGGTCTACGAATGTGCCGACCTGCGCCTCTCGCGCTACACAGCGGTGAAACGCATTGGTTTTCTTGGAGTCGATGCACAGGAACGCTTCCTTAGGGAAGCCCAGGCCGTTGCGAAGCTCTCGCATCCGAACATCGTCACGCTGATCGACCATGACTCGGACGCCAGAGGGCCATACATTGTTATGGAGCGGCTCGACGGTCAGGATTTTCAACGCTATGTGACGAGGTTCGGAGCGTTGAGTGCCGAGCAAGCCATGCAGTGCGCGTTGCAGGTCGCAAGAGCCCTAGACTACGCACACAATCAAGGTGTCATCCATCGCGATATCAAGCCGTCCAATCTCTTTCGTCTCAACGATGGCCATATCAAGCTTATCGATTTTGGATTGGTCCGTTTCGCGGGGATGCATGGGAATACCGAGGCTGGACATGGACTAGGTACCACTTACTATGTCGCTCCGGAACAGCAAGATGATGCCTCCAATGCTGGTCCAGCCAGTGATCAGTATGCGTTGGGAATGACTCTGTGTTTCTTGCTGACTGGGCGTCACCCGCGTGGATTTCTGAAGCCGGGTGAAATTCCCAAGGCGCTAGCACCCATTATCGAGCGGATGACGGATCATGAGCCGTCAAGGCGCTTCCTTTCTATGGGTGCGGTGGTCACCGCTCTTGAGTCAGCTGTGTTGATAGGGAAGAGCCCACCGCCGATCGTAGAGGAGGTCCGCCCTGCGGCGCCGATCATCACTCCGGTGATTTCGGCTCCAGTGGTAGAAGCCAAGCCGGCTATCGTGAAGCCTGAAAGTCCGCCTCGAAGTCGCTTGCAGCAAATGCTCGCCAACGCTCGACTGGGATTTGCAAACGACCAGTTTCACCTTGGCAGGGTCTATTCTCTAGGCGACGGCGTTCCCAAGGATTTGACAGAGGCGCGCAAGTGGTATGAGAAGGCAGAGGCTCTGGGTCACGGCGAGGCTACCTACAGCCTTGGGTGGTGCTACGAGCATGGATTAGGAGTGACTCGAGATATTGCGCAAGCCAAGAAGCTGTATCTGCGTGCTGCAAGCCGAGGATTCATGGCCGCGAAGGAGCGCCACGACGCGCTAGAGCTACCGAAGCGCGATTCCGCTCGCGAATCGAGCTCTTCTTCCGGCTCTTCTTCCGGCTCTTCTTCCGGGACGGAAGTCAAAGGCTCCGATACTGCTGCAACAACAAGTGGCATTGACATGGGCACCTATTGGGTGCTTGCGTTCCTGCTTGGTTGGTTAGGCGTGCATAATTTCTATGTAGGTCGTGTGGGCCGCGGAATGATCCAACTTCTAGCAGCCATTGTATTCATCGGTATGGAGCGTCCAGCTTTGATCTTACTTGCCTGGGTCATTGCGATTTATGACGCACAGAGCTTCAAAGTGGACAAGATGGGAAGGAAGTTGCACTAGGTATCATGCAGGAGCTCACATGCAAGGCTTGTCTGTTTCAGACAACTGACCTGTCGTTAGCTTGTCAGGTTTGTGGCACCGAGCATGTTGGCTTGTTGGAGTCACTAGATGCGGACTGTAGCCGTCAACTCAATGCCGGCGACCTGTTAGGGGCGCATGAGGCTATCGAGAGAATTGCATCGTTAGTTGCGAACGAGGGGCATCCTCCGGAAAGTCCGGCAGGGCAAACCCTCCGTAGCTTGCGGGGGGAGTTTGAGGAACAGTCGAGGCGAGCCCAGTCCTTGGCTGCCGAATCCGAGCGGTTCCTTGGGGAGGAGAATTACGAGCTCGCCCTCAGTCGCATCAAGCAGGCCGCAGGCTTGAATCAGGAGTTTCTGCAGCAAGCCAAGAACTACGAGCGCGAATTTCCGGATCGCATCATTGCTCGTGAGAAGCAACGGGCAATGGATGATCGGGTTCTCGCGGATCTAGATGGGCGTAAAGAAGCGATCCTGGCAGACATTCGTGGCGGACGGTTACCTCGTGCCGAGGAGTCCCTTCGCGAGTACAGGGCCTTGGTCGGGCAGTTAGGGCGGGCTCGGGCGTCTGCTGGCCAGTCGCGGCTGGCCTCTCTAGAGTCAGAAGCGAAAGAGCGACGAAACCTCGGACGAGCAGCGCTGGAGAAGGCCCAGAAGGCCCTAGAAGCCAAAGATGTGTCGAAAGCCCTCGGCGAAGCGAATGCTGCTCTCGGTTTTGACGAAGGATTGCATGATGCGGTTGCTGAGGTAAAGCGTGCTTGTAGGGCCGTGCTGGGTGAGCGGCACGAGAATGAGCAGGCATTTGAGAAGGACCTACGGCAAGCCAAGGAATGGCTGGCCAATGGACGAGTTGAGGATGCAGCATCCCTGACTCGCGCGTGCCTGAAGCGTGCCTCTACGCTGGATACGGATCCTGCCGCTCACGGGGCCAAGCGCTGTAACGCGCTTCTTGTGGATTGCGACAAGAAGCTCACGCAGCTGAATCGCTTGCGAGAAGGGATCGCAGCTGCTGCGGCCCAGAGCTTGCTAAGTAAGGAAGCGAAGCTCTGGCAGCAGCTGAAGGAGCTCGCACCGATCTATGGGCCGCAGGCCGAGACTCGCCTATCTGTGATCGCTGGGGAGCGTGGCGACCCAAGCGCCAATGCGGCACGCGCGAACAAGATCGTGGGGCAGGTCCGTGGCCTTGGGCTTTTCGCTCAACTACGCGCTGCTGAGCGAGAGTTGTTGATTGCCGAAGACCTGTTCGCGGCCGCTGATGGCGGGCCCCAACCGAGTGCCATTCAATCCGCCCGGAAACGCATTGCCACCGTGCGCAGAAACCGGCGAGTTGCGCTTGTGCTCGCCGTACTCAGTGTGCTGGCGGCGGTTTCCTACTACGGTTGGGCGCGCTACCAGCGCTCGCGTGAGTTGGTGGGCATCCTCGAGGAAATCGATTCCAGCAAGAAAGAAGCGAGCAGCGCGCTGACTGATTGGATGGCCCTTGGCTCCGATCGTGAGCTCCCTGTACTGGAGGCGGATTGGCAGCGTGCGCTCGCCGCTTCTGATGAGGAGCGCATAGACGAGATTCGTGTCGCAGCGGGGGAGTGGCGCACCATGTGGGATCAGGCCATTTCACTGGCGCCCGTCGTCCTGCCTGATCTGTCTGCGCAAGCCTCGACGCCGCATCAGCAAATTGTTCAGCGCGTTCGGCGTGACCTTCACGATCGGGCGCTGTCCTTGCTTGGCTCGGAGCCGGCTAGCAGCCGGGCTGTCGCGGCTCGGGTGGTAGGGCAGTTGGAGTCATTTCGCCTAACTGCGGCGGAGATGGAAGCCGCTGTACTGGCTGCGGAGGCAGAGGCCGGTGCGGCATCCTCTACCTTGTCGGTGGGCATGCAGGCCGTTGTCGATCGAGAGCGGCTGACTTGCGTGAAGGCGCTAGATGTGCCTGATTCCGTGCGCCAGATGGATTCGGTGAAGGCGGTCTTGGCGTGCATTGCAGCTGCGGGGCCAACGGGGCTGCAGTCTGATTCCAAGTGGAGTCAGGCGCCCGCAGTGACGATCAAAACCCCTCAGCCCACCTTTCAGGGGGTGCATTCGCTCCAGCGCCTTGTCGTTGAGGCCCTCAGGAACCGCAGGCAGCGTACGCTTCAAGATTCCTTAGACTCCGGAGTTGTCGATGGATTCACATCGCTCGCGTTGGTGTGGGATCGCGTCCAGCGCGAGGAACAGGCATGGATTGCTGCTTTTGAGCGGCTCACAGAGGCGAAATCGCACGATCATGCCGACTGGGTAAATGGAGCCTTCGAGGATGTGCAGCAATTAGTTGAGTTGGTTGGGGATGTAGATGAAGTACGCAGCGTTCGTGGGCAGATCGAGTCCCAAAGCAAGCAGATCATCGCTAGGGTTACTGCCCGAAACGACTACGAATCACTCACCGCTCGGCTGCAGTCCAATCTGGAACGCGGACACCTAGAAGCCGTGCGGTTGGAGCTCGCCGGGCTTGAGCCATCGGTGCGCGCCACGGTCTGTGAGCAGAACCGAATGCTGTGTGACCGAGTGCGCGGCGAGATTCCTCAGCTGCATTCTGCGGTCAAGCGGTTAGCGGAGGGGCGAAGCGTTGGCGATGCCTATGCCGACACTCGTAGCTTGCGCAAGGATGCCACCGTGCTGCGGGAGTTGCAGCGTGTAGATACAGAGGTGCTTGGTTACAGCACGCGGAGCCTGTTGGACTTCGCAGATTCCTTTGAAAGGCGGCTTCCAGATAGGCTGGCCCAAGCACAGGCGCGGCTCGACCGGGCCTTGCTCGACAAGAACAGCCTGATAGCTACCCAGCAGCTACGACTGCTTGAAGAGCTTCATGGAGGCGAACTGCCCCCACGAGGCCAAAGCCCAGCGCGGAACTATCGCCATGAGATCCTACTGATCGAGTTAGGTGAGCTTCTGCAGCTGGAGGAGCCTGATTCCGCCAAGCTCCAGCAAGTTGTCCAGGACTTGCGGGCTGCGAATGTCGCGAATCCACTACTTCAAGCCGCTGAGCGTAGGTTGTCACGAGTATCGCTCGCATGGGCGACCGTTCCGAAAGATGGGTGGGAGTCACGCGCTGCCTCGAGTCGGGTTCGTGACTATCAGCGTGTCTCAGGCCTGCCTTGGTTGGTGAGGGATCGGGTCACAGGACTAGAAATGGTTCTTGTGCCGCCAGGTGAATTTAAGCGCGGATTTGATGATGCGGCCTCTGATCTGGATGAAAGGCCGCTGCATACCGTGGCTGTCACACAGCCATTTTATATGGCTCGGTATGAAGTGACTCAGGATGAGTGGTACAAAATCATGCAGGGAAGTAAGACGCCTGAGAGTAAATCCATTAAATCGGCACGCCCCTCGTTTTATGGTGAGAAAGCAGGTGGAGATTGGCGCAATCGACCTGTGGAGCAACTTTCGTATGAGCTCATCAACGAATATCTTCTGATTGCTAATCGTGATAGTTCAGATAGTCCACCGCTACGGTTGCCTACAGAAGCGGAGTGGGAGTATGCCTGCTTGGGTGGGCGCACGCGCGACGCACAACCTGCGTTGAAGGATGTTGCGCACTTCGGGTACGCCTCGTCCCCACGAGCACCCTTTCCTCGTGGGGCTGGCGATCTCAAGCCTAACGACTATGGTCTTTACCACATGCTGGGGAATGTAGCTGAGATGTGCTCCGACTGGTATGACAGCACCTATTACCAGCAGTGCGCTCCGCGTACAGACGATCCCCAGGGGCCTGCATCCGGCAGCTCTCGTGTCGTCCGAGGCGGGGATCTCACGCAGCTGGAAGCATCCTGCCGATCCTGGAACCGCCCGAGTACAGCGGATCGCAAGGTACTGGTCGGATTTCGGCCCGTGCGCGGAGTGAACTAGGACAGGCCGGGTTGTGAAAACTACAGCCCAAATGTAGAATCAAACCACCACCAAGAAGCGCAGCGCTTACATCCGAGCTACTGCAATTCACAAACCACGAAGGAGCGACAAATGACTGGGCAATCGGGACCGAAACTTAAGGGCGTTGCGGATGTCGTGTTTCTTGTCGACATAACAGGAAGCATGGAGCCCTGCATCACTGGGCTTAAGAACAACATCGGCGCGTTTGTGAAGAAGTGTCGCGAGCCTGATTTGAATGGTGGTGTGCCGATTACAGATTTGCGTATTAGTGTCTGTGGATACCGTGACTATCCAGCGGACAGCGCCACTTGGTTCGAGTTCAACCCCTTCGTTCAGGTTGACGAGAGCATCGATGCTGTGCAGGCCCAGCTGGGTACTTTGCGGGCGACAGGTGGGGGCGATGAACCGGAGTCGCTGCTGGATGCCCTCTTCAAGGTAGGTAGCCTGCCCCAGACCGGCCCACAGGACATTACCGACCCTTCCAAATGGCGTTCGCGTGCTCGACGCGTAGTCATCGCATTCACGGATGCGACCTTCCACCCCACTATTTCGGCGGACGAGGGACGGGGAGGGGATTGGCAATCTGTCGGTCAGCTCTACATGGGCAAGAAGCTCAAGCTGATTGTCTACGCACCCTACGCTCCGGGCTATGAAGACCTAGGGGCCATCAACGGCAGCATCATTGAGACCTATACGGACAATCTCAAGACCGCCCCGAAAGACTTGGAGCGCTTTACCTCGGATTCGGCGTCCTTCAGTCGAACCCTCTCGATGTTGGCCAAGACAGTGACTGTGGAAGCAGCCCCTGAAGTGCTCTGAATCGATTACTCAAGATCTGCGCAGGGGTCCAAGTAGGAGCAAGGAGGCGGAATGCCGATCAAATACAAGCCTAACCAGGTTATTGGTGAGAAGTACCGTATCGAAGCTGAAGTCAACACTGGTGAATTCGCTATCTCGTACAAAGCTGTACGGGTTGCGGACAATCGCCCCGTGTTTTTTAAACAGTACTCCAAGCCGACAATTTTGGTGCCTTGGTACAAGGCCTATTTGAAGCAAGTGCACGCGCTTCGGGATCGAATTTCTAGCAATCCTCATACAAGAGCGGTTTGCTATGAATTCTATGATGTATTCGAGTCCAAGCCCAACATTTGCATGGCATTTGAGTGGGCTGATGGTGGCTTGGATCTAGCCGGCAAGCTTCGGCAGCCCAAGCTGAGCTGGGAGGAGCGTGTCTCCTACTCGATGGTCATGCTCTACGGGGTCCGCATGCTGCATGAGGTGAAGATCGTGCATGCAGATTTGAAGCCCGAGAATCTGTTGCTTGTACCAGACAAGTGCGCCTTGGGATTCCGGCTCAAGATCATTGATATGGATCAATCGTTCTTGTCGGACTCACGGGCTGCTTGGCATGGCAGCGAGGCCTATGCCGGTACTCCGAGTTACTATTCACCAGAGCATGCAGGCGGTCGTGGTGCTTATCCCACGGAAGCATCCGATGCCTTCACCTGCGGCGTCATCTTGGCCCAGGTGATTGGTGATGGAAGCCCCTTTCCCGATGATGATGATGGCTACCGGCGGGCTATCCTGCAGCGGCCGCCGCGGCGAGTGAGGTTGCGTGGTGATCTTGGGGACAAGGCGCGCAACCAGACCGTAGAGGACATCATCAACGCAGCGCTAGATGCATCTCCCGCGCGCAGGCCTACGGTTGCTGAGATGCATATGGCACTTGGACAGGCCTTGACCGGCCGAGGTGGCTCCACGGCCTCACCGGGTGGGCGATCGGGAACGTTAGCTCGCACTTCCTCAGGCGGAATCTCGCCGGTTCCCCCCGTTACGCCTACACTTCCCTCTTCGGGTAGCAGTGCTTCCCCAGCTTCTAGTTCCATCACGGCACCTCCGGGCTCTGCTTCGCCCGTGGCTGGGACGGCCATGCTGGAGTTGCACTCTGGGCTCTCCTCCGGTGCGGCGCCGTTAGTAATCAAGACGGATATGGAGGTGGGGGTGGCGTTGCTGCGTCATATGGGGCCTGAGTACTCCCTCATGAGCAATCCCCAATTCCGGATCTTCCGAACTGATGGTCAATGGATGGTTGAGCCATTCATTGCTGCTACCAATGCAACCTTGCTCGATGGTCGCCGGATCGAGGCCGCTGTCCCACTACTTGATGGGCAGGAGCTCGCTGTTGGGTCGCGTGACCCTTCCAAGAACATCAAGAAAGCACCGCTTACGGTCAGGCTGATCCATGGCTGATTCCAAGTGCAGTCATTGCGGGCAACCGTTACGGGAAACGGAACGACGGTGTCCGTCTTGCCTCTATGCACCCGTACCGTTGGAAGTGCATTTGCGCTCGGGGAACACTGGGAAAACCGTGACCTTCAAGACGGCAATGGAGGTTGGTAGAGGGGGCCTCGCAGGCTTGGCTGACCCAGACTTGACCTTCTGTGAAAGCGGCTTTCAGTTTCGTCTTTCCCTGTCGCCAGAAGCAGGTGGGTGGATCGTGTACCCCAATCCGAATGCTACGAATCCGACATGGCTGAATGACTCGCCGCTACCGGAGACCGGTGCGGTCGTACAAGCCGGTGATGTGCTCTCGATTAAGGGCAAGAGACTCCTCCTAACCATCGACCTCTAAGCTCACCGACAAGTATGTCCACATCCTCGCAGATAACTTCAGGTGGTCTTCTCGACCTGCTGCGCCGCAAGCCGGCAAGTGCTCGCAGTCGATTTCAAATGGGTTTGCTCCAAGAAGTCGTGCAGCGTGCCAAGCATGTGCAAGCAGAGCGGCAGCCATTTCTTGATCACCTAGATCAAGGCGTGGGAGTGCGCCAGGCTTGGGACGAACACACTTGGTGGTTCTTGGGTGATGTGCATGGCGACTACTTTGCCTTGCATACGCTCATGAGCCACATCCTGAGCACCGAGCCGAATGCCAATATTTGCTTCCTTGGTGACATCGTCGATCGCGGGAGTGACGATGCAGCCTGTCTAGGACTCATCCTTCTGGCCGGCCTAGAGCGGCCTGGGAAGACCATTTGGTTAGCCGGCAATCATGACGAGGCCGTGCACCTACACTCGAGCGGTCGCTTCATGTCGACGGTCGAACCCGCTGAGTTTGCAGACTGGCTCAATGACTCGACGGACTATACGCAGGAGTTTCGAGCGGAGCTTGGACGCGAGTTCATTGCCTTGGTCAAGCGCTTGCCGCGCGCCGTCCTGTTCCCTGACGGGTTGCTAGCGGTGCATGGCGGAGTTCCGCTTTCGGATCGTTGGCCATCCATTCACTCCCTTGACGATCTGAGGAGTCCCGACAATCAACGAGACTTCGTGTGGACCCGAGTTCCGCTAGGGGGCAAGAAGCGTGTCTTGGTTGATCGCTATAGCTCTGGCGCATCGTTTGGCGCTGATGACCTAGACGGTTTTGCACGGCATGTGTCGGCTTTCTTCCCTGTCAAGCGCCTTGTGCGCGGGCATGACCATCACAAGCCAGGATTTGAGAGCCCACCCATCTACAAGAATGTTCCCTTGTTGACGGTCAACACCTTTGCCTTTGACGAGGCCATGGGACTCGACTCGGGTGCCTATCGGGAGGGCTTGGTCGTGGCAAGGCAGCGCATGGCCAACTTGCCGGACTTGGTTACGGTCAAATGGGAATTGCCCTCGCGGCTGCCGTTTGAGCGCCAACGCCTGGTGGATCGCCTGCAGCGAGGGCCGAGAGACCGGGACTCCGCTGACTCCGTACGCCGTTGGAATGCCCAGATGGCTATTCAGTGCCGTCGGATGGGAGAGCTGCTTGCTCGCTCCGCTACTGGTCGTGCCTCCACCAGCACGCATCTCCGTGGTTTGAATGGCCGCTACTGGGAAGCGCGGAGCCTGCAGTTTGGGTTGCGTACGCAGGAGGCTCCTGCGCCAGAAAACGGCACCGTACAACCTCCATTGGCCACTTGTAGGCGTGCAGACCGCATTCGCTTGGTTTGCGTCATCGACACTGGAGCTAGGGATCGCTGGATGACGATCCTCAAGGATCTTCCTGCGAGCCTTGTACGGGGTACACCAAGCACTGTAGAGCTAGAGCTGCGCGCCTCTCCAAGGCTACTTGCGTCCGTGGATGCAGAGCTCATTTCTGGAGAGTTGTATGTATTTGACGGAGAGCACCTACGCTGCGTGGTGAGAATAGCCTCAGGCGGTTTTGAGATTCGGGGCATTATCCAGAAGTCTGGTTCCCGTGAAGAACTCGTGGGGCTTGCTAAGCGCCTGCGGGATGCACTTGGCCTGGCGCCCTACCCAGTGCTGGATGCTCTGCGCATTCGGAACTATCAGTTTCCACGCTGGAGTTTGGCTGTAGATGACACCACATCTAGGTGGTATCAGATTCACACAGAGCTCATCAAACGGCTGGAGCGTGGACTGCCATCAGATGACTTGGCCGCACAAGCGTGGTGTCGCGCCACCGCTGAGCTCTGTGAGTACGCTGCAAGGTTGTCAGAGCGTGTAAGGTGCGAAGATCCCAATTGTGAGCGCGCTACCTGCAATTACGATGCTCGCTTGACCGAGCATACCTGGCGACAACAGGCAGCCGAGTGGGCGGCTCTGTCGACACCAGAAGCCCTGGCTGACAGGGCTCCGCTGCTTGGCAAGCCCCAGACCCGGGTCGCAACGGTTGATGGCCGCCTTCGTGTACCACCACGCGTGGTTATCGTTCAGGCAAGCATGCTGGCGAACGCATCGTGGCAGCCGTGGGCGCGCGAGTTCCTCACTAGGTTGGAGAACGCACTTAAGGCACACCAAGGATTACTCGTGTCGGTCGAGCTACGCGGAACCGCAGCTAGTTTCCAGAGCACCCTTGCTCCTGATGGAGACGCTGCCCGCCTTGAGGTAACGGTGCAAGCGGATCGAGAGAGTCCAATCAGGATCGAACTCGATCGGATCAACTGCTCGGTTGGCTCCACCCCTTCGCGTGCCTGGAATGCTGCAAGCCCAGAGTACATGGTGCGCGATGTGATGCGTGCGCTTGGCCTAGGCGGATAACTACGAACGGTACAAACACATGAAGAAGGTCGATCTCGTATTAGCACTGGATTGCTCCGCCAGCATGCAGCCCTGTTTTGACGGGCTAGTCAATCACCTTGAGCGGTTGGTGCAGCCGCTACAGGGATTCAGTCTTCGCTTGGGGTTTGTTGCCATGTGTGCATCCAAGAATAAATTGAATGCCAAAACAGTTGTTTATCCTCTCTATTCCTTGGCAGGGCCGAATATGGACACCCTCGACGCGATCTATCGCGGTAGCCCACAGCGTGGCAAACCGCTGTTTACATCGGATCCTGCACTGCTTATTCGCGAGATAAGGAAAGTTACTCCAGAATGCGATGAAGACCTACTTGTACTACTGGATACTGCGGCGGACTTCCCTTTTGAGCCTGTAGGAGCCAGCAGGCGAGTCGTGGCCATGTTCTCCGACGAACCTGTGGAGACGGGACTCAATCCCGACCTCAGTCGCATCGGCGAGCTAAGCCAGAAGTACATGGCGCGACGAATTAAATTGTTTGCCGCCCTGCCTCATAGCCCTGCGGCAGATGAGTTGTCGGCGATCAATGGCTGCGAGATCGAGTGTGTGGATGGCGGCGATGGTTTGCAGAATGTGGACTTTGCGAAGCTGCTAGGTGCGATGGCGAAGTCGATCAGTATCTCTACGCAGCAGTCCACTGCACCCGAGTCGTACAAGCGGGCGCTCTTCTCTCAGGATCAGTGGGTCCTAGGCGGGGAAGCAGCGGGGGGGCGGTAAGGCCCCGTCTGCCGCCTGCCCCGCAAGAGTAGTCTCAGGCTTGCTGGAGTAGGTAAGTACTTGCTCTTTGCTTGCAGCGCTTGGTCTTTCTAGAAAGACCACCCGATGAACGCGCCAAGTTGTC
>Ga0256311_1000018_pt1 | contig 21294 bp, 20 predicted proteins | sample ColtaT_5_FD_183680 | JGI IMG/M metagenome (GOLD analysis project Ga0256311, IMG submission 183680) | Metatranscriptome of freshwater microbial communities from Columbia River, Oregon, United States - Colum_Colum_RepC_8d (Metagenome... | ecosystem: Environmental > Aquatic > Freshwater > River... | reverse complement strand
TGGCTGCAAGCCGCTCGCTCCAACTGGGACCTGGCCCAAGGTGAGTGGGGCCAGTCCCGTGCCCAGCGCAGTGGTCGCTGGATGCAACAGGCCTGGCACACGCTGCGACACAGGCCTGACTGGCGCGCCGTGCGGTGGGGATTGGCATTGCTGCTAGGCACCCAACTCATCGGACTCAACACCTGGGCCTGGCGTGAGCAAGCCTTGTTACAGGATCAACAACAACGCCAGCAACGCGTGCTGACCGATACATTTCCACACGTGCGGGTGGTGATTGACCCGGCGCTACAAATGCGGCGCGAGGTGGACGCCTTGCGTCAGGCCACCGGTGCCCCCTCACCACAGGACGCCGATGTGTTGCTGGCCCGCTTGTCCGAGGCCTTGCCTGCCCAGGCCTCGATTCGCCAATTGAGCTTCAGCCCCGGCGAGTTACGCTGGCAGGCCACCGGAGCGGCCGAGCCGGATGCCGCCGCCCACCAACGCTTGCAAGCCCAAGGCTATCGGCTCAGCCAGCAAGGTGACGACTACCGCTTGCGCTGGGAGGGTGTGCGATGAGCCGCTGGGACCTGCGCCCTTGGCACGCCCGCTGGGAACAACTCTCGGTTCGCGAGCGCACCGGGTTGCGAGCTGCCGCTCTTGTCTTGGCCTTGGCCCTGCTGTGGCAGGTCGGCCTGGCCCCAGCGCTTCGTGTGTGGCAGCAAAGCCCCGAGCGCCATGCCCAACTCGACCGTCAACACGCCCAGCTTGCAGCCTTGCAGGCACAGGCCCGCAACCTGCAAGCGCAACCTAGGCTGTCGCGTCAAGAAGCCCAGCAATCGCTGTCTCAACTCACCCGCGACCTGCTGCCAGGCGCCCAGCTCTCGCAGCAAGGAGACGCCACCCGCGTGGTGCTGAAAAACGTGTCGGGCAGCAGCTTGGCCCAATGGCTGAGCGCTGTTCGACAGACCGCCCAGGCCCGGGTGACCGACATGCGGCTACAACGCAGCCCAGCCAGCGCCGCGACCCCTACCCCCTCCAACAGCCCGGACACGCAAGCACAGTGGGACGGTCATGTCAGCGTGCAATTGCCTGATCGAGGAGCCCCCTGACATGATGCGGCGCTGGGCTTCAGGAGGCATCTTGGTTGGCGCACTGGCCGCCGGGATCACCTGCGCGCCCGCCTCATGGTTGACCCGCCAGGTGGAACACCTCAGTCAACAGCGGGTGCTGTGGCAGGACGTGAGGGGCACGGTGTGGTCGGGTTCGGCTCAACTGGTGTTGAGCGCGGGCGCAGGTAGCCAACAGGCCGTGGCCCTGCCGGACCGGCTGTCGTGGCGCCTGAGCCCCAGCTTGCTGCCACAACCCTCCCTGCAGGTCACGCTGTCGATGCCCTGCTGCACCCCCACGCCCCTCACCTTGCAAGCCCAAGCCGACTGGAGCGGCACCCGTGTGCGTGTGCTGGATCAGCAGTCCACCTGGCCTGCGGCGGCCCTGTCCGGGCTAGGCACTCCCTGGAACACCGTGCAAGCGCAAGGGCAACTGCAACTGGAAACTCGCGCGCTTGACATTCGCTGGGCCGAGCGACGCTTGCAGGTGACGGGGCAAGCCACCCTGAGCCTGCTGGAGTTGTCATCACGCCTGTCCACCTTGCGCCCCATGGGCAGCTACCGTCTCCAACTCCAGGGCCACCAAGGCACCACCCCGATGCAGGTGCAACTCGACACCCTGAGTGGGCAACTGCACCTGCAAGGCCGCGGTGAATGGATCGGCGAGCGCTGGCGCTTCGAAGGTGAAGCCCGCGCAGACCCGGCCGTCGAGGCGGCTCTCTCCAATTTGCTCAATGTCCTGGGCCGTCGCCAGGGCAACAAAGCGCAACTGACAATGGGATAACCATGCGCCAACGTGTCCTCTCTTCCATCACCTCGAACGCAGGCACTCGTATGCACCTGCTGGTGCTCAGCCTGTGTGCTGCCCTGTCGATGGCGCCCACCGTGGCAGTGGCGCAAAAACCGGGCGAGCCCATCACGCTCAATTTTGTCAACGCCGACATCGAGGCTGTGGCGCGCACCCTGGCCACCTTGACCGGCCGTCAATTGGTGGTGGACCCGCGCGTCAAAGGCACGCTGACCCTGAGCACCGACAAGCCCGTGCCCCCTACAGTAGCCTGGAACCAGTTTCTGGCGGCCCTGCGCCTGCAGTCGTTCAGCGTGGTCGAGTCCAACGGGCTGCTCAAGATCGTGCCCGAGGCAGATGCCAAACTGCAGGCCGGCCCGGTGATTGCCACGCCCGCCACACCGGGTGGTGGCCAGATCCAAACCCAGATCTTTCGCCTCCAGCATGAAAACGCCAACAACCTGGTGGCTGTGCTGCGTCCGCTCATCAGCCCCATCAACACCATCAATGTCACACCCGGCACCAACGCCTTGGTCATCACGGATTACGCGGACAACTTGCAGCGGCTGGGGCGCATCATCACCACGTTGGACCTGCCCACCGCCACCGACGTCGAGGTCATCGGCCTCAAACACGCGATCGCCCTGGACCTGGCGCCGCTGCTGCAACGATTGATCGAGTCAGGCCATGCGGCCCTGCCCGTGGCAGCCGCCGCCGGCGCACCGGCCACCACCGACAACCAATACAAAACGACCATCATTCCGGAGGTGCGGACCAACTCGTTGATCCTGCGCGCGGCCAACCCGGCACGCCTGGCCCAGGCCCGCACCCTGATCGAAAAACTCGATCAACCCGGCTCAGCCGCCGCCAGCGGCAATCTGCATGTGGTGTATCTGAAGAACGCGGACGCCGCCCGGCTGGCCAACACCTTGCGTGCGGCCATGCAAGGACAAGCCGGGTCGATGCTGCCCGGTGCCAATCTGGGGGGTACCACTGCCTTGACGGGCTCATCTGGTTTGACTGGAAACACTCCACCTGGTAGCGGAACTGGCTCGAGCATGGGGTCGAGTCTGGGTTCAGGTTCCAACACCAACCTCGCCACCACCGGCGGTCAGATCCAGGCTGACACCGCCACCAATTCGCTCATCATCACTGCGCCTGAGCCGCAGTACCGTCAACTGCGCGCTGTGATCGATCAACTCGATGGACGACGCGCCCAGGTGCTGGTGGAGAGCCTGATTGCCGAAGTGGACGCCAACAAGGCGGCGCAATTCGGGATCCAGTGGCAAAACGTCATGGGCCAAAAGGGTGGCACGGTGGGCATCCTGGGCACCAACTATGGCAGTGACGGCAACAACCTGCTGAATCTGGCCATCAGGGGGGGCAGCGGGGCGGTGGTGCCGGGCGCTGGTCTGAACGTGGCCACAGCGAGCCAGGTCAATGGCGTGTATGTGCTCAACTCGCTGGCTAATTTTTTGCAGACCAACGCTGACAGCAACATCCTCTCCACGCCCACCTTGCTCACGCTGGACAACGAAGAGGCCAAGATTGTGGTGGGCCAGAACGTGCCTTTCGTGACCGGTCAGTACACCAACAACAACACGGTGAATGGTGCGGTCAATCCGTTCCAGACCATCGAGCGTCGCGATGTGGGCCTGACGCTTCGGGTCAAACCCCAGATCAGCGAAACCGGCAACGTCAAGCTCACCATCTACCAGGAGGTGTCCAGCGTGGTCAATAACTCGGTGGGTTCCACCACCGGGCTCATCACCAACAAGCGCTCGATCGAATCCAATGTGCTGGTGCAAGACGGCTCCATCGTGGTGCTAGGCGGTTTGCTGGCCGATGAATATGCCAACAATGGCGCCGGCGTGCCGTGGCTGAGCAACATTCCCTGGCTGGGAGCCCTGTTTCGCAACGAGTCGCGTGAGCGCAAGAAAACCAACCTGATGGTGTTTCTGCGCCCGGTGGTGTTGCGCGACGGCGATGCCACCGAGGCCCTGTCCACCCAGCGCTACCAACAGATGCTGGGGGCCCAGCAAGGCACGCATCAGCCTGCCACCCCCGTGCTCCCCGTCTCCAACACCATGACCCTGCCGCCCTTGCCGACCACGCGTGCGACGGCCGGTTCCACACCCGACCAGGGGGCAGCCGCATCGTCAGCCGGCTCAGCGCCGCCCCCGGCCACCGGCAACTCGCCACGTGCGCCCGCCCGCTGATCATGCGCCACCCCCTGCCCTACGCTTTTGCCCGCACCCACCAGTTGCTGCTGGAGGATGATGGACAAGGTCTGACGCTGTGGCATGCCGCCTCGCCCCACCCGGCGGCGTGGAGCGAGGTGCTGCGTCATGTGGGCGCTGACTCGTTGCCCCAGTGTCACCAGCTCGAAGCCCGGGAGCTCGCGCAACGCATCAGCTCGGCCTACGCCCATGCCGAGTCGAGTGCCGCCGTGGTGGCCAGTGAGGTGCAAGAAGACGCTGACCTCACGCGCATGATGCAAGAGCTGCCTGCCGTGGAAGACCTGCTGGAAACCGCGGACGACGCGCCCATCATCCGCTTGCTCAACGCCTTGCTCACCCAGGCCGCGCGGGATGGGGCCAGCGACATCCATATTGAACCTTACGAGCGCCACAGCAGCGTGCGATTTCGAGTCGATGGCGACTTGCGCGAGGTGGTGCAACCCCACCGAGCGCTGCACGCCGCACTCATCTCACGCCTGAAGATCATGGCCGAGTTGGATATTGCCGAAAAACGGCTGCCTCAGGATGGTCGCATTTCCTTGCGACTGGGACAACGCGCCATTGATGTGCGGGTCTCCACCCTGCCCAGTGCCCATGGCGAGCGCGCGGTGCTGCGACTGCTGGACAAGAGCGAGGGCAAGCTCGGCCTGCCCGGCCTGGGCATGGAGGGCGACACCCTGACACGGTTGCAACGTCTGATTGCGCAACCTCACGGCATCATCCTGGTCACCGGCCCGACCGGCTCGGGCAAAACCACCACGCTCTACGCAGCCCTGCAAGAACTCGACACGAACACGCGCAACATCCTGACCGTGGAAGACCCGGTCGAGTACGAACTGCCTGGCGTGGGTCAAACGCAAGTCAACCCGCGTATTGACCTCACCTTTGCCAAGGCACTGCGCGCCATCCTGCGTCAGGATCCGGACGTCATCATGATTGGCGAGATCCGCGATTTTGAGACCGCGCAGATTGCCATCCAGGCCTCGCTCACGGGCCATCTGGTGCTGGCCACGCTGCACACCAACGATGCCCCCAGCGCCGTGACACGCCTGATCGACATGGGCGTTGAACCCTTCCTGCTGAGCTCTTCATTGCTAGGCGTGTTGGCGCAACGGTTGCTGCGTCAGCTGTGCACCCACTGCCAGGGCGCGGGATGCGAAGCCTGTCACCAGACTGGTTACCACGGGCGCACCGGTATCTTCGAATTGCTGACCACCGACGATGCCTTGCGTGCGCTCATCCACGCGCAAGCCTCGGAAGCCGATCTGCGCGCTTGTGCACAGCGCCATGGCATGCGTCTGATGCGTGAAGACGGCGAGCGGTTGGTCCAGCAAGGCATCACCTCGCGCGAGGAACTGCTGCGGGTCACACGTGACTGAACGCTTGCATTGACCCGATCGCCCCAACACTGCCATGCCCGCGTTCTCCTATCAGGCCATCGATCCGCAGGGTGTCACCCAACGCGGCGTCCTGGAGGCCGACTCGGCGCGCGCGGTGCGCAGCCAACTGCGTGCGCGTCACCTGGTGCCCTTGGACGTGGCACCCGTGGTGTCGGGCACGCAGACCCGCGACATCGTCTTGTGGCAGCGCCGGGTGCTGAACCAGACAGCCCTCACCATTTGGACTCGACAACTCGCTGGCCTGGTCGATGCCGGCTTGCCGCTCGAGCGCGCGCTCACTGCACTGGCCGATGAGGCTGCGACTCCACGCCAACAAGCGCTGGTGGCCGCTCTCAGATCCGAGGTCAACGCCGGCTCCCCTTTTGCGCAAGCACTGGCCGCACACCCGGCCGAGTTCTCGCCCATGTACTGTGCGGTGATCGCAGCTGGCGAACACAGTGGGCAACTCGGCCTGGTGCTGGAGCGCCTGGCCGATGACTTGGAGGCGCGACAGGCCTTGCGCAGCAAGGTGATGGCTGCGCTGCTGTACCCCGCCATCGTGAGCGGCATTGCGCTTTTGATCGTGCTCTTTCTGCTGGCTTATGTGGTGCCGCAGGTGGCCAGTGTGTTCACGTCCAGCCAGCGCGCCTTGCCCCTGCTCACCGTGGTGATGCTCGCCATCAGCCAGGCGGTGCAGGCTGCGTGGGGATGGGTCTTGCTGGTTGCGGTGGGGATGGGGGTGTTCACCCGACTGTCCCTGCGTCAACCCGCCGTGCGCGAACGATGGGATGCGGCCTGGTTGCGATTGCCTGTGGTGGGCGCCCTCGCGCGCGGCTACAACGCCGCGCAATGCGCCCGCACCCTGGCGCTCCTGATCGGCGCGGGCGTGCCGATGCTCAAGGCCTTGCAAACGGCAGCGGACACCCTCCCCAACACGGCCCTGCGTGCCGACCTGGTCGAAGCGCAAGGGCTGGTCCGCGAAGGCGCGCCGTTGGGCAAGGCGCTCGCCTATCGCCAACGCTTGCCGGGCCTGCTGTCGATGTTCGCCCGTCTGGGCGAACAAACCGGCGAGTTGCCACAGATGCTGCAACGCGCAGCGCAGCAACTCAGCAACGAAGTCCAACGCAAGGCCTTGTACTGGGCTACGTTACTCGAACCCTTGCTGATTGTGGGTATGGGCGTTATCGTGATGCTGATCGTGCTGGCCGTGATGCTGCCCATCATCCAGCTCAACCAATTGGTGAGGTAAGCATGGCTGTATCGCTCGAAGGCAAGCTGGTGGTGGCGATTTCGTCGCGCGCCCTGTTCGATTTTGAGGAAGAAAACCGGGTCTTCGAGCAGGCCAACGACCGCGCCTACATGCAACTGCAACTGGAGCGCCTGGAAGTTCCTGCCCCCCCGGGGGTGGCGTTTTCGTTGGTGAAAAAAATGCTGGCGTTCAACGATGAAAAGGAACCGCGCATCGAGGTGGTCATCCTGTCACGCAACGACCCGGTGAGCGGCATGCGGGTGTTTCGCTCCGCCCAGCACTACGGCCTGCCCATCTTGCGTGGCAGCTTCACGCGGGGTCAATCGCCCTGGCGCTACCTGAAGCCTCTGAAGGCCAATCTGTTTTTGTCCACCCATCTGAGTGATGTGCGTGCTGCGCTCGATGCCGGCGTGCCCGCCGCGCAGGTCTATCCGCACTCCGCGCATGCTTCCGAGTCGCACCCGCATGAAATTCGTATTGCGTTTGACGGTGATGCGGTGTTGTTTTCTGACGAGGCCGAGCGCGTCTACCAATCACAAGGGCTCAGTGCTTTCCAGCAGCACGAAAAGGACCGCGCCAGCCAACCACTGTCCGCCGGCCCGTTCAAGCCCTTGCTGGCTGCGCTGCACCGCTTGCAACTCGAAGGCACGCCCCGCATGCGCATTCGCACCGCCTTGGTCACTGCGCGCAGCGCCCCCGCGCATGAGCGCGCCATCCGAACGCTGATGGACTGGAACATTGACATCGATGAAGCCATGTTCCTGGGCGGCCTGGACAAGGGCGAGTTTTTGCGCGAATTCGAGCCCGACTTTTTCTTTGATGACCAAACCGGTCACATCGAGTCGGCGGCGCAGCACGTACCGGCCGGGCATGTCGCCAGTGGTGTGGCCTCGGGCGTGACGCCCAAGTCAGTCTGACTTGGCGGACCGAGCGCGGCTCTCGCGCCGTGCAATCCACACCGTGGACGCCATGATCACCAGCGCCCCCAACAGCGTGGTGGAGCGCGGCACATCCGCAAACACCAGCCACCCCAGCAAGCTGGCCCACACCAGGTCCAGAAACCGCAGCGACTGCGTCACGGAAATATCGGTGGCGTTGAACCCGCGGGTGAGGCAATAGTGTCCCAGCGACCCCAGCACGCCGGCAGCTAAAAACCCCACCCATTGCCACAGCGTGGGGTGTTGCCACCCGTAGATCGCCATCGGCAAGCCCAGCAAGGATACCGTGAGCGATTGCCAGAACACGATGACCGAGGCTGACTCGTGGCGGGTCAAGGCCTTGGTGATCAGGAACGAAGCGGCAAACATCGGCGAGGACGCCAACATGACCAGGGTGTAAAAGCCCCCCGTGCCGCTCAGCTGTGGCCCCACCACCACCAGCACACCCGCAAAACCAATCAGGGCGGCAATCCAGCGGTCGGCCCGCATTTTTTCACCCAGAAACCAGGCGGCCCCCAGCATGATGAAGATCGGCCCGGTGAATCCCAACGCCGTCATGTCCGCCAGGCTGGTGTGGGGCAGTGCCGTGAACCAGAACATCAACCCCAAAGTGTGTACCGCGCCACGCCAGAACTGGCCTTTGATGTCCTTGGGAACATAGGACGTCGGATCACGCAATACCCAGGGCAGCATGACCAGCATGCCAAATGCATAACGCAAGAAGAGCGACTCATACACATCCAGGTTCAGCGTGATGCTGCGAACCACCGTGTTGAGTAAGGAAAACAGCACGCCTGCTATGGCAGCCCACAACATCCCTCTGACCGCCGGTGAAAGCTTCATGGCCTGACGGTGTTGCAAACGCTTGAACAGAGACCAGCGTCGGTGGAGGCGGGAGTTTTTCATCCGATGGGAAGACGGCATGTACGTCCAAGTGTATCCAAGTGCGTTGTATCGGCATGTCCCAGGAGTTGGCAAATTTTTCCGTCCCTCATAGACCTCAGGCCTGCAAATTTTTCCTCGGAAGGCGGTTTTTTCCTTCGAAAGCGCAGGAATTCCCGCTTATAGAGTGCGGCCCCACCTGTATAAGCATGGCATGCGACTTGCAAAGTAGGTGCATCGTAATTCCATATTGACTACTCACAGGAGTCTCACATGCCCGCTGTTATTTATACCAACCAAGCATCCTTGATGGCGCAGAAGGGTTTGCTGGGTGCTCAAAATTCACTGGCCAACTCGGTCGAAAGGCTGTCCTCGGGATTGCGCATCAACCGCGCCAAGGATGATGCAGCCGGACTGGGTGTGGGGGAAAACCTGCAAAAACAACTCAATGGGGCTCAGCAGGGTTTGCACAATGTCAACGATGCAATTTCGATGGCGCAAACGGCCGAAGGGGCGTTGCAAACGGTCACCTCGGTAGCTCAACGAATTATTACGTTGGCCACACAAGGGGCAAATGACACCATGAGCCAGGATCAACGATCAGCTATTGTGTTTGAGATCGATAAATTGCGCACAACTATTCAAGATATAGCCAAAAGAACAAAGTACACGGACACACCACTGTTCAATTTTGCTGGCACCGCCACCATGAATATACAGGTCAGCAATCAGAGCAACGACACCATCTCGATAGGTGCCACGGCACTGGGGCCTATCAGTGTTGATAGCGCTACTACCGCCACGACGTCAGGGACATCTTTGACGACGGCTGCGGCCTCCACTTCAGGTCTCACGCTTGATACTAAGATTTCTGCTGCAGTTAGTGCACAACTGGCTTCTACATTAGCGTCTTCAGTGTTTACTGATATTCAAGCTGCGGCCGCCACCTACTTAAACGATATTATCACCCAGCGAGGCCAACTCGGTGCCGTCCAAAACCAGCTCGAGTACACGGTCGCCAACCTCTCCGAGTTCTCCAACAACCTGGCCGCCTCTCGTAGCCGCGTGATGGACACAGACTACGCCGCAGAAACCGCCAACCTCACTAAAGGGCAAATCCTGCAACAAGCCTCCACGGCCATGCTGGCGCAAGCCAACCAGATGCCGAACGTGATCCTGTCACTGCTGAAGTAATCTGTCGAGCCTTTCAAACAAAATCCCGGCAGTCTTAAGACTGCCGGGATTTTTTGTTTTTGGCTACCGGCCAACTAAGATTGCTCGTCGGTAGACAGCACTGCCTACTCGAAAACGTCCACACGTCTCAAAAAACCACCCGGGACACCGCCAGGCATTGACAGAGACCAAAGCGAGGAGGCTTCAGAGGAGATTTATTGCTTGATCAGGTTCAGCAAGGCCGGATTGTCGGTTGTCTGCTTTTTGGTCTCACGCGGCAACACCGTGATGGAGATACGCCGGTTCAACGGACTCATGGGGTTCTCGGGAATGGACGGGCGACTGTCTCCATACCCAATGACTTGTGAGATCCGGGTGGGCAGCACGTCCTTGGACAACAACTCGCGTCGGGCGGAATTGGCGCGCTCAGTGGACAACTCCCAGTTGCCATAGCCTGTGGCACCCGCCGCGTAGGGCGTGGCATCGGTATAGCCCTCGATGCGCAACTTGTTTTGCGGGCACATATTCACAGCAATAGCAATTTTGCTGAACTGCTCTTTGGCAAAGGGGGAGAGGTTCGTGCCCCCGGTTTGGAACATCGGCTGGCTGTTATCGAGCAAGGTCAGGCGCAAGCCCAGGGGCTCCAGGTCAATCTGGATGGGAATCGCGCCACGCTTGAGTTGCTTGTCGTTGTCGATCTGCTTGTTGAGTTCTTCGGCCATCTGCTTGATGCAGACGTTGTCGACCGGTTCGATTTCAGACAGCAAGTTGTATAGCAGAATCCAGCACACCAGAAAAAAAGCCATCAGCACCGTCACGAAGTCGGCGTAGACCAGCTTCCAGTTGCCATGTCCAAGCTCTCGCTTGGGCTTACGCTGTCTGCGCGATCGCAAGGTGGGCTCTTCTGCCCCTGGTTTGATTTTGGTCGCCATACGCCTTTGAAAATCAGGCTTGCGCGCGTGACTCAGCCACGGACTGTACGCCCGCTTGCAACTCCATCATGGAGGGCCGCTGGTCGGTGTAGAGCACCTTGCGGCCATACTCCACCGCCGTCATGGGCGCAAAACCACTGTAGTGTGCGATCAGGATTTCACGCACCGCCTCATAGGGCTTCAACTCGGTATCGGCCATCTGCTGCAACACGCGGGAAATGGGAGAAAAAATGGCGTAGGCAGAGAACACGCCGACCAATGTCCCCGTCAAGGCGGCTGCGATCATCGCGCCCGTGTCGCTGGGCGATGAGCCCGCCTTCAGGGAGCCCAAGGTGTGAATCACCCCCACAATGGCCGCCACAATACCGAAGGCCGGCATGCTGTCGGCCAGGGTCATCATGGAATGAGACGGCTCCATGAACTCCTGGTTGATGGTCTCGGTCTCTTGTGACATCACGCTGTCGAGTTGCTGCAAGGTCACCAACCCATCCATCATCAGACGGAAATAGTCGGTGATGAATTCGAGCAACCGGCTGTTGTGCAGCACCATGGGATATTTCAGAAATAAGGGACTGGTCTTGGGCTCGTTGATGTCCGACTCCAGCTTGAGCGCACCGTCCCGACGGATTTTCTGCAGCAACTCAAACATCAGGCACAGCAGTTGGAGATTGGTAGCTCGCGAGTGCCCGGCTTTTCGGAAAATACCAGCAAAGGCCACAAACAAGTTTTTGAGGTTGCGCCATTTGTTAGACGCAATCAAAGTACCAATGGCCGCCCCAAAAATCACCAGATATTCTTCGGGTACCCACAAATCGCTAATATGGCCGCCCATCAAGGTGTAACCATACAGACTGCCGGCAAAGGCCACGATCCAACCAATTGGGATATTCATAATTTTTGGAACAAGGTGTTCGTGTCAAGCTTGGTGATGATGGCCTGAGCCGCCTGCAGCAGAGCGTTGGACTTGGCGAGCTGCGAGGTGGCTTGAGGCAAATCCGTGTCGAGCAGGTTGCTTCGTGCTGTCTCCACGTTGAGCTTTTGCGATTCAGCAAACTGCACCGCGGCATCGAGTTGGTTTTGCAGCAATCCTACCTTGACTTGGGCGCGGGTGACTTGATTGAGGGCAGCCTCCATCGAAGTGAAATCGCCCGCCACAGGGGCTGTCAGCGTAACCGGCGTATTGTTGTCATCGTAGCCTCTCAAGGCATTGCGAATTCCCTTCATCACGCCCAGAACGTCCACATATTGGGTATTGCCTGTCTGCCCCATCACTTCCAATTTGGCGAGTCCATTGGTCAACGACAAGGTTGAAGCAACTTCGATATCGCCAGGCGTTGTCGCTTTGAAAATAGGCTGTCCGTTGGCGTCCAGGGAATTGGAGAGTTTTTCCACCGTATCGACTAACGAAGCAGTCTTGGCGCCCAAGGTCTTGAGCCCATCACTGCTCAACGTGCCATTGGCCGCTTGCACCATGGTCTGCTGAAAAGCCGCCATCGCATCAAACATGGATTTGAGCTGGGTGTCCGAGACGGCATAGACCTGATTCAGGTGATCCTGGTTCACCTTGAACATGGCGAACTGCGCATTGTCAAAGGTGATTTGTACCCCCAACCCAGCCGCCAGAGCGCTGTCGGATGCACGGTTGTATTTGTGCCCGGTGGAAATCTGCCGCTGCGCCTCCACCACTTCTGCCGTGTGGCGCTGCACAGAATTGATTCCACTGTCAAATATTTGTTGGCTGCTGATTCTCATGACCTGCCTTCGTCAACGTTTCAATTGCCCGCCAACATCGCCAGCAAGGTGTCAAACATCTGCCGGTTGGTCTGGATCAGCTTGCTGGCCGCGTTGTACAACTGCTGGTACTTCACCAGGTTGGCAGCCTCCTCATCCAAGTTCACACCCGAAATCGCGTTTTTCTGATCGGACAGCACTTGGACCATGACTTCGTTGGTCTTGTGCTGGTTGTTCCAGGTCGAGATGGTGTTGGCCACACTGCTTGTGATGAAGGTGACCGGCGAAGAAAATGTGGATCTGAGTTCTTCCAGGGTGGTTGCAGCCGTGCTCGTCAAGTTAGCAAATTGGCTTTGTGCCATGCTAGCGACTGACTTGAATAACCTTGCATCGAATTTTGGATTCAGCAACGTGGTGTCAACTTCCACCGAGTATTGACTGCTGGCCGGATTGGCCATGCTGACCAGTTCATCAAAACTGGCCGACGCCAGCAGGCTTGAGACCGGGCGGTGGTTAACCGTTTGTTCGGCAGTTAAATCGGTGATCGCAGTTCCTGCACTCGTCGTGGACGAGAAGCCAAAAATGGAGGCTATGGCTGGCGTACCTGGCCCGGATGACACCCGGTTCACTTGGTCCACCAATTTCAGCGACAACAAATTCAGAGTTTTTTGTAGCGTCGGGACAAAATTCTTGGTCAGTACAACATAAGCACCCGCTTGGCCATCTTTGAAGGCGGTGGCTTGGAGTGGCGTGACTTGTGTCTTGCTGTTGATTTGGAAATTGCCGCTGGTCTGGGACGGTTGTGGGCTGCCTGGAATGGCCAGATACAAGTCCGACAGCAACCCTTCATCCGGCGTGATGGTGCTGGCGCCAGAGGCCGAGCTGAAGCGATTGGCTCTGACTCGGTCCACCAGCTGTATGCCATCGACCGCATAACTCGCCGTGCCATCTTCGTTGATCGTCGTCGTCCCCCCGATCAAGGTTTGAAGTTTGGAGGTAATGCGGTCTCGTTCATCCAGCAAATCGCCCGATGCGAAGGATACGCCAGGAACGGTGGCGTTCTTGATGCGGACATTGATATCCGCCAGCTGTGGCGCCAGGGTATTGGCCTGGTTCAGCACATCGGCCAGACCCTGGCGTGAATCGCTCTGCAGAGAGCCGACCAGATCTGCCATACCACGAATACGGTCACCGACCTGCAAGGCTGCCCCGGTCAGCGCCTGCTGATACGCCTGGTTCTCGGGATCATTGGCCAGCGACCCCGCCGCATTGAAAAAGTTCCCCAACGCCTTCGCAATCGATGCAGCTGGATCGACCAACATCGCGTCCAAGGTGGAGACCGCCTGAGTCAGGGTGGCAGTAAAACTGGTCTTGCTTTGTTGGGACAGCAATTGTCCCTGCAGCAAGGCGTTGAAATTGCGGGTGAAACCTTCGACCGAAAATGCCGTGCCACCTGCCTCAACAGAGGAGGGGGACATCGTCGATATCTGCAGGTTCGGGTTGCGCCTGACGTACCCCGCCACATTCGAGCCGGTGACGTTCTGCGACGTGGCCACCATCCCGGCTTGGGCATACTGCAAGCCGGCCATGGCGCTGTCATAGATCGAGGCGGTGTTCACGCAGAGGTCTCAGATGGGTTGGCCTGGCAGTCACTTCACCGCTGTGGCTGATGGATTTACGGCCGCGGGTGACGAACCGATTAGCGAGGACTGCTGAATTTGGCGCAGCATGAGTTCCGCCATGGCTTTGCCAAAGCCCAGGCCTCCTGCTTGCACAATGTGCTTGGCCAGTTGCGCATCCGCCGATTCCTGGTACGACTTGCTCATGATGTCACCTTGTGGCGCAAACGGCGATTCACGAAGCTCACGCAACATCTGGCGCACCAGAATGCCCTCGAATTCCTGGGCATTTTTTTGGATTTTCTGGGTGATGGCCGGGTCCACACCGCCCAGGGCCTTTGGTCCTGCGGTGGCTCCACCCGGTGCTCCAACAGCCAGCGTAGTCATCAAATGATCTCCAGCTCGGCCTTGAGCGAGCCCGATGCCTTCATGGCCTGCAAAATCGCCATCAAATCCTGAGGCGTCGCCCCCAGCATGTTGAGTGCGCGCACCACCTGGTCCAGCGAGGCCCCTTCGTCCACCTTTACCAATCCGCCAGCCGGCCCCGTGTCGATGCTCACACGGTCATTGCGCTGAATCAGCGGGCGGCCACCAAAACTGCCGGGCGCCGGCTGCACTACCTGGTTGTTGGATTGCACCTTGACCGTCAAGTTGCCATGCGTGACAGCAAACGGAGCCAGCTGCACCGCCTGGTTCATCACCACCGATCCGGTGCGGGCATTGATCACCACCTTGGCGACATCAGCCACCGACGCCACGTCCAGCTCCATCATGTCAGCCATGATGTTCATGCGCTCGACGGGATCTTGCGGCACTCGCACCAGCAGATTACGTGCGTCTACAGGAATGACCGCTTGCGGGCCCAGCAGGCGGGCGATCGACTCGATCGCTCGACGGGTCTGAGCAAAATCCGCTTTGCGGAAGTTCAACTCGACCACCGGTCCCGTGTCAGCCTCGGGGGCTGCCTGCTCGACATACGCGCCTGACGGCACTCGTCCTGAGGCCAGTTGGTTGATGCTGGTACGGGCAAATGGTGTGGACGCTGCAGCACCGGGAATCACCACCGACCCTTGCGCCTGCGCATAAATCTGGCCATTGGCTGCACGCAGCGGCGTCATCAGCAGGGTGCCGCCCTTGAGGCTGCGGGTATTGCCCAGCGCCGACACCGTGATGTCCAGCAACTGACCCGGTCGAGCCAAAGCGGGCAACTCGGCTGTCACCATCACCGTGGCCACATTGCGCATTTGCAAATTCTGATTGGACGGCAAGGTCACACCCAGCGCTGACAGCATGTTGGTGATGCTCTGGCCTGTCATGGGGTTGAGCGTGCTGTTCTCCCCTGTGCCATCCAGCCCCACCACCAGGCCATAGCCAATCAACTGGTTACCGCGTTGGCCCGCAATGGTGGCCATGTCCTTGATGCGCTCGGCTTGCGCAGAGAGCGCAGCAACGCAGCACAAGCATGCCAGCAACAGCCTTTTGAGTGAATACAGGGTTTTCATGAGCAGCTCCCTTATTGCGGCGCGTAGCGCATGAACAGCTGGGTGAACCAACCCGGGCGTTGCACCTCATCGGTCACGCCAGCGCCACGGTACTCAATGCGCGCATCCGCCACCATCGAAGAAGGAATACTCCCGCCCTGAATGTTCTGTGGCATGACCACGCCACTGAACCGAATCACCTCTTCCTCGGCGCCGACCGCCAAGCGTTTTTCGCCCGCGACGACCAGGTTACCGTTGGCCAGCACTTCCATCACGGTCACCGTGATCATGCCGCTGAATTCGTTGGAGGCGCTCGACCCGCCTTTGCTGTCGAAATTGGTCAACCCGGATGCGTTGGCACCCAGTCGGGCATCGCGCGCGTTGTTGGAACTTCCGCTGCCCACCGATGCCCCCATGTTCAGGCTACCGGCCATGGAGTTGTTGGAATTGCGGCTGGCTTGCGTGCCACCGAGCTTGCTGGCACGGGTGGTTTCGTTGAGGATGACCATCATGGTGTCGCCGACACGGCCAGGACGACGGTCCTCGAATAAGCCGCGACTGCTGGGTGCTTGAATCTGGGCCACAGGCACCAGACTGCCTTTGCTGGCGGCTCGGTTGTCTTGGGCCGGGCGAATACTGGTCTCGGGTCGCACGATGGAAGGGAGGTTGGCGGAATTCTGTGCCACCGGTGCGGCACACCCCACCAACAAGGCGACCAGCGATAGGCTTAAGAGACTGGCTTTCATCACAGCTGCCCCAGTTTTTGCAACATCTGGTCGGACGCCGACACCGACTTGGCTGTGATCTCGTAGGCACGTTGGGCTGCGATCAGCGCCACCAGTTCTTCGGCCACGTTCACATTGGACTGTTCGGTATAGTACTGCGTCACGGAACCGAGTCCGTTTTGACCTGGTGTACCGCTGATGGGCGAGCCAGACGCCGGCGTCTGGGTGTAAATACCCGCGCCACTGGAGGCCAGCCCGTTGGGGTTCACAAAATTGACGACCTGGATGCGGCCTGCGCTGATAGGCGTGATGGTGTTGCCCATGTAGTAGCTCACCGTTCCGTCATTCGCCACCTGAATCGAGGTGGCGCCGTCGGCAATCTGGATATAGCCGCCACCATCCTTCATCACTTTCTGGTTGTTGGCATTCACCACATAACCATTGATATCGCGCATGAAGTTGCCCGAACGTGTATAGCCATAGCTGTTTTGTGAGCCTATGGACGACATGTCAACCACAAAAAAACCGTTGCCACTGATGGCCATGTCCAGCGGGTTGTCCGAGTGCACCATGGCACCGGCTGTATGGATACGCTGGGTCGAAGAAATGTGCGAACCATTGCCCGCCTGCAGACCCAGCGGAACCGGGTCGCCATTGGGCGACATCAGGCCCGGCTCGCGCAGGTTCTGGTACATCAGGTCCTCAAAGACCGGACGTACGCGCTTGAAGGCCGTGGTCGAGACGTTGGCCAGGTTGTTCGAGACCGTGTCCAAATTGGACTGCTGGGCATCGAGGCCGGTTTTGGAAATCCACAAAGAACGCAACATTTCGATTCCTTCAGCGCATCAAGCGCGTGCCAGACTCATCAACGAGCCCGCAGTCTTGGCATTTTGTTCAGCCACTTGGACCATGCGCAAATTGAGATCAAACAAGCGATTTTGCTTGATCATCTCGACCATGGCTGCCGCCACGTTCACATTGCTCGACTCCAGCGCACCTTGCTGCACACGCACATCCTCGCTGTGATCGTCCGGACCGAGTAGCGACGTAAACAAGCCATCGCCTTCCCGCACCAGCATCTGCGGTGCGGGGTTGACCAACTTCAAACGACCCACCAGCGTAGCTTCAAAATCACCGGGCAAGCGGGCCAGAATGCGACCGTCTTGCTGAATCTGGATATCGGCTGCTTCCAGGTCGGTGGCGATCGGACCATCCACGCCCATCACGCGAGTGCCGCCAGGACCCCGCAAGTTGCCGTCCTGGTCCAGCACAAACTTGCCGGATCGCGAATAGCCCTCGGAGCCATCGGGACGCTGCAGCACGAAGAAACCGCGTTCGCGAATGGCCACGTCCAAGGGGTGACCGGTGGTGGAAACCGGACCGGGCGTGAAGTTGGAGCCCGGGGTGGAGTCCACCACAAACGAGCGCGAGTCGGCACTGACCCCTTGAATTGGCACACCGCGAAACATCGACACCATTTCCCGGAAGCCCGGCGTCTGCGCATTGGCCAAGTTATGGGAGGTATTCCCCAACTGGCCCATGGCGTGCTTGGCCCCGGTCATGGCGGTGTAGACGAACCTATCAAGCATGGTGCACCTGTATCAAGCGTTCAGGTTCGGCCCATCAGCTGATCATCTGCAGCGTGTCGCGCATCACCTGGTCCACCGCCTTCATCGACTGCGAGTTGGCCGAGTAGGTGCGCTGCAGGATCATCAGGCGGACCAGTTCGCTGGAGAGGTCGACGTTGGAGCTTTCCAGGGCCTGCGACTTGATCTCACCGAATTCGCCGGTGCCCGGGTGGCCCACGAGGACACCCTCTGCGGAATCTTCCGTACCGGATTCGACGGTGGCCGAGAAGGCGTTCTTGCCCACCGGTGAGAGTTGCTCAAAGGCATCAAAATGCACCAGCGCGATTTGACCTACATAGCGCACCTTGCCGTTGCCATAGACACCGGCGATACGGCCTTGGTTGTCTACCGTCACATCAGTCAGTTTGGACATGGGCTCGCCGTTTTGGACGCTTTTGGTCACTTGGAAAGCGCTGGACTGAAGGCTGGTATCGGTCAGATCCAGATCGAACACCAGGTTGCTGGTACCACCTGCAGCGTTCGAAAAGACGGTCGTCAGGGACGTTTTGGTGCTGAACGTCGGGTTGCCGGATTGGGGATCTGGTACCAGGGCATCAATATTCTTACCGCCGATGAACATCAGTTCTGCCACGCACTTGTGTCCCAGCGAGTTGGCTGGCTCGGGCGTGATGGGCTTGGCTGAGTAGTTGTTGGCGGCATCGTCTCGGTTAAAAAAGCGTCCATCCACCGACGCATACACCTCCACATGTGCCTTGGTCGTGGTGAGGACCTGTCCGCCACCGGGCTCGTTGCTGAGGCCTTGAACGGCAACCTCAGTGCCGTCCGGGGTGATCAAAGTCATGTTGAGCGTCTGACCAGCCGGATAGAAACTGACGTTGGCTCCGGTCGGAATCGTGATGGCTGTCGAGGCGGTGAAACTGCCCGATGTAGCCCCTGCAGCCACAGTAGCGCCTGTATCCACGCCGTTGACATAGACAGACATACCGGTCGAAGGGGCGACAGCTGTACCGTTGCTGATCGTCAAATTGTTGATGGCTATCGGGCCTGTGGAGTTGTTGGTATTGCCAGTAGCCAGTCCTGTGATTGCGGGTGCTGTATCAACACGAAGAATTGACTTCTTGTTCAACACCACCAGATTGGCGACCCCTGTGTTGGGAGAGGCCGAGGCACTCGGCAAATAGGTGTACCCATCAGCACCGGCTGTGATTTGCAAAGTTTCATCTTCGACCCGGCGGTAATACACCTCAAGCGTATGCGGGTTGCCTTCGTTATCAAAAATGGTTTGCGTGGTCTTGTGGTTGAACGTGTTTTGCTGCGGATCGAACTGGATGCCAGGGTTGTCTACATAAGCCGTTTCTGTAGAGTCCAGGATGGCGCTGAGCGATGACTGGGTGGTTTTGTTACCCACCAGATTCGACTCAGGCATCTTGATGCGGCCTGCTGCATTTTGTGAGCCATAGATATCGTCCGTCAGAGCGCCGTTCGCGGTGGTCTGGTATCCCGTGAGGTACATGCCGTTTTCATTGACGATGTAGCCCTCTTTGTTCACGCTGAACTGACCGTTGCGCGTGTAATACAGCGCAGACGGATCCACGCGTGAGGTACCTGCGTCAGTCGAAATGCCAGACGGCGACAGCAGGCGGAACATGCCCTTGCCTGAAATTGCCAGATCCAGTGGGTTGGCTGAAGAGGTCAGCGTGCCCTGAATCATCGGGCGACGCACCGAAAGGTTCTGTGCGCCCATGCCGGCTCGGGCGCCATCGGTGGAGCTTGCAGCCTTCATGAACTGATCGGCAAACACCCACTGGCCGGCTTTATAGCCCACCGTGTTGGCGTTGGCAATGTTGTTGCTCACCGTATCGATGGCTTTAGAGACATTGTCCAGACCGGAAAATGCAACGTTGTAATTTGACATGTCAGCTTCCTCGAAAAATTAATCAACAACGGATCAAACCAAAACCCATTTGAGAATGTCCGTGGTCAGCACCTTGCGACCATCGGTCAATCCCGCCTTCAAATCAGCGCCCTCCACCCCCACGCTGGCCACCTGAGCACCCACATAGGTGCTGGGCGTCACGTCCTTGCCTTGCAAGTCCTTGGCTGCGAGTTGCAACTTGTAGGCGCCCGAGGCCACCTGGTTGCCTTGGCTGTCACGGCCGTCCCAGAAGAAATCGGTCACACCGCCGCTAGCAGGACCCAGGTCCAGGGTGTCAATGATTTGTCCGTTGGCATCCGTGATCGTGGCTTTGAGCGAAGCCACGGCATCGTTCAGTTTGGCTGCCAAGGAAACGGGCTGCCCGGTGAAATACACATCACTGCCTGCCGCCAGTGCTGTTTTGCCCACGCTACCCGAAAGATTCATGAAGTTGGCAGCCTGCATCTGAGCCATGAGCGATCCCATGGTGGTGTTCAGCTTGTTGACGCCGTCAACCATGTTGAGTTGCGCCAGCTGCGAGGTCATCTGCGCGTTGTCCATGGGGTTGAGGGGATCCTGGTTTTGTAGCTGCACCGTCAGCATCTTCAAAAAGTTCTGGGCTATGTCCTTGGTGGACGTGGGATCCGTTCCACCACTCTTGGCAGCTGCCGTGCTCGGGTCGTAAATGCGGATGTCGTTGACGGATGTGCTCATATCAATCTCGTTTCAATTGGCTTATTTGCCCAGGTCCAATGTCTTGAGCATCAACTGGCGCGTGGTGTTCATCACGTCCACGTTCAGCTGGTAGGCACGCGACGCGGACACCATGTCCACCATCTGCTCGGCGGGATTGACGTTGGGCATGGTCACGTAGCCGCGCTCATCAGCCATCGGGTGACCCGGGCGGTATTCCATACGCGGGGCTGCATCACTCTCGACAATACGCGACACCGTGACCCCCTGCCCCACCGAATCACGGCGCGGCAAGGACTGGAACACCACATGGCGCGCGCGATAGGCTTTGCCGTCGGCGCTGACTGCAGTCTCGGCATTGGCCACGTTGGAGGCAATCAGGTTCAGGCGAACCGATTGCGCTACCAGGCCGGTGGTACCAATGTCAAAGGTTCCTAGCAGGCTCATAGCGCTTGCCCTGTGATGGAGGACAACCGGGTCTTGAGCGTGGAGCCCAAAAAGCTCAGGGAAGCCTCGGTCATCATCGAGTTCTTCACAAAGTGGCCGCGCTCGATATCCGGATCCACCGTGTTACCGTCAGCAGAAGGCTGCACCGGCACTCGAAACAGCTGTTGCGGACCTGTGGCGGTGATGCGGCCCGCGATGTGCATCCGATGCGTGACGTCCATGCCCAGGCTGTTCTTAGGCAACTGCCCCGTCAAATGCATCTGCAAAGCCTGCGGGAAATCGATATCACGGGCCTTGTAATTGGGTGTGTCCGCGTTGACCAGATTGGCGCTCAGCAACTCGTGTCGGTAGGTGCGCAACTTCAGCGCGGTTTCGCCAAACTGCAGCGGATCGAAGCGGGGAGCGGCGTTCATGGTCAGGTCATTCACG
>Ga0256311_1000016_pt1 | contig 21904 bp, 22 predicted proteins | sample ColtaT_5_FD_183680 | JGI IMG/M metagenome (GOLD analysis project Ga0256311, IMG submission 183680) | Metatranscriptome of freshwater microbial communities from Columbia River, Oregon, United States - Colum_Colum_RepC_8d (Metagenome... | ecosystem: Environmental > Aquatic > Freshwater > River... | reverse complement strand
GGATGGAGCAGAGCAGCATGTCGGGAGCAGCCAAGGCATCTGGGATGGAAGACGGACCGGCGCCGGTGGCGGCGGCCGCTCCGAAGAAGAGTAAATCGGGCCTGATCCTGATGGGGGTGACCGTGCTGCTGTCGGCCGGCATCAGCAGCGGGGCGGCCTGGTGGTTCTCCAGTCACGGTGCCGCGCGCGCGCCGGCGGCCGCTGCCGCCGAGGGCGAGGACGGCCACGCTGCTCACGAAGAGAAGGCCAAGCCGAAGGCGGCGGCGCAGTACCTGCCGCTGGAGCCGGCGTTCACGGTCAATCTGGAAGAGCCGGACATGTCGCGCTTCCTGCAGGCCGAGATCCAGGTGATGGCGCGCGACGCCGCCGCGCTGGAAGCGGTCAAGACGCATACACCGCGCATCCGCAATTCGTTGCTGCTGCTGCTGGGCCAGCAGCGCGTGGCCGACATGAGTACCCGCGAAGGCAAGGAGAAGCTGCGCGCCGCGGTGCTCGCCGAAATCCAGAAGATCCTGACCGAAGAGACCGGCAAGCCGGGTATCGAAGCGGTCTATTTCACCAGCTTCGTGATGCAGTGAGCCGCCCATGAGCCGCGATCTGCTGTCACAAGACGAAATCGACGCGCTGCTGCATGGCGTGGACAGCGGCGCGGTGGATACCGAGCCGGCACCGGCCGCCCCGGGCGAGGCGCGCTCCTTCAACTTCGGCTCGCAGGACCGCATCATCCGCGGCCGCATGCCGACGCTGGAGATGATCAACGAGCGCTTCGCGCGCCTGTTCCGCATCTCGCTGTTCAACATGCTGCGCCGCTCGCCGGAGCTGAGCGTGACCGGCATCGAGATGAAGAAATTCAGCGAGTACACGCATTCGCTGTTCGTGCCGACCAGCCTGAACCTGATCCGCGTGAAGCCGCTGCGCGGCACCGCGCTGTTCATCTTCGAGCCGCGTCTGGTCTACACCGTGGTCGACAACTTCTTCGGCGGCGACGGCAAGATTGCCACCAAGATCGAAGGCCGCGAGTTCACGCCGACCGAGATGCGCGTGATCCAGCTGCTGATCCGCCAGGCCTTCACCGACCTGCAGGAAGCCTGGTCGCCGGTGATGCCGCTGGAGTTCGAGTACATCAACTCCGAGGTCAATCCGCATTTCGCCAACATCGTCTCGCCCAGCGAGATCGTGGTGGTGTCGAAGTTCAACATCGAGCTGGAGGGCGGCGGCGGCCATCTGCACGTGACCTTCCCTTACTCGATGCTGGAGCCGATCCGCGACCAGCTCGATACCGGCCTGCAGTCCGACCGCATGGACAAGGACGAGCGCTGGACCCAGGCGCTGCGCGAGCAGCTGAAGGACGCCGAGGTCGAGGTCGAGGCCGAGCTGGCCAGCACCGTGATCAGCCTGCGCCAGCTGATGAACCTCAAGGCCGGCGACGTGCTGCCCATCCACATGCCGAAGACGCTGGAACTCTGCGCGGAAAAGATGCCGCTGTTCCGCGGCACGCTCGGCGTCTCCAACGGTCACCACGCGCTGCAGATCAGCGAAGTCATCCGCCGCAACAGCTTTCACTGACGAATCCAGACCATGAACAATCCGACGACCAACACCGCCAATCCCAACGGCGCATCGAGCAGTGTTTCGAAGCCAGCCTTCGAGGCTACCGACACCCGGCCTGCGCTGGGGCAGGAGGCCAACCTCGACGTGATCCTCGACGTCTCGGTCACGCTGTCGCTGGAGGTCGGTCGCGCCCGCGTGCCGATCCGCAGCCTGCTCCAACTCAACCAGGGCTCGGTCGTCGAACTCGAACGCGCCGCCGGCGAGCCGCTGGATGTCTATGCCAACGGCACGCTGATCGCCCACGGCGAAGTGGTCGTGGTCAACGAGAAGTTCGGCATCCGCCTGACCGACGTGGTCAGCCCGGCAGAACGCATCCGCAAGCTGAAGTAAGCGCATGTCGCTCAACCTCAGCCACTCGCTGTCGCCGATCGCTGCGGCCGAAGCCGCCGAGGGTTCCTCCACGGCCATGCCCGTGGATGCAAAGAGCGGCGTGGCGCTCGACGCCGGCGGTCGTCACGAAACCACCGCACACACCGCAACCCCTTCAACGCCTTCCTACTCCGGCTCCACCGCCGGCAGCCTCGCCTCGATGGCCGGCAGCCTTGTGCTGGTGCTGGCGCTGATCTTCGCCTTCGCCTGGCTGATGCGCTGGATGCAGGGCGCACGTCAGTCGCGCGGCACTGGCCTGCGCGTCGAGGGCGGCGTGCAGGTCGGCGCCAAGGAGCGCGTGGTGGTGTTGCAGGCTGGCGATACGCGGCTGCTGCTGGGCGTCACTGCGCAGCAGGTTTCGCTGTTGCATCGCTTCGCAGACGGCGTGTCGATCGAGACGGAGCCGTTGGAGCAGGCGGGTGAGTTGATGACGCCGTCGTTCCAGCAGGCTTTTGGCGAGCAGCTGAACAAGTTGCTGGGGCGGAAGTGATGACTGCACTTTCGAGGACCGCTCGCCCTGGGCCTGTCGAAGGGTGGACGGTTCGGCGTGCACACCGTTCATGCTTCGACAGGCTCAGCACGCAGGGTGTCGGCTGGGGTCTGCTGACATTTGCGTTGTTTTCCCTGCTGCCAAACCTCGCCACAGCCGCCGGACTGCCGGCCCTGACCGTCACGCCCGCACCGGGCGGCGGCAGCCAGTACAGCCTCAGCATCCAGGTGCTGATCCTGATGACGGCGCTGACGCTGCTGCCGGCGGCGGTGCTGATGATGACCTCGTTCACGCGCATCGTGATCGTGCTCGGACTACTGCGCCAGGCGCTCGGCACCGGCCAGACACCGTCCAACCAGATCCTGATCGGCCTGTCGCTGTTCCTGACCTTCTTCGTGATGTCGCCGGTGCTGGAGCGCGTCTATAACGATGCCGCGCAGCCCTACCTCGACGGCAAGATGGAAATGCAGCCGGCGCTGGAAGCGGCGTCGAAGCCGATCCGCGAGTTCATGCTCGGCCAGACCCGCGAAGCCGACCTGATGACCTTCGCCAAGATCGCCAACAAGGGGCCGTTCGCGACGCCGGAGGAGATTCCGTTCACGGTGCTGGCGGCCGCGTTCATCACCAGCGAGCTGACCACCGCGTTCCAGATCGGCTTCCTGCTGTTCATCCCGTTCATCGTGATCGATCTGGTGGTGTCCAGCGTGCTGATGAGCATGGGCATGATGATGCTGTCGCCGATGCTGATCTCGCTGCCGTTCAAGCTGATGCTGTTCGTGCTGGTGGACGGCTGGTCGCTGGTGATGGGCACACTCGCCGCGAGTTTCTCGACATGACTCCCGAACAGGTCCTGAGCCAGGGCCGCGACGCGCTGCAACTGGCGCTGCTGATCTCCGCGCCGCTGCTGCTGACCGCGCTGGCGGTGGGCGTGATCGTCGGCCTGTTCCAGGCGGCGACGCAGATCAACGAAATGACGCTGAGCTTCATCCCCAAGGTGCTGGCGATGGCGGCCGTGCTGATCATCACCGGGCCGTGGATGCTGCGGCTGCTGGTGGAGTACACGCGGCGGCTGATCGAGAGCATTCCGTCGCTGGTGGGATAGCAACGACCGTGAACATCACCCAGACCCAGCTCGACGTCTGGCTGCTGCAGTACTTCCTGCCGTTCGTGCGCATCGCCGCGCTGATGATGGTGGCGCCGGTGTTCGGCGCGCGTGCGGTGCCGGCGCGCATCCGTCTGGTCCTCGCGCTGCTGCTGACCGTGATCGTTGCGCCGCTGCTGCCGGCGCCGCAGCCGATGGCGCTGTTCGGTGCGCTGTGGTGGATGACGATCCTGCAACAGATGGCGATCGGCGTGGCGATGGGCTTCGTGCTGCAGATCGCGTTCGAGGGCGTGATGATGGGCGGCGAGCTGATCGCCTACAGCATGAGTCTCAGCTTCGCGCAGATGGCCGATCCACTGCGCGGCAGCAGTTCGCCGGTGATCAGCCAGTTCCTGATGACAATGGCGATGCTGCTGTTCCTGTCGATGAACGGTCACCTGCTGACGCTGGAACTGCTGGCCGATTCCTTCCGCACCTTGCCGCTGGATGCCGATGCACTGAGCGGCGAACGCTTCCGCACGCTGGCGCTGTTCGGCGGGCAGATTTTCTCCGGTGGCCTGCGCATCGCGCTGCCGGTGATGATCGCGCTGCTGACGGTCAATCTGGCCTTCGGCGTGATGAGCCGCGCCGCGCCGTCACTGAACCTGATGTCGGTGGGCTTCCCCGCCGCACTGCTGGCGGGACTGCTGCTGCTGCAATTCAGCCTGCCGGGTCTGCGGGTCGGTTTCGAGGCCTTGCTGCGTGATGCCTGGGCTTTGCTCGATGCGCTGATTGGAGGCAGCCATGTCTGAATCCAGCTCCCAGGACAAAACCGAGAAGGCCACACCCAAACGACAACGCCAGGCCCGCGAACGCGGCGAGGTGCCGCGCTCGCGCGAACTGCTGACCGCGACCATCGTCGCCGCCGGCGTGCTGTGCCTGATGGCCTTTGGCGGTCACATGGCGAACCAGGCCGCGGCGATGCTGCGCGGCGGGCTGAGCTTCGATCCGGAGATGCTGAACGATCCCGGGCAGCTGCCGACGGCGTTCGGCCGCATGCTGGTGCAGGCGCTGTGGATGATCCTGCCGCTGCTGATCGCGGCGATGGTGGCGACGCTGGCCGCGCCGATATTGCTGGGTGGCTGGAACATCTCGGTCCAGGCGCTCAAGCCCGACTTCGGACGGGTCAATCCGGTCAAGGGCCTGGGGCGGCTGCTGTCCGCCAATGCACTGGTCGAGCTGGGCAAGGCGCTGCTGAAGTTCGGCCTGCTCGGTGGCATCGCGGCGATGTTCATCTATGGCAGCTTCACCGAATTTCTCCAGTTGTCCATGGAAGACCCCGCCAGCGGCATGGCGCATGGCGTGGACCTGGTACTGCGCTGCTTCGGCTGGCTCTTCGGCGGACTGCTGGTGATCGCGTTCGTGGACGCGCCGTACCAGTGGCTGGCGCACCAGAAGAAGATGCGCATGACCCGCCAGGAAGTGCGCGAGGAAATGAAGGAGAGCGAAGGCCGGCCGGAAGTGAAGTCGAAGATCCGCCAGCTGCAGATGCAGATGTCGCAGCGCCGCATGATGGAGAAGGTGCCGACCGCCGACGTGATCGTGGTCAACCCGACCCACTACGCGGTGGCGCTGCAGTACAGCGCAGGCAAGATGCGCGCGCCGAAGGTCGTCGCCAAGGGCGCCGACCACATGGCCTTCGTGATCCGCGAGCTGGGCAAGAAGCACAGGATTCCGGTGCTCTCGGCGCCGCCGCTGGCGCGCGCGCTGTACCGCGGCACCGAGCTGGACCAGGAAATCCCGGCCGGCCTCTATGAAACCGTTGCGCAGGTTCTGAGCTACGTCTATCGGCTGCGCCAGTGGCGCGGTGGGCCGGCACCGCAGATGCCGGAGATCGGTGACGTGCCGGGCGGCGAGCCGGATGCCTGAAGCGTTGCGCCGTAGCGGGCCGTCAGTTCAGCGGCCTTTCGGCACTGCCGCGGCGCCAGCAGTTCTGATGCGATGAGCCAGAAATCCTCTGCGAATCTCGCCTCTCTATGGCTGGCAAGACGAGCGGCCGAGGGAGCGGCAACGGATCAACTTTGTTGGCAGCTTTCCAGCTCGGCCCCTAGCGAACGGCGCCCTTCGGCACGCCGATGGACTGGAACAGCGAGCGGGTCGGATGCCCGGGATCGACATGCAGCGGGATCGCGTCGGACTGTCGCAGATGGCCGGCGAAGGCTTCGGCAGACTGCTCGCTGGCCAGCAGCACATAGCCGAACTGGCCAGGCGTGGAGTCGTAGGGCTGGCCGTCGAGCTTGTAGCTCACCAGCGCGCGCACCGCCCAGCCGCCGCTACGGCTGGTGGTGCCGCCCAGGTGCCGGACTTCGACATCCCGGCAGCGGGCGTGGACCTTGCGCATGCGCCGACGCTCGCTGAGCCCGTTGAGCAGGCTGCCGGAGAACGCGGTGAGAAGGCCGCCGTAGATCAGCCAGGGCCAGAACGGACTGCGCTCGGAGTCCGCCAGCACGATCACGCCCGCAATCACCATGACCACGCCGACCAGTCCGAGCCAGCCCCAGCCGTAGGGACGCACATAACCCGGGCCGCCAAAGGCGCCGTGCGGCACGTAGGCAATGCGCCAGCCGTTGTCGTGGACGGAAATGAGCGTGGCTCCTGAAGGGTGGTGGCCGATCTTTGCACAGGCGCCTCGCCATGCCCATGCGCATGGCCGCGGCCAGGGATGACGGGATTCCGCTTCCCGGGCTGCAGCAGGGGTGCCGGAAGTCCGTCGGCAAAGGCAATTTCCGCCTAGAACGGTTCTTGCACCTGGGCCTGCATGAACTTCGATTTGAAGGCGTTCCTGACCAGGCTCCGTGGCATCGAGCGCAACGGCATCGCCGCGCCGGTGTTCCTGCTGATCATCCTCGGCATGATGGTGGTGCCGCTGGCGCCGATCGTGCTGGACCTGATGTTCTCGATCAACATCACGCTGTCGATCGTGATCCTGCTCGCCGTCATCTACGTGATGCGGCCGATGGAGTTCAGCGCGTTTCCGACGGTGCTGCTGTTCATCACGCTGATGCGCCTGTCGCTGAACGTGGCCTCCACCCGCGTGGTGCTGATGCACGGCCACGACGGCCCGCATGCGGCTGGCCGGGTGATCGAGGCCTTCGGCGAGTTCGTGATCGGCGGCCATTACATGGTCGGCTTCATCGTGTTCGCGATCCTGACCATCATCAACTTCATGGTGGTGACCAAGGGCGCCGAGCGTGTCTCCGAAGTCTCCGCGCGCTTCGTGCTGGATGCGCTGCCCGGCAAGCAGATGGCGATCGACGCCGATCTCAACGCCGGCCTGCTGACGCGCGAGGAAGCCAAGGCGCGCCGCAACGAAGTCCGCGAGGAAGCCGACTTCTATGGCTCGATGGACGGCGCCAGCAAGTTCGTGCGCGGCGATGCGATGGCCGGCATCCTGATCCTGTTCATCAACATCATTGGCGGCATCCTGATCGGCACCATCGAGCATGGGCTGCCGATCGGCGAGGCGCTGAAGACCTACACGCTGCTGACCATCGGCGACGGTCTGGTGGCGCAGATTCCGGCGCTGCTGCTGTCGGTGGCGGTGGCGGTGCTGGTGACGCGCATGTCGCGTGCCCAGGACATGACGCAGCAGATGAAGTCGCAGGTGTTCGGCGAGCCCAAGGTGCTGGGTCTGGCGGCGGCGATGCTGGGCCTGATCGGCATCATCCCCGGCATGCCCAACCTGATGTTCCTGACGCTGGCCGGTGCTTGCGCCGGGCTGGCCTGGCTGATCTCGCAGCGCAAGCTGAAAGCGGCCACTGCGCCGCCGGAAGCGCCCGCCGCGCCGAGCGCGCCGTCCGAACTCTCATGGGAAGACGTCACGCCGGAGGACGTGCTGGGGCTGGAGGTCGGCTACCGGCTGATCCCGATGGTCGATGCGCGCCAGGGTGGCGAGCTGATGGCGCGGATCAAGGGCGTGCGCAAGAAACTGACGCAGGAACTCGGCTTCCTGATCCAGCCCGTGCATATCCGCGACAACCTCGAACTGCAACCCGGCGGCTACCGCATCACGCTGCACGGCGTGCCGGTGGCGAGCGGGCAGGTCTATCCGGACAAGGACATGGCGCTGAATCCGGGCCGCGTGTTCGGCACGCTGGAAGGAATCCCGACCAAGGATCCGACCTTCGGCATGGATGCGCTGTGGATCGATCGCGGCGCGCGCGATCACGCGCAGACGCTGGGCTACACCGTCGTCGATGCCGCCACCGTCGTCGCGACGCACCTGTCGCAGCTGATCAAGAACCACGCCGCCGAACTGCTCGGCCACGACGAGGCGCAACAGCTGCTGACACAGCTCGCGCGCACCGCGCCGAAGCTGGTCGAGGATCTCGTGCCGAAGCTGCTGCCGCTGTCGGCGTTCACCAAGGTGCTGCAGCAGCTGCTCGCCGAGCGCGTGCCGGTGCGCAACCTGCGCGTGATCGCCGAGAGCCTCGCCGAACAAGCGTCGCGCAGTCAGGAACCCGTCGCGCTCGCGGCCGCCGTGCGCGTCTCACTGGGCCGGCAGATTGTTCAGGAAATCAATGGACTGGAACCCGAGCTGCCGGTGCTGACCTTGGCGCAACCGCTGGAACAGGTGTTGCAGGACAGCCTCAGAGGCGGCGGCGCGGTGATCGAGCCGGGATTGGCGGAACGCATGCACAAGTCCATCGCGGACAACGTGCGACGCCAGGAGGCGACAGGCCAGCCCGCGGTGCTGCTGGTACCGCCGACGCTGCGCCCGATGCTCGCGAGATTCACCCGTCAGACGCTGCCCGGACTTCACGTGCTGGCCTACGACGAGATTCCGGACAGCAAACAGATACGGATCGCGGGGGCGGTGGGGTTCAGTTGAGCAGGTGTGAAGAGACGGTGCAGACGGACGTAGTTGGCAGGCAGGAACAGGCGGAGTCGAGAGCCACATGAAGATCAAGAGATTCCTGGCAAAGAACATGCGCGAAGCGATGCAGCTGGTGCGCGAGGAACAGGGGCCCGACGCGGTGATCCTGTCCAACCGCCGCATCGACGGCGGTGTCGAAGTGGTCGCCGCGGTGGACTACGACGCTGCGCTGATGCAGCAGGCGCAGCGCCAGCCGGTGGCGGCAGCCCCGGCCCAGCCCCAGGCGCATGCGCATACACACACCCAGATCCAGGCGCCGGCGCAGGCCGCGCGGCCGCCGGCTGCCGCGGTGGCGCCGAAGCCGGAAAAAAAGCCGGTACCGCAGCAGGCCGCCGCCGCCGCGCCGCTGCCAGCCCTGCCGGTACCGCCGGCGCCGGAGATCATGCAGCTGCGCCGCGAACTCGGCGGCATGAAGAAACTGCTGGAGCAGCAGTTCGCCAGCCTGATGTGGAAGGATCTGCGCGAGCACCAGCCGGAGCGCATGGCCGCACTGCGCGCGATGGCCGACCTGGCGATCGATCCGTCGCTGGCGCGCGAGATTCTCGATGAACTGCCGGCGCATACCGATTCGGAGCGCGCGCGCTTCCTGCCGCTGGGCCTGCTGTCGCGCCGCATCCCGGTGGTGAAGAAAGACCCGATCCTCGAAGGCGGCGTGTTCGCGCTGGTCGGTCCGACCGGCGTCGGCAAGACCACCACCATCGCCAAGCTCGCCGCCCGCTATGCGACGCGCCACGGTGTGCGCGACATCGCGCTGGTCACCACCGATCACTACCGCGTCGGTGCGCAGGAGCAGCTGTTCACCTACGGCCGCCTGCTCGGCGTGCCGGTGCATACCGCGGCCAGTGGCGAGGAGCTGCGCAAGATCCTGTTCCAGCTGTCCGACCGGAAACTCGTGCTGGTCGATACCGCCGGCCTGTCGCCGCGCGACAGCCAGCTCGCCGCGCAGTTTGCCGAACTCCATACCAGCCGCACGCCGATGCGCGTGCTGCTCACGCTCAGCGCCACCCAGCAGGCCGGCGATCTCGAAGACATCGTGCGGCGTTTCGCGGCGGCAAAGCCGCAGGCCTGCGTGCTGACCAAGCTCGACGAGGCGACCCGCATCGGTGGCGCGCTGTCCACGCTGATCCGCCACAAGCTGCCGGTCGCCTACGTCACCGACGGCCAGCGTGTTCCGGAAGACCTGCATCCGGCGCGAGTCGATCAACTGGTGCTGCGCGCGATGCAGCTCGCCCGCCAGAACCCCGCGCTGCCGCAGGACGGCACGCTTGCCTTGCAGTACGGAGCCTTCCATGGCGGTCATTGAACATCAGGCGGCAGGGCTGGACCGTTTGCGCAAGCCGAAGCCGGTGCAGGTGATCGCGGTCACCAGCGGCAAGGGCGGCGTCGGCAAGACCAATCTCTCGGTAAATCTCGCGGTGGCGATGGCGAGCGAGGGCAAGCAGGTGATGCTGCTCGACGGCGATCTCGGCCTGGCCAATGTCGATGTGCTGCTCGGCCTGCAGCCGACCTACAACCTCTCGCATGTGCTCGATGGCGAATGCACGCTGGAGGACACCATCCTGATCGGCCCGGCCGGTGTGATGGTGGTGCCGGCCTCGTCCGGCAAGCGCCGCATGGCGGAGCTGACGCCGGTGGAGAATGCCGGACTCGTGCACGCCTTCAGCGAGCTGCATCGCCCGCTCGACGTGCTGATCATCGACACCGCGGCCGGCATCGCCGACAGCGTCATCACCTTCAGCCAGGCTTCGCAGGAAGTCATCGTGGTGGTCTGCAACGATCCGTCGTCGCTGACCGACGCCTACGCGCTGATCAAGGTGCTGAACCGCGATCACGGCGTGAAGCGCGTGCATGTGCTGGCCAACATGATCCAGAACGGCAACGAGGCGCGCGAACTGTTCGAGAACCTGCGCCGCGTCGCCGAGCGCTTCCTCGATGTCACGCTCGATTTCATGGGCATGGTGCCCTACGACGAATGGCTCAAGCGCGCGGTGCGCCGCCAGAAGTCGGTGGTCGAGGCCTATCCGAACTGCCCCTCCGGCCACGCCTTCAAGGCGCTGGCGCGCAAGGTCGGCGGCTGGGGCCGTCCGCCGGGCGCCCGTGGAAATCTCGAATTCTTCGTCGAGCGCCTGGTCGCCAATGGCGCACCGATCGGAGTCAGCGCATGAACGCCCAGCTGGCGCCGCTGCCGCGTGTGGAAAGCGAGACCGAGCTGGTGCAGCGTCACGCCGGCCTGGTGAAGCGCATCGCGCTGCATCTGGCGGCGCGGCTGCCGGCGCATGTCGAGCTGGATGACCTGCTGCAGGCCGGCGTGATCGGCCTGATCGATGCCGCGCGTCACTACAACGGCACCCGCGGTGCTTCTTTCGAAACCTACGCCGGCATCCGCATCCGCGGCGCAATGCTCGACGAACTGCGCCAGACCGACTGGGCGCCGCGCTCGGTGCATCGCCGGCTGCGCGAAGTCACGCAGGCGATCCGCGACATCGAGCAGGAGACCGGCCGCGAGGCACGCGATGCCGAGATCGCCGCGCGCATGGGTATCGCGCTGGCCGAGTATCACGAAATCGTGCAGGACGCCGCGCGCTGCCAGGTAGTGAGCCTGGACGCACAGCGCGATGACGAGGACACGCCGCTGATGGACTGCGCCGATCCCACCGACGGCCCGCTGGAACGGCTGCAGGGCGACGAGTTCCGCCGCTGCCTGGCCGAAGCCATCGCCGGCATGCCGGAGCGCGAACGACTGGTGATGTCGCTGTACTACGACGACGAGCTGAACCTGAAGGAAATCGGCGCCGTGCTCGACGTCAGCGAATCCCGCGTCTGCCAGATCCATGGACAGGCGCTGGTGCGGCTGCGGGCAAGGATGTCCGAGTGGACCGGCGCGAAGGCGCGCAAGTAAGCATTTACGAAAATCTGTACCCAACGACTCAACCTGTAAGCCGGGAGGCGCGGGAGGCAAAGTGGACAAGAACATGAAAATCCTGATCGTGGACGATTTCTCGACGATGCGGCGCATCGTCAAGAATCTTCTGGCCGATCTCGGCTTCACCAACACCGCCGAAGCGGACGACGGCAAGACCGCCTGGCCGATGCTGCAGGCCGGCGGTTTTGACTTCGTCGTCACCGACTGGAACATGCCGGGCATGACCGGCATCGAGTTGCTGAAGACCATCCGCGCGGAGCCGAAACTGGCGACGTTGCCGGTGCTGATGGTCACCGCCGAGGCGCAGCGCGACCAGATCATCGAGGCGGCAAAGGCCGGCGTGAACGGCTACATCATCAAGCCGTTCACCGCGATCACGCTGAAGGAAAAGCTCGACAAGATCTTCCAGCGTCTGGCGGAGACCGCGTAAATGAACGCGGCTCTCGGCGACGCGGAACGCATCCGGCTGGTACAGGATCTGCGCGGCATCATCGGTGCGCTGGAGCAGCGCGACGACGATGATTTCGAGCAGCGCCTGGGCCAGCTGTTGCGGGCGCGGGAAGAGGGTCTGTTCGTGCACGTGGCCAAGCTCACCCGCGAGTTGCACCGTGCGCTCAGCGACATGCGCCTGGACAACCGCCTGGCCGAACTCGCCGGTTCGGAGATTCCCGATGCCTGCGGCCGGCTCGACTACGTCGTGCAGGTCACCGAGCGCGCTGCGCACCGCACGCTGGACCTGGTCGAGGCCAGCCGCGCGCTGGCCACCGACATCGCCAGCTGCGCGAGCGGCGTCACGCCGGCGGGCGCGGGTCAGGCGATCATGCTCGACGCCGAACGCCTGCGCGGCCATCTCACCGAGCTGGCACAGGCGCAGGAATACCAGGACATCTCGGGACAGATCATTCGCCGCGTGATCGATCTGGTGCGCAATGTCGAGAATGCGCTGCTCGATCTGCTGCGCATTTCCGGCAGCCGCGCGCAGCCCGGTGCGGTACGCGCGGTGGTACCCGGCAGCCTGCAGGGCCCCGCCGTGCCCGGTACGGTGAGCGGTGCCAGCCAGCACGACGCCGACGAACTGCTCGCCAGCCTGGGATTCTGAGACTCCGAACATGAACGACGGTATCGACGACGACATCCGCAGCGACTTCCTGATGGAAGCCGGCGAGCTGGTCGAGCGCCTCGGCGGCCAGCTGATGGAGCTGGAGCGTCATCCTCAGGACAGCGAGCTGCTCAACGCAGTGTTCCGCGCCTTCCATACCGTGAAGGGTGGTGCAGGCTTTCTCGGCCTGACCCCGCTGGTCGAGCTGTGCCACGTCACCGAGGATGTCTGCAATACATTGCGAAACGGCCAGGCCAAGGCCGACGCGCTGATGCTCGACTGCCTGCTGCAGTCGCTGGATCAGGTGCAGCGGATGATGAACCAGGTCGCCGCCAACGAAACACCGGCGTCGGCGCCGGAAGATCTGATCGACGCGCTGCGCACGCTGGCGGCCTCGGCTGCGGCGAAACCGACACCGGCTGCGTCCACACCGGCGCCGGTCTCGCCGATCGTCTCGCCCGCCGCTGCGGCGACGATTTCCGAAGACGAATTCGAGGCGTTGCTGGACCAGTTGCAGGGCAAGCCGGCGAAGGTTGAATTGGAGCACCCCTCGCCCGCGGAGCGGGAGAGGGGAGAGGGCGCTGTTGAAGTGACATCGGCCGTGGCCGCAGTCGCTACAGCGCCCTCTCCCCCGCGTCCGGCCGAGCTGGAGAGTGACATTGAGTCACCCTCCAGCAAGCCAAATCGCCCTCTCCCGCAGGCGGGCGAGGGAAGCAAGGCCGCACCCGCCGAAACCCAGGTCCGTGTCGATACGCAGAAGCTGGATCGCATGATGAACCTGGTCGGCGAGCTGGTGCTGGTGCGCAACCGGCTGAAATCGCTGCGCCAGCGCTCGGCCTCCGATCCGGTGTCGCGCAGCATCGGCGAACTGGATTTCATCACCCGCGCGCTGCAGGGTGCAGTGATGCAGATCCGCATGCAGCCGGTGAAGCGGGTGTTCTCGCGCTTTCCCAAGCTGGCTCGCGATGTCGCGCGCGGCCTCGGCAAGCAGGTCGAGGTGGAACTGCAGGGCGAAGACACCGATCTCGACAAGAACCTGGTGGAAGCGCTGGCCGATCCGCTGGTGCACATGGTGCGCAACAGCGTCGACCACGGCATCGAATTGCCGGACGTACGCCTGCGCGCGGGCAAGCCCGCCGCTGGCCAGCTGACGCTGTCCGCGCAGCAGGAAGGCGACCATATCCTGATCACGGTGCGTGACGACGGCGCCGGCATCGACGCGGAACGGTTGCGCGAGAAGGCCTTGCAGAAGGGCCTGATCGATGCGGCAGCCGCCGCGCGGATGACACCGGAAGAATGCCTGGACCTGATATTCCTCGCCGGATTTTCCACCAAGGAACAGGTTTCCGACCTGTCCGGCCGCGGTGTCGGCATGGACGTGGTGCGTTCGCGCATCAAGGAACTCAATGGCAGTGTCGGCATCGACTCGAAGATCGGACAGGGCACGACCTTCCGCATCCGCGTGCCGCTGACGCTGGCGATCCTCTCCGCGCTGATGGTGGAGGCCGGCGACCGCCAGTACGCGCTGCCGCTGGCGCCCGTGCGCGACGTTTTCGCGCTGCAGCCGGAGATGATCCGCAAGCTGGATCGCTGGGACGTAGTGATGACGCGACAGGAAACGCTGCGCCTGGTGCACCTCGATCCCTGGCTGGCGCCGCAGGCGGTCGGCGGGCCGCGCCATGTGGTGGTCGCACAGGTGGGCGAGGAACGCTACGGCTTCGTGGTGCGCGAAGTGCGCGGCCGCGAGGAGATCGTGATCAAGCCGCTGGGCGCGTCGCTGCGCGGGCTCGCCGGTGTCGCTGGCGCAACCGTGATGCCGGACGGCCACGTCGCGCTGATTCTGGAACTGACCGGACTGGTGCAGGCCTATCGCAGTTCATTGGGCAGCTCGCTGGGCCAGTCGCCGGAGGCGGCACATGGATAAGCTTTCGATCATCGGCTTCATCCTGGCGCTGGTGGCGCTGATCGGCGGCAGCATCCTCAAGGGCAGCGGCGTCGCCGCGCTGTGGGGGCCGGCGGCCTTCGTGATCGTGATCGTCGGCACCACCGCGTCGATCTTCATGCAGACGCCGATGCATGTGTTCAAGCACGCGATGAAGATCGTGAAGTGGGTGTTCGTGCCGCCGAAGTCCGATCCGGAGGCACTGATCGGCAGCATCGTCGAGTGGAGCACCGTGGCGCGCAAGCAGGGCCTGCTGGCACTGGAAGGCATCGTCGAGTCGGAGAGCGATCCGTTCGTGAAGAAAGGCCTGCAAATGCTGGTCGACGGCGCCGAGCCGGACTCCATCCGCAACATCCTCGAAGTAGAGATGTCGAGCAAGGAGCACTTCGACACGCAGGGCGCCAAGGTCTTCGAGGGCATGGGTATCTATGCGCCGACGCTGGGCATCATCGGCGCGGTGATGGGCCTGATGGCGGTGATGCAGAACCTTGCCGATCCGAGCAAGCTCGGCCACGGCATCGCGGCGGCGTTCATCGCGACGATCTACGGCATCGCCTCGGCCAACATGTTCTTCCTGCCGATGGCGTCGAAGCTGAAGTCCACGATCGCCGACCAGACTCGCGTGCGCGAGATGATCATCGAGGGGATGATCTCGATCTCGCAGGGCGAGAACCCGCGCAACATCGAGTCCAAGCTCAAGGGCTACCTGCACTGAGACCAGCCCGTGGCGAAAAAACACAAGCACGAGGAACACCTCAACCACGAAGCCTGGGCCATTCCGTACGGCGACCTGGTGACCTTGCTGCTGGCCTTGTTCGTGGTGATGTATGCAGTGTCCTCGGTCAACGAGGGCAAGTACCGCGTGCTGGCGGACGCGATGAGCGAGGCCTTCGGCGGGCCGCCGCGCTCGATGAAGCCGATCCAGATGGGGACCAAGGAACGCAGCTCGCAGCCGACCAAGCAGCCCAGCCCGATCAACCAGAAGCGTCCGAACAAATCGCTGTCGGGTTTCGAGAATGGCTTCATCGACCCGCCGGGGCCGCCGCCGCATGGGGCGACGCCGGTGCGGGAACAGGAGGCGGTGCGCAATCTCCAGCGCATGGCCGACGCGGTCGAGAAGGCGATGGGCGAACTGATCAGCCGCGAGCTGGTCGTGGTCAAGCGCACGGATTTCTGGCTGGAGATCGAGATTCGCACCGACATCCTGTTCTCCAGCGGCTCGGCGCAGGTTTCGCAGTCGGCGCATCCGGTGCTGGCGCGGATGGCCGAGATCCTCAAGCCGTTCCCGAACCTGCTGCGCATCGAAGGGCATACCGACAACGTGCCGATCAGTACCGCGGCGTTCCCGTCGAACTGGGAGCTGTCGGCGGCACGCGCCGCCAGTGTCGTGCACCTGTTCATGCAACAGGGCGTTGACCCGATGCGGATGACCGTGACCGGACTCGGCGAATACCGGCCGGTGGCCGACAACCTGAGCAACGAACATCGCAACCAGAACCGTCGCGTGGTGATCGTGGTGCTGTCCGACAGCACGCAGACGGTGCCGCCCGACCTGCAGGCGCAGCAGGGTGCAACCGTCGAGGTGCCGCCCGGCACGCTGGCAACATTGAATCACGAGGGAGCCTGACATGGATGCCGTCCGCCGCGAAGACCGTGCGATCAGCCGCTGGGTGTGTTTCGAACTGGACAACCAGATGTACGGGCTGCCGATCACCGGTGTGCAGGAGGTGCTGGCCGATGCGGTGATCGAGCCGGTGCCCGGCACCACGCCGATGGTGCTCGGCGTGATCAACCTGCGCGGCAACGTCGTCACCGTGCTCGACCTGCGTCGCCGTTTCGGCTTTCCGCCGCAGCCGATGCAGCCGTCCTCGCGTGTCGTCGTGGTCGATCACGGCAGCGAGAGCATGGGCCTGGCAGTGGACCGCGTCGCCGACGTTCGCAAGCTGGCGGAAGGATCGATCAAGCCGGTGCCCGACACAGGAACCGCCACCGCGAATGCCGGCATCCACGGCATCGTTTCGCGCGACGGCGAACTGTTGACGCTGCTCGACGTGCAGGGCCTCCTCGCCCATTCGCTGCTGGTCGCCTGAGCGTCATCGGCGGCCTGCCGACCGACGGTCGGTCATCGCGTCCCGACGGTAGCCGGCCGCCGCGCCGGCCATCCTGCGTGGCCGCGGAAGCCCGCTGAAAACCCACGGAAAACCACGGTCATTTCACGCGATTGCCGACGTCGGAAAAGCGCCGCGCCGCGGCGGGAACAGGAGTTGCCTGCCACCTTGTTGCAAATAGCCCGGCCTGCCTGCCGGGTGATCGCCAACACGGGAGCATCACATGTCAGAAACCGTCCAGACGTCTTCACAGGGGCCGCTGTCCGGCGCGGCCATGAGCCTGCCTGCCGACCTCGGCATCGAATCGGCCGGCGACATCTATCGCCAGTTGCTGGATCACGTTGACGACGAGGCGCCGGTGGTACTCGATGCGCAGGATGTCTCGCGCATCCACACCGCCGCGCTGCAACTGTTCTGCATGTTCTGCCAGGACCGTCGCAGTGCCGGCCGCGAAACGCGCTGGAACCATCCCTCCGACGCGCTGCGCAGTGCCGCCGCGCTGCTCGGTGTGACCACACTGCTGCAACTCGCCCGGGAGCAGGCATGACTCGCATCCTTGCAGTCGATGACTCGCCATCGATGCGGCAGATGGTCGCGTTCACGCTGAAGTCCGCGGGCTTCGATGTCGCCGAGGCGGAAGACGGCGCCGTCGCGCTGAAGATGGCGCAGGCCGAAAAATTCGGACTGGTGCTGGCCGACGTCAACATGCCGAACATGGACGGTCTGTCGCTCGTCCGCGCGCTGCGCGGCCTGCCGGACTACAAGTTCACGCCGCTGCTGATGCTGACCACCGAATCCACGCCGGAGAAGAAGATGGAAGGCAAGGCGGCGGGGGCGACCGGCTGGCTGGTCAAGCCGTTCAATCCGGAGCAGCTGGTGGGCACCGTACAGCGCGTGCTGGGCTAAGGCCGAACCCATGAACCTCGACCTCGAGCGATTCCACAAGACGTTCTTCGAGGAAAGCTTCGAAAACCTCGACCTCGCCGAAGCCGCGCTGCTGCGTCTCGACGTTGCCGTGTTCGACGCCGAAACGATCAACACCATTTTTCGCGCCGCCCACTCGATCAAGGGCGGTGCGGCGACCTTCGGCTTCTCGGCGGTGGCGGAGTTCACCCATCACGCCGAGACTCTGCTGGACCTGATGCGTTCCGGCAAGCGGCAACTCGCGCAGCCCGACATCGACCTGCTGCTGCGCGCAGTCGATACGCTGCACGGACTGCTCGGCGCCGCGCGTGATGGCAGCGCCGCCAACCTGGCGCAGGTCGCCGAGGTCCAGCAGGCGCTGGAGGCTGCGCTGTCGCGTCCCTCCGTGGTGCCGCCAGCGGCCACGATTGCCGCAGCACCGGCGGCCAGCGGCTGGCGCATCCGATTCGCGCCGAAACCCGATCTGTTCCGCAGCGGCAACGATCCGCTGAGAATTTTCCGTGCGCTGGCCGCGCTCGGCGAACTGCGTGCCGAGCCGGTGCCGCAGCCGCTGCCCGGCCTGTCCGCCGCCGACCCCGAGACCTGCTACCTGGCCTGGACGCTGGAACTCGACGGCGCGGCCACGCTGGCTGAAGTCGCTGACTGCTTCGCCTGGGTCGAGGATGAATGCGACCTGGCGATCGAGCCGCGCCAGCCGGCGGTTGCGGAAGGCATGCCGCCGCCGACCGGCGTCAATGTCGTCGCGCTGCCGGTGGCGACGGTCCGTGCTGCCGACACCGTGCCGAAGACGGCGGAAGTCGCCAGCTCGATCCGCGTCGGCACCGAGAAGATCGACGCGCTGATCAACCTGGTCGGCGAACTGGTGATCACGCAGGCGATGCTGACCCAGCTCGCCGAAGCGCTGGACCCGGTACAGAACGAAAAGCTGCTGAACGGCCTGTCGCAGCTCGACCGCAATACACGGATGCTGCAGGAAGCCGTGATGGCGACGCGCATGCTGCCGATGGAGGCCGTGTTCAGCCGCTTCCCGCGCCTGGTCCACGACCTCGCGTCCAAGCTCGGCAAGCAGGTGCGCCTGGTCACCGTCGGCGAGCAGACCGAACTCGACAAGAGCGTGATCGAGAAGATCAGCGATCCGCTGAACCATCTCGTGCGCAACAGCCTCGACCACGGGCTGGAAAATTCCGAGAGCCGCGTTGCCGCCGGCAAGGACGCCGTCGGCACGATCACGCTGAAGGCTGCGCACCAGGGTGGCCATATCGTGATCGAGGTTGGCGACGACGGCCGCGGGCTGGACGCCGCGCGCATCCTCGCCAAGGCGCGCGAGAAGGGCGTTCCCTGCGGCGAGACGATGAGCGAGGCGGAAATCTACCAGCTGATCTTCGCGCCCGGCTTCTCCACCGCCGAGCAGGTCACCGATGTCTCCGGCCGCGGCGTTGGCATGGACGTGGTCAAGCGCAACATCCAGGCGCTCGGCGGCAGCGTCGAGCTGGCGTCGAGGCCGGGTCGTGGCGCCACCGTGACGATCCGCCTGCCGCTGACCCTGGCGATCCTCGACGGCATGTCGGTCGGCGTCGGCGAGGAGATCTTCATCCTGCCGCTGTCTTCGGTGATCGAATCGCTGCAGCCGCTGCCCGATCAGGTCAAGCGTGTGGCCGATGCCGGCACCGTGGTGCGCGTGCGCAACGAATACCTGCCGCTGGTGGACCTGCGCGACTGGTTCTCGCTGCCGGGCGCGCGCCGTCCGCCGCAGGAATCCATCGTCGTCATCGTCGAGGCCGAAGGCCGCAAGGTCGCGCTGCAGATCGACGAGCTGGTCGGTCAGCAGCAGGTCGTCATCAAGAGTCTCGAAGCCAATTACCGGCGCGTTCGCGGTGTCTCCGGGGCGACGATCCTCGGCGACGGCCGCGTGTCGCTGATCCTGGATGTCGCCGCCGTGGTCCGGCTGTTCAGCCAGTCCATCGCCGCCTGAAGAACAACACGAGGTTTTCCCCATGAGCATCGCAGCAGGCAATACGGGTCCGGTGAACGCGCAGATCGCAGCCGGCACTCCCAACGAATTCCTCACCTTCACGCTGGGCGAGGAGGAATACGGCGTGGATATCCTGAAGGTGCAGGAGATCCGCGGCTACGACACCGTCACCCGCATTCCGGATGCACCGGACTTCATCAAGGGCGTGATCAACCTGCGCGGCACCATCGTGCCGGTGGTGGACATGCGCCTGAAGTTCAAGCTCGGCAGCGCCGAGTACAACGAGTTCACCGTGATGATCATCCTCAACATCGCGAAACGGGTGGTCGGCATGGTGGTGGACGGCGTCTCCGACGTGATGCAGCTGACCGCCGAGCAGATTCGTCCGGCGCCGGAATTCGGCAGCGTCGTCAATACGCGCTACATCACCGGCCTCGGCGCGCTCGACCAGCGCATGCTGATCCTGGTGGACATCGAGAAGCTGATGTCCGGCGCCGACATGGCGCTGATGGATTCCCACTCCCAGGCGCTTCAGTAAGCGCCATGTCGGCCGATACGACATTCAGATTCACGGCCGTAGACGCCGCGGTGCAAGCAGCCGCCCCCGGCCATCCCGCAGCGTCCTCCACGTCTTCCACGATCCAACAGGCAGAACTCCCATGAAAGCCAAAACCGCCGCCAAATCCGCCAAGACCTCCAAGACCTCCAAGACCTTCAAGTCCGTGAAGCCGGTCGCCAAATCTGCGCCTGCCGCCAAGGCGAAGAAGGTCGTGAAGGGTGCCAGGCCGTCCGCCGCCAAGGCTGCCAATGCGGCAGCACTCGAGCGCATCGACATGCAAGGCCAGCTCGCCGCCATCGGCAAGTCGCAGGCGGTCATCGAGTTCTCGCTCGACGGCACGATCCTCAAGGCCAACGACAATTTCCTCGACGCGCTGGGCTACACGCTGGCCGAGGTCCAGGGCCAGCATCATTCGATGTTCGTCGATCCGGTTTACCGTTCCAGTGCCGAGTACCGCACGTTCTGGGAAAAGCTGGGCCGCGGCGAGTACGATGCCGGCCAGTACAAGCGCATTGCCAAGGGCGGCCGCGAACTCTGGATCCAGGCTTCGTACAACCCGATCCACGACCTGAACGGCAAGCCATACAAGGTCGTGAAGTATGCGACCGACATCACCGCCCAGAAGCTGCAGACGGCGGATTTCTCCGGCCAGCTCGCCGCGATCAGCAAGGCGCAGGCCGTGATCGAGTTCGACCTGACCGGAAAGATCCAGAACGCCAACGACAATTTCCTCAACACGCTGGGCTATACGCTCGACGAGGTGCGTGGCCAGCATCACTCGATGTTCGTCGATCCGGTCCACCGCGCCAGCGCCGAGTACCGCCTGTTCTGGGAGAAACTTGGCCGCGGCGAATACGACTCCGGCCAATACAAGCGCATCGGCAAGGGCGGCGTCGAGATCTGGATCGAGGCGTCCTACAACCCGATCCTCGACATGAACGGCAAGCCGTTCAAGGTCGTCAAGTACGCCACCAACATCACGCAGCAGAAGCTGCAGGCGGCCGACTACTCCGGCCAGCTTGCCGCGATCAGCAAGGCGCAGGCCGTGATCGAGTTCGACCTGACGGGGCGGATCCGCATCGCCAACGACAATTTCCTGAACACGCTCGGCTACACGCTGGATGAGGTCAAGGGCCAGCATCATTCGATGTTCATCGATCCGGCGCATCGCGGCAGCCCTGAGTACCGCGCGTTCTGGGACAAGCTGGGCCGCGGCGAATTCGATGCCGGCCAGTACAAGCGTATCGGCAAGGGCGGCAAGGAAGTCTGGATACAGGCGTCCTACAACCCGATCTTCGACATGAACGGCAAGCCGTTCAAGGTCGTGAAGTACGCCACCGACATCACCGAGCAGAAGCAGGCCGTCAACGAAGTGCAGCGGGTTCTCAGCGCGCTGTCGAAGGGCGACCTGACCGAGAGCATGAACGGAAGCTACAGCGGCGATTTCGGCCGCATGAAGGAAGACGCCAACGCGACGGTCGAGCAGCTGACGCAGATCATCAGCCAGATCAAGGTGGCGACCGACACCATCAACACCGCGGCGCGCGAAATCTCCGCCGGAAACACCGATCTGTCGGCACGCACCGAGCAGCAGGCGGCGAGCCTGGAGGAAACCGCTTCGTCGATGGAGGAGCTGACCTCCACCGTGAAGCAGAACGCCGAGAACGCCAAGCAGGCGAACCAGCTGGCGGTCGGTGCCTCCGAGGTGGCCCGCAAGGGCGGCCACGTGGTCAGTGAAGTGGTGACGACGATGAGCGCGATCAACGAATCGAGCAAGAAGATCGTCGACATCATCAGCGTGATCGACGGCATCGCGTTCCAGACCAACATCCTGGCGCTGAACGCCGCGGTGGAAGCCGCGCGCGCCGGCGAACAGGGCCGCGGCTTCGC
>Ga0256311_1000011_pt1 | contig 24915 bp, 24 predicted proteins | sample ColtaT_5_FD_183680 | JGI IMG/M metagenome (GOLD analysis project Ga0256311, IMG submission 183680) | Metatranscriptome of freshwater microbial communities from Columbia River, Oregon, United States - Colum_Colum_RepC_8d (Metagenome... | ecosystem: Environmental > Aquatic > Freshwater > River... | reverse complement strand
TGCAAGCCGTGGGTGATGAGTCGCTCGGCATGCAGACCCGAGAGTGCCCAACTGAGCGCCAGGCCCCGCCACTTGGCCCAGGCGAGTGCGGGGTCGGAGAGCTGCCACGGCGAAGTTGCAAAAACAGCCCAGGCCAGCACTGCAGCCAGTGCGCCCCGATTGAATGCGGCGGGTTCGCGGTCATCGCTCCCGTGTGAACGGCCGATGAAAACCAACCCGGTCACCGCTCCGAACATGGCCCCCGCCGTGTTCAAGGTCCAGTCCCATGCCGAAGAGAGCCGTGTCGGAAGGCAGCTCTGCAGCGCTTCGATGCCAAGCGAGAGGGCACTGCAGCTCAGGATGATCCAGAGCAGGGCGTGTCGATGGGGCCGACCCTGTGGGCTCCGCTGGGCCCATGCTGCAACGAAGCAGGCCGCGAGCAGAGCATAGGCCACCAGATTGCCAGCGACATCCGATAAGGGCAGGGCGCGGCTCTGGCCCTCGCGCAACAGGCTGGAGCCCCAGTTGGCGCAATCGGGCGCACCCCCCTGAACAAGGCCCGCATGGACAACCGCGCCAAGGCCCAGCAGCGCCAGGCTGTCCATGGCCCGAATCACTCGCTCAACCCTTCAAGGATCATGGCGCTGGTCCCTGAACATCATCGTATTGACCGATCGTTGCGTACTGTCGGCACGCCTTAAATCAACTCCAGTTGACCAGGATCCGGATGACGCACAAACGCGGCAAGGTCATCGGCCATGGCCTGACACTCGGACATCGCACGGCGCCAGTCCCGGATGCGTTCATCGTGCCGCAACCCGTAGCGTGGAAAATCCTTCCGGTCGGGCAGCTTGCCATTGGGCAGGCGGGCGAGCAGGGCTGCCGAGGGGGCAATGATGAGAACATTGTCGAGCCAGTGTTTGCGCGATGCCGGCCCTCGGCGACGCCAGGGCAGGGTTTTGTCGAGCCATCCGGGCGTGAGGTGTTCCGTGAAATGGGGCACCAGCACCAGCCCTTCGGTCTGCGACCACGGCAGATGCAGGTGATAGTCGATGAGCCCGCCATCCCAGTAGAGTCCCTCGGGTGCGCCCGCCGGGGTGTGCACCGGTTCGCAGATCAGGGGAATGCTGCCCGAGGCGAGCAGGGCGTCTTCCAGATTGGCTGCGGTGAGAGCGACCTGAGTGGTCTCGAATCCATCGGTCAGGTCATCGAAGATGCGGGCTCGCTCAACACCAGGACCGTTGAATGATGTGGCACTTTCGGGTCCCATGCGCGACGGCCAGGATGATCCACCGAAGACCACCCGCTGCAGATGCTGACCGAGTCGCTCGCGTCCGCGCAGGTTGGACCAGGCGCAGTGGGCAAAGGCCGTGCGGTCTGTGCGACCGGCCAGAGGACCCCGAGCGCGGGCTGTGATGATCGCGAGTTGATGATGTGCATTCGGCCCATCCGTTTCATCGCTGCGCCATGCGTTGCCGAGCAGGGCCGCTGCCACGGCGCGACACACCTGAGCCACCTCGGCAGGGCTGGGGCGCGCGCTGTAGCGCTGCAGCTCCAGGTAGGCCTCGCCCAGCCGCCGCGTGGCTGCAATGCCATCAGGATGCACGGCAGCCGCCATGCGCCAGGCGCCGATCGAGGCGCCGGCCAGCAGTCGGTGTCGCGGCGCATCAGGTAGCCAGTGCCCGAACAGCCATTCGTCCAGCGCCAGCAAGGCCAGACCTTTCGGCCCACCCGCAGCGCCTGCAATCGCGCTGATCTGATGCGCCTGCAGCCCGTCGCTAGCGATCTGCTTCAGGGCTGCAGGGCCGGCCAGCAACCGGATGCTGGCTTTGGGTTTCATGGTTTGGGCGGCGCCGGTTTGCGCACCGTGTGCAGAGCCTGCCCCGCACGCTCCATCTCGCCCTTGCACAGCAGTGGCAGGGCATCGAGAGCGTGGGCCATGCGGGCGTCAATGGCCTCCTGCTCAGTGCGCGAGGGTCGAGCCAGTACGAAGTCGATCACCTCTCGGCCGGGATAGAGATCCCGCGGATGCCCGATGCCGATGCGCAAGCGCCAGTAATCAGGCGTGCCCAGCGCCGAGCTGATGTCCTTTAGCCCGTTGTGGCCGCCACTGCCCCCGCCGCGCTTGAGCTTGAGACCCCCGGGGGGCAGGTCGAGTTCGTCATGCACGACCAGCACCTGGGCGGGCTCGATCCGGTGAAACCGGGCCAGCGCCGAGACCGACTGGCCTGAGCGGTTCATGTAGGTGGTGGGCTTGAGCAGCCAGAATTCGTGGCCCTGAATCCGGGCACGGGCGAGTTCGCCGAAGAAGCGCTTCTCGGCCCTGAAACTCGTGCCGGCCTGACGGGCGATGGCATCCACGAACCAGAAGCCGGCGTTGTGTCGGTCGGTTTCGTGCTCCGTGCCCGGGTTGCCCAGGCCCACAATCAACTGGATCGGATGCATGAGTCAGCAATGAAAACGCCCCGCACCGGCGCTGGACCGAGTCGGGGCGTATGGGTCCGCGCAGCGCACGGACCGGGGTGTTGAAGAGCGATCGTTTGGCGACCTTACTTCTTGGCCTTGCCCTTGGCGGGGGCAGCCGCGGGGGCTGCAGCCGCTGCGGCCGGTGCAGCTTCTTCTTCGGCCTTGGCCACAGCCGTGACCAGCACCGGATCAGGATTGCCATGCACCACCGGCTTGACGCCCTCGGGCAGCTTGACCGACGACAGGTGCATCGGATGGCCTGCGGTCAGCGCCGAGAGATCAACCTCGATGAACTCGGGCAGGTTGGATGCAAGGCAGATGACATCGAGTTCGGTGAGCACGTGGCTTACGATGGCACCGCTGACCTTGACCGCTGGCGATGTGTCCTGGTTGATGAAGTGCAGCGGCACTTTCTTGTGGATGCGGGTGTCGGCGGTGACACGCTGAAAATCCACATGCAGCACCTGCGGCTTGTAGGCATGCCATTGCACATCGCGCAGGATGACCCGTTCGGCCTTGCCGTCGAGTTCCATGTCGAGCACGGTGGAGTGGAAGGCCTCAACGCGCAGCGAGTGGTAGAGCGGGTTGTGATCGAGCTCGATCGAGGTGGGGTTCACCGACCCTCCGAAGAGGATGCCCGGAACCTTGTTGGAACGGCGCAGGCGGCGGCTCGCACTCGAACCTTGCGCAGAACGTGTTGCAGCGACGACTTTCATCGCAACTCCTTTGCAAAAACCCGGGCTCCGCGACCAGAGTCACCGGGAGGGAAAAACCCGCCCGAAGGCGGGGACGAAAACGAATTGAACTGACCTGGCCGGGCTTACTCGTCGATGAACAGAGACGAGACCGAATCCGCACGATTGATGCGCAGGATGGTTTCGGACAGCAGTTGTGCGCAACTGATGACCCGGATCTTGTCGCAGGCCTGCGCAGGCAAGGCCAGGGGAATGGAATCGGTGACAACCAGTTCGTCGAGCAAGGATTGGGCCACCCGCTCAACCGCATTGCCTGAAAGCACTGCATGCGTGCAATAGGCCATCACCCTGAGCGCGCCATGCTCTTTGAGCGCATCGGCTGCCTTGGTGAGGGTGCCGGCGGTGTCGACCATGTCGTCCATGATGATGCAGGTGCGACCCTTGACCTCACCGATGATGTTCATCACCTCGGAGACATTGGCCTTGGGCCGTCGCTTGTCGATGATGGCCAGATCCGTGTCGAGACGCTTGGCCAGTGCCCGGGCGCGCACCACTCCCCCGACGTCGGGCGACACCACGATGGCGTTGTCGAGCTTGCGCTGGGCCACATCGGCCAGCAGCACAGGGGCGGCATAGATGTTGTCGACCGGGATATCGAAGAAGCCCTGGATCTGATCGGCGTGCAGGTCCATGGTGAGGACTCGATCGACACCCGCCACCTCGAGCATGTTGGCCACGACCTTGGCACTGATGGCCACGCGCGATGAGCGCACGCGGCGGTCCTGGCGGGCATAGCCGAAATAGGGCAGCGCCGCCGTGATGCGCCCGGCCGAAGCCCGCTTGAGGGCATCGACCATGACCATGAGTTCCATGAGGTTGTCGTTGGTCGGCGCGCAGGTGGACTGCAGCACGAAGACATCCTTGCCCCGGACGTTTTCGAGGATCTCGACCATGACCTCGCCATCGGAGAACCGGCCGACGGTGGCCTTGCCCAGTCCGATCCCCAGGTGGCTGGCCACCGCTGAGGCCAGCTGCGGGATGGCGTTGCCGGTAAAAACCATGAGCCCCTCGGGGCGCAGGCCTTCAGGTAGATCGTGGGGGGCGCGCTGCATGGGGGCTGGGGGCTGGAGGGCTGAGATCGGGGCAGAAAATCGGGCTGGGGAGGAAGGACTCGAACCCTCGCATGCCGGAATCAAAATCCGGTGCCTTAACCAACTTGGCGACTCCCCAACGGATGCCGGGACAACAACTGGCAAACATGAATCGTCCCGACTTCGCGAAGCACTGCATCCGACGCAACACGCTGAGCGAGCGCTGGGTCGGCTACGGGAAGAAAAACACACGCTCCCGACCCCGACATTCGCACCTGCTCCGGGCTGAGCCCGGCGTTGCGAGCAGCTTGCGCAAGCTGCCCGATCGCCAGGGCTACCTGCGGAAAACGCCGCTGGACGACCGGCTGCAGGTCGTTGTGCAGATCCTGGGCCAGCAAGCTGTTCCAGGCTTCGAACGACCCAGGACGCCCGTCCTGGAAACCCGAAATTGTGAGGGGCGGCGTGTTTCTTGTCAATTCAGGGGCGCTGAAGACGCTCGCGGTCGGTACGGCGACGGGCGGGGCGAGCAGCACACACCAACCCTCCGGCAGGGTGATCGGCTCGAGATCCTCTCCGACCCCGCGGGCCACTGCTGACCTGCCAAACAGGAAGAACGGCACATCGGCACCGAGCTTCAGTCCCAGACGGGCCAGTTCCTCAGCGGGCAGGCCGAGATCCCACAGGGCATTGAGCACGATCAGCACCGTTGCGGCGTTGGAGCTGCCCCCGCCCAGGCCTCCGCCCATCGGAATGACCTTGGTCAGCCCGATCTCCGCACCCAGCCGACAGCCGGTCGCCTGCTGGAGCAGGCGGGCCGCACGCACCGTCAGATCCTGCTCCGCGGGCACGCCCGCGATGGGCTGCGGCCGAAGCACCTGATCATCGTCACGAACCCGGACATCGATCCGGTCGGTCAGATCGATCAGCTGAAAGACGCTCTCCAGCAGGTGATAGCCATCGGCTCGACGTCCGGTGACATGCAGGAAGCGGTTGATCTTGGCCGGGGCAGCGGCACCTACCACGCTTCGGCTGGCGCGCTCGACGGCCGTGAGTTCGAAGGTCAGTGCCATGGGCGAAGAGTCAGGGTCTGCATCGCATTGGCCCTTCGACTCGAGTGCTCCTCACCCTCAGCCTCCCGTGCGATCGAGGACCAGAACCACCCGCAACTGTCCGCGGGGATGAGTACGGGCCAGTGCCCAACGCCCGGGCTCGCGCTCGATGAGCCAGCCACTGTCGACGGCCTGGCTCACGGAGCCCTGCGCATCTCGCAACACCACGTCTTCGAATCGGTCATCCAGCCACTGGGGCAGGCGCTCGAGAGGCAGAGGCCAGCCCAGCGCCTGTTCGACCACGCCGTCGAGGCTTGCATCGCGCAAGATGCGTCCATCGGCGAGTTGCAGATGCGAGTCGCCATTGGCCTGACGGCTGCCCTGCGCGATGCGTTGTCCGAACGGCGAGGTCAGGATCAGCGAAAGGGTGCGCTCTCGCGGATCCCCCGCGGCTTCAAGCTGAAAGCGCCCCTGAGCGGATTCATTGGTTCCGCCGGGATCGGGCGCCCGCAGCGAAACCGAGAAGCGCCCGGACCATTGACGGGATGGTGCTTCCTGAGAAGCGAAACGGATGTTCGATGTCTCTGGGGAGGCCGCCTGATCGCGTGGGAGCGCCGCCGCGGGTTGGCCTGGGACCGCACCTTGAGGCCATCCGGCGCAGGCGCCCAGCAGCAAGGTGAGCGCCAGGCCCAGCGCCCCCCATCCGCGCGACCGGACCGGATCATCCCCTGAGTCATCGGGCTGATGGTACGGTTTCAGCCGGGGCGACCCTCGCCGGTCTGGGGCTGGGTTCAAAGCCTGGCTCCGAGGCGCTGCAATGTTTCCGCCAGGGTTTTGTTGTCCGGTTCGCGGCTGCGGGCGATTCGCCAGATGTCCAGTGCCTCATCGCGCTGGCCAGCGACCCAGAGCACCTCGCCGAGGTGTGCACCAATCTCGGTGTCCGGGCTGAGCGCCCAGGCCTTCCTGAGCCATTCCAGCGCACCGCGAAAGTCCTTCAGGCGGTAGAGCACCCAACCCATGCTGTCGAGGATGTGTCCATCGTCGGGGCTCAACTCGACTGCACGCGCGATCAGTGCGCGCGCCTCTTCCAGGCGCTGATTGCGATCGGCCAGTGTGTAGCCCAGTGCATTGTGGGCATGAGCATGATCGGGTTTGAGGGCAATGACCCGCCGCATGGACTGCTCCATGACATCGACCCGGTCGATGCGTTCGGCGGCCATGCCATGGTCGTAGAGCAGGTCAACACGATCGGGCAGCGCCTTCAGGCCCTGCTCGAGAAGATCGAAAGCGCGCTGCTGCTGCCCAGCCTCCCGCAAGGCGGAAGCCTGCGCACTGATCAGTCTGGCCCGGTCATCGTCGGTCTGCGCGACTTCGGCCTGGAACAGCGCGGAGGCCTGCTCGATCTGCCCCTGGCGAATCAGGAGGGTTGCCCGCCGCGTGAGCGCGGCCAGATGAAGCGGGCCTCGCGGAATGCGGCTCAGCCAGTCGAGCGCCTCATTGCTTCGGCCTTCGTCTTCGGCAATGCGCGCCCGCAGCAGCATGGCCTGATCGCGTTCGCGCCGATCGGTCTCGGGTAGACCGAGATAGGCGTCGGCATAGCCGCGTGCCTGCGTCGTCAGCCGAAGTTGCTGAGCCAGTTGGGCTGCCGCGAGCAGCAAGGAGGGTTCGTTGGGCGCGATCTCGATGGCTCGGGCAAAGATCTGCAGGGCCTGACGCTCCTGGCCGAGCGCGACCAGCAGGCGGGCCTTGAGGTCGAGCGCATCGACATTGCGGGCATCCTGGGACAGCGTGCGATCGAGGATGGCCAGCGCCTGCGTCCGAGATTCGGGGCGGATCGCGAGCAATCGGGCCGCAGGCACGGCGATCTGAGGATCATTGGGCGCAAGCCGCAGCGCTTCGGCAATCTCGGCTCGGGCCGCCGAGGGTTCATTGGCTGCCTGGGCCAGCGCGCCCCGCACCATTCGCGCCTGGGGCACAGCGAGATCGGCGCCACTCAGGCGCTGAATGAGACGCCAGGCTGCAGCCGCATCCGTGCTGCGAGCGAGGTGTCGCTGCAAGGTGGCATAGGCTTCCGCCAGATCGCCTGTCTGCCTGGCTCGGGCCAGCCGTGCGCTGACCAGGGACTCGGCACTTTCCGGTTTGGCGCTGCCAAGCAGCAGGGTCTCAAGAATCTGTGCCGCATTGGATGAATTCGGCGACAGTTCGAGCCAGAGTCTGGCCGATTCGGTGGCCTCGCTGACCGCACGTGCCCCCAGCGCCACTTCGGTGGCCCGCCGTGCGAGACGGGGATCCCGGGTCTGGCGGGCGAGCGTCAGGTAGGTTGACCAGGCAGCACGAACCTCGCCACGCTGCATGGCAAGGTCGGCGGCAAGGACCTGAAACAGGATTCTCGGGGTGAGGTCGACCGCAGGCGGAGGCGATTCACCCTCCAGGGTTTGCGATCGGACGGCGGGCGAGGCTACGCCAAGCACCGCCGCGAAACAGGCCACAGCGTGCCAGCGCAGGAATTTCATGGGTGAAATGGTAGGCTGGAAACCCGTTGGCGTCCATGCCCGCTCTGCATTCGTCCTGCCCTGTCATGCCTGAACTGCCGGAAGTCGAAGTCGTTCGTCGGGGGGTGGAGGCTGCAGCCACAGGGCGTCGGGTGCGTGAGGTGATCTGCCGCGTCCCTGCTTTGCGCTGGCCGATCCCCCGGGATCTGGATCACCTGCTTCGCGGCCGTGTCCTGCTTGCGGCCCGCCGACGCGGCAAATATCTGCTGATGCACTTCGAACCCGGCGTGCTCATCATCCATCTGGGCATGTCCGGAACCTTCACCTGGATGACTCACGACGCCCCCCTTCGTCGTCATGACCATCTTGACCTCGTCTTTGATGCCGGGGTGCTTCGACTCAATGACCCGCGCCGCTTTGGCGCAGCGCTGTGGCATCCGACATCCGACTCTCCCGTCGAAGAGCATGCGCTGTTGCGAGGTTTGGGCGTCGAACCCTTTTCGCCTTCATTCGATGGCGCCTTGCTGCATCGATCGACCCGGGGTCGACGGGGCAGCGTGAAGGCCTTGCTGCTGTCGGGGCTGGCCGTGGTGGGGGTGGGCAATATCTACGCCTCCGAGAGTCTGTTTCGGGCGGGTATCCGGCCGGGGACAGCGGCAGGCCGCCTGAGTCGACCCCGATGCGAACAACTGGCCCAGGCGATCCGGTCGATCTTGACTGAAGCCATTGCCGCTGGAGGCAGCAGCCTGAAGGACTTTGTGGCCAGCGACGGCAGCAGTGGGCATTTCCAGCTCCAATGCAGGGTGTACGGTCGAGCGGGGCAGCCCTGCATCGAATGTGGCACCCCGATTCGACGGCGTGTGCAGCAACAGCGGGCGACTTACTGGTGCCCGCATTGCCAGCGTTGAGCCAAGCGGCATTGGCTCAGCCTATGATTCAACCCATGAGCGGACTGAGTGAGCGAATACGGGCCTACGGCTACTGGCGCGAGCGGGTGCGGGCCCTCCTGCGTCGACACGGACTGTGGCTGGAGCAGCAGGAACTGCTCGATGAGTCGACCCGAAGCAAGCTCGAAGGGCTGATTCAGCGACTTGCAGACGAACGGATGACCGTGGCGTTCGTGGCTGAATTCTCGCGTGGCAAGTCCGAACTCATCAACGCCCTGTTTTTTGCGGATTACGGCAAGCGGGTTCTGCCCTCCTCAGCCGGTCGCACCACGATGTGCCCGACCGAACTGATGCATGATCCCGCCCAGCCAGCCTGCGTCCGCCTGTTGCCGATCGAGACTCGCCTCGAGAGCACGGCGCTTGCCCAGTGGCGCGAGCGCCCCGAGGCCTGGATCTCCGTCCCATTTGACGCGCAGGATGTCGACAGCGTTCGCGCAGCCTTTGATTGCGTACGGGAGGTCCGCAAGGTCAGCGTCCAGGAGGCCATTCTCATGGGCCTCATGGATGAGACCGATGAGAACGGTGTGCTCCATCCGAATGCCCAGGGTGAGGTCGAAGTCTCGCGCTGGCGACATGCGATCGCCAATCTGCCCCACCCCCTCTTGAGTACCGGTTTGGTGGTGATCGATACCCCGGGCCTGAATGCCCTGGGCTCCGAACCTGAGCTCACATTCAGCCTGCTGCCCGCCGCGCATGCGGTGGTGTTTCTGCTCGCTGCCGATGCTGGAGTGACCCGCAGCGACATCGAGACCTGGCGTGATCGGATCAGCCCGACCCTCGCGCAGGGCCGATTCGTCGTGCTCAACAAGATCGACGGTCTGTGGGATGACCTCAGAACTGCGGCCGAGGTCGATGAGGAAATCGCAGCGCAGGTTGAGTCGGTGGCTCGTACTCTCGACATCAACAGCGACCGGGTCTTTCCCCTGTCTGCTCTGAAGGCGCTGACCGCGCGCGTGACGGGGGACATGGACCTGTTCTCGCGCAGTCGTCTGGCCGCCTTCGAGCGCGCGCTCAGTCGCGAGATCATCCCCAGACGTCAGTCACTCGTGCGCGAGCAGGTGCGACTCGAAAGTGGTGCGATTGCTTCGCTCGCTCGCAGCGGGCTGGGACAGCGTCGCCAGGGCGTTGATGTTCAAGTCACTGAACTGCGAGCCCTCAAGGGCCGCAATCGAACCGTGATCGAGCAGGCCGCGCGAGGCATTCGTCAGGAGCGGGCGCGGTTTGATCGCAGTCTGGCGAGTCTGAAAGCCCTGCAGCGGGTCTTTGCCCGGCACGAAGCCGAATTGCGCAGCGGCATTTCGCTGGCCCGCCTCAAGGTTCATGTGCAGATGGCGCGCGATGCCATGCAGTCCAGTCGCCTGTCCATCGGCCTTCGGGACGCGATGGACGGACTGGTCCGGTCCGCCCGTCTCGATATGGAGGATCTGGCCCGCCGCAGCGACGAGATCGGACGCCTGATGCGGGCCATGGGCCAGCGGTTTGCCGCCGAACACGAGTGGTCCCTGCCTGAGCCCGAGTCGTTCGAACTGCGACGCTACATGGCTGAGATCGAGCGGATCGAGGCTTTTCAGCAGCGCCATTTCGGCGCGATCAGCCTGATCACGACCGAAAAGTGGGCTCTGACCCGGCGCTATTTCGAATCGGTGGCCGTCCGGTTGCGGGCGGTCTACGAACTGGCCTCCAAGGCGGTCGATCTCTGGCTCACGGCTCTCATGGGGCCATTGATGGCCCGGGCAACGGAACATGAGGCCTTGCTGCGTGACCGGCTCGAATCCGTACAGCGAGTGCTCGATGCGGCTGGCCAACTGCAAACCCGGATCGACCAGCTTGAGCGCGAGCGTGAACGCCTGGATCAACAGCTTGGTACGCTCGACCAGTTCGAACTGGACATGAAAGCCTTGCTGGCTGAGGCGCGTGAGCCAGCACTTCGGGCGGCATGAGTCCGGGGCGACTGGCGCAGGACCTGATTGACTGGCAGCGTCAATCGGGACGACAGGACTTGCCCTGGCAGGGCACGGACGACCCCTATCGGATCTGGGTGTCCGAGATCATGCTGCAACAGACGCAGGTCAGTACGGTCATTGATCGTTACCGGGCGTTCATGGAACGCTTTCCGAATGTCGATCAACTCGCATCCGCGAGCCTCGAGGCGGTGCTGGGATGTTGGTCAGGGCTGGGCTATTACAGCCGCGCACGCAATCTGCACGCGGCGGCCCGTCTGATCATGACCGAGCATGCAGGGCGTTTTCCCGCCACGGCCAAAGCGCTCGAGCAACTCCCGGGAATCGGGCGTTCGACTGCGGCGGCGATTGCGGTATTTGCCGGAAGTGACGTCGCCGCGATCCTCGATGGCAACGTCAAGCGGGTCCTGGCCCGCGTTTTTGCGATTGAGGGCTGGCCGGGCCAGGCGGCCGTCGAGCGTCAACTCTGGGATCGCGCGGAGGCTGAACTGCCGCGTGACGCCGGGAAAGAGCCGCTGCGTCGCTACACCCAGGGTCTGATGGACCTCGGGGCGACGGTCTGTCTGCCGCGCAAGGCCAGGTGTGAGGATTGCCCGCTTGCGGGTCGCTGTCAGGCGCGAGCCACCGGGCGTGTCGCGGTGTTGCCCACGCCCAGGCCTGCCCGGGTTGTTCCGCTGCGCATCGCCGACTGGGCGCTGATGATCCGGGACGAGCGCGTCCTGCTGCAGGAGCGTCCTTCAAGGGGTATCTGGGGTGGACTGTGGGCCCTGCCCGAGATCCGGCCCGCGCATCCGCCTGCACCCATCGATACAGGGCTCGCTCGTGTCGATGTCCTCGATTGGCTGCGTGCCCAGCAGACCTGGCTCGATCTGCAGGTCCTGCGATCTGAACCCAAGCCACTGAGCGCAGCGGTCCGCCATGTCTTCACGCACTTCAGACTCGAGGCCCGGGTCTGGTCGATCGACGTGCCAACCGGCTCGGATCCCGGCGACTCCGATCAGGGCCTGCGCTGGATCGCATTGAGTGAGCTGGCGATCGAGCAGGCACCTCTGCCCACTCCGGTTCGCCGTTTGCTGCAGGGTCTGGCCGGTCCGCTCAAAGAACACCCTGCTGGCTGAGCCAGCGATGAACGACAGCCAGACGATCGAGTGGATCATCCATGGTCATGAGTCGGTATTTCGATGTCCCCGGGATGGGCAGAAATTCAGCGATCCGGTTGGCCACCCAACCCGCGGATTCATACTGCAGCGGACCCGTGATCATGCGCTGCGATGCGTCGGGTACCGTGCGCTCGATTTCCTGAACCATGCGCCTGACCAGTCCGACGCAATCGGCATGTTCATCTGGAACGGCCACCATGGGATCGGTGGACAGCAGGCTCACGCGGGCCCGTGTCAGCCGGTTGGCTCCGGCTTCAGTGTGCTCGATCTGAAAGCGCCTTGTGCCCAAGGTGCGAATTCGAAGCACGCCGGGCTGCTCCATGTCCACATCCTGAATTTCGGCCAGACAACCAATGGATTCATGCTCGGCTGCTTCCCCGACCTCACCTCCATGCGTGATCAGGCAAACACCGAAGGGTCGCTGAAGCCGCATGCACTCTCTCACCATGTCCGTGTAGCGGGCCTCGAAGATCCTCAGGGGCAGCACCCCGCCCGGAAACAGTACGGTGGACAGCGGAAACAGAGCGAGTGAGTCGAGCATGTCGAAATCTGCGCCTTCCTGGCCTGTTGGCTTCATGGTGTCACTGTCTTGGCCGCAAGACTGCGGTGGCGAAGCAGCACCTGTTCCGATGCGCTGAAACGGCTTGCCAGCTCGGAGGCCACATAGACCGATCGATGCTGGCCGCCAGTGCACCCAATCGCGACGGTCAGGTAACTGCGGTGTTCCTGCGCATAGGAGGGCAGCCAAGCCTGCAGAAAATGGGCTACATGATCGATCATGCGCTGAACAGCAGGGATATCCGAGAGGAACTGAGCCACAGGTGCATCGGTTCCGTTGAGCGTGCGCAGAGTCTGTGTGTAGTACGGATTGGGCAGGCAGCGCATGTCAAAGACCAGCGCAGCGTCGAGCGGCACGCCCTGTTTGTAGGCAAAGGACTCGAAGAGCAGAGTGAGACGCGCGGGTTGCAGGCCGATCACGTCACGGACCCATTGGCGCAGTACGTTGGGATGCAGATCGCTGGTATCGATCGCAGGCCCCAGACCCTCGGCCTGACTCATGAGTTCGCGCTCCCTCTCGATCGCTTCGATCAGGGTCGCACCTTGGGTCTCGGAGCCGGTTGCAGGCCCTGACCCACCTGAAGGCAGGACCGACGGCATTCCCAGCGGATGTCGCCGACGCGTTTCGGAATATCGCTGGACCAGCGTATCGGTGCGCGCGTTCAGAAACAGGACCGTGACGCTGCCTGGCCTTGATTTCAGGGCTGCAACGACGCCAGGCAGATCCTGGGGGGCAGTCCCTGAGCGCACATCGATGGCGATCGCGACCCGGGTCTGGCCCGCCTGTTGCAAGGCCGACACCACCTCAAGTACGAAGGGTGCAGGCAGGTTGTCGATGCAGTAGAAGCCCTCGTCCTCGAGGACGTTCAGGGCCACCGACTTGCCCGAGCCCGAGATTCCGGTCAGCAGGATGGTTTTGAGTGAGGCCTGATCGATCGGCATCATGGTCAGATTCAGATTGCGCTGGCCCGGCCCTCAGGGCTCGGCCCGCCCCGACTCGATGGCCTGCTGCTGGCGCGCGATGAAGTCGCGCATGGTGTCAATGCCACGCAGCTGCAGGATGGTGTTGCGTACGGCGGCTTCAGCCAGCACCGCCAGATTTCGTCCCGCCGCGACAGGAATCACCACCTTGCGGATCTTGAGCCCGAGGACATCCTCAGTCAGGTCCTCAAGTGGCAACCGCTCGTATTCATCTTCGTGGGTGCTCCGCCTGACAAGATGCACGATGAGTTTCAGCCGCATCTTGCGCCGCACCGCGGTTTCGCCGAAGACCGTCTTGATGTCGAGCAGTCCCAGCCCCCGGACTTCAAGCAGACCCTGGAGCAAAGCGGGGCAGCGTCCTTCGATGGTGCTTGTGCCGATGCGGTGCAACTCGACGACATCATCCGCGACCAGGCCGTGCCCCCGGCTGATCAACTCGAGTCCGAGTTCACTCTTGCCCAGCCCGGACTCCCCTGAAATCAGGACGCCCACGCCCAACACATCCATCATCACGCCATGGCGAGTGCAGGTCAGGGCCAGGGCTTTGGCGATCTGGCGGCGCAGCAGTTCGATGGCTCGAGCGCTGGGCAATGCAGTCGCCAGGAGCGGCAGCTTCATGCGCTGGCAGCCTTCGAGCAATTCCGCCGGCGGCTCGACGCCATCGGCCGCAATCAGGGCGGGCGGGCGCTCATGGCCGAGTTCTTCGAGAATGTGATCCCGACGGGCTTTGCTGAGCCGCTCGAAGTAGGCGACCTCGGCCCGTCCGAGCACCTGCATGCGATGCGGATGAATCAGATTGAGGTAGCCCACCTGATCGACCGGGTCAGGCACCGGAACAGCGGCCTGTTGATGGGCCAGCTCTTCACAGGCCAGCCAGCGCAGATCCAGGATCTCCGCGGTTTGTTCGATCAGTTCGCTCAGGCTCAGCCCAGGGGGAGCCTCATCGGAGGCCAGTTCGAGCTGACCCTGCCGGTCCATCAGGCAGCGGGGCGGTACGGCTCCCAGGCTGCGAGCAGGCGATGAACCTGATCGACATCATGGGAGTCCATGAGCTGGGTGCGGATCGCCGGATCGGACAGAAGCTCCGCAAGCTCGGAGAGGATTTCGAGGTGCTCTTCGTTGGCATGCTCCGGGACGAGCAGGAAGAACAGCAGTCGAACGGGTTGGCCATCAGGAGCATCGAACGCAATGCCCGGCGCGACACTGACGACGGCTGCGATCGCATCGCGCAGCCCCTTGATCCGTCCATGCGGAATGGCCACGCCCTCGCCCAGACCCGTCGAGCCCAGACGTTCCCGGGCAAAGAGCGAATCGAACACCTTGCCGCGCTCGATGCCGTGTTCGTTTTCAAACAACAGGGCGGCCTGCTCGAACAATCGCTTCTTGCTGGTGGCCTGCACATCGAGCAGGACATTGCGCGCGGGCAGAAGCGGAGCGATGCGATTCATCGGTGGGCTGGCGACGGAATATTGCGTTGCGAAAGGTACGGGCAAGGCGAGGAGGGCAAGAATCGACGCCGACTTCGAGGCGGATTATAGCCACCATCCGTTCATGCACCGTGCTTGTTTTTGCACTGCGCCATTCCGATCGCCCCACGCCCATCCGATCGTGCCAGAACCGTGACACAGACCGGGCTGCGACCCCGGCAGCGGATCAGGACGCTTCCTGCCGTCGTGGCGGTTCGTGGGTGTGGTCCTGACGCATTTCCTTGTACTTGAGGACCTGTCGGTCGAGCTTATCCATCAGTGCGTCGATCGCTGCATAGAGATCGCCATCCGTGGCCTGTGCGAACAGGTCCTTGCCTCGAACATGTACATTGATCTCGGCATGCTGACGCAGCTTTTCGACCGAGAGCACGACATTGATATCCACCACCTGATCAAAATGTCGCCGCACCCGCTCAAGCTTGCTGGTGATGTATTCGCGCAACGCGGGGGTGACCTCGAGGTGATGACCGGTGATCGTGAGATTCATGCTGGACTCCTTGCCGGTGGGGCCGTTGCGGTTCAAAGCGACTTGCGTTGAGAGGCGGGGGCGATCTGCAGGGCCTCGCGGTATTTGGCGATCGTTCGCCTTGCAACCATGATGCCCTGTTCCGCGAGAATTTCCGCCATCCGGTTGTCGGAAAGTGGTTGGCTCGTATCCTCCTCATCGACGAGTTTCTGGATCAGTGCACGGATCGCTGTGCTCGAGGCGGTCCCACCGCTGTCCGTGGCCACATGACTGCCGAAAAAGTACTTGAGCTCAAAGGTGCCGAAGGGGGTCAACATGAACTTCTGTGTGGTGACCCTCGAGATGGTCGATTCATGCAACCCGAGTTCCTGGGCGATTTCGCGCAGGACCAGCGGACGCATGGCGACCGCCCCGTGCGTGAAGAAGGCCTGTTGTCGATCCACGACGGCCTGGCCCACCCTCAGGATGGTGTCAAAGCGCTGCTGCACATTCTTGACCAGCCATCTGGCCTCCTGCAACTGCCCCGTGAGTGCTGATCCAGATCTGGACCGATCTCGTTTGAGCAGGTCGGCATAAAGTTGATTGATCCGCAGCTTGGGCATGACTGCCGCGTTGAGTTCAGCGCGCCATCCCAGCCTCGTGCGTCGCACCACGACATCGGGTACGACATAGGCAGCGGGCTGTTCGTCGAATTGATTCCCCGGTCTGGGGTTCAGGCTGCGAATGAGTTCCTGTGCCCTTCGCAGCAGATCGTCATCGCATCGCAGCGCACGCTTGAGCCGCGCGAAATCCCGCGCAGCCAGCCAATCGAGATGCTCCTTCACGATCTCTAGCGCCACTCGCATCACAGCAAGATCCGGGCGTTGCTGTGCTGGCAGGTTGGCCAGTTGCAGGGCGAGACATTCACTCGCATCGCGTGCACCCACCCCGGGGGGGTCGAAGCTCTGCAGGAGTGCCAGCGCAGTTTCGAGTTCATCAAGCTCGAGTTCGAGCTCCTCGGGGAACTGTTCGAGCAATTCGTCCAGATCGGCACGAAGATAGCCATCAGGATCCAGCTCTTCAATCAGGACCGTGACCAGGGCTCGGTCGCGGGCGCTGACCCGGGTGGACCGCAACTGCTGCAGCAGGTGATCCTGCAGGCTGCCCGACGCATCGGCAGCCTGGGGCAGTTCGCGTTCGGCGTCATCGCTGTCGGATCGCGGCCCCCGGGGATCGCTGCTCCAGTCTTGACCGTCTGCGGACAGATCGAAGTCCCGATCCTCGGGATCCGATGTCGGTGCAGAACCTTCGGCCGAGTGGGCTGACGCCGGATCCTGGCCTTCGCCGGGCGCACTGCCCTCGTCCTGTCCATTGCGCCAATCGCGTGGTTCGTCGGCCGGTCCAGCGGCCGTCGCCCGATCGATCACGCCGTCCGGGGCAATGCGGTCCGCCATCAGCAGCGGATCGTCCAGCCGCTCGAGCATCGGGTTTTCCGCAAGGATGGTTTCGAGCTCCTGATTGAGCTCGAGCGTCGAAAGCTGCAGCAGCCGAATGGCCTGCTGCAGCTGCGGCGTCAGGGTGAGCTGGGTTGAAAGCCGAAGATTGAGAGAGGGTTTCATCCTGCGAGTGAGCCCCGTCAGGGCTGCCCGTCACATCCTGAATGCTTCGCCAAGGTAGGCCTTTCGAACCCGCTCATCCTGAACGATCAATTGCGGTTCGCCACTAGCAAGAACAATACCATCGTTGATGATGTAAGCACGATCACAGATGCCGAGTGTTTCCCGAACATTGTGATCGGTGACCAGGACCCCGATGCCTCGATCTTTCAGGAAGCGCACGATGCGCTGGATCTCGATGACGGCGATGGGATCGACCCCGGCAAAGGGCTCATCCAGCAGAACGAATCGGGGTTCGGTGGCCAGCGCCCGGGCGATTTCGACCCGGCGCCGCTCTCCCCCCGACAGCGACTGCGCGGGGCTCGACCGCAGGTGGCCGATTTGAAGGTCATTCAGAAGGCGTTCGAGCTGGACAGCCAGTGCAGCCCCCTGCAGGGTGCGCCCCGTGGTCGGGTCAAGTTGCAGCTCGAGCACCGCCTGAATGTTTTCTTCGACCGTGAGCTTGCGAAAGACGGACGCTTCCTGCGGCAGGTAGGACAGGCCCAGGCGTGCGCGCTTGTGGATGGGCAGGCGGTTGATGAGCTTGCCGTCGAGCTCGATCTGTCCGCCATCGGTTGGCACCAGGCCGGCAATCATGTAAAAACAGGTGGTCTTGCCGGCGCCATTTCGCCCAAGCAGTCCGACCACCTCGCCGCTGGTGACCTCGATGCTGACATCGAGAACCACCTTTCGGCCATGGTAGGCCTTCATGAGATGCCGAGCCTGCAGCGTGCTGCGATTCACCGGTTCGCTTTCGGCGGTGTTTCCGGGGTGACCCGAGGCTGGATCGTGACCCGCACACGGCTGTTTTCGGGGGCAACCCGGGCGGCGCTGCCTTCCACGGTGTAACGCTCGGTTCGGCTGTCGTAGACGATGGTTGCGCCTTCGATTTCATCAAGCAGGCGTGAGCCGTCGAGTCGGCGGACCTGAGCCCGGCGCAGGATGCGCAGTGTTTCGGCCTTGCCGTCGTAGATGATTTCCTCGCCCTGTCCCTCGACCCACTCATCGAGCCCGTCCCGCTTCTGCCGAAAGCGGGCCAGTTGCCCGGTTGCCGTGCCGTGGGCGTAGCCCTCCGGGTCCTGGCGAAGCACCAGCTGGTCGGCACGCAGCACCAGCGTGCCGCGGGTGAGAACGACCTGGCCGACGAAGACATTGACCTGCTTGATGTCGTCGTATTGCATGCGGTCGGACTCGACCTGGATCGGCTGGAAGCGGTCGGCCCGCTCGGCCTGGACGCCGGGCGCAAGCAGAGCCATGCCCGCGAGCATGATCGGAGCAATCCTTCGGCGCAGGGGATGGTTCAGCATCGGGGGGCGTGCCGCGGCAATCACTGGGACAGACAGGGAGACTGAAAAAAAGCTCGAACAGCGACAGGACAGAGGAGGATCAAGACCGACATCGGACGGGGCATCAGCGCGAATGGCTCGACCCTGAAGCGGCTTCCGGGGGATGCCAGAGCGCTCTGACACGCGAGTCTAACCGCAACGAGCGCTCGCGCAGATCGAGCGCAAAACCGGTGCCATCGAGCTGGTGGCTTCCTTCACGGATCGCGACTGCACGGTCCGATCGCACCTGCTCGGTATCCGGAAGCACCCAGGCCTGCTCGGTGTGGGCCTTCAGCGGGGCTCGACCGGGTGTGGCGGCGCGTTCAACCTCGACCCGGCCCACCAATTCGATCCGTTGCTCCCGGGCCAGCTGACCGTCCGCTCGGGTCTGCTGATTGAGCCAGATTCCGGTATCGGCGCGCAGTCGCGCGGTTGGCCGATCCGGGTTCAAACTGACAAGCAAGGGGGTTTCGAAGCGTGCACTGTCGTCGGCCGGGAAATGTCTCAAGGCGCGAGCCTGCAGTCTCCACAGGGGCGAGCCCTGCGCATCGAGCGTCAACAGCGTCAGTCGCTCAACGAAGTAGTCGGGTTCCTGGGGGCCGGGTGCAGGCGCTGCGGGACGCGAACGCTCGCGTTCGGCCTGCTGGGCAAGGTGAATCGAGAACAGCCCCAAGGCAAGCAGCATGGCCAGCGACAGTCCGGTGGCCAGACGATCAAGCAGCCGACCCGGTGGCATGGTACGAAGCGCGAACATCGACGTTGCTGCGGTCGTCAGGCCTGACGACCGTCGAATCGCGCGATGATGCGACCAAGCTCGCCCCGTGCCTGCAGAATCAGTTCAGCCAGTTCGCGTGCTGCGCCCTGGCCGGCAGCACGAGTTGACTGCCAGTGTGCGGCAGCCTGCAGGGCGGCAGGCGCGCCGGGGACCGTGGCCGCCAGGCCCGCAATCTGCAGGGCGGGCAGATCCGGGTAATCGTCGCCCATGAACCCGCAGGCCTGCAGGCCGAATCCGCGTTCGGTGCACAGCTCGGTCAGGGCCTGAGCCTTGTCGGCCACGCCTTGCAGGACGACCGATATCTGCAACTCGTTCGCTCTGTTCGCAACGATTTCTGAGCGGCGCCCGGTGATGAAGGCCACTTCGATCCCGGCCTCGCGCAACCAGACCAGGCCCAGGCCATCATGGACCGAAAAGCGTTTGTACAGCTCGCCCTGGGCACCGATGTGTATGCTGCCGTCGGTCAGGGTGCCATCGATGTCAAAGGCCATGAGTCGCAGCGCGCGAGCCCGTTCGGCGAGTCCGGCTGGCGGGTGCGTATTCGTCATGGCTCGCACAGGCTCAGGCAACCCGCGCAAGAAGCAGGTCGTGCAGGTGCAAGGCGCCGACAAGTCGGGACTGGGCGTCGAGAACGGGCAGTTGGGTGATTCGCCTTTCTTCCATGAGCTTGACTGCCTGAATCGCCAGATCGTCGGCCTGCACGGTGGTCGGTGTTCGACTCATTGCCTCATCGATCAGGAGTTCGCCCAGCACCGTCGTTCGTTCGAGCAGACGCCGCAGGTCGCCGTCCGTAAAGACCCCGATGAGTTCGCCCTGCGTGCCGATGACGGTGGTCATGCCCATGCGCCGCCTGCTCATTTCGAGAATGGCTTCGGTGAGCCTCGCTCCCGCGGCGACCCGCGGTACGGCCTCGCCGGTGCGCATCACATCGCGCACGTGGGTCAGCAGCCTTCGGCCGAGCGAACCTCCGGGATGCGAGCGGGCGAAGTCTTCAGCCCCGAAGCCTCGTGCATCCAGCAGCGCGACCGCCAGCGCATCGCCCAGTGCCAGAGCGGCGGTGGTGCTGGCGGTCGGCGCCAGGTTCAGCGGGCAGGCCTCCTTGTCGACCCGCGCATCGAGGTGGACGTCGGCTGCGCGGGCAAGCGGTGACTCGGCATCGCCGGTCATGGCAATCAGCCTGGCTCCCTGACGGCGAACCGGGGTGAGAATCGCAAGCAATTCATCCGTTCGACCCGAATTCGACAGCGCGATGAAAACATCCTCACGCGTGACCATACCGAGATCGCCGTGGCTCGCCTCGGCGGGATGCACGAAGAAGGCAGGCGTTCCGGTGGACGCCAGGGTCGCGGCCAGTTTGCGCGCGATATGCCCGGATTTGCCCATACCGCTCACAACGACTCGCCCCTGACACGCAAGAATCAGCGCGCATGCGCTCGCAAACGGCTCGCCAATCCGGTCAATCAGCCGCGTGATGGCGTCAGCCTCGATACGCAAGACCTCGCGGGCCTGGGTGATCAGGCGCTGTGCAGAAGAGGGGCTGGCTACAATCGCCGAATCATCTGGGCGTTCCATGGAAAACCAGTATAGCCGCCCGGGGACTGTCGTCGTTTCCGCCGACGGGCCCGGATAACCGACCCCTGTCCCTTCACTGAGCCCGCCCATCGTGCTGTCGGCCCTCGAAGTTACCGTCATGCTGCTCGCGGCAAGCATTGCTGCGGTGATGGTGCTGCGCCGAATCGGCATGCCTGCGCTGGTGGCCTATCTGATGGTGGGCGTGGTGCTGGGTCCTTTTGCTCGCTACTGGTCGGCCGATGGCCAGACCCTGCACACGCTGGCTGAACTCGGGGTGGTTTTCCTCATGTTCACCCTGGGGCTGGAGTTCAATCTCGGGAAACTGCGCAGCCTGCGCAGGTTCGTCTTTGGCCATGGTTCGGCCCAGGTACTGGGCACCGTGGCGCTGGTGATGTTCGGCGCTGCGCTCATACCGGCCGCCTGGTGGTCGGGCACTGCGGTCGCGCCGCTCGACTGGCGAAGCGCACTGGTGCTGGGTGCTGCGCTTGCGCTGTCGTCGACAGCCTTGGTCAGCAAGCTGCTGACCGAGCGGCGGGCCCTGGAGACGGAGCACGGCCGGCGGGTGTTCTCGGTGTTGCTTTTTCAGGACCTGGCAGTCATCCCGCTCCTGATTCTGATTCCTGTCTTGGGCAGTGGCGATGACGACTGGTGGCTCAACCTGGGCTGGGCCACGGTTAAGGCGGTGCTGCTGCTGCTGGTGCTGCTGAGGTTCGGGCCCACCCTGATGCAGGGTTGGTTCTCCCGTGTGGCGCAGCAGCGCTCCCACGAACTCTTCACCCTCAACATTCTGCTGGCTGCCCTGCTGCTGTCCTGGCTCACCAAACAGGCCGGCCTGTCGATGGAGCTTGGGGCGTTCGTGGCGGGCATGCTGATCTCTGAGACCGAATACCGGTATCAGGTTGAAGAGGACATCAAGCCCTTCAGGGACATCTTGCTCGGGGTGTTTTTCATCACGGTGGGTATGCGCCTGGATGTGCTGTTCGTGTTTGAGGCCTGGGTCACCGTATTGCTGCTTGCCACCTTGCCGATTGCCTTCAAGGGTCTGGTTGTTGGTGCCGTTTGTCTGTTGATGCGGGATCCGATGCCTACCGCCATCCGAACCGCCCTGTGGCTGGCTCAAGGGGGAGAGTTCGCGTTTGTCTTGCTTGCCCTGGCGGGCAACGCTCGACTCCTGCCGCCCGAATTGCTGCAACCGGTGATGGCCGCCATGCTCATCTCGATGCTGTGCAGTCCCTGGCTGATCGCACGCGCTGACTGGATTGCCATGCGGTTGTCCAATCAGGAGTGGCTGATGCGCTCGCTGCAGTTGCAGACGATTGCCTCACGCAGCATGAGCCGGGATCGGCACATCATCATCTGCGGTTATGGCCGCAGTGGCCAGAGTCTGGCGCATGTGCTTGAGGCCGAGCAGGTGCCTTTCGTTGCACTGGACCTTGACCCGGATCGGGTGCGGGAGGCGACTTCGGCAGGGGAGTCCGTGGTGCTAGGCGACGCGACCCGACGGGAAACCCTCATGGCGGCAGGTGTTCATCGAGCCGCCGTATTGGTCATCACCTATGACGACACGGCCAGTGCGGTACAGCTGCTCAGGGCGGTTCGGGCGCTCGCGCCTCAGTTGCCGGTGGTGGTTCGCACGGCGACTGACGCCGAGTTCGAACGTCTGCGTCAGGCGGGAGCAACCGAGGTCGTTCCGGAAGTGGTCGAGGGCAGCTTGATGCTCGCTTCGCATGCCCTTGCCCTCGCAGGGACACCGCTTGCGCGCGTGTTGCGGCGGGTTCGAACCGTGCGCGAAAACCGCTACAGCCTGCTCAGGGGCTACTTCCACGGGGCCGACGACCGTGAGGATGAGGGGATCGAGGAAGCCCATCCGCGATTGCATGCAGTGACCCTGCCCGGCGGCTCGCCAGCAGTCGGGAGCAGACTCTCGACGTTGACTCTGCAGGGGTGCACGGTCAGTGCCATCGTGCGCGATGGTCGACGCAGGCTCAATTGGCCGGAGGATTTCAGGCTGGAGGCTGGCGACACGCTGGTGCTGCTGGGCACCCTTGAACAGGTCACGTCGGCCGAAGAGCGCCTGGTCCGATTTTAGGCGTGACGACGGGCGAGGCACTCCTTGGTACACTTCGTTCCCTTTTCCTCAAGCCGATCGTCCGATCGGGCGTTTGCCGGACCTGCTTGAGTCAGGGCATTGCCCCTCAAGGCCGGCGGCCCCTGGCGACTCCCAGGCCTGCGATGAATCCACCTCCCGTTTCCCTCGAAGGCCTGCAGTTCGGCTACGGCGAGCGCTTGCTGCTGCGCGGGATCGATCTGCAGGTGCGGCAGGGTGAAGTGCTGGCCCTGATGGGGGGATCAGGATCAGGGAAAACCACGCTGTTGCGCCTGATCGGCGGTCAGGTCAAGCCTGTGGCCGGTCGGGTATGCGTGCAGGGTGAAGATGTGGCGACCCTGGGGCGCTCCGGGCTGTTTCGACTCAGACGCGGGATGGGCGTGCTCTTTCAGCAAGGCGCGCTGTTTACCGATCTGTCTGTTTTCGACAATGTCGCCTTCCCCCTTCGTGAGCACACGCACCTTCCCGAATCCATGATCCGGGATCTGGTTCTGCTCAAACTCGAGGCCGTTGGACTGCGCGGCTCCGCTGCCTTGATGCCCGCCGAGGTTTCGGGGGGAATGGCCCGTCGGGTGGCGTTGGCACGGGCCATCGCGCTGGACCCGCCCCTCTTGATGTTCGATGAGCCCTTCGCCGGCCTGGACCCCATTTCGCTGGGCACCATCGCGCAACTGATCCGCAGTTTCAACGATGCACTGGGCGCCACGAGCATCGTGGTGACCCACGATGTTCCGGAAACCTTCAGCATTGCCGACCGGATCTGCCTGCTTGCCGACGGGCGCATCGTGGCTCTGGGCACGCCGGCCGAACTGCGGGCTTCGAGCGATCCGCTGGTCATCCAGTTTCTGGGCGGCCGGCGTGAGGGGCCGGTGCGTTTTCACCAGCCCGCGCCCGCTCTGGCGCAGGATCTGGGGTTGCCTTCCTGATGGATCGCATTGCCCGTTTCGGGGCCTGGTGCCTGGCCCAGGTGGTCAGCATGGGTGCCGGTGCCCGCCTGTTCTGGATCCTTTTGCTGGCTTCGCCGGCAGCGCTTGCCCGTCCGCGGCTGGTGATTGACCAGCTGCACGTGATTGGCAACCGATCGCTGGTCATCATCACGGTTTCGGGCCTGTTCGTCGGTTTTGTTCTTGGATTGCAGGGCTACACCACCCTGCAGCGCTACGGGTCATCCGAGGCGCTGGGTTTGCTGGTTGCGCTGTCGCTGGTACGCGAATTGGGTCCGGTGGTCAGCGCACTGCTGTTCGCCGGACGGGCGGGCACCTCGCTCACGGCCGAAATCGGCCTCATGAAGGCTGGCGAGCAACTGGCGGCCATGGAAATGATGGCGGTCGATCCGATCCGAAGGGTGCTCGCCCCACGTTTTGTTGCCGCAGTGGTTGCCATGCCGCTGCTCGCCGCCATCTTCTCGGCCATCGGTATTCTTGGCGGCTGGGCGGTGGGCGTGCTGCTGATCGGCGTGGATTCAGGCGCCTTCTGGTCGCAGATGCAGACCGGTGTGGACTGGCGCAGCGATGTGCTCAATGGCGTGATCAAGAGCGCGGTTTTCGGTCTGGTGTGTGCCTACACCGCGCTGCAGGTGGGCTATTCGGCGCAGCCCACCCCCGAAGGGGTCTCCCGCGCCACCACGGTGACGGTGGTGGCGTCCTCGCTTGCGGTCTTGGGTTTCGATTTCATCCTGACCGCCCTGATGTTTGCATCGACCTGACACGAGCATTTCCATGAACAAAGGAGCCCTCACATGACTGCTTCCCGGCGTGCCATCGACCTGATGGTCGGTGGTTTCGTACTGCTCGGGCTGGCGGCCTTGGTCTTTCTTGCGCTCAAGGCCGCCAATCTGGGGAGTTTTGCCAGCGGCCCCACCTATGATGTCCAGGCTCGATTCGACAACATCGGTGGTCTCAAGCCTCGGGCGCCAGTCAAGAGCGCGGGGGTTGTGGTCGGGCGTGTTGCCGCGATCTCCTTTGACGACCAGGCGTACCAGGCTCGGGTCGTGCTCAATCTCGATGCCCGCTATCAGTTCCCCCAGGACACTTCGGCAAAGATCCTTACTTCCGGCCTGCTCGGAGAGCAGTACATTGGACTGGAGCCGGGGGGTGACACACGGATGCTGGCAGGGGGCGGCGTGATCCGAATGACCCAGTCTGCAGTGGTCCTGGAGAACCTCATCAGC
>Ga0256311_1000009_pt1 | contig 25588 bp, 1 predicted proteins | sample ColtaT_5_FD_183680 | JGI IMG/M metagenome (GOLD analysis project Ga0256311, IMG submission 183680) | Metatranscriptome of freshwater microbial communities from Columbia River, Oregon, United States - Colum_Colum_RepC_8d (Metagenome... | ecosystem: Environmental > Aquatic > Freshwater > River... | reverse complement strand
CCTTGGGCTGCTCAGTAAAGGTATCCGATGTAGGCTCTTTCGGCGTCTATTTATCAGGAAATGGCGTTGAATACACGAATGAAATCGGTAGAATATCTTCCAAATTCCTCTTTACTTTCGTATCCTCTAGTCCTGCCGCCGCTGCTTGGAGCGGTGGTACTTTGGTTCATGTTTTCGGGTATGGTTTTGACTTATCGTCTAATTATGTAGTTCGATTGGTTTCAAAATCGTCAATTTTCGAACGAAGAGTGGTTTCGGAAGTTGTAAATGCTACTTGTATTCGATTTATTTCGCCCATTTGGCAGCCCGATTCCAGCAATAGCAACGGCCTCGCGGCTATTGGCAACGGATTTGATCTTGTCGACTTAATCATTGAATTAGATATCAATCGCAATGTTCGCTCCGTCATCTTGCCATTTAAATTTCATGGACTGTACATAATTAAGTCGCCTTCCTTAAACTACATGAGCCCTAGTGGTAAAGCTGTTGTATTTTTCTCTGTTTCAGAGGGAGATATTTACAGCGATCTCAGTTACGAGATGCAATTCTCTCTTTTCGCCATCGACGCTATTGTGTCGGCGAGTGTTAATTTCATCGACGAGAAATCTTTTGCTGTTGAAATCCCTGCAATCAGCGATTATTTTTCTGCTAATTCACCTGTTGCATATGAATACGCTGAAGATTCCTTCTACCGCGTGTCTGCTCGCTTGGTCGTTAGTGACTCGTATACATCGCCCGAGGTCTTCTTCCACTACCTGCCTAAAGTGCAGCTGTCTGAAGTTTTCCCCAAATCTGTTGTGGAGACGGGTGGAACCGTGTCAATTTTTGGTAAGAATATTCCAAAATTACTAGGAATTTCCAAAATTCTTTGCAAATTCGACGTTTCCAGTATCTCGCCCGCTCTCGGAATTTTTGAGGACCACATTGACTGCTCTATTCCCGCCCACGCAGTGGGGGAGGTTCCTCTTGCCTTGTCTCCTAACAATGGCGTGGATTGGATCTCCGTGGAAGCTAATATAACTGTGTTCACAAAGCCACAAGGACTTCGAATCAATCCGAATATGGGTCCTAAAGAAGGCTTTACTGCGGTTACGCTCTTTGGTGTTGAAATTGGAAGTCTATCTAGCGAGGGATCGATTCCTTTCTGCCGGTTCGGGTTAGTCGAAGTACCAACCAGAAATGTGTCAAAAGACTCGGTCACTTGCATTGCGCCACCGAGATTGCCCCTAGGCGATCATATCTTTAGCCTTGTCTTCAGACATCGCTTCGGCAAGGCAAAAGAGATGTTGGACTTCTCATTCTCATATTTTGTCTATGAGGATGTGCGCGTACAGTCCGTATTTCCTAAGGATATCATGGCTACTGGAGGAGCGATGTTAACTATTATTGGTACTAATTTCATTGACTCTCCTTTGACCACTGTTAGATTTAGAATCAATGACACAGTTTTCACCGATGTACTTCCTACTAAGGTGTCTCCTTCCGAGATCAAGATTGTTGCGCCAATGAATCCAATAGGATTTACTTCATCAGTTGCTGAGATCCTAGTCTCGAACAATGGCGAAGACTTTTCTTCGGACGTTCTAATCATTTACTATAAAGAGTCACTAGCTATAAATACTTTATACCCCACAAAGTTGTTTGAACAAGGTGATACTTTAGTTACTCTTGAAGGGCATGGATTCTACCAAACATTCCCGAACGCTTTGAGGTGTCGCTTCGGTGGTGTTCACATCGTTCAAGGTCTGTACATGTCAAAGACTATGATCAAATGCATGGCTCCGAGTATGTCTGTCGGCTACATTGCCATCGAAGTCTCAAACAATGGTCTCGACTACTTTAATGCTGGAACAGTAGAGTATGTGATTTTCCCGATTATCTCAGCTGTTTATCCAGTCATGGGCTCGTACCGCGGCGGTACTTTGATCAGCATCAACCTGGACCGTGATTGGAAGGCCGCCTCTTCTTCTTTAGAGTGTCACTTCGGTTCGGCCAAGACTAGGGCGTGGCAGGCGGCTCCGAAACTCCTACAGTGCAACTCGCCGGCCTACCACAAGAACATCACTACTGTTGTTGCGTTGTCCGTGCACGTCGCGGACGAGTCATCTATTATCATCCGCGGTGTCAATAGCAGTTTTACCTACCTTCGTGATTCTCACTTCAAGAGCATTTCTCAGTATTTCGGACCAAGCAATGTCGTTACTTCTGTGGATCTGTTTGGCAACTTCGAGAACTTCCTTGGTACTTTGCAGTGTCGCTTCGGATCATTCGAGAGTAGTGGTTTGTTTATCAGCGACACTCAGATTCGATGCTACACCCCCGAGAGCTATCCTATTGGAAACCGATCTACTTTCATTGAAAAGCTCTTTGTCTCTTTAAACGGAATCGATTTCTTCGACACAGGCTTCGGTTTTGAGTTTTATTCTCCTCCGGTCATCACTCTAGTCACCCCGCTTAAATGCCCTGTTCAAGGGGGCATCGAGATCAATGTCTACGGTAGTAACTTCCACATATATGATAAATCTATATGCAGCTTTGGAAATGAATTGGTCCAATCGACTTATGTGACATCTTCCCATGTTCGATGCGTCTGTCCTCCGTCAAATTTGCTGGAGAAAATGACGTTTTTATATTCTGAAAATGGCATCAACTTTGAAGACCCGAGAGTCGACTTTGAATATTTCAAAGGACCTGGTATCTTTAAAGTAGAGCCTTCGTTTGGAACTTTCAGAGGCGGCAGTCTTGTTAATGTTCTAGGAACTAACTTCTACGACGACTCAGAAAGACACTGGTACTGTGTATTCAATCACACTGCTGTCAAAGCTCAGTTTTTTTCTAAAGATGTACTTCGATGCATCACACCATATGAGCACGACTACCTAGCTAAAACTGTGCCTTTGTTCATTGCGTTAGTTAACACTTCAATCGAGCGATTTGATTATTACGAAGAGTTGTCTAGCAGAGTTGTCGTAGCAACTGGAATTCTTGATTTTTCGTATGTTTTTCCGATTTTAATTAACAAAGTATACCCCCAGCAAGTGATGCAATCTGGCGGCCAAGTAGTAAATATCACCGCGTCTAATATCATCAGCAAGAACATCAATGATCTATGGTGTGTGTGGAATAGCGACGATTTGTTCCAAGAAAAGTTATACGTTTTGGCGAAGATTCCTGGTAGCGATTTTGACAATGGATTCATTCAATGCGTAGCTCCAGAGATGGAAAGAAATGAATCTTCGCTTAAAGTTTCGCTTACTCTCGCATACGGCAAAACTGTCGAATCAGACAGCTTCAAGACTGTGGAATTCTTGCCCGAGCCCACTTTACTGGAGGTATCTCCTACTAGAGCTATTTATGGCTACAACACCACATTGCTGCTCCGAGGAAATACTTTTGTCAAAAATGAGATGCTTCAGGAGCAACCGACCTGTCAATTCTTTATGGGAAGTGAAATGGTTGGAAGTTCTATTCTGTCAATTGCCAATGAGCACTATGCTCGCTGTGCGTTCCCCTATACCTTGCCTGTACAGAGGGAAGTGCATCGTATTCGCGTCGTCGGAGAGAAGTCTATAAGCGAGGTGCAGGTCTTGGAGATATCTAATTTAGCGAACGATCAGAATGAAGTTCAAAGATTGAAAATTAGCTCTTGGGGAGTTACGAACCCGGTCGTTGAGATCAAAGCTGTCGCCAGGCCGACTTCCACCACCGCACTACCACACTACGAGCTCATATCACAACTTTCAGTGAACTCGGAAATCCAGCGTATTCGCATTGGTCCGAAGGCTTACTCCCAAGAACTGCAAGTGCTCAGTCACAGGGGCGTCTTCAGCTTTCTCGATGATCAAATAAGAGATAGAGAGGCGTCTTTGCGGAAGAATCTATTGGTGACAGAAGATACAGGAGTGATGACTTTAAACGTCGGCCTCTGGAATTTGACTATATTTTGGAATGCATCCGAAACCGAGATGCGGTCAGCTTTCTTGCAGCATATTCCGATCATAAGAGATGTCAGGGTTAAAAAGACTGTTAGTTTTAATGGTGATGCTGATCTAATAAATGACTACAAGAATGTGAATATTAATTGGACTTTTACTTTTGGCGTTTCTGATGGCAATATTCCTAAGATTAAAGTAGTCAACTATAATATTCCTCGTGCAAAATCATTTACAACTCAGACTTTTGAGGTTAATGATGGATACGCTTGTGAAGTGCAAGAAATTGTATTGAATGATGTGTATGCTCAGACACCTCACGGCTTCATAATGGACGCGGGATCTTACACTCTCAAGCTCAAGAACTATGTTACTGGTCCAGTTTACGTTGACACTTCGCCTGACGATTTCAAAAAGCTGATAATAAAATCATTCTTGAATGTTGAGGATGTCGTGGTTAACAAGGTAGTATTGTCCGCTGGATCCTACAAATGGATCATTTCTTTCATCGATAACCCTGGTTCTTTGCCTCTAATTTCTGTTGCAACGTCAAATTTTGTCGGTGCTAGCGCCTACATTTCTACCAGCAAAGTTGTTAGTGGCCAGGCTATCCCATTGAATACGGGAACATTCCGACTTTCCGGCGGGAACATCGCGAGCCCACCGTCTTCAGTAACTATCGATGTGAAACTGCCGTCTTCGTTGAATTTAATTACTGGTGTAACTAGTTACATTCAAAATCCTAATGCTGCTGATTTGATGTTTGATTATAATATCATCTATTCAAGCAGTATTGGAACTGTTGGTATGTTTACGATAGTACCGCTCAGCGTATCATCCCCTGCATTTTCAATCAAGTATACTGAAGTATCAGATGGCACGGCATTGAGTGCATTAACCAAGATAACTGGCTGGATGAAAATAATAACCACTTCTGAGATCACAGGACAGGCTATCAGTGTAAGTGTACCGTCTGGTGCGAGTTTCGCCGATTTACAGACCGCTTTCCTCTCTCTAGGTCTCGGAGAAGTTACTGGTAGTAGAGCCGTCCAGGGGGTGGGTTTTATCTGGAGATGCACATTCTTGGAGCTAGTCTCTAGCTCCCCCGCTATCACCGTCGACTTTAGTGACCTCAGTGCGAAAGGCACAATGACCAATTCCTGGACCAAGCGCTATACTTCAATCGGTGCTTGCTGTCTGAACAACCCGACGTTCAAATTGCGCAACAGTCTGCTTATGTCAAGCGATCTTAATGTACTCTCCAGTGCCGAAGATGTTGCTGCAGCTTTCGTTCAAATCGGCCTTATTTCGAGCACTGGGAATGCTTATGTGAAGAGTTACACTAGACCAGCTGGCGGCGTATCTTGGACAGTCACGCTTACTTTAGACGATAGTCGAAACACCCTTAGCTCGCTTAGTCTTGTGCCTGGGTCCACTGCAATAGCATTGAATGGGATTTCTGCACAAGCGCTACTGTCGTTGAATGTCAGAACCACGCCAATGGTAGCGCAGATCCAAAGAGTACAAATGACTGGTGCAATGCTGAAGGGACACTTCACCCTCTCCCTCTCTACGCCCACGGGGCTGTTAACCACGCGACCGATGTCCATCAACATAACAGCTCAGAGACTTGAGGATGAAATAACGCGAAGACTCAACATCGAGTCCGTAAGGATTACGCCTATCGATTTGAACCCGAATCCCGGTCCTAGCGTTACGCAAAGTTCTAATTCTATTCACTGGCCGGGTGATTTCCGCGTTTGGGACATTGAATTTATTTCCATCGCCGGTAATGCGCCAATTCTTGGATGCAATACTGTCAATGTAGACTCTCAATGGACCGGCTCTGTAACTTGCACCTCGACACAAATACAAAGCGCTACTTCTACCAATACTGGTGGCACGTTCAAGCTAGGATATAACGGGAAAACCTCCAATAATATTGCTTTTAATGCTGATGCGAATGAATTGAAAACAGCAATCCAGAATACATTTGCTGTCAGTGTCAATGTTACTCGCAATTACCTTGAGCCTGGCCCCGACTACGAATGGCTTATTACATTCCTGCTGAATCGCGATGACGAGGCTATGTTTACTGTTGATTCCACTAACCTTGTCGGAACAGATGTATCCGCTTGGTTCAGTGAAGTACAGAGGGGAAGCTTGTTGGGAGGGTCTTTTAAATTGACATTTGGCGGTGAAAGTACCGCTCTCTTGGATTACAACGCCGATGCATACGATGTCGAGAAGGAGCTCGAGGCGCTGTATTACATCTATGATGTAACTGTTACGAAGCAACCCTTATCCATTGGCTATCGCTATCTAATTACGTTCATATCCCCAGCAGGAGACGTTTCAATGATCGAGCCAGATTGCTCCGCTATTTCGGGCAATAGCTCCACTTGTAGGACTTACGAGTACTACAAAGGAGTTAGCAACGTCCATGGATCGTTCCACATTCAGGCCACAAATAAGGAGGTTTCTTCACGCTTGACGACTGAATCGTCCGCTGAGGATGTTAGAAACGCGTTGACGACCCTGTCTTCGGTTGGTGATGTGGTTGTATCAAGGACGTCATTCCAACATAGCAACTTAGTAGTTACAAGAACTGTTGATTGGTTGATTACTTTTACTACTTTTGGCTCCCCTTCTAATGCTGGTATCAACAGCTTGTTCGAAATTGTGGATACTTTGCCGCAGGACGGAGCGACATTCTATTTCGTTGATAGAATACAGTCTGCTTGCTGCGATATTAAGATTAACTATAATGGTATTAATGGAAACAATGCCATAGCGTCTATAGGCCTTGTTGTAGATCCTGTACCGACTATCGTACGGGTTTGGCCAACCACTGGATTTACTTCAGGTGGTGTGAATGTATCTATTTATGGAGAGAATTTTCATCTTACGGATGATTTCAAGCCGAATTGTTTATTCGGTTCGAAGATAACAGCTGCGGTTATCGTCAATTCTACTTATGGTTATTGCACATCTCCGGTCCATCCCAAAGGAATAGTCGTGGTCGCAATCGACTTCTATAATATTGATAATTCGCACATTTCCGTGACAAGAAGTATCTCTACTTTTGTCTACGAGCCCGAGCTTGTAATCACGTCTATCTGGCCTTATCACAGTCAAATTGATCAAGTTACAACTGTCCGTGTCAAGCTTACCGATATTGGATCTGATAGAGACGATTTGTTATGCAGATGGAATATTACCCTCGTCAATCCTATCGGAAAAGTATTGGGTCCAATCGTTACTTTAAGCTCCGTCGTACGCCATAACAACACCGACTTGAGCTGCAAAACACCCATTATCTATGATACTTTCATCAACTCTGCAAACAGCGAGTGGTTTTTGAATTCAAACGCGTCTGCCTTGCTATCTGTATCGAAGAATTATCAATCCAGTTCGAATGAATTCCCTATGTTCTTTTTTTCGCGGCCTGACGTACACGCGATTTCTCCAAAGGTTGGTGTATCTACTGGAGGAACTAGAGTGACTGTATCTGGATCTAATTTCATCAATACTCCTTACAGTGCTTGTAAGATTGGAAATTACTCTGTTCCTGCTGATATTGTTTCATCGTCCACTGCAATATGCTATACGCCTACAATATCCTTCCAACCTCCTGTACATCAATTCTCTATCCTCGGCCCTTTAATTAACAATGAAATTCAGACCATTCAGCTTTGGATTGACAATAAAGAGAAATCTAGGATGCAAGGTCAAGTTTGGTTCATGCTTGAAGGGTATCGATCCACTGCTGTGTTTTTGTCGCCCTACTCAACCACCAACGACGTAAAAGTTGCACTTGAAAGTATCGCTCGGGTAGGAACTGTCACTGTCTCCAAGCAAACCTCGACTTCCATCGAGTACTTGAATGGATTTACTTATCAAGTGACTACATTCAAGGTAACTTTTTCATCTCGTCAAGACGATGTACCACAGATGACCATTGATATGGATGACATTAGAGATTGGGATCTTGGGCACAAGCTCATAACAACGACTGAACTAAACGGCGGCTCCGACACTTCTGTCGCAGAAAGGTTTGTTTTGAATTTCACCCAAGGTACACGAAATTCGGAGATTCAGCGCATCAGTGTTGTGTCCGCTGTCACTGTTTTAGCCACTCAGGAAGTCCAAATATCGAATTCTCAAACCGGAACTCTATCGGGATTCTTCAAACTTGTTTACCCCCCAACTGGCGAGTCGAGTGCGGCTATGCCTGTAGACATTTCCGATGTCAATATGGCCCAAGCACTATCTGTCATGACTTCTGTTGGTGATATTTTTGTCACTAGAAGCGCTGTTGTTGATATTTCTAATAATTTACTTGGATACAAGTGGACTATTACATTCTTAGATGCTATTGGCCCTCGACAAACATTTGGTTTGAATACCAACGCGATAAATGGCATAGTTGCGCCGACATTTACTGTAACTCCTGTTGCAACGGGTACGCTCGTCTTTCGAGGAACCTTCTTCATTAGCGCCGTCAAGACGACTCATGGATTCGGAGGTACTTCTCAAAACATACCATATGACAGTAATAGTTCCTTGGTTGAATATTATTTGGAGAAGGCGTTTGGTTTTGACGTTAATGTTAGTTCTCCGTCTAGTAGTAGCAGTTTCAATAGAGTTTGGGATGTTACTTTCCCCGCTTCTTACGGTAATATTCCTGTGCTTTCGATCGATAAGTCGAATATCCAAGGCAATAGCGTGGTCGCGTCTGTGATCAGCACGGGTGCTACAGGTGTTCAAGACGGCAGTGCCCTTCTCGGTAACTTTCTCAGTTCAACTGTTTGGATCTTCTGGTCCTTCCATGAGCGTACCGATGGACGTCAACATTGTCACCCTCCAAAATCAAATCAAGACCTCTTATAGTTCGCAGTTAGCTGGAAATATGCTATTGGTTAACGAATTAATAAATAATGTTTTTGAGAAATCTTGGGAATTCGTATATCCGTTTACTAGTGGTAATGTTAAAAATGTTAATTTGGTTACAACCGTAGTTGGGGGAGATCAGTTTAATGTTAAGACTAGTGTGATCAACGGCACCTTCTCACCTCTCGGCGGCACCTTCAAGTTAATTCTTGAAGGAGCGAGCACGGAAAATCTTGCATATAATATCCAGCCTACTGCTCTGAAATATGCAATTGAGAACATCAATCCCAAATCATTGTATGATGTCCAAATAACTCAGTTGTCTGGAATTCAATTTTATTTCGGCAAAAAATACTTTGGTACTACTTGGAATATTACTTTCTTAAAGGTTGATTATCAAAATTTTGAAGGTATCATTTCTTTGAAGCTTGATACCTCTCTCATAAGCGGCTCTGATTACAAGTACAGAATGGTCGAACTTCAATTAGGACAGGGCACGAATCTACCTGTTGAGTTGTCTATTGATGGTCAACACTTCACCAATGCCCGCAAATTGTTCGAGTTTATTGAGCCTTTGGTAATGCTTAAATTGCGCCCAGAAACTGGTATTCATTATGGGGGAACACGATTGACTATCGATACTATGCAAGTCAATAAGACTTGGTTCAAATACGAATCATACAATGTGCGTTGCATTTTCGATGATACTGATGTGTCTGCACGCTTTGTTGACAATTCAACTATCGAGTGCTTTTCTCCCCCCTCTCTAAAACCAATGGGAGGGGAAGTTTTCATCAAACTTTCGATCAACAACCAAGATTTTAGTGTCAACTCTTTGCCTTTTGTTTACCAACCCTCCAACACATTTTTATCTATTTATCCTACTTTCGGTCGAATTGAGGGTGATACAATCGTTAATATTACAGGACCGTCAATCGTCAAATCTGATGACGCTGTCTGTCGCTTCGGCGATCAAGTAGTTGAGGCTAATTATTGTGTTGATGGATTGATTGTGTGTCAGACGCCCGCGGTGCCATACCCTCAGAAGGCAGACGTTTCTTTTTCGCTTAACAAGCAAGATTTCCAGAAGGACACGTATTTAGTTTACGAATATGTTGAGCAGCATTTCGTTACGAAGATAGATCCAGTTAGAGGCACAGTCACCGGACACACCAAGGTTTCTATCGCTGGGCAGAAATTCCCTCAGCCAAACAAGGATGCGGTATGTAGATTCGGCGATCAGCTTGTGCCTCTCATCAGAAACACTGACCATAGTGCTAGTTGCGAAACACCAGCCATCCGGCGAGACTTTGAAATTCAGCAATTGGATGTAGGGTTGGTTCCCTACAAATACCCTATTCAAGAAATCGAAGCCAAGGCTTTCGCGACCAAGGGCGATGTGTTTACTATTGCTTCTGATAACGACAAGTGGATGCCGACCCAGAAGATCTTGAATTTGACAGTTAGTGATAGAGATGAGGTGCAAGAATTATCGTTTGGCATTAATGTTGATCCGAATGACGTTCCTCGAGTTGCAACCGTCACATTCGCTGATTTCGGTCAAATTCAAGAGATTCAGTCCGTGCGAACTTTTGCAAAATATCGTCCAGAGATTCAATCGTTGTATATAAGAGCTCCTTATGGCTCTTATCCTAATTCGATTCAAGAAATACAAGCTTTGTATTTCTATGATAGCAGACCTACTGGATCAGGAGGATTCTCGAGTAATTTTATGGTTAATTATGGAGCTATTTCTGTGACTTTTTCTGCCGCTTCGTCTTCAACGTTTGTTGAGAATTTATTTCGGACTAATCTTCCTTTGTTATGTAATCTACCGAATGAAAGGTTTGGTCTTGGGAGAACATCTTGCAATGTAACCGTGTCTGAGTCTGGATCGGGGTCTTTTTACACGAGAAAGTTTACAATCAATTTCCCTTTTGGCTCAGACAATGTTTTGACGCCGACTATTTCTTGCTTGCAAGGCTGCCAAAATAATCCGTTAGTTCAGACAATTTCCGATGGTGGAGTCTCAGAGATTCAGAGAGTTGAAATAATGTGGCATTCTGAAAATCTTCAACAAAGCTATGTTCAGCTTGGAATCGACGACCAAAAATCATTTAGATTGTATCCGAATGCTACTGATAAGCAAGTTAAATCAGCTCTCAGTGATACATTTAATATTGGATTTACTGACGTTAAAGTCACATATGTTGGAGGTCTATCAACATGGGAAATCACCTTTACCCAGAGACTGGGAAATCTTGATTTAATAAATGTAACTTTAGTAGATATTGATGAAACTATCGTATCTACTTCCGTGACACGAGTCCGCAAGGGCACATCAGGCTCTATTCAAGGAACCTTCACGCTTAGTATGGCGGGGCTCCCAGTGGGTCCTTTACCTTTCGACATCACTGCAGAAGATTTACAATCTGAACTTAACAACGTGTCTCCGCACGGCGACATTGCTGTTACTAAATATCCGTTAATCAACGGGGGATCTATGTTTTTGATGCAATTTAAAGATGATGCCGGTGATGTTCCTCAGATCACTGTAGATGGCACTTTGCTGTCGGGCTCATTGATTAATGTAGAGTGCAACACTTTCCAGCAGGGATCATCGGTCAAAGGCCAGTTCATTTTGAATACTGTGGACAGGTACGGCAATCCCGTCCAAACTGCAGGCCTTCGATATAACGCGTCCAATTTTGAGGTTAAGGCAGCGTTAGAGGCAATTGACCCCCGGCTGACTCCTCTTGTGGTCACTCGAATTGATAACGGAGTCAAGGACACTTTTATTTGGAAAATTGAATTTCCTTTCTCTGTAGGAACCTATCCTCTATTGGAGATGAACGCAGCCGGTCTGACTGGTTTTGATTTGTACGCCGATATCACCCGATCTCAACAGGGCCGTCGGGCATCTGTACAGAAAGTCTCTACTATGGGATCCTCGAAACTTTCAGGCTATTTCAGACTGACCCTCGACGGAGAATCGAGTGAGCCCATCCCTTATGATGCGTCGGCTTTGCAGATGTACAAGATCCTCTCAAAGATACCTAGAATCGGCGATATTGGGGTCACGAGAGAGGTTACTGGTATTTATGACTTGAGCTCTTGGGACTCTGAAGAAAGCCAAATGGATAAATCTGATTATTTTGACGAGGCCGACCACCTTAAAGTGGTCAAGCCTCTATTCGAATTCGATCTTCGAACATATGATTGGAGAATTACTTTCATTTCAAAATCTGGAGTGATTCCTCTGTTTGTTCCGTGTTGTGACGAGTCTGCCGTTAACGACGTGGCAACTGTCGCCACTCTAGTCTCTGAGTGGTCGAAGGACTCCAAGGTAACCGTGGTTACTGAGTTGCAGGGCGACTTTGAAAGAATGGTAGGACAAGTTACCTTGAGTGTCGGCCAAGCAACGACACTATCGTTAGATATTAACAACGACGATGGTAATACGATCGCTGCGGCATTGGATTACGTAGGCATTCGAGGATGCACAGTTACTCGGGGAGAGTATGATGTGAACTATCATCGTACTTGGAGTATAACCTTTCCATCGAGCATCGTTCCTTATATGGATACTTTGTATGTACCAAGTCTCTATATCGAAACTAAGAACGTTTTCCCAATCTACAGTCGATCAAATGTTATATTTGACTGGCTTCAGAAACCCGTGCAACACGAAATTCAAGACGTGCTGGCCAAGAATTCTAGCACTAATGTTGCTTGTAAGATGCCCAACCTCCTTGGTCAGACCGGGTCGAACCCCACTATTACGTTTAAGGTAACTGATACCCAGCAATCGATATATAATAAATTTAATCCATCTCCGTCGCTTTTCTGGGGCCGCGTAGAGGTTATTAAGGATGCTGCTAGTCCAAATAAAGTTAGATTCATGTACGCAACCAGTACATCAAATTTTTCGTTGTTGAAGTGTGGCACTAATGCCAATGTATATTCAGTCCAGAACTCTTCTTTAATCCCTCTGTCCGGATCATTCAAACTGCGTTTAATCGACAAGAATGGCACCTTTTATGAGACTCCGACAATTTCTCTCCCCACAACCTTACAAACTCTGGAAACTGAAATTAATTCGAACGTACCAAAATTTTCACAACAGATTATGTTTACGCAGCCTACTGCGAGTACTTCAATGAAGCAATCTTACTTGTTCACGTTTGTTGGTGATTACGTAGGAGGTGATGTAAATATGATTGAAGTAATTACAACGTCTCTTAGTGGTACTAACGCCTACGCTCTTATGAATGAAAATGTCAAAGGCAACGAAATTGGCGGCTTGGTCACAATCTACTCCCAATGGGACACTATGTCTACATCCGCTCGCAATGAGCCTAGGTCTGCAGTACATGCGATTCAGAAGGTCCTGGGTAGGGACGCCATCAATGTTACTGTCGATATCGAGGGTCCTACTAAAACGGGAAGCTATCAATGGAGAATCGCGTACTTCAATTCCGGTGTGAGTCCTGTTTATGAAATGTTTGTAAAGAGTGATAAGGTTACAGGAGATAATAAAATTGTTACATTATACGAACCTCAAAATGGTACTTTTCCGCTGAATGGAAAATGGCAACTGCATTATGGCGTGAAATTTGAAACGATGTTGTACAACGCCACTGCCAATGACGTTGTCGAGGCACTTATAAGATTAGAACCTAACAAATTCCTGGGCGTATGGGTCAATATGACTATGTACAACGTAGCGGGGGTCCGCCGATGGGTGTTGACTTTAGCGGATGGACAAATTGTCAATCAAGACAACGCGGCTACTGCGCTTGCAGTTAGCAGCTCTTTAAATGGCACGAATGCGGATATCACTATCACTAAGACCGCAACGTCAGCGAGACTCCTTGACGGTAACATCAAGTTCAAATTTAATGGTGCTGCGTCTGGTAATTTTAGGCTTTCTTCAGTCACGACTTCCCAAATCACGACAGCAGTCACGAGCTTAATCTTTAGTACTTATCCTAATGTAGTTATCTCTGTTCGTAAAGTAGTTTCACAACCAAATCACCATAAGTGGCAGATTACGTATAATTCCCTAACTTGCGCGACTATCACGCCGTTTGTAGAAATCTTGCCGTCTACTTTAGAGGGTTACTATTCGAATGTCACTTCTAGAATTGCGAACACATTTGCTTCCCTTCCGCTTACCATGTTTGATATTCAGAATTCGGGTACTTATCAGTTATTCTGGAACAATGTATTAGTTGGCATGATTACATCTCTGACAACTGCTAATGACTTGAAGACTATTATTCTTGCCAAAACCGATCTCTTCAAATACGCTCAAGTTGAATTAAGATTAGGGTTGGGTCCGGTTGCTGCTAGAAATTATTTTTATATTTTGGTTGTTCCAGTCACTAAAACATTTGATGAGATGTTTCAACCATCCAATTACAAATTCACTCTGAAACGCACGACACAAAATCGAGATAAGAATGGCAATATAACTGTTTATGATAATCCTTTGAACTTCATGGATTCGGGCCCCGTTGTTTATTCGCTCAACGAGGAAGCCTGTTATGATGACATAAATGGAATCTTCTGCAGCCCTAAATTTGATTTTGAAGTTTCCGATCGCGCATCCGCTTTGTCGTCGAATGTCGAACTAGAGAAAGCATTATCGAGCCTCCGTAGCATTAAAGAGGTAAAAGTTACCTCCCAGACGCTCTCGGGTGCGTACGGCTCTAATGATTATTTTATTTATGGTCGTCGATATGATATCACTTTCATTAAAGCTACAAAGTACTCGCGAATGAACTCAGTTACAGATTTGGGTTCTAGTACTTGGTCACCATTTCGTGCTACAAACGTCGTCCCTCTCCTCTATGTAAACAACTTGGAGAATCGCGTAGGTTTCGACGACAAAGAAACAGAAGAGTTATTTGATATCCCCGCGGTTCAAGTAAATATGGACAAACTTAACTCGGGATGGATCACCTATGTTTCGGAGAAATTGAAAGGCAAAGTCTATGACTACGTTAAAATAAATAGTCAAAAAGTTGCAGTCGATGTTTCCTTCAATGGGCAAGATTTTTCATCACAATCTGTAACTTTTGAGTACATCGCCATAGCAAATGTGACAAAGAGTATACCCACTCATGGTCCTTTCCGAGGAGGCACCGAGGTCATTGTCTTCGGCTCTGGTTTTGTGCGGAGCTCAAGTCTTTCATGTCAGTTTGGAGAAGATTTGAATTCAGTGGTTCGGGTTGTTCACTTTTTGAATAGCAGTGCAGTTTTATGTATTACACCCCCCTCTCTTGTCGCGAAGAATGTCTTTATCAAGGTGTCAAACAACGGGTATTTCATAAATGATGATATTTCTACAAGCTATGCTGTATACAACTATGATGCCGACATAAAGATTGATAAGTTGATTCCTAGTTTAGGCTCAACTGCTGGTAACTTCTCGATTCGAGTTGTCGGAGGCCCTTTCTTGAAATCTCACGAGTTGAGATGCAAATTTGGAAAAATCGCCGTTCAAGCATTCTTTGTCAGTGGCACGGAAATCCAATGCTGGGTGCCTCCCCATCCTCCCGGTATTTTCCCTGTGGAGATTTCACTAAACGACCAAGACTTTTCATCTGCTCGCAAACCGTTTTTCTATCACAAGCCTCTGTCCTTGAGTAGGATTTTCCCTGTTGGTGGGCCAGCATTTTCAGGCGGTACTGATGTAAACGTATATGGTGCCAACTTTGTCAACTCGTCGTTATTAACGTGTAGATTCTTCGACAAACGTATCCCTGGTATTTTTGTGAGCTCGAATTACATTATTTGTCCGTCTCCTGCTTTGACAAACGACGAGATTGCATCTATGAGATATGTCGCTCTTTCGGAGCAGTTCCATAGACTGGATGACCCTCAAAACGTTGCATTAGGTATTCAAGGAAGGAAGAATCGTCTTTTTCCTGGTGCATACTTCTATCCCCTTTATTTGTCCAAGTTGGCAACTCTCGAAGTTAGTAATAATGATCAGGACTACACTGACTCTGGTATCAGTTTCTTGTATCAAGCAGATGCAATGGTGTCGGAAATATTGCCAAACTCGGGACAGGTCAATACAAAAACTTCGATCATCGTCAAGGGAAATAACTTTGTGAACTCAAGCTATCTTAGATGCCGAATTGGTGAGTACATCTCAATCCCGATCTTCTTAGCCAGAGACATGGTTTTATGCTTCACTCCTAGAATGCCTTTAATCCAGCCGGACCACGGCTATATTCGAACACATCGCACGCTAAATCAGTTCACTCCTCACGAGAGAGCCTCCGATACCTCACCGTCATACACTGGGCCAAACGTGGTCTACGTTGAAATATCGAATAACGGTCAAGATTATACCAATGATCGGCAAACTTTTACATTTGATATCGTCTGTCCTTCCGGTTTCTACTGTCCCGAACAGAGTGTGCTTCCCTGCCCCCCAGGCACCTTCTGCCCCGGTCAATTCAATATGAACTTCACGTTATGTCCCATGGGCACCTATAATCCTCTATTCAGTCAGGCTACATGTCGCCGCTGTCCTATGGGCTTCTTGTGTCCTGACGAGGGCATGCAGGTACCTCGTGTATGTCCTCCTGGAGCTGTGTGTGAGTTTACTGGAATGGTTGTTGCTGATAACCCTTGCCCTGAAGGCCACTTCTGTTTAGAGGGCACAGCTACATCTGCCACTACTTGCGGCCACCCTGATATGTCATCTGATCTGTTCCCTATCATGTCTCATGCTGAAAGGCCATCGACATACAGAAAGAACCGAATTGCACAAGGCCAACAGCTAACCCTCGGGGCTCGTAACTCGGGTTGCTGGACCAACGCTACGGACGACTACGGACTGCAAGTATCTTTGGATCCTGCTCAGTTTTGGATGGAAAGGCATATGCTCCCTTTAGCCACTGATTCGCCATTCGTACCCCAACGTGGCCGATTCTGCCTCGATGATAAGTGTTTGCAACTTCAAGATTATAACAATCTCGATGTTTCTGATTACGCCTTCGATTACACTGGGTTCAGTTTCAGACGACCCATCCCTTGCCCCGCTGGTATGTATTGCCACCCTGGAACCGCTGTAGATCAATTCAACAGTCGGAACTTTACCACCCCTCAACCTTGTTACGAGTCAATGTATTGTCCTGAGGGGTCCAATGATCCCGTAGGCTATGGTGAGTGTCCTCCTGGCTACTACTGTCCTTTCGGCGCTAAGATCGCTTGTCCTGTCGGAACATACTGCCCAAGAGATGGTCACTGGGACCCCATGCCGTGCCCGCCCGGGACGTTCAACGCTCAAGTCGGAATCCAGAAGTGTACGAAATGTCCCCGAGGTTTTATCTGTCCAGGATTCGGTCGCGTTGCCCCGGCAATTTGCCCTCCTGGTTTCGTGTGCTCCAAGGACGGTCTGAGGACTCCTAACAGTCGTTGTCCTGCGGGTTACTTTTGTCCAAATGGTACTGTCACTGTAGATCCGTTCAGGAACGATACTTCTTTGCGTCCTTACGCGTGCAGACCGGGTACTTACTGCTTGACAGGTGTTGGATTTGCTACTGTAAAGAAGGGCGATTTCATGTTCGCTCAAGATTGTACCGAAGGTTTTTACTGTGAAGCCGGGTCAAACTCTCCTCGTGGCAACGGTTTGTGCCCTTCAGGATTCTTTTGTCCGCTAGGAACTGCCACTCCTCAACCCGCCAAGGTCGGCACTTATGCCGAGTTGCTCGGAACCATTAAAGCCGCAAATTGTTTGCCCGGATTTTACGCCCCGACGATCGAAACTAAGATTTGTTATCCGTGTCCTCCAGGAACGGCGTGCGAAGGTGAAGGAATGTACATAGCTACACTCTGTCCTCCCGGCACATTCAGATCTACGTTGAACGAAGCTGGTATACCCTGCATTGCATGCCCTCAGGGTACGTTTTCGAAGAACTATGGTTTGAGAGAACGCGGCGAGTGCGTCCGTTGCGCGCCTGGTGTGGTCTGTCCAGTTGAGGGCATGACCCTACCCTGCGCCCACAGCGACCTTCCAATGCCATATGAGCCTGTGGTGAAGTACCAGGGTGCTCCTGTTCTCGAATACACATTTCCTGATTACGCTCGTCCAGGGTACTTCCTTCAATTCGAATGTTTGCGTTTGAACGACGGTTATATGCAGGGCAGGATGGAGCCTCTCACGCAGATCTACTTCTTCGGCGAGTTGGTTCCTCCGTACATTGATGCGCTTGGTCGGGGTCCTAACTTTAGAGCCTGCGATCAATTCAATCTTAAATATCAGCTAACTGCTAAGTGCTACATCAACACTCAGCGGTTTGGCTCTCCGAGATATTTGCGGTTATCCGAATATTTAGGACCGCAATTCGACATTCAGTTCGGCTATAACCATCAAGGTTACGGGAAGCTGTTCCCGAACGGCACTAAATACTATGACGGATTCTTCGGTGCTGGTTCGTTATATATAGATCTTCCCCACGCGCGCAAATTTGAGCCATCCTTTAACTGCACCAGAGGCACGCGTTTGATGAACATAACGAGAGTTTTATACGATGAAGTCGGCCAAACCGTATCGGTTTACACAGATCCTATATTTGATCCGATTGGATATTCGAGATCTATCCCTAGAGGAGAGGATATGCTTTATCCCGGCACATGTGAGGCTGACCTCGTGTGCTATTCCTCTGTCAACTTGAAGTCTAATACAGAGGCTCAATCATGCGCTGAAGGTTTTGTTTGTGACGAACGGACATCTTCCGATTTAGCCAGCAATTTCCTATGTCGTTCCGGCTATGTATGCGATTTCGGAACAACTCCCGATCCAGATTTGCGGTCTTTCATGGGTCAATACAAACGTCTATGTCCTGCTGGATACGTCTGTGAAGATGGCACGGGTCTTGGGCAGCAGTATCGTAACTTGTGCCCCAATAATTTCTATTGCCCTACCGGTACTGGAAACAACCTCTTAGGAACGATGGCAGGCGATTCGTTCAATAGGAACCTTCCCGTCCATTTAGCCAATCCTTATTATGAAATGATTCACGTTCGATACGCTGAGAATGACGATATTCGCGTTATATCTTCGCATGACAAGAGATGTTTCGAAAGTGTTGATATTGATTTATCACTGCGATATACTTACAGTTGGATACCCGAAGGTCAACAGTTGACCAATCCGTCTCTTCTCTATTTGAAAAAGGCGAGGCGCTCGAATGCAGATGGATCTAAGCTTCAGGGGAATGTCCCACCTTATTCCAACGATCCAATTCTTACAGGGGATGCAAACAGATCTCATTTCTACCGTCCTATTTCGATTCAAAGTAGTCTGCAAAAGTCTATTGATTGTGGTCGCGACCATAAGTGGCGCCTCATTGAGCAAGTGGAATATCGTAAAGAATGCAATTGCACGATTTTCTTGCATGTTCTAACCGCTGTTTATAGATTATGGCGCTGCACTGCGGGAGGAGAAAAATTCGATCCATTAGGAATTGCTTCGATTAATCCTCCATTCAAGGGAATCAATGATGCGCGCGACTATTGGTTCCCGAGAACCCACTTCCAAAAATCCCAGCAACAGTGCAAATTCCATCATGACGGTATTCACTTCAATCTTACCAGTGGCAAAGTTCCTCATAACCCTCTTTTTCCTTCTATTGGAAGTACTAACACAGGTTTATTAGACATCTCGCATGGTATTGAATTGCAGTTTACTTGGCTGGAAAAATTTGTTTTTCAAACGTATAAAGATTTGAAAGAGGACGTTGTTAAGGAGTATACAGACCAATTAGCCGATCTTACTGCTATCCCCACCCCTTTGCGCCATAATATAGATCCTTACATATTTGATCTGAAAAAGTCTATCGAGAAAATTGAAGAATATGGTACATTACTTGAAGAATATGTGTGGTTTGACGATGGTTTCGATTACTACGACCGTCCCATCAAGGTGCCTGGTAGAAAGGACATATGCGAATGCCAAAACTTGAATAGGTGTCCCAATGGTACTGTGTCCATTAATGGAGCAACAAAATGGCAAGATTGCGTCTCTGAAAGTGTTGAGATATTACGTAGGGTGAATGTGGTGCCTTCGTGGTACAATGAGTCTACCCCTGTCATAGGAAAGTATCTTAAAAATGTAAGTGATTACTGGGAGTTGTCTGGTTCTGATTCAACACTTCCCGAAAAAGAGCAAACTTATAAACTAGGCACTTTAGTTGTAGAAGCCAATGATGTCGTTGTTGTTACAATGGATTTCACGCATATTGCATATAATTTAACTTACGGAGAGCATTATCAAATATCTGTTTACATAGATTGCAAGCCATGCCCCTCTCGATACTTTTGTGATTATACTTCCGATCCAGCAACTTGCACCACAAACCCTACTTTAGCTAAGCAAAAGGAAAACTATCAGTTCTGCTTGGATCGTTATAAAAAGAAATCTTGTATGAATAAGCACGGTATCACTGTCGATTGTAAAAATAAAACTAGATACGACTTCGCTACATTTATGGAGCCTGACATGCACAAGTGCGATGAAATTGGGTACTTTTGCGATACGAGATATTTACCGAAATTGAAATGGAAGACGCTCGTTGATGAGTACACTGGAATCGCGCTCGCCGGTCATTTACAAGAGAAATCAAAGTATGAAGTCGATTTAGAATGGAAAGAGGAGATGGAGCAGATTGTGGACCCTGCGTTTCGAGATACTTTCTACAAACGCACACCTGGATGCTGTGAGTGTGAACGGCATTGGATGCCATATTACTTCCAAAAGAAGAAGGAAGACTTAGGTTATCCCGATAATAAGCACGGTTTTGTTCAGCTGCAGTTGCATATTTTAGAGCGCTCTGAATTGACAATTGTTTTTGAACTATTACACGGGCAATATTATCAAGATTTTGACAAGAATATCCCGGATCGAGGAGATATATTTATCCACCGACCTGCCCGATCGTACTACTCCCCATCTACCCCTAATAGATCGATGTTTATGGCCATTATTGAGGCATCAGATTTTGAAGGTCAATTAGAAATGCCTTTGAATTTGCCATTGGTTATAAAGAGAACGCCCAAATCCAGACTTAATACTCTCGGAGCGCCAGGGACACTTGAGTTTGGATTTGAAAAGAAAATATTATTTGGAAGAACATCCAATTTATTTCAGGCTGATCCTTTTTATGAGAAGCGTTATGAGGACCATAAGCGAGATCTCTATATTGGTGCGATTGTTAAGAATATGACGAAGAAAGATCCCTCTTTTAAGCTTCCTCCTTTCTCAGAGTTCGCCGCTGTTCCCGACTTACGGTCCGAGACCGCAGGGCTGTACATGACTGCGGATACCATCACTTCTGTGCGTCGACAGATGATCTGGTGGAGCACCGGAGTTGATAACCCTGAAGGCTTTCTAGGCTTGCCTTATTTCCCCTATTTCAGTAACTGCAAGGGATCTGATAACACTATTTCAATCAGCAAGATGATGGAAACCGATCCTATGTGTGACATAGTTCAATACCAAAACACAGTGCCAGTGTCACCGTATCCTTGGGCTGGTGCGATGTACCCGAACTCGGACATGTGCAATACATCGACAACACCAGATTTATTCTTCAGACAAGTTAGAAACATAACTGTTCCTTGGCTTGGACCTTATAACGGAGCGTTGTTTGAGTGCTACTTTGAAGAGCAGATTGACATTCCGCTAGCCTATCCCAGATGGTATGAAGCTGCTGCGTCCACCGTTTTATTTTACTTGGGAGCTGAGCCATTTCCCGCGGAGGCTTACGAGCCGCAGTTCATATACGACAAGAAGACTGGGAATAAAACGTACACTAGTATGTGGGGGCGTGGTGCACCTATCAATGCCATCCGGGGAACCTATCAGGCGCTTCCTGTGCTGGTTGATGGCTTTCAATACGGCTACTCGATGGTCGTGCCTCGGCAGGTGCAGCTTTTGATTGAATTTTATCAAGTGAATCAGGGCTACAAGCGAATCGTGAGGGCCAGGGTGATTTATCCCAAGCCTTACCTGTGTTTCACTTTGACTAATGGTGGTGCGGAAATGACAGCACTGGTAGCATTGGGCATCCCACAGTGTATTACTGACGTAAATGGTGCTATTGCCACCTCCGAATATCAATTAGAAGTTCTGGTTATTCCACTATGGTGGTACGATTTGCTAAATGCATTTCAGTTTGACATTATGATTTATCTTATTTTCTTCGTGCTTGCTGGGTTCATAGCTATCGTATCTGGTGCCTTTATTTGGGGACTTAATAGATTGTTGACCCGTTTGCGTTACCCTCCACCTTTCCACGGAATCACGTTTTTGTACACGATCGGGCAGCCAGCCATTACCGGTGTCGGAATTGCTTCCCTGCCTATAATGATTACAGTCTTGGCTATCAATATCTGGTTTATGGATCCGGCAGATGGCGGAGTCATCTGCTCTCCCGATCCAATCAATGCACCCTCCCCCATGTGCCTGGAAGATGTACTCGATTGGGCTGAAACTGCGACTATCGATCCTTCTGTTTTCCGCGCAGGTCGGAAGATGGTCTGCTTGATGGCAGTTGGTCTGTATATAACGTTTGTTTCTGGTGAACTTATGTTGCCGAACTGGAGCGACGAAGATATCAAGCCTGATTTGATGAGAAATGCAGAGAAAAACAGTAACCAAACCAAGACCGTCGCGGAAGTCCCAGATGACGACGAATTGCCTCCTTCTGAAACTTTTCAGCCTCACATCTGGAGACGAGCTAATTTTTTCCTGATGAATTCGTTTATGCAAATGGGTCTTATGATACAGATGGAGTTCAGCTACTCTGCTATCTTCGGAAATAACGTGTACCAGTTTATCATTATTTGGAAAGTTATTTACTTCGCTGTCGAGGTCATGATTGTTGAGCCTTATTTGGGCGACAAGCTTTGCATTGCTCCTATGATTGCTTCGAATGTCGTGGTCGGCAACATGACCACCATGGGTGCCTCAAATTTCTCCCAATTTTTACTTTCGTATTTCGCCGGTCTTTATATGACTATTTTGGAACGTTTATATGTTGCTCCTTTCATCGGGGATATTATGAGCTTGTGGCCTCGATGGTCAATGATGTTGCAGAGACGAATTAGAGGCAATAAGCGTATGACAAGAGAAGAGAAGGCCGAAGAAGAGCTCGAATGGCGAAGAATCAATGAAGAAATCGAGCTAGAATCTGAAGGTATCGGTCCTATGTTGGATAGCTTCTGCGACTACGCTGTTGACACGACAGGTCTTATACTCGGCCCAATTACTTATGCATGCTTGCAAATCTTTTACGATGAGTTCCAGGTAGCATCTCGTTACAATATTTTGACCAACCAGATTATTTTATATATTGTGTTTGCAGCTATGATCATTCCCTTCACTTTGGTAACCGATATTTTCCTCCACAACACGCAAGAGCTTATCCATGGTTGGAAGATATACGACTACGTCTCATACCAGCGATATCGATTTTCAGTCCGTGAGTACCGATGGATTCTGCGCAACCCAGTTGTGGACGAGTCTGTATCTGAGGACATGCAATCCGTCGACTTGCTGTGTTTCTCCTCTCAGTATTATTTCCTCATCTCCTTTTTGGCTTTCGGCATGGTTATTATATGTCTATCAATTACAGGTCTACTTCGAATATCGGTGGATGGGTATAACCCCATGGGAGATCCAACTGCTATGTTGATATTGGCTTTCTTCTACTGCGGGGGAGAAGCGATGAGACTGATATGCAGACGACTAGCAGACGTGAAAATAAGAAGAATCAACTGGCGAGGGCTATGGGCTACGAAGCAAATGGAAGGTACGGTTGATGACGACATAGCAGCTAAACTCGCTATCGGCGAAGGGCGTCAGGCTGATCTCGAGCAAGAGCGTCTCGAACTTCAGGCGCTTAACTCTGAGCGATTCAGGCATCGTTTCTTGGAGAGGAACAGACCGTGGATCCTTCAGCACCTCATCGAACTGTTGACTCCGAGGTCCCTCGATGCTCCTGGTCCAGATGGAAGACCTACTATCGAGTATGTTCGAGACGTGTACGCAGATCTGATGGCAATGGGTGAAGGTTTGAGAAAACCAGGCGACCGCGATGACATTTCTTCCGGCGAAGAAGGTGATGAATTGGAAGGCTCGAGACGGAACTGGTCGAAGCAGCCTCTTACTGGAGCTTCTTTGGCAATTGCTAGATTGTGGTTAGGCAAGGCGAGAAAGAGACGCGCCTTTAGCAAATTTATTCGAGGTATCATTGATCAAAATAAGAAAGCTACTTGTGAGATTTGCGGTAGAAATCCTGAAGAAAACGGTATTAAGCTCACTTGTTTACTCGCTACAAAGGGTTTTCCTGATGTATCTGCTATTGATAGACTAATTTTAGGTTTTGAGAATCAATATAGTCCTGATGAAGTCGATCCTAATCTCTGGAAAGCTTACTTTAGAGCTCATGCCGAGTATTGCACCCGCTGCAGTGTGTGCGAAGATGCGATGGCTCAAGAGCGGTTGCTACAGCATTCCCGCGCACCAGGCCCGTCGTTGAACACCCGCCCTCAAGATATCTCGTCTTCTGATGATGATGACGACGACGGGATCAAATTCGATCCTGTTGTCGTTACCAGAACATCTGCGGAAGGTCGAATGATGAGCAAATGGCTGTTATCTGCCCGTAAGAAACTCGGTGGCATGTTCCCTCGACCCGAGGCGAAGAAGCAGATGGACAAGTATGCTCAGAAATTGAGGCAGTTGAAATTGAAGAAGACGAGAGAGCAATTGAACGATTCGATGACCCTGAAGAAAGAAGATATTAAGGAGGAGCTTATTTTTAACGCTGCTACTTCAGCATTAGCGATTAAGTGGGTTCGCGCTGCTAGAGAGGCCTTGGAGACTAAATTCAGAGTACGGAGCGAGACTCTCAGAGAGGACCTGGACGCTACATTAGTTCAGATGCCAGAGGAAGAGGACTGGTACTACGGTGCTCAGACGCGCTTAGAAGGTCGCTCCTTGCAGAAGAAGGGGGCCGAACTGGACGACGACCGCAAGACGCTTGAGGCTGAGTCATCTGTGAAGATCCACAAGATTGAGGCCGATTTGGGTGACTACATTAGAGATAGAGAGACTGAGATGGAACGCGAGCGAAAGACTTTTGAATTGAAGTTAGCCCAACAAAATGACAGAATCAATTTAGATATTGACGTCCGTCAAAGTGAATTGGACAAGCTAAAAGATTCAAAGAAGAAGGAATTCAATCAGGTCGAACGAAAGGCGCGAGAAGAACACGGCGCTCCTCCAACTGAAATGGTGCAAAGTCATCGTAATCAGATTATAGAAATCGAAGATTTGATGATATCCGAAAAACGAAATATGTCAGACTACCGTGATAATGAGGAAAGAGAGGCCCGTACTATGTTCGATAGATCTGAGCAAATCAAGATCACAGAGATGTCAAAACGCCGAGCAATGGCGGGAGATAACGTTGCTCGAATCCGCAACGAACTGGCTGGCCGAGTTAAGGGAGCCGAACAAGATTGGCAGAATAATTCTTCCAAATGGCTTCAGGTTGCCAGACGAAAGGTCACTGTTAAGCATAGAGAAGATGAAGAAGCGACAGCCGGCATGAAGAAACGCAAAGGAAAGGTTGAGTTAGCAGCTTAAATAGAAAATTATTTTTTTTAGCTGAAACTTGAAGCTCTTCATATACAATAAATTAGTTATAATGTATTTTAATTTTTTATAATTG
>Ga0256311_1000003_pt1 | contig 52594 bp, 2 predicted proteins | sample ColtaT_5_FD_183680 | JGI IMG/M metagenome (GOLD analysis project Ga0256311, IMG submission 183680) | Metatranscriptome of freshwater microbial communities from Columbia River, Oregon, United States - Colum_Colum_RepC_8d (Metagenome... | ecosystem: Environmental > Aquatic > Freshwater > River... | reverse complement strand
TATTATCCTTTATCGTTATATTGCCCGCTTTATACTAGTGCTATTTTGCTACTTACCTACTTCTACTTTTTGTTTGCCAAGATTATTGAAACACTGTAGTTAGTTTGTAGTTTGTTAATAGTACCTTGTATTTATTTTATAACGATACGCTATAATCATTACCATTATATTTCATTATTTATTTATTATATTATTATTGAGCATTAGTCTCTCGTCGTCTTATTGTTTGATCTTGCAACCCTATTGCTGTTGTTGTTGTGCAGAAATCATTTTTGGATTATTATCAATTATCAAAAAACATCAGGTTTTTTAAATAGTAGATGATAGCTCAATTTTTCAAATTATTTCTCGCTCTTGCTTCGATTGCATGCTGCAGTGTCACCTTCATCAGTGCTTTGGAGGTACCGTCTGCTCCGTTCGTCGATCTCACTGTGCTAGGCTCTGACTTGATTGCTGTTAACTTCTCCGCCCCTCTGTCGGACGGTGGGGCCGCCATCAACAGTTATAAAGTCGATTGGGACACTGATCCAGGCATACATGAGGTGCAAACCATTACTACGAGCACCTATACCGGGCCTAACGAAATCCAATCGATCACTCTCTCCGCCCCCGATATAAACGAAATCCAGTACTTGAAAACCTATTCTGGCAAAATTAGCGAGGTTCAGAGAGTCACGATTACCGATGCAACCAGTGGCTACTTCTTCCTTGAGCTCGACACGTCGGTGCTTGGAGGGTCGCTGCAATACTCTGGCTATATCCAGGCTGGAGCTGTAGCTACTTCAGGCAACGGACTCGGCGCGGACGTACAGAGTATCATCAATGCGATGAGCAATATCAAGCCCTTCGGACCCGTAGCTGTGTCAAAGAGTACTTTCGGCACAGAAGAGCGTTATTTCATTACTTTTCCCGAGTCTATGGGCGATGTGCCCGAGATGAAGGTGCATGCCACTCAGCTTCTTCCGTTCGGTACTGCGAGAGCTGTTGTAGGGACGGACATTATTGGTAACATTGTCTCTGGATCTTTTCGCCTCGAGTTTGAATCTCAGATCACTGGCAGCATCGCCTATGATGCTACCGCAGATGAAGTACGAAGTGCTCTCGAGAAACTCAGCACCATTGAATCTGTCATCGTCACCAGATCCGTCATTAGCAACCAACACGGTTACGATTGGACAATCGAGTTCAATTCTCCGATGAATGACGGTAACGTGGCCATGATCAAAGTGTACACTGATCTTATGAGGTTCAGTAACCCTACTTCATTCGTTGTGATGAACGTCACTTCGAGGGACGGTAATGAAATCAGTGGTCTATTTTCTGTAGGGTTTTCTCGAATTGATGGATTTGGAAACGTTGTTGGTGGACAAACGTTACCGATGAGCTTCAAGGCATCCGCGGACGAATTTAAAGCTGCATTGGAAAGTATGATGACTAACGGAAATCCCCCTCAACAGGTGTTTCCTAATGGCAACGTGATAACAAATGGTATCGTTCCAACGGCTGCCATTTCCGTTTCTAGAACTGGACCTGATGGCCAGAAAGGCTACTCTTGGACGGTGACTTTCTTGAATGATTTCTTGCGGACTTTTGAAGGCGACCTGGCTGATTTCACTGTGGATATCACCGGCTTAAACGGAAAGAATTTTGCGAGGACTGTGAAAGAAGTTCGAAAAGGAAGCACGAAGGAGGTTCAGCTTATCCGAACCTCATCTGTTAACACTACATTGATTGCTGGCAACTACATGATGAAGCTTAAGTTCAAAGATCAGTGGACCCAGCCGATCCTCCTTCGCCCGGACCAACTCACCTGCAATTCGTCTACTACTGAGATCCAAGTCATCACTACAGAGACGAAGGATTCCACTACTTCAAATAACGGCGATGATGAGATTTCGATGTATCTCCAGTTCAGATTGAAGTATGGAAACGAAGTGACTAACTGGATACCCGCTCGTCCCGATTTCGCCGACACCACTTGCGCCGGCACTGCTGCTAGAATCACCACGGAGCTCCAGATGCTGAAAGTATTTGACATCGTTAATGTCGATAGCTCGATGTTGAGTAACAGCCAGCATACTTGCAGCTGGACTGTTAGTTTCGTCAGTAGTATTGGAAACATTAATCAACTGGAGGTTCAAGCCTATAATTCTTTCAGTTACAGTACTGGCATGTTCGGCGCAGCCTCTATTGCTGGAGACGATACTATCAAGGTTAGAACGACGACAGATGGTGTAAAGAACGCGATTAAAGCTGCGTTGGAGCTTCTCGATAACGTTGGACAAGTGACAGTGACTCCTGAAGCTCAGAATCAAGGCCCCGACGGATCGTGCGGATGGCGAGTAACATTCGATACCAATGCTGGAGATCTCGACTTGATGAAGGTGTCTATCTCTAACCCACGCGGCGACAATACTACAGCGGGAACATCCCCTGCATCGAGTTCTACCCTCCTCGGACACGCTAAGGTGGAAATCACTGAGATTAAAAAGGGCACATCCAGTACTATCGGAGGTAACTTTGCGTTAACATTCAGGGGTGCGAGATCAATGTATATCCCTTACGACGCCTCCGCGGCCCTCGTAGAAGAGCAGCTTGAGATCTTGGATACAATTGGAAATGTTGCAGTAACGCGGACGCCTGCTGATGAGAATAAAGGATACACGTGGTCAGTTACTTTCATGACGGAACTCGGTTACCTCGATTTCCTCGAATTTGATAATAATGATATGACTGGCACAGCTGCAACCGGCGTCGTGGCCAAGGCTGTGCCTGGTGTATCCCCGCCTTTCAATTCTCTCGACGTCGTCAACTCCCTTCCGTTGGGAAGCACGGTCATCACTGACTTGACTCAACTGTCTCTAGCTATCGGTTCGTTGGATGAAGGCATTGCGTACTACATCCGAGTAGCGGCTATTAACTCAGTCGGTCAAGGCCCTTACGCATTTTCCTCCACACCGTACGCCATACCACAAGCCCAAAGGCCGAGTAAGCCTCTGGGCACTGCGTTGACCGTTGTAGACGGCAAGTCTCTAAACCTCAAGTTCATGCCGCCGCTGCTTGATGGAGGGGAAGATGTCACTTTTTACAAGGTTGAATATGCTAATAAAGCGTTCAAGCAAGAGATCCAGGCATTAACTGAGTCATGTACGATCCAGAAAGAGGTTCAAGTTATCAGGACACAGACTTCTCAAAACATCCCTGAGGAACAGTTGATCTACTTTACGTCGTCATATGATAATACGAAGGTATTAACGACCGAGTCCCAGATTGTGCAATGCGATGCCTCTGGTGGGTCTTTCAGGCTCGAATTTGCCGGCTTCAAGACCGGTGCGATCTCTGCAACCGCGACCGCGCTCGATATTAAGGCCGCACTTCAGGAGATCGAGATCATTAACCAGGTAACTGTCGTATTCACAGGCGCCCCCGCTGCCGTCCAAGCTTGTAACTCGCGTACTAACTATCCTACTGGAGGCTTCATGGTTACATTTGACAACGTAGTAGGAATGTCTGGTGACCTTCCCATGATGACTGCCCAAACTAATGGTTTGACAGGCGCGCGATATATCAACATCGAAGAGGCACCGAACGGTAAGGGCAATGCCAAGATGAAGGGATCTTTCCGCCTCTCATTCCGAGGATCAATGACCGAGGATATACAGGCCGATTTCAGTGGTGATCGGTCGCAGATCGCTTCGAAAATTCAGGCAGCGCTGATTAACTTGGACACCGTCCCTGCAAACGGCGTAACCGTCACCTACAACGAAGTTTCCTTGACTAAGTTCGCATATAGAGTAGTATTCGTTCATCCCGATCTTAATGGCGATATCGAGGATATCCTCTTCATTGATTATTTCAACAAGCTGTCAGGCTCCAATCCCAAAGTGTCTATTTTCACCAACGGCTTAGAGCCTATCAACTCGCACGGCTCGATCGCTGACTCGGTTAGGGGTAATGAGCTTTCTGGAGATTTCACTATCACGTATCGTGGCCACACAACTGATCGTATCGAGTTTAATGCTGCAGAGACGGTGTTGAAAGCTAGACTCGAAGCTCTGCCCAATATCGGTACTGTAGATGTCCATAGAACTGGACCTGACGTATATAAGCAATACACATGGAGTATCACTTTCTTGGCAATGCCTGGCGCATATCCCTACGGCACTGAGAATGTCAATGACATGGTACTCAACTTTGCTCGTGACGTAACTGTCAATCCGCCACTAGGATTGGCTGGAACTGGCAGTCAAGCGATCCTGTCTACTGCTACTCAAGGGTCGAGCCCAATCGGAGGAACTTTCTCGGTTACAGTCACGAATAAAGTTAACTTGTTAGGTGGTCCAACTTTGGTCACAAGAACTGCTTCAGGAATACCCGCGTCAGCTTCTGCCTCAGAGTTGGCCGCTATTTTGAACCAACTCGACAATATCGGCACCGTCTCGGTCTCTAGAGCCAACACCGTCACAGGATACAAGTGGCTTGTCACATTCGATGGTTGTTTGATAAAGAACGGTATTGATGTATGCAATGATGGAGATATCGATCTCATGGTCGTCAACAGCGCTTCTCTAAGGTGCCCGATCACAGTGAACCAGACATCCGTCGGGTCGGGTGCAATGGCTTGTCCGGGCGGGATCGGCGGCCTCAACATCGGCGGCCTCTGCGCGAACCTCTTCACTGACTTATCCGGCGCCGCACCCTATAGCTATATACTCCCGGGTCTCACTGCTGGAACGCCTTACTATGTCAGGGTGGCTGCTCACAATAGTAAAGGATTTGGCTACCCAGCTATATCTAGCCCAGAGTACCAAGTGCCTTCGTTTAACGGCCCCGGGACCCCTCCACCTGTGCGACTCGTATCTAGTACCAGTACTAGTATCAGTGTAGAATGGGACTATCCTCGAGAAAATGGAGGCGCGACCGTCATGGGCTTCGAGCTTTGGATGGACGATTGGTCTGGCGGGAGGCCTCGACTAGTATTCGACGGCACGGATGAGCCTCAGAGCCTTAGCTTCACTGTGCAGACCTCGACGTCGCTTGGTGTCGATTCTGGCAAGAGCTACAGATTCATGGTTAGGGCCATCAACTACTGCGTTTCTACTCAACCCAACAAAGCTTGCTACTCTGAATTCAGTGCATTCTCTGTATTTGCTGTCCGCGCTCCCCGTACTCCTCAGCCCCCTCCCACCCCGTACTGGCATTCAGGCACCACCATCGGCTCTCAGGCGTCGACCACAGACGCCTCTGTTACGATCCGATGGAAAGCTCCTGTCGACAATGGTGGCTCGCCAATCATCGGTTACACCATCGGCTTCGCTCGTCCGGGCCAAACTACCTACACGGAAGAAGCGACTATTAGTAATCCTGCAGTGAACGCCTATGGAAGCAACCAAGATTTGCAGTATCAAATTCAAAACTTGAGAGAGGGCAACGTGTATAGATTTTACGTTGTTGCCCGGAACTCCATTGGTCGATCTGCAGCGAGTCCTGTTCTATCGGTGGTTGTCGGAATCAAGCCTGGAATCGACCCCAACAACAATATTGCGCCGTACTTCACAAAACAGTATCAAGCTCAACTTCCCCTGATCCGTGCTATTGACTCCAACGCGATTACAGTCTCGTGGCCGATGACGACCGCATCATCGACTGGTTCCTTACCGCCTACTGGATACAAGCTGTACATGTATCCTGGCATCGGAATGAACACTATTGCTAACCCTCAGACCGTGTTTCAAGAGGTTCAATTGGTTCAGACTTCCATTATGGATCAGCTTTTTGAGATACAAGAGGTGCATATCCCGATGGACACAACTACGTACTCACTTGCCCTCGATGGTGTTCAGGGGGCTGCTAGCTTGAATAGAGGCAAACAAATTGCTGATCTCAAAATTTATATCGATGCATTGTGCGCCCAAACTGCGAAATACAACTTAGCGACTGTAACTGTTGGAAATTTAGTCAATGCCAATGTTACAGGGAAAATAACCAAATACAAAGTTACTTTTACAGGATTCGACGGCCCTGTTAATTTGCTGGTGCTAAACGTCAATCCCAACAACTCCTCAGACGCTGTCATATCGATTCAGAAGGGCACTGAGAAAGTTCGTGGAAGCTTTACTCTGTCTTACAATGGTAGTATGACTGTCGACATGCCATTTGATGTGACCGATTCGTTGATGAAGTCGGCCCTCGAGGATCTACCCGGAGTAGGGTACGTCGATGTCACTCGTACTGCAGTAGGAAGTCGAGATGCATTCGCATGGACTGTAACATTTCAGTCTGCTGCTGGAGATCTTCCGATGCTGTATGCGACACCTGGTCGGCTCACCCCCTTGTCTTCGAAGGTTGATATCAAGGTCACTGAAGTTGTTTCCGGATCTGATGCTGTATTAGTGTATGACGGAACAGGTGCCCCTGAAGTAAGAACCTATCAAGTCTCTGGCCTAGTTCCCGATATGACATATGCGTTCAAGGTGATGCCCCAGAACGCCCTTGGTGACGGCATTCTATCTGGTCCGTCGATCACTGTAGCAGCGACGTCTGGCGCATCTGCGTCTTACACCACTGCCGCCGGATCCGCGTTGATTAAAGGTATTACTTACGACGTTGATGAAGAGCAGGTCATTACTATGACCAACTGCTTGAACAACCCCGTCATTGAGTTCACTATCGCTCTGAACGGTATTAGTGGTAATTTTCGTCAAAGCGGTACCCAGCAGGATTTGAAAACCCTTCTTGAGAAGACTCTCAACACTGGAGACGTGTCTGTTGATCATTTCATTCGGACGGAAGGTGGTATCCAAGTTGATGAATGGCGGGTTCGCTTCTATCACCTCGGCGATGTCGCTCCTTTGTCCGTGACTAAGGTTATAAATACCGGCCCTTGCACTGTCGCTGTTACCGAGTTCCTCAAAGGCAACAACAATCAATTCAAGATCGAGCCGAAAAAGGCATCGGGTACTGTTGTGAGGGATGTTACTGTCGCGAAAGGCTTCGCGGGTAATGACTTGTTTTTCACTGAAACTCTCAATTCCAATGGATCATGGTACCGCGATCAGGGCATTGCGTCATACAATCCAGTCGTCTACGAGGTGCAAAAGATCACCATACTCTCTGTCCATTACGGTGCTTCTGTTACCGTTAAACTGGCTGATTACTTGACACCTTTATCAACACTTGTCTACACTTCTGCCCCTTTCACTGATGCTAGTTCTATCAAGGATATGCAATCAGCCATCCAGAAGGGCATTGGCTTGGCAAATGTCGAGAGTGTCGATGTGTCAAAGGAGACCAATATTGCCGGACAGACCAGCTTTTTGGTCACTTTCTTGTCAAACTTGGGTGATGTGCCCGAAATGATATCCACAGTGGCTAGTATTCAAGAGATCGTCAAAGGTATTACCGAGATACAGACTATAACTCTGGCCAACGACCGCGATGTCGTCCGCGAGAGGCAAGTGTTCATCGTACCTATATCAACTACTAGTTTGGATTTCACGTACAAGGGTACGACCAAGAGAGTCACTTCTTTGAGCGCTGCGAATATCCAAAGTGCACTGAACACATTTGTCCACACAAATGGAGCCCTCGTGGAGACTATCGTCACCAAAAGCTCGTTGTCAGACACGTACCAAGTTGAGTTTTTCGAGCCTGTTGGCGATATCGACGATCTCGTGATCAAGGATAATTTGAATGCCAACATCGAGATCACTGAGGCCGTCAAGGGAACCTCGCCAGTCACAGGAACATTCACCATCTTTTTTGAGGGACAATACACCGATGACTTAAACTATGATGCTAGTTCTGCTCAAGTGAAGGACGCATTAGAGAAACTATCAACCATAGGCATGGTCAAGGTGGAGCGCGAGAACACTGGTAATGGCTACAAATGGACCGTATACTTCGTGCAGAATGTAGGAAATCTTCGCATGCTGGAAGCGATTGACTACAGGTATGAGATCCAGAGATTATGGACCACTGGCGGCGCGCCCACCCCACTTCACGGTCAGATTACTCTCTCATATGGCAATGACACCGCGTACGTTGACTATGATGCTACCACAGCTCAAATGGTTACCGCCCTTGAGTCAATGCCTTCTGTAGGTCACGTTGAGGTTAGTCAGCAAAAGTTCACAAATGGGCAGAATGAGTGGCTCATTACCTTTAGATCTCTAATTGGCGATATCGACGATCTCGGAGTTAGTAACGCGCTATTGTTGGGATCGAACGCACAGGTGTCTTGCAAGTCGACCACTGATGGTAACGCAGACACCCTTCTGGGATATAGACCCCGCCTATACTCTACTGAGAAAGTGTCCGGTTTCCCGGATTACACTTCCAAGTACTCTGTTGACACGCCCGGATCTTACCTTACTAGAGTCCAACAGCTCCAATCTGGTGGGTTGGCCGCTGTCTATTACGATAATCAGTGGTTCTACGGGATGCCCTCCATCGAGCGTGTCGATCCTGTAGTGAACTTCGATTGGTCCACCGGCCTGATCACGCAGACAGCCAGCGATTACGTCAGTGTCAAGTGGTCTGGTAAATTCATGGTACCAAAGACTGAGGTGTACACTTTCTATTTGACTGCTGATGACTTTGCCACCCTGACCTTCAACCACTCGTTGCTGATTGACGCATCTGCTCAATGCTGCATTGAGCACCGCGCTTCACTTTTCTTGGTTGCCGGTACCTACTATGATATCGAAATCGATTACATTGAACATACTGGCACATCCTCCATATCACTCTTATACTCATCCACGAGTGTCAAGAAGCAAGTAATCCCGCCGTCGAGGTTCTTCTATGTGCAAGAGATTGTTGGTAGTCCGTTTAACACTACCGTTGTTCCTGGGGGTGCTCACTACCCATACACCACCGCTTACGGAGACGGTTTGAACAAGGCGACGGCTGGTATCACTGCATCCTTCTATATTCAAACGAAAGATGCGCTGAACAATAACCAGACCACTGACTTCGAGTCGGTCGATCCGTACGACCTTATCCGAATTACCATCGATGGTAAAGAGGCGAATCACAACACGGGCACTGAGTATTTTGCTGAAATCGAGTACCTCGGTGGGGGCTTGTTTTTCGCAACATATACGCCTCTTAAAACCGGTGCGTATGATGTATTCGTTCAGATGGGAGAAAATGATATTTTCTGCGGATTAGGAGCTATTAAGAAGTGCTCACCGTTCAACCTTTTCGTAAGTCCAGGGAAGACTGTGCCAAGTGTGTCCGAGGTGGAGAGCCCATCGATCGAGACCATGGATTACCTGGTTGAAGCTGTTACTGGGGAGTACGGATATTTTTACATTCAAGCAAAGGATGCGTTTGGAAACAATAAGATGATCGGCGGCGATGACTTCAAGGTCGTTTTCACTTTGATCGAGAATTCCGATCCTTACCATCCAATTGATAGCACAACTCCCGGTCTGGCTTCGGTCGTCCGCGGAATCTCACAGTATACATATGTGTTGACGAACAACGGCCAGTCGTCTCTATCTCATCTCGGTCTCACTACTCCTAAATTGACTTCCAAGCAATATCGAGGCAACGTAGAGGACAACGGTGATGGTACGTATACTGTAAGGTACACCATACCTTATCAAGGGTCTTATGACGTCGCCGTCACTTTGGCAACTACTGAATTGATGGACGAGGAGTTATTGACTTGTATAGGCGCATCTTCCCCTTTCATTTTTAGTCGAGTCTACGATGGTGTCGACGCCTACGTCAAACCGTCCTACTGCGATCAACGACATGCAATCCTAAAGGTTGTACACAATGACATACATGCGCCCAGCTGTACATACGATGACCTCCCTTTAGACACCCTCGCATTTGCAACTGTGTCTATCCCGAACTCTTTCTCTATCCAGTCACGTGATCAATTCGGCAACTTGAGAGTTGGGGATAGTACCACGCACTTTATCGGATATGGTAACGGTGAATCTGACTATTTTTTGATCGAGTTCTTCCAACAAGAGTCCGGCGATTATCACAAGATATCGACTGCCATTGACACTATCCAGATGTTGAATATTCCGAACACCGGCGCTGGATCGTCTGGGTTTTTCAGACTTCAACTTGGCGGCAAGACCACTTTAGATATCCCTAGTACTATATCTGATGTAGGACTCGAGGCTATTCTTGAGAGGCTGCATGACTTCCAGTTAGACGTCAAAGTCAAGAAGAGACACACAAACGGTCTCATCACCGGTACCACATCATACTTCTGGGACGTTATGTTTTTGACAATGCAAAACGTTTGGCAATCTCGCCCTGCTTCTGGCAATGCTATTCAAGGACAGTATTTGACTATACTGCCCCCTCTAGCTGATTCGTTGATCATGCAGGACTCTACTTATTTCAATATCTACAATTCCATGTTCATAACACGACCAGCCCACGAAGGCGTGTACCCTGTATCTTTCACGCTATGGCATACCGGTACATACAGTGTTAAGATAACCAACAACGGAGTTGACATCCTCGGCAGTCCTACTTCCATTTCCGTTAGAAACTCTGTTGTCAATCCAACGTCCTCTACGTCAACCGGTAAGGGCCTTACTGGGGGAGTAGCTGGTGAGCCGATTGAGATCCAGATCCAAGCGATGGATAACCGACAGACTAGCATTCAGTACTTGATCGCTGATGCCGAATTGCCTACATATACGCAAGAAATCCAAAAGATTGCGATTAACAATGGAGCAACAGCTTTCTCCCTCAGATTTCGAGGATTATCGACCGCATCTATCGCGGTGCCTGTTGTTGGAAGTGCGCTGTTCGCCCAGCTAGGAGCTCTTGCCCCTACACTTGGAACTTTCTCTCTGTATAATAGCGACATGAAGCTGCTCGGCAGTAGTGAGACCGCCTTCAGCGCTGTCTTTTACGTTAAGTTCACATCCCTTGTCGGAAGGCTGCCAGATCTTACAGTTGATACTGGTGGAAATGGAAATGTCGTCATCTCGAAACAGCAAGCGGGAGATGCTCCGTTTCGCCGCGAGGTCCAATCTTTCCTTTGTGACAGCAATGTAGTCTTAATCACTCCAATTACCATAACTGATGGCACTTTGTCCATTACTGTGGCGGCCGCTGATACGGTCGGGGATTTAAAGATTGCTCTCTTAACTAGATGGGACGTATCCGATGTCACCTTCGCAGGTGTTGCTCCGGGTCCGGCTAGTATCTGCAGCAACGTTCCAATTTTTATTGAATTTAACGTTGTCGGTCCTCAGACCTTGCTTAGGGCAACGAATGACAACAACGGTGCCACCATTTCGAGCGATTTACCAGGAGTCTCTCCCATTTCAGGTTCTTTTACGCTCGGCTTACACGGTGAGAACACTACCGCACTATCTTTCGATGCCTCGGGCGCTCAGGTTAAGGCGGCACTCGAGAAGCTCTACTCGGTTGGCACTGTGACTGTTGTAAAGGATACTTACGGCGTTCCTTACAAAGGCACAGCTGGCTCACTCCCAATCTACACAAACAATGGCATCTTCAACATTTGGACTGTCTCGTTTATCGCCAATTGTAATGGCAACGCGAATGGTACTGCAAGTGGTAACTGTCCCGCCTCCTTGGGCGACGAGCCTTTATTTTATGTCAATGCGGACAATTTGGGATTCCTCAAGTCGTCCGTTTTGTACCAGAAGAAACCTACGATCACTGCTGTTCGATCTTTGAAGGGATACGGAGGCAATATTCGCAACAATTATGACGACATTGATATTACCACCATAGCTCTTCGACACCGTACTATCAACTCGAATGCTGCTATTGGAATGAAGGAGATTCAGTTACTTTACTGCTACGCGCTTATGAATAAAACTGTTTCGGGTGAGTTCACTATCCAGTTTATGAATAACACGGTAGTCGTGAGAGCTGATGCTACTGTCTCGCAGCTTCTCGCGGCCTTGAACACGCACGTTGGAAGGTACGCATTAGAACCCGGCTACACCGTCACTTCGCCTGTAGCGAGCAGCGAGAGAATTTGCAAGAACCCCTCCAACTCTCCTTCTAGTCTGAACGGCTTCCCAGGGTTTACGAAACAGACTGAGACGGAGCTAATCTTCAACACTCCAGTAGGCCGCGCTCTGCCTCTCATGCAGGTTGTTAGGCAAGATTCGTCATCGCTCAATATCGAATTCAGACGTAAGCAAGCAGTCATTGATTCGAGGTCGATCGTACCCGGCAAGGATGGCATGTACTCCATCTGGTACACCCCTACCTATGCTGGGAGCTACGACCTCAGCGTTATGATTAATAACGTTGACATCTCTACTGATTTGACACCGGGGGTTTACGTAGTTCCCGCTTTAGAATACGCGGCGACATCCACCCACAACATCTCCCAAGTGAATGTGGAGGGAGTTAGGGAATACTTCACTATCCAATGGCGAGATCGATTCGGAAACGAATTGATCGGGCCGATTGCCGATCAGAGTGCCGTTGAAATAACCATGGTTGGTAAGAAGCACAAATGCCAGACCGACACCAACAATAATACGGACATCGCTGTTTCGCTCTTTCCAGTTCCTAGAGAGCCCTACACCGATGGCGTGTACACCTACATGTACGACCCCACTGATGCCGGTTCATACACTGTGTCTATGAAGCTCAGAACCAGAGGTGGCCTGCTCGCCACATACTACAAGCAGCTTGACCTAAAGGATCCCGTATTAGCTTCTTTGGCCAACTTCCATGATGAAAGGTACCACAATCCATACTGGTGCGATGGCCTCAATGCTCCTAACTTCTCCGCTACTTGGCGATTTGGTAAAGACTCAACCGCAACTGGTGATAGCAACATGCTCTATGATAACACTGACACTCAGATTACATTCTGTGATAAGACAATCCCTTCATGTGGTTGCGACTCGACTCTCCTCGACTCCTCCTTGTCTCATGCATGGGGTTTCAAGTCTCCTCTTCCGTATGACGAACCCTACTCCGGTAAGTTCCCCAACGATTTTTTTAGCGTTAAATGGACGGGCTACGTGCACGCACCCGGCACTGGATTGTACACCTTCACTGCCTCATCTGATTACGGTCTCTTCGTTTCGATCAACGGTAAGACTTACATCGATGAAAAACCGATGAAAACTGAGTCTTTATCGTTCACTGTTAGTCTTCAGAAGGATGTTCCTAATGATATAATTATCATCTATTACCACAACATTGACCACGCCTTCGTATCGGTCCAATGGTCTGGTCCTGGGATCGATGGTGTCCAGGTATTGTCCGGCGACTCCTTGTCATATTCGAGGCACATCATCAACTCTCCAATCACTGTAGAAGTCTACCCGGGCGCTGTTGATAATATCACGTCTTCTGCTGTCGGATCTAAATACACCCCGAATGGTTTAACAGAGTGCACCACTTTACATGAGTGCTCCTTTGTCATCCAGGCTAGAGATTCCAACGGCAATAATATTTACAACGATGGCAATGTTAATTGGAACATTTCTATTCGAGGTGTGGGTGATTGGGCCGGTTTTAACGGCGGCACCCACAGCAGAATCAACGAGCTTAACTACACTAGAGTGCGCACAATTGACTACGCTATTGAGCCTTTGGGCTGGAGGCGTGTTGGGCCTGCTAATATCACTTTTTACGACAAATTTTTATACATCATCCACGATGCTAACAATGCAGTCGAGCGCGGAGATACTATCAAGGTCGGCCAGGAGACTATGTTGGTGACTGAGGAGGTTGAGCTTTTGACTGTCTACGGCTCGAGTAGATACTCGCGAGTTCCTTTGGCGAGACCTTATCTCGGAGATACTATCCAAAACTTCGACCTTTACAGGTTGACGAATGACAACTATCGATGCAGCAATTGCTCTACTGGTAAATATCTCGTGAGGTACTTCCCCACTGTTCGTGGGTATTACCATATTAATGTCGCCACTCGTTCTGTTGATGAGGTTCAGTTCGTTGAGATCATCTCTACTTCGAAGTCTCTCGCGGGATCATTCACTTTGACTCTCTTCACTGACATCATGTACAACCAGCCTATTACTCTCACTACTGCTGCCATCCCATTAGCACCTATTGGTGGCCTTCTAGAGACCACCATTGAATCTGCGATAAAGGCTCTTATCAATGTTAATCGCTTGAACGGCGTGAAAGTTAACTTCGTGCAATGCAATATTACTGTTTGCAGATTCAAGGTTACATTCATTGACATGAACTACGACGTCCCCATGCTTAAAGTTGACTCTACCAATGTCATCGGAAACAATGTGGTCGTGCAGGTCACAGAGCTTGTAAAAGGCCAATCTGCGTCAGACATCATCGGATCCCCTTTCACGCTCAGAGTCCAGCCGGATGTTACTAGTGCTGCATATACGACCCTCCACGGGCGAGGACTGATCTACGGAGAGACTGGAGTTGAATCTTCATTCATAATCCAGGCCAAGGATGCATTTGGCAACAACCGTCTGCACAACCAGGCCCGAGACATTTACCGATTGCACGCGTTTGTCCCCTCTCAGACTTTCACGCCTAAAGGCATCAAGAGAGCGGGAGAGACGCTCGCGACAGAAAATGTTGCTTTAGAGGGTTCTGTTGAGTACATTAGCTCTGATAATGTAGGGTGGAAGGACTCGGTCGGTGACGACTGCGCTGCATACCAGAAACTTCCAGATGCTCGCGAGGGCAAGTGCGTTACTGGGTCCCTTTGCGGTTTCGGCGCGGCGGATAATAACCTGTACATTGGCCCGCTGAGTCAAGGGTTGTCTGCAGACCAGGCTTGTTGCTATGGCCGAGGATCGTGCGGCGGAGCCTACCTTGTCAAGTACACGCCTTATCAGACTGGAGATTATACTCTTGCTATCATGTTAGCTACTCAGCTAGAAGTGCAGAACATCTCGACATCCTTCACAAGACTAACCGAGAGAAGGGGTTATTTCGTTGTGCAATACGGGGAATGCCCTGTTGCCGCTTATCAGAATCCCGATGATCGTATCGATCCATGCATTCAGAGTAAGAAAATTGCTTGGAATGCAGATGCCGCTGCTGTATATGAGGCACTTAATGACTTACCAGGCATGGGCAAGTTTACCGTCACAGGCAGTCATACCACTGATTTGATGAATTACGCTTGGCAAGTGACCTTCCAACGGGCTTGTGACGCATTGGGTCTGAGAATAGTTGATACCAATATGCCCGTGCAGATTGCGACGGTTGCGGAAGGAAAGTGTGAGATGCTCTCTGTTAGCAGTGACAACTTAAAACGCCAGACTGGTATTACTCAAGTCGTCAACAGCGCTCCTGTCTACAGCAGGGTAGTTGACTTCCCGTTCACCGGCTTCCCTTATGTCAACCAGAACTACACCGCTGAGGTCCAGAAAATAAGTTGGGTCTCTTGCCAAGTAGTAACTTGCTCTTTTCAGCTCACCTTCAGGGGCGAGACTACGATATTCCTCAAGGACACAGCTTCAGCTACTGAGATAGAGCTTGCTTTGAACAACCTCCTGTCAATTGGCACTGTACAGGTTCTAAAGCAGACCTCTTCTTTTGAAATTTCGTTCCTACCTCACTTGGGATGGACCGTTGCTCATTTGGAGAACTACGGTAATTTACCTCCTGTCACTGTCGTTAACACCGATCTGGTTGGTGCTGCTACCATCACTTTGATACCAGGCTATGCACCTTTCGTCGCTTCAGTTGAACCCATAAAGATCAATGCCGCTACTACAACTGCCGTACATAGGCCTAGCGACTATGGCTTCAACGGTCTTCAGTCTGGTATCTACCTAGACACCACGTCGTTCACCATTGAGTCTCGTGACAAGTGGTGGAATCGCGTCTCGTACGGCCCTGTCAGCGAGGTGCAGATCATCGAAGTCAGCTCAGCCCCGAGTACTCCTCTTAGTGGATCGTTCGGTATTAGTTACAAGGGATACTCTGTCGTCTTACCGGCTAAGGCTGGGATAGCAGAAATGAAGGCTGCTCTTGAGAGTCTGCCTTCACTTGGCCAAGTTTCCGTCTCCACCAACTCAGTTAAGAATCAAACTGGCCTCACTGCCGCTGTCAAATTGGGTGGTGTTGAAGTAAGTATCGATGGTGCTGTCGATCCCGCAACGGATTTTGGAAAGGGCGATTGGATCCGATTATATTCTCCGACCGGTCCTGTATACACTGTCGCTTTGGTAGACTCTGTCAACAAGAAGCTCTTCCTTTCCTCTCCGTACACGGGATACAGTGAGGTATCAGGTATTAAGCTTTATAAGCAAGCGCGTGGGGTTGCTACACCAGTTCCTGGTTATTCCGACGGCTCTCAAGGCTTTCAATACATTATCACATTTGACTCCAACCTAGGAGACATCTCTAAACTTTTGGTGGATAAGTCCAATTTGGGTGGTGGCGGTGATGTCGTTGTTACTTCTTGCAACTATCTGCAGTACCAGACAATTACTACTTCGTCCAGGAGTCTCGTATCTGGCACTTTCTACGTTCAAATGGGCACTGACAGAACCAAGGACCTGTTATACAACGTGTCAGCTGCCGAGATGGAGACGGAGATTGAGAAGTTTGTAGGCGTTTATGACGTTAAAGTCACTCGAATCGATCGCGAGTCTGTCGAATTCCCCTTGCGCAAAGCCTCTGGCCAGCCTATTCCTTCTAATCCATCCTCACCCTATGATATTTTGGACTGGAATCAGGTGCAATGGATTGTCGAGTTCTTATCGTACGAGGACTACCCTACCGCACTATACGCCGAGGGTGAGCTATTGAGGGGTAATGATGTGCAGATCCGTGTAGATAACGACTTCTGCCCTTGCGCATCTACAAGGGGCTTCACAGCATGTTCAGAAAATGGCAAGGTGGGAGAAGTATTCGTTGCCACTTTGAACGGCCAAGCTCAGAGCAAGGCGAATGTTACGTATATCCAGAACGGTCTTTTCAATGTCGTGTATGACGTTCCTAGAGTTGGATCCTACAACTTGACTGTCGCCAAAGCTAACAAAGGCGGTTTAATCGGCGAGTATTATAACAACCGATGGATGTACGATGAGCCCACTATGAAGCGGACTGATCCGATAGTTAACTTTCTGTGGGCGGATCAGGATGCCATAACCGAGACGGGCAAAGACTATATCTCGATCCGATGGACCGGCTTCGTACTACCAGCGTTCTCCGAGGTATATTCTATATCTGTCGCTGTCAATGATGGCTGTAGACTATGGATTGATGATGTTTTACTCATCGACGCGTACGACAATGACGTGGCCGATTCCGAAGTAGCTACCGTATTCACAGCGTTCATCCCAAAGGCCATGATTGCTAACCAGCTCTACTCCATTAAGATAGAGTACCGAGAGAACACTGGTGCTGCCCAATTTTCTCTAGGCTGGTCATCTGCATCTCAACCTTACGAGATCATCCCGTCTTACCGCCTATTCCCCTCTGCAACTGAGATTTTCGAGTCGCCTTTTGTGATCGCCCCTATAGGTCGCAAACCTACTATTGTCAACAACGTCAGCCTCGCAATCGCCGCTTGGAATGAGATTGATGTTCAGTGGAATGCTCCTAGTGATGATGGCGGATCACCGATTGTCAACTATGTTGTAAATTGGTTTGATGCGTCGACTGTTGAATCTCCTTTGGAGATCCAGACCATCAAGATGGATCGCCATATTGTTGGCGGTTCTTTTGTTATGACTGTAAACGGTATCACATATCCTTACGACATTCCTTTTGATGTTTCTGAGGAGAAGCTTGAGTGGATTATCGAGCGCTTGACTGGAACTGGCGACGTTGCTGTTTCTTATATCGAGACCGCAGCTGTCCGCAGCTGGAGAATCACTTTTCAGCAGTACCTCGGAGCCCCCAACATTGTCACGAGCTCTTACGGCTACGGTAACTTGCCCGCGATTGTGCTCAATACTGCGAAACTCGTGACTGATACTGGTTCTGTTTTCACCGTTGTCTGCAACGATGCGGCGCTTACCTTAAGTGGGGCGCTTGCATGCATTTCATCGGACAGCGTCGCTGGCTCCAACACATTGGGCAACATGATCAGGTCATCTGGGGTCGGCCTCGATTCAGCTGTGTCTATGGAAGTTGGATCTCAGGGATACTACACCTATAGAATCAAGAACGTCCCTCAAAGTTCTGCTGTTATCGAAGGATTTGGAATCAGGGTCTATGCCATCAACAAGGAGGGCCGCATCTCTATCCCTACTAAGACTGTCTTTAAGAAGCCAATGGCTGTACCGGTGCCCCCTAATAACGTTGAAGTTGTCCGCGCCGCCGGCTCGGATAACGCGCTCGTTGTATATTGGTCATTTATCGAATATTTGAGTGACTTAGCCGCGGATGACCGAGCCGCGCCTACAACTGACTTCGTCGTACAGTGGTCGAAAACAGCCGACTTCAAGGTTAGCAGCGAGGCAGTTGTTAAAGCGGTTGCAACCGTCTCATCATGGAGATTACCCGATGCAAGCAATAGGAATACTCACTGGTATAATATCACTGGTTTGACTCCCGGCTCTACTTACTATGCAAGAGTCTGTGGCATTAACAAGATGGGTCGTGGGGCATTCGCAACCGCTGCATTCAAACAGTTTTCATCCCAGGCTATTGTTAGTAGGATGAAACCCGACGTTATTCCTTACGGCGCGGTACTCATCTCGACCATCCCCGCTTCTGAAGTCGTCTCTGTATTCGACTCGTCGTCGACTTTGAAACTTTCTTTCAACCAGCCGGCCAACACCCACGGTTCTGGCATCACTAACTACGTCGTTGAGTGGTGGGACACCGATGTCGTTCCTCAAATTACGTCTCTCTCTATCTCTGCACCTGCTTCCATCACTGGCTCTTTCAGACTTAGTTACAACAACGATGTAACCGACTGGATTCCTATCGCCGCCACTGCTGACCGAGTGAGAACTGAACTCGAGGCACTATACGATATTCGCGACGTCCAAGTGTTCCGAACTAATGCTGCTGGTCACGGATTCGTATGGACCGTTACTTTCACCAACGATTATCCTTCTGTTTTGAACCGAGCAATCACCATTGACCCTGGAAACTTGGTTAGTACTGCTACCATTTCGTCTGTACCGACAATTGTTCAGCCAGCAGTACACCCCCACGGATACCAGAAAGCTCTCTTGAACGCCTCCAATGATGTTAAATCCTACTCTTACATCATCAGAAACCTCTATCCTGGCGTCCAATACAAGGTCTATGTCACCGCTTTGAACGAGGAAGGCTTTGGTTATCCTCAGATTTCCGTTCCCGCAAAGCTCGCTCCTCCCGTTCAGAAGCCGGCCGAGCCCACACAGGTCTATCTCACCTCTGAATCAGCATCCACCTTGGCGTTGCACTGGAAACATCCGACCTCGCACGGCGGTGATACTATCACCAAGTACAAGATTGAATGGGATACCTCCGGCAAATTCGATACCAATTCTGGAGCTGCATACGGCTCGTATGAGAAGACTGCTACCAGCATTGATTCTTGTGTTGATTACCACTGCTCTTACGTCATCAACGGCTTGACCAAGGGCACGGCTTACTATGCCCGAATTTTTGCTTACAACTCGCTTGGTTTCTCCGAAGTTGCCGCGCTCCCGACCAGTGAAAAAGAGGCCCCGAAGACCCAACCCACTGCTCCTGCAAAGGTGCTCGTATCCACTTCAGCCGACAATAGCATTGACGTGGCCATCCTCCCTCCTCTGGATAACGGTGGATCCGCTGTCACTCAATACCGCGTTGAATGGGATGTCTTGGGCGCGGAGGCTTGGGATATTGACGCGACTAACCCCTACATCTCTGATGCAAGAAAGTCCCTCCTCTACTCTCCCTATGCCGTCCAGAGAATACACAGCTCCGCGAACACTTATTCTCTCGCAGGGTACTTTACTATTGGTTTTGGTGGTTACAACTCTGATCCTGTGCGGGTTGACACGACTGCCGCTGAACTTGCTACGATCCTTGAGCGTATTCCCACCGTCGGCAACGTGCTGGTGACTCGCTCAGAGTCTAATAATCAGCACGGCTACTCATGGACGGTTACTTTCTTGAACAGCGAGTGGTGGATCGGAAATAAGTTTTTCCAAGTCCCCCAAATGACCCTCAATAACGTCATTGGCAACTACGTAGATTTGATTGGTTTAGAGTATAAATATGAGATCTTATCGTCGGCTCTCGGTTCAACTTTCCAGGGATCCCTTGGGAAGATTCAAGTCGACACGCTTGTTGAGGCTATGGCTGGATATGAGCAGCAGTCTATTCGAATCGAGGCTGGTACCGGAATGCTCAATGGAACCTTCTCTCTTTCATGGAATGGATTCTCTACCAACACTATGTTGGTGTCTGCTTCTTCTAATGAAATCGAGGCTGCCATTAAGGTTTTGCCTCGTATGGGCAATGTCATAGTTAAGCGCAAGAACCATTTGTACCAAGGCTCTGGGTTTACCATCGTTATTATATTTGTAGAACAACTAGGCAACGTTGAACAAATGCAAGCCGATGTTAGCAACTTGTACAGCAGCGACGGACAGTCCAACGTTCTTGTGTATTACCACGAGCTAGTAACTGGCATCCAGCCAGTAATGCAGAGCAGGTACTACGGTTCTCAGATAGTTGCTGTCAACGCCAGTGCAGAGAAGTCTGTTTTCAAATTCGCCATTCCTGAACTCACGCAAGGCTTGAACTATCACGTTCGGGTTTCGGCATGGAATGGGGTCGGCGCAGCCTACGGAGCCTTCTTTGGCAGTACCCCCGCTATAATCCAACCGTCTGGCCGTCCGGCTGTCGTCAACAGCCTAACTGTTGTGCCTATCGACAATTCTACTCTACGCTTATCTTGGGATAGCCCCACTAATATCGCGGGTTCTGAGCTCAAAGCATACTCTGTTGATTTTGACTTTGCCCCAGAGAAGAAAGAGGTGCAATCCGTCGTCATTTCGTCTTCTTCAAACACTATCAGTGGAACTTTTTGCCTTTCATTTGATGGAGCATCTACTTCCCCTATACCTTACGATGCCACTAACGTGAGATTGGAGGTCGCACTTGAGTCCCTCGGCAGTATTGGTGATGTATCTGTCTCTACAACTCGTGATCCTATCAAAAATATCATCTCTTGGCTAGTTACCTTTGTTGATAACGTTGGCGATGTGCCTCAAATGGCTATCAGTTGCAACAACTTGGTCGGTTCCGGCGCCACGATTAAGGTGGAGCCTATTTCTAGTGGCTCTACCCCATCTTTCGCGAGTGGATCGATCGGTATCAACCAGAAACCTTTTGGATCTATCATGGTTCCTAAGTCAAAGACTATCCAGACGATCACTGTTAATGCATCTTCTGTTGACCTCAATGGCAAGTTCTACATCGTCAATTCTGGTGAAGTCTCGTTGCCCATCGACGTTTACTCGACTGCTGCTCAAGTTAAATACATCCTAGAGAGCATGTTGACCATCGATAATGTAGACGTTACACTCGTGAACCACACACTCCGTACTGATGATCGCATTCAAAACTATGGTCGATCGTGGATTGTAACCTTCCAGGAGTCTCACTCTCAGAGTCTGCTGGTGTCGACTGCTGCTATTGGCTCCGGCAACGGCACTTCTGCGGCTGGAGGCGAAGTTATCGGTACATCAACCATGGTTTTCGTCGAGAGAACTTCAACGGAGAAGGTTCCGAATTCCTTCGACATTCCCAATCTTTCATCTTCCAAGTCTTATGTCTCTCGAGTAAGAGCATCGAATGGATACTTTTGGAGCGATTATGTTTCTTCCACAGTTTCTGTCGCGCCCAAACAGATGCCTCCTCAGAAGCCACTCAATGTTTACATGCACGCAGTCTCTGACAGTCAGATCCTCGTATGGTGGGACGTTCCTGCTAACAATGGAGGCGCCGCAATCACTGGCTACTCAGTTGGCTGGGATGCTGCACCGAGCGTCAGTTTCGGAGTTGCTACTCAGTCCGCCTTTGTTACCAATGGCAACAGTTACGTTATCACACTGTCTGGAACTTTAAATGCTGCTGGCTATTCTGTTAGAGTTTCTGCCTACAATTCAAATGGGTTCAGTCCTTTTGTCCTAGCCCAAGTCAAGATTGACTATTACGAAGTGCAAGTTATCAAGGTGACTGTCGACTCCGCTTGGGACCTCAAATTCAATGACGGAACTCGCATCACTACTGTATCTACACCAGTTCCTGCGCGCGCAACGGCCGCTGAAGTACAGGATAGACTGCAGGCTATGAACTCAATCAGGACTGTTTTGGTTACCAGAATCGATCAGTCTAACATCGCCAGTGATGAATACGACAACACCATTACTACTTTGGCCGGTGTCAACTTCTGGTACCGTGTAACCTTCATTGATGCCGGATTCAATGACAATAAAGTTGAATTATCTTCCTCTACTGTCACAGGTGTAACATTCGAGACTCTGCGAAATGGAGAATCGTCTAGCTCAAACTTCCTTGTTGTTGGCGCGTTTGCCGTTCCATCTGCACCGAGAAATGTCGTTATTACTGCTGTGTCAAAGACAGAGCTCGGAGTTAGATGGGATGCTCCTATGTTCAACGGCGGATTATCGATAACTAAGTTCTTGGTGGAATGGGACGTAGGTCCTTATTTAGCTAATACCAGACAGACCGCATACGCTCAAGTTGTGACTGTGAATGCTGTTCATGGCAACTTATCTTTTGCTCAATACTCTTATCAAATTCCTGGCCTCCTGCAGGTTCCTTATTTCGTTAGAGTATCTGCTTTCGGCTCTTCTTTATCGTCTTCTGTTTCTGTAGGATATAGTAAGGCCACTGCGGCTTGGCCAATCAATCAGACCATCTGCAACACCATGCCGACACACTGCAGCATCGTTCCTACTGACCAGGTCCCCTACTTGACTATTCTGCCGCAAGTACGATTGTCTGACCAACAGGTCGCCAACAGGTTGGAGGTCACTTGGAAACAACCCAGTCATGATCAGTACGGCTTCTCAACCGACACTGCTTCTCATTCGATTGCCATGGCTAAATCCTACCGAATCCAATATTCTACAAGAGCTGATATGACAAACTCATCTTACCACGACGTGAGGATGATACAGGACGACGGCACGGCTTTAACCTGTTTGCCTGCTGTACCATGCAGCTTCACCCTAGGCACTGAGGTCCAAAATATCACAATTGTGAGTTCGGAAGGGAAAGCTTTGACTGCTGGTACTTGGTCGGTACTCTATGCTGGTGATCAAACGCAGGTTACGTACGTATTTGTTACAATGAACAGCAATGTCATCAGAGTGTACGATACGGGTGTTACCTTGGTGGCTTTAGATTATATCCGCATTTTGAACACTGTTTACCAGATAAACAATGTGCGGGTCGATGGAGCTCTGGTTTTGAATAAGAACTTTGACGGAGATTTCTCTGATATCATTAAGGCTTATTACGTTTCCAAGACTCTCCTCGGCGCTGGTGCTACAGGCTTGAGCTACCAGGCCACGTCCGCTGAGGTTCGAACTTATATCCACAACCAGTTTGTTAACTCGTTTCCTCTTTATGCTGCGACTGTTACAGTTAATCGAGTTACTCAGACTGCTGGTTCTACAATCATAGGTTACTCATGGCTCGTGACTTTCCAGGGTGAGATGTTTATGGGTAAGGTTGATCCTTTGGTTGTTATCTCTTCTCTTGACGCAACGATGATTCACTCTAGTACAGCTGTCTTCCAGACTTTGTCGGGAGTTACCAACAATGTCGCTATCACTGTGGATACATTGACTGAGTCAACTTCCATTGCCCCCGGCGACGCTATTTTTGTCAATGTACTCGCCATTAACGACGCCGGTATCGCTACTTCATGGAACCAGCGCGCCGTCTGCGGCTCCTCATGTGGCACAACACTTGGTTCTATTGTTCCTCGATCTCGTCCCGGCTTACCTGTCCATGTTCAAGTATGGGCAATACCAGGATCGGTCGGCACCTCTTTGAATGTCACATGGTCGGAAGGAATCTCATATGGAAGTGACATTACCAAGTACGAGATCGAATATGTTAACTTCGCTTACTCCTCTATAAATGTGCCCACTACATACCAGTTGCTCAAGACCGTTACCCGCGCTGATTTTGCCAATGTATTAATCGGCAACAAGAGATATTCTACCACTGTTACTGTTTTCAAGAACGAGCTCCACATCCTCAGGATCCGCGCTTACAACGATCTGGGCGCTAGTGGTCCAGCTTGGTTCCAATTCGTTGGCGCTCGTGATACGAATGCCATCACTACAGTCGCGGATTACAGATCTGGCGCCCAGCGAGCGACTCCTACTTGCTACGAGGCACTTGACGAGTGTTCTGAAAATCACGTCGATCAGATCTTGTCTAGAGGCTTACCTGGCTTGCCAGTCCTCACTGTGCCACTCACGCCTTCTGTCGACGTCAAAAGACCTTTCACTAAGGACTCTGCTACTGTGTACTTCTACAGTCCTGTCGTGAACGGAGATAACATTGATAAGTGGCGAGTCGAATGGAGCACCGATAGTACTTTTCCGAACAACGACTTGATCACCAAGAGATTCGTCCAGATTCCAGATTCGGGGCCAGCCACCCCCAACACCCAGGGCAACTACGTCATCACCGGCCTTACTATGGGCGTCACCTACTACATCCGTGTTATCGCTCATCACACAGGGGGGTACGGCCTTCCTTCCAATACGTTTACTTTCAAGCCCCACCAGCAGCCTGATGGACCTTATAGTCCCTCAGTCGCTTCCTCTTACGACTCCAAAGACCTTGTTTCATTCGCTCGATCGTTGAATGTTTCTTGGTCATATCCTAAGATATTCGGGCCTGACTTGGTCGGAGACGGAGGCGACCCGATTACTGGATACGTTGTTGAGTGGAGTAGAAATCCTTTCAGTCTTTATACTGGCACCGTGCAAGAAATTTCCATCACCTGCGCAACCGCCGACCCTCTTAACAGATTCGTTTTATCTTTGACAACCGCCAACGCTCAGAACATGCCCCACGACGGCGAGTTCTACCATGCTGGCGAGCACTTCATCACCGGAACCTATAAATCCGCTGATATCATGGCTACTCATTCTGGTAGTGATCTGAAGACCATTCTTGAGAACATGCCAAATATCGGAGAGGTAGTTGTCACCAAGTCTGTTGTTAATAATGATGTCTATACTTGGACCGTTACCTTTATGGAGGCTATGATCGTCCCTCAGTTGCAGCTCGTCTCTTCGTCTTTTAAGTGCTCTGGTGTTGCTACTAACCCAACCTTTCCACGCTATGTTCAAGCAGTTATCCCTGCCGACTCTGAATATCGTTGGATGTACAGCCCCGCGACGACATCCGACGCAGCGGCATCGTTCGTTATCAACAACCTCATCCCCGGCAAGACTTACTATACTCGAGTGTCGGCGACCAATGATCTAGGTTACGGCAAGAGACGTCTCTCCGCTCCTGATCAGATCACCGTCCCGATCACTCAACCAACCTTACCTACTCAGTATGAGATCGATTACGGCGCCCCTAAGCTCTTCGTTGCTACTGAGGCGTCTCTTCTCGTCAAGATTGGCACACCTAATTTTGATGGTGGTTCGAAGGTCACTCACTTTAACATTGAATGGGATCCGTCGACGGAGTTCAACTCTGGCGCATCTAAGAAGGCCTTGGGTCACTACGAAGTTCCTGCGTACTCTGTATTGTGCTCTGGTTGCGTCTCTCAGATCATGTTTGCGTACAATACAAAGAACCCTACTGTTACCATCACCTATGCCGTTGGAAGCACTAGTGCTGCCGATGACATCATTCGCCAGCTGCAGACTGGGGCCCGTGTTGCTATTGTCACTGCTGATGACATGATTCCCTACACTTTCGTCGTTTCAGAGTCCGCCGCTGGTCGTACCACCTTCAAAGTTCGAGATGTCGGCCTCAGGCAGACTATCTACAACGGCGCCGGTTCTGATTTGTACTTACTAGGTGCTCAATATGAGATCCCCAATTTGACTCCTGGTGTCGAATATTTCGTCAGAGTGTCTGCCGAGAACTCAATTGGAGTATGCGATACTAATGCTAAGTTCATCAGTAGTTGCGGAAGCTTCGCTCTCACATCACCTTCGAGTCTCATTCCGATGCGAATGGCCGCTTCTGTGTCCACCTTAGATGCCAAGGTTATCGATAACAGTCAGGTTCTATTGTCCTGGACTGCACCCACCTCTGTTGGCAAGATCAATTCTTACAGAGTCGACGTGTACAACCGTAATGATAAGGCGTCTCAACTCTCCTGGTCGTTCTTTGGTGACACGGAAGTTCAGAAATTGTCTACCGAAAATACCAATGTTATTGGTGGAACGTTTACTCTCGCTTATGACACATACACGGTTGCTCTCCCTGGAAAGATCAGCGGATATTTGAACTTCTACTCTTTCAATACTACGGATGATTTGACGCCTTTCCTGGAGCCTGGTGATAAGATTTACGTCGCTGGATACTTTTACACCGTTGCTGCACTCAAGTTCAAGTATCACTGGCAAGTGTTTGTCACTACCAAGATCTTGTCCAGTACTCCTAATGTTGACATCTCAGGTGCTACTATGTACGTTCGTCCCAAGACCCATCCTATCCCTTTCGACGTATCTCCTCGTAAGTTGCAAACAATGATATCTAATCAGCCTGGTTTCGGGGACGTCAGAGTTGACCGCAATGTCGCTGGTAATGGATACACTTGGACCATCGAGTTCTTGTCCAACGTTGGTAATCAGCCCTCTCTTGTCGTGAATAACCTCCAGCTCCTTGGTACTATTCCGGTTGTTCAGGTCTCTACTTACCGAGAAGGCGTTGCGCCTAAAGGCTACCAGTCTTATGTCGTTCCTGCTTCATCCAACCAGATGACTTTTACCGCTAAGAATTTGGCCACTGGTACTGCGTACTACTTCCGTGTCTTATCGACGAACGCATTAGGACTCGACTCCGGACTGTCGAGCGTGCAATCAGCGATCCCTGCCACTGTACCATCCGTGCCCTCTGTTTTGGCCGTCAAACCCGCCTCGAAAACTGCAGTCGCAGTGTCATTTACGGTGGATGCTGATGCGAGGGGCAGCGCTGTTACCTCATATATACTCAACCTCAATGGAAAGAACACCACTCTCCCGGTTACCAACAGGATTCAGAGAGTTGTTGTCGATGCTCACACGATTCCCTTCACTAATCCTACTGGATCGCCCTACGCAGGTTCGTTCTTTACTCTGTCTGTCAACAACTTTTACGGCAAGTACTTCACCTACGCTGGAGATGTCGATGGCCTCGCACTGCGTGTCGAAGTCGCACACAGAGCTACAAAGATCGTCAAATCAACTAAGGACACATCGAGGTCCACCCTCAAGTTGAACACTTATGTAACCCCCGGTGAGTTTATTCAGGTTTTCGGCCAGGAATTCAGAGTTTGTTTGAACCAAGACGTTACCTTCACGAATTCTTACGGTCAATACGGCGACACCGAGATTCCTCTCTGCAAAGTGTCAGACCCTTGGACACAAGCCGTGTTTGACGGTGGATACAATTCGCACATCTTGTTTGACATTCCTATATACAAGCTCGACACGTCTGTTGGCGCCGTCTTGGATGCTCGTCTCGGCGCTGCTTCTATTGACATTACCAACTTCGATGGTAGTAACAACAGGTATGCTAACCGGCTTAACTTGGGTGATTGGATCATGGTAGGGCATCCGACTGCTGGCGAGGTGTTCCGTGTTAACAACAACAATACTTACCGCGTCGGACTTGCTTCTCCCAATGCGGATGTTAAGTCCCCGGCGTCTTTATCTATCAAAGCGTTGAAACACTCGACGTTTGAAGTTCAGACTTTAACTCTGACTAAATCTGCTTCCCTCCAGGCCGGTGATATGCTCGCGGGTTTCCGCCTTCAGTTCTCAGGCTACAATACATATGTAACTCAGGCTGGCGGGAACTACGGCTGTCTTAAGCTCGATTCTTCTGCCGAGGAAGTTAGAGCCGAGTTAAAGCTCCTCCTTGCTATTGACGATGTGATTGTATCGAAGTCTTCCACAACTTCCTCTGTTACTTGGACTGTTACTTTTAACGGCGACCTCGTCCGCGGAAACGTGCCACAGATGACTATCATTGATGTGGAGTCTAATGGCTGCACTAACGTTGCCAGTCTCGCCCTGAATGCCCCTGCATGGTCAACAATCAGGACTTCTGTCCTCCCTGTCTACCGTCTGCAGACCACTTACAGGCTTAACTACGATGCAACTGCTGATGAGGTTAAAGATGCTCTCGAGTCGCTAAGTCTAGTCTCTAGAGTCGACGTCAAGAAGTCAGTCGAGTATAACGGCAAGGCGTGGCAGATCACTTTCCGTGGATTTGATGATGCATCCTCTACCGGAATGGTCCCTCTATTGATGAACAACCTGAACATTTCCTCTGTTGTCACCCCTGTAGGTAAGGTATTTTCGATTAATGAGCTCAATGTTGATGTCGCAGACAGCAGCGCTAACGCATTTTCCGTCTCAGCAGTCAACGCCTATGGCTCGGGTCAATTCCTCCACTCTACTCCGGCTTCAGTCACTGTATCCGATCAGGTTCCATCCGTTGTTCAGAATTTGCGCGCTATTGTTAGAGCAGATGGTATCTTGAATCTTCAATTCAACGAGCCCTTGTCAACTGGTGGAGCCTCAATATCTCATTACCGTGTTCAATTCGACCAGTCCGGCACGTTCAATTCAGGCCTTAAAGGCGCTCCCTTTGGCGAGGTTGTCGTCAATTCAAACGATAGGAACAACCGCGATGATGTCCAGCTCGTTACCGTCGTTGCTCCCATTGGTAAAATGCCACGCGGAACGTTTGTTCTCTCATTCCTTGGACAAAAGACCAGTGAATTGGAGTACAATATCTCTGCATCTGATATGGAAATCGCTTTAGAAAAGCTCTCTACCGTCAAGGACGTGTCTGTTCGCAGGGATATCTTTTGCTCTCAGGAGAGCGGCCGGGTTGACATTTCGTCTGGAACTAAGTTATTATGTAGCCTCGACAGGGGCTATGTTTGGATGGTTACTTTCCATCAAGTCATTGAGAATGGTGTTCAGACTGAATTGGCCAAGGATAACTTCGAGGTTAACTTCGATCACCGCCTTGACGTCTCTAGTAACTATTTGTTCGCCTGCAATAGCGACCAAAATACCGACCCTTACCTCGGCACTTGCACGTTCGACGGCACTAACAAAGCTACAGCTTACGTTGATAGTATTCAGGAAGAACAGGAAGTCACTCTTTGCAAGGCAGGTCCATCTACAATTTTGACCTTCCTGGGACAGACGGAGACGATCGACACTGCCAATGATTTGGTCGGCAGCAGTCCCTCGGCAAGCGACCTTGAGAAGAGCAAGGCGCGTTTGGAGAACATCATCGGCTCCATCACCGGAGTCGGTCGAGTTACAGTCACTCTTGGAGACACCGGCAACGGTGCTCTTGCCGCTGTTGGTGGTAATGCTTGTACTGGTTTGACTGATTCTTTCCGCTTCGCCGTAACATTTCGCTCATTTATGGGTGATGTCCCTTTGCTCTCGTTTAATCAGAACGGCATTGCAACCGAAGTTAAGAAGGGACAGTCGCAGTTCGCTGACGGCTTCTCTGACTACTCTGTTGACATTAAGCGTAAGGCCCTTTTCGCAAACGGCCCTATGTATATTCGCGTCGCTGCAGTCAACAATGTTGGCGACTCAGACTTTGTTGCGCCCTTCCAATACCCCATTGTTTTCTACAATGCTGTGCCGGATCGTGTTCGCAGAGTCCGAGCTAGTCGCGTCTTGGACAAGGCTGATAGTCTGCGGGTAGAATGGGACTTCCCTTGGAACATGACCACTAATGTTGTCTCATTTAACATTGAGTACGACACCACAGCGTCCTTCTCTAGCACTTGCCTGACATGGCCTTGCGACGCATCCAATACATTCCCCATCGGAAGTATTTCGGTAACCAATCCATTTCCTGATGTTGATCTACTCTCCTACACCCTTACCAACCTCGTCCCTGGCGAGAGATACTTCATCAGAGTTAGAGCTTGTGTTGACTACGCCGCCAACAGTGTGGACATCCTATGCTCTCCATTCTCTCACATTGGTTTCCCTGCTACCCCCACGTGGACCGCTCCTGGTGATGTGCCTGCTGTTGTTACATCTGCTAACGTCACTTTCATTGACAGTACCACTATGGCAGTTGCTTGGGAGTCCCCAGTTGTGCGATCCGAGGGTGCAATGGGGTTTCCTATCTCTTCGTATACCATCGATGTCTTCACTCCTAGAATGGAAGTTCAGGAAGTGACCGTGTCCGATTTAAGCGGTGTGTTCCCGGGTCAGTTGCAGCTTACTCTTGGTGGTTTTAGCACCCGTTGCTTTGCCCCCAACGCATCTGAATTAGAAGTTGAGACCAAGCTCGAGGAACTCCCAGGAATTGACAGTATATCTGTCAAATATGAGTCTGTCAAAAGCTCATCCACCAAGAGGGTCTACACCATCACCTACGACGGTTTTAAGAACTCTAATGGCGACGTGGCAGAGCTCGCTTATGCTCTCTGCTTATATCCGACAGTTGCTGTCGACAAGAGAGTTACTGTCGCAATCAGAACTGTATCTCAGGGCTCGGCCCACAATATCCCCGAGGTTTACATGATCAAGACGACTCCCAACTTACCTGTCCCATCGACCCTCATAGCGCCCCTCAATCACTATGGAAATTACGAAATTCGCTATGGCTTTAAGGGCGACACCAATAAGCTCTTGTTCAAGGCCGATCTTAGTGCTCCTATCACCGTTACTATCATTCCTGGTGCTAGAACGGCAGTTGCATCTTTCTCCGTTGCTCACATGTTAGCTCCTGGTGTTATCTTTAGAGTTGGCGATCAAGATTTAACCGTCTCTGCTATTAAAGATGCTGGTACCACCATTGTCTTTTTCCCTTATAAGACAAATGGTGCAACCAATGGCTACGTGTACGTCTCCGAAACACTTTTGGGCACTGCTACTACTACTGGAACTTCATTTTCTGCTGGTTCTGTAGTAACTATCATACAGGCTAACTTAGATGGAGCCGTTAAAGCTAACGCTGACAGCTATGTGCAGTTCCAATGCGCGAATGAGAACGAGGGTATCGTTAAAGACATATTATATGATCTAGTCGTATCTTGGACTGCTACTGAGCTCACTGTTAATGGCAATACTCACACTTTGACTTGCGCTGCCAACAGTGTTATGGCCGTGTATCGTCAGCACTCAAAGATCGTTCGATACGATGCCACTGAGGAGGAAGTCAAGAAAGCCGTCACTGAAATGGCAGCTGTGGGATCCGTCGAGGTTTCTCGGTTTGGTCCCGACTCTAAAATGGGTTTCACTTGGTCTGTCACTTTCACTTCTGCTAAGGGCACTACCATGACTTGCACTGGTCTCCCTCGAAATGAGTGCTTGCAGACCTCCCGGGGTTCTCCTATGGTTGTCACGATAAGCCAAGGAACTGGTACTACAGCATCTCTTAATGGCGATTACTTTGCCAATGGAATGAGGAACGGGCGCCCTATGTACTTACAGAAGAACGGCCCTTACGCGATTTCTTACTTGGGAACATCAGCTCAAACTGGGAACTGGGATGTTCACATTGCTACTAATACTAAGACTCCCGGCATGGGAGTACTAACTGCTGGCCAAACTCGATTTAACGCTATTGGTTTGACCGGACCGTCTGTCGGTACTATTACCTACGGTGGTGCTAACTTTATTTTTGACGGCTCGGTATCTCAGCAGGTCAGCAAGGTAGGCTCTGCTGCTACTACTACTGCGGCCACTACTGTGTCCAATCTTGCTGCATCAAAGACCATCAGCTCGAAGGTACAGGAGATTCAATCGATTACCTGCACCACTACCGATGGTCTTCAGTTGGGCGGGTTTAAGATTGATTTCAATGATACTTTGACCCCCGTCTACATCAGAGCTGACGAAACCGCCACGGATATGATCACTAAGTTGGAGTCTCTCTCTTCCACCGGACATATCGATGTTTCCCGCGAGACTCTTACCGACGTCGCCAAGAAGTTCATTGGTTACAAGTGGATGGTTACATTCCTCACTCTTGAGGGCGATTTGCCCTTGATGAAGAAGACAACGGTGTTCCTCGATGCCGCTGTCCTCACGGGAACCAGTCCCTCGGTCACCATCAAGGAAGAGATAAAGGGAGTCCCTCTCGAATATGTCGTATACTTTGACGATCTCAAAGCCGGTCAAGAATACACCGTTCAAGTCTACGCCACGAATGCAGTTGGCGTTGGTCACTCTACGCTGGAGGTCCAGAACCAAGGAATGGGCGTATTGCCTCTCTCCTTTGCCCTTGTTGGTGAGCCATCCGCACCTGTCTTAAACAGTGTTACTTCTAATTCCGACAGCTCTTTGTTGGTCGATTATTCGTTCCCCTTCAATGGCGGCAATGAGATTAACAGATACGTCGTCGAGTACACAACCAACGTCAGCAATAATGGTCTTCTCAAGGTACTTTCCATCGTTCGCTTCAAGCTCAAGATAGAAAACATCAACAACAACTTCGATAGCAATGGATACTTTAGAATCTCTTTCCACGCTGGCACTACTACCCTTTTGCCCTGGGCTGCGTCCGCACTCCAGGTCCAAGCGGCCCTCAATGCCCTTCCTGCGATCCAAGATTGTATAGTTTACCGCACCGACCTCGCTTGCCATCTGTCAACTTGCCTAGGCTACGAATACACGGTTAAATTGAGAGATGAAATCGGGCCCCTTCAGATCGGTAATTTCTCTCTAGACATCAGCGGATTGAGCTCTGACAGCCTGATCGACCCCTTCCTGTTTGACTACGAACTCCGTGCACAGAACCTCGCTGTAGAGCCCTCCGATATGTCAACTCAGTTTATCTACAAGGACTGCTCTAAGCTAGGCATTGGTAAGACCTCAGAGCACCAAGTGGTCACGATCACTTCCAACTCCCCGGACTACCTCCTAAATCAGCCTGGTTCCTTCCGCCTCTACTTGGGCGATGAGAAATCGTTCTGTATGCCTTTCAGCGTCACCGCCGATGAATTGAGGACTAATATTGAAAGGTTTAACGGCGTATATGTCGCTCACGTGGAGGAGCACCGCCGTTCTAGCTCCGGCTCTGAGCACTCGAGAGATTTCCACATTTTCTTGGAGGGTGTCTACTCTGATCTTTCATGGCCTATCTTGAGAGCCGACCCTAGAGACTGGGGCGCCAACACTTACGACAGCGATAGTGCTGCATACAAATTCCCGTGCACTCCTTACACTGATATGGGAAGCAACTTCGTTGCCGACATCTCTGTCGTCACTATCAACGACAATGTTGCTTGTGCCGACGGTACTCCTGATATTCAGGTGCTCGTGTTAACTACCAATGGAGATAGATCCGACCTCGGTGGTTTCTTTAACCTCTATATGTTTGGTAGAATGTCAGTCTCTATGGATGTATCCGCTTCTGGAGACGCTGTTGCTAGTGCTTTGACTGCCATCACAGGCTACTCTGGAATCAACGTTGTGAAATTTTTGCACGTCGATTTTTCGCACCAAGGCTACGCCTGGGCCATCACATTCCCTTCTCAATACGGCAACGTCGAACAGATACAGGTCGATGATAAATTTGTCTCTGGAGTAAACATCGCTGCCGATGTCTACGACATGGTCAATATCACTACTACCGGCAGGTCCGATATCAGTGGTCACTTTAGCATAATCGTGGGATCTCAGATCTCAATTCCTTTGTCATATCAAGCTACCGATGTAACGGTCTTGAACGCCCTTCATAACTTGACCAATGTTGGCAAAGTTGCCATGATTGGGCTCAAGGAATTCGAGGATTACGATTCAGTCCCGTATTTTGGCACTTTTCCCCAGAATACTTATACGAACGTTATTACTTTACCTTATAACTTGACTTCGATTGTTTCTGTTGGCGACACTGTTTCCTTTAACTTGGGTTCAGGTGACGAAACCACTTTTATCAGAAGCATCGTAGTTACGAGTACACCTATTACATCTACTCTCACATTGAAAGACTCATACACCAACAGCGGAGCTGCCACTGTGAACTTCAAGTTCGGCACTATCAGAAAATCTAAGATTGCGCTACCTGGCCGTCTTTCATTCAGTCCCTTGTTTTCCGTAAAGACTTTTGTTACTAGCACTGATTATGCCCAAACCACCATGATCGTATCCACAATCGAGAACGCCATAGTTCCCGGCACGTACACTGTGAAGGGTGTGTCTATTACTGTCAGCGCTGCCAACCTTTGCTCTTCATTAGGAGCCTCGGTGTGCTCTAGAATGTACACAGTCGATAACTCGTACAAGTGTGGTTCTCAAGTCGAGTATTGCGCGTCTGTTACAGCGGTTAATGGCAAGTATTTGTCGGTTTTGAACTTTTACCCCGCTGCTGGTGATATTTCCGCGTCCATCTCGCAGACTTGGTTATCTGATCTAACTAATCCTATAAGCGAGAACTTGGTTGCCGCCGGCGATAGCCTCTGGGTAGGTGACTACCAGTTTACTATCAACGCAGTGTCGGCGAATTCCGTTTCCTTGGCCAGAGCACCTTTCGATGTTTACAGTCCTTCTGCATTGAATGCAGTAACTGCATTCAGATCCGGGCTCGGCGTCGAACGCGCAATCATCTTCAAGTCTAGCACTGCTAATGTCAGATCTGTCCGAGTTTTCTTAGAGTCCGACTGGCGCGGTACAGATGTAGCCGTTCGTATCAACAGAGCCGATGGAATCAAGCCTGGATCATTCGTTATTGGTGGTCCTTCCGAAGTCCAGACCGTTACTTTTAGATCAACCACCGGATCCGCAATCGATACTGCGAACGGGAATTCTGTGACATTCCACCTCTACTTTGGCAACATTCCTGGTAACAACTGGGTTACTAAACAGAACAAGATTGCTACCTTATCATACGGCGCATCAGCTGAGTTCTGGGAGACTGAATTGCAGAAACTTCTTAATATTGATAGAGTGCAGGTTGTTAGGAACGGCGATGGCGCTTCTCCTCTTTGGTCGTATGGCTACGTATACACTATTTACTTCTGGGGACAGTACGGTTCCTTCGGTATCCCTCAGTTGTATTCTGATAATACTATCCCTGACATTAGTATCTTCCATGATACCGTGCGCGATGTCGAGTACTTGTCTGACTACTCAGCTCGCTATGTCGCGCTGGAGCATGGTAGGGATTATGCAGTTCGCATGCGCGCCATTAATAGCAAGGGCGTGTCAAGCCCATCAAACGTTATCGTTGGCCACACCGATGTAGTTGGCGGTCTCCCTGGAACTCCTCAATCTTTAGTTGTTGGTCAATATAAGGACAGCAACAGCGTGTCGGTCTCATACAAGGCACCACTCTCTGACAACGGCCTTGAGGTAACACAGTACTTAATCGAATATGACACTACTGCTGAATTTAACACCCAGAGTTCATCATACGGATCCGTCACGAAGACAATCGTCCCAGAAGTCCAATTGATCACGAGCTACTACCGTGCTGGTGATAACGTAAAGACTAGAGGCGGAACTTTCAAATTGACTTTTGGTGGCAGAACGACTGCTGGTCTTCCATTTGATATCTCCGACTACGATTTGCAGATCGCTATGAATATGTTGGTCGGCACTAGGAATGTCGCTGATGCTCCTATTGTAGTTTCTAGAGCTGCTTGGAGCTACGGATACAAGTGGCAGGTTACTTTTAAGTCTGTCCGCGGTAATGTCGGCCTTCTCTGGGTAGACGATTCGATGTTGACTGGAGACGATGCTAGAATGCGTGTTGAGGAGTTGGTCGCTGGCTCTTCTGATATTGTTCCTGGAGAGTTCACATACGAGGTTCAAACTGTGAGAGTGCAAGCGTTATCTCAGGCATCTGGCACGTTCAAGCTTCAAATGGAAGGCTATGAGACCCCTGCTATCGACTTCAATGAGAATGCTGATACGTTCAAACAGAAACTGGAGATGCTCACTACCATTTTCACGGTAAATGTTGTTCGTGAGGAACTCGATAGCACTCTTAAGTTGTACGCGTGGACAATCACTTTTACGCACCAACGCTACGAGGCCGTTCAGGGCGCAGGCAACTTGCCTCCTATGATCGTCTCCGTCAAGTCTTTGAGCCCTGCTTCTTCCGCGAAGGTAGAGGTCTTTGAAATGATTGATGGTACTCATCCTCTTAATATTAACATCGGTGGGTTGGTTTCGGGATCCACACTTAACACTCGTGTTACTGCGTATAACAGACGTGGTTTATCTCTCACAGCGGCGACTGCTTCGGTTCTTGTCACTGGCCAGCCAGACAAGGTGTCTGCTGTTTCTTCTCGGATCTCATCTGGCACTTCGCTTGAAGTTAGTTGGGACACTGCAAACAACCCGACAACAGACTCCTACTCTGTTGAAGTCTTCACTGCTGATCCTACCCAGGAAGTTCAAGTTATCACTACGTCGTCTTCTGCCTCATTGGCTGAGATCCAGAGAGTAACAGTATCATCTGATACTAATAACATGGCTGGCTACTTTAAGCTGCAGTATATGGGTCAGATGACCGAAAATATCCGCTGGGATGCAAACTCTGAAGGCGCTAATTCTGTCGCTATGGCTTTGGCTCGCCTATCGACTATGGGCACTGTCTCAGTTTCCAGAATGCCCTCTCGCATCGCAGTAAAGGGACTTACCGTTGATTGTGCTAATACTGCAAACTCGTTTGTAGTTATCACCACCGGGTCTACCAAAACCTTTATCCTGGCTGGATTAGCCAATGGCGATAAGGTATGGATCTCAGGCGCGATGTTCACGATCAGCGCAGTTACCGACACCCAAGTTACTTTCACTACTGCTCTAAACACCTTCATCTCTGCTAACTTTGCCGGAGTCACGATGTACAAAGAGTCTTACGGATACTCGTGGGACGTCACCTTCTTGAATCAAGTTGGCGATCTACCTGCTCTCCAAGCATTCACGTCTGACAACTGGGCTGGTACCAATCCTATCGTAAAAGTTGACACGATCAGGAACGGAGTCGCTCCTCTCTCTGGTTCGTTCCGCGTCGGGTTCAAGGGCCAGTCCACTCGTCCTCTAGCCGCTGATATTTCTGCCGTTGACATGGAGGCTGCCCTCGAGCAGCTAAATGAGATTGGCGACGTCACTGTTACTAAATTCAGAAATGCCTTTGGCTCTGATTTCAGAGTTACCTTTATGTCGGAGCTTGGCAGACAAGTTATGATGACTGTCAATGATGCAGGCCTGGCTGGACCTTTCGCGAAGGCTTCTGTTTCTAGAGCCTTATCTGGATCCCTCCCCGCTGGATACAAAGCCGTTAATGTGTTCGGCAAGGATATAACGAAGGTTAACATCACTGGTTTGATCCTAGGAGTAGCGTACCAGGTAAGAGTACGCGCGCACAACGAATTCGGCTACTCGGGTGCAACCACCGCTCTGCCGACGTATTTGGCTCCCAAGACCCCGTCATCTGCGCCTTTCAATGTCACTCTCTTGCCGCTATCACCCTATCAGGTTAAGTTGGTTTGGCAGACTCCCCAGAGCTTTGGCGGCTCTCCTGTTACTCAGTACAAGGTCGAGTGGGATCTCACTTCTGATTTCAAAAATGTCGCTAGCTCTGGAAACTCTAGAGTTTTCATGGTTGATAGTTCCAACAGTGGGCCTTCCTACTGCTTCAATATTGACCTCCCTTCCTCGTCAAACAAGTTACCTAGATTCGCTCGTGTTTCCGCCTACAATGGATTCTCCTGGTCCGACATTGCTTACCCCACTCCTCGATCTGCATTCGGCGATATCTTGGCACCTGGAGCTCCACTCTCGGTTGTTGTCGCCTCGACAGATTCGGTCGGCATCGTCGTTACCTGGAAGCCTCCCGGCACGCTCGAGTGCATGTATGGCGGCGATGGTGGATCGCCGGTCTTGCAATACGTGATCGAATGGGACACTAGAGACGACTTCGGGTCGCCCGCGTCTAAGGTCACAGTTAGCAACACAAACCATCTTCAGTACGTTATAGGTGGAAGAGATATTCTAACCGGTGAGATGAACACTGACCTCCTAGCAAACACACCATATTTTGTCCGCGTAACTGCATTCAACTCCAAGGGCTCTGGTTTGCCTGGCTATTCTGCTAACTTACCCGTTAAGACCGGCGACAGATCTCCGCTCGCTCCTTCGGGACTTATTGCATCGACGATCTCCGAGAATGCAATCAACCTGGGATGGTCGACTCCTCAAAGAGATGGTGGCGCCACCTTAGAGAAGTACAGAATCGAGTACTCAACTGACAGCAACTTTACAAGCTATGAAGTAATTGATTCTCCCCTCATTAATGCTGTTCAGGCGTTCGGTGTTGAGAGCAATGTTATAGTAGAGGCCCAGGCAATCCGTGTGTTCTCCGAGGTCACTAACGAGAGACAGGTAATCCGCTCTGTTGTGAACGGAATCGACGAAATTCAAACCTTCACCACCACATGCGATGACGTAATCAACGAGGTTCAGAGGGTAACTACGCAGGCAGGTGATATCAACGAGATCCAAGTGGTTGAGATTGTCGGTACTGATGTTGATGAGGTTCAGTTGATACAGACTGCTATATTTGACGCGACTGCTGCCGAAGAGCAAGAGTTCTACGTTAAGGCACCGAAGGTCAACAGTAAGCAAATAATCGGTTTGATCATCGATAATGTTGATACTAGTACTTGTACATTTGGTCTTGGTCGTTGCGATGCTGTCGAAAATAGAATTGGCGGTATTATTCGCTTACGATTTGATCCTAATCTCTGCGGCACCTCGTCGTCTAATCAGGACTCGAACTGGTGTACTCGATTTTTGAGGGAGATGTTAATTACTGGATTTGATTGCACTTCCACTACTTGCATATCCTCTGATATCACAGTCGATAAGCTTTTTCCGGCAAACACCAAAGATAACATTAAGGCTGGTCTCTGTGATATCAAGGGCTCGGGTGCTACTACCTTCATGAAAGATACCGCTACCCCTACCCCCAACTGCGCCACGGTAACTGACATCTCCGAAACCCTAGTTCAGTCGAATACCGCTGGTTCCTACCTATACGGTTTTGAGATCGAGTTCACTGGCATGCAATTTGCGGGTAAGATTCCTCCTTTGATGATCTCCTACACGACTGTTTCTCTGGATTGGTCCAACGTCGGTTTCGAACTCGTGCGGCCAGACATATCCTTGACGTCAGAGACCACTGTGGGAGGCGTCACTAAGCATGTCGGTACTCTCAGTACGACCGGCAATGCTTACATCTCCGTTGCTGGTAATCAGCCTGATGGAAATGTTCAGCTTACCTACTATTGCGAGAAGCGTACTCAAGTTACTACTGTTGATGTGCTGACAAATAATTACGACACTGTGCGAATTACATTAGGATTAACTGCTCATTTGGCCTTGTACCAGTGGATCAGAATCGAGAACTCGTACCACCAGATCACTTCAATTCTTGCGGGAACCGATGGTAATGCCTTTAACAACATGGCTAAAATTAGCCCAGCATTCAACAGGGTCGCGACTGGTTTGACCAACTCCGAGTACGGCGTATTCTACTCCGATCCCTCCGCTGTCGATGGTGTCTCCGCTACTTGCCGAGCTGCAGCATCGTACACAACGACGACCATCTCCCCGTTCGATAATGAAGACGATATTAGAGCCAAGATTCGATCCCTTGCTGCCATTAGTCAGGTATCTGATTCCATCGCCGTAACTAGATCGCATTTCGCCCGCACTGATCCTTCTTTTATCGGGTACAAGTGGACCGTTACATTCGTTCGACAGAACGGCAACGTTCCCAAGATGCTTTGTGTTACCACCGCTTTGACTCAGACTGGCGCTAATGCCGCTACATGCGATACCAACGAATTGAAGGATGGTGCGCTCTTGGCAGGAACTTTCGACCTAGGGATGGCTTACCCTCACGTTTTCGAGGACGGCTTAGTCCCTACTCAAGACTACTACACTGACCCCATACCCTGGAATATCGACAAGGCTAGTTTGCAGAGCGTTCTCTCCGCTTTAGGAGGTAGTAGTACTCCTTACTTCGGCACCGTTAATGTTCAACGAGTTCCTTATGTCCCGTCGAATCACAAGAGATGGAGTGGAGGGTACTTATGGACGGTAAGATTCATCGGAAGGAACGGCAATCTTCCTCCCATCGCGTTCAGAAACAACTTGGTGCGCTCTACAACTACTCCCATGTACGTCGCTTCTCTCGCGATCGGTACTCAGACCGGTCCTCGGCTTACCGACGACCCATCTACTGCCGTGGATGGCAATGAGATCAGTGGTTTTTACGGCCTCAACTTTGTTGATACCACTGGGAGATCGTTTACATCTGCAAATAACTTTTTCCCCGTCGTAAGTTCCACCACTGGCAAAGCTCTTTCCGCTGATGAGTTCCAAGCAAAGCTTGTTACTTACTTTGGATCTACTGTCACTGCTGTAACGAGATCATCAAGTCCCAACGCGGTTATGGGCTACAGATACTCAATTGAATTCACAGGCGAGAATGTCGGAGGTAACGTAGGTAACTTCCAGCCTGTTATAACTAACTTGGCAGTATCTGCTACTGCCAACAGTCTGCAACTACAAGTCGGCCAGCTCTGCGCGGATCCTTATGTGTGCAATGTTGGCCAGTACGTTGTTATGAAGAATGTTGCTGTCTCAGAGTCCACGATCGGTGCACAGCTACAGGGCGCATTCCAACTTCGATTCAACGGATACACTACCGGCAACATCGACTACGACGCCTCCGCGGAGACCGTCCAGCAGCTCTTGAACGATTTAGTTTCGATCTCTCCTTCTCGAGTGACCGTTACCAGATCACCCCCGATGCGCATTCCTTCAACTCAAGTGTTTGGCTTCGTTTGGTCTATTACTTTCACGTCCAACACGTGGAAGGATCCTACAAGTGACCACAGCAGTTACACGGCTGGCAACTGGATGGGACCACCAACCACTTGGTCTGATACATGGCCCACCACTGGCATGTCCAAGGCGTGGGGCAAGAACGTAGGCGATATGCCACCGATTGAATGCATTAGTGGAGCGTTATTTGTCACCAACGGCGGATTGCCGCAAAATGGATGCCTTGTAGAGGAGGTTGTCACGGGTACATTCCCGCTATCAGGTTACTTCAGATTGTCTCTTGATACTTCTAGCCATCCAGTGATCAACGTGCGACAAAGAGAGAACACCGGCAATATCGCCCACAATGCGGTTGCGACTGCCTCTGATTCTAATGGAGACGGCACATCAGTCGAGGAAATTTTGGAAGCGTTGTACAACGTCGGAGACATTTCTGTCTCTAGGTCAGTTGTTAACACGAAGAACGGCGGATATACATGGACTGTCACTTTCTTGAGAGACGATTCAAACACTGGTATAGGACAATTTTCAGACTGTGAGCAACGGGACGACGCTTACAATTTGTGTAATTCTCCCGGCAATGTCCCTGCGTTGTTCTTCGATCCTATTGTGCAGCCAACTAACCCTCTAAGCGGCAACTGCCAGAGTGGATCGGGTGTGACTGCTTATGCTTGTGGCTTCACCACTATCATCACCGATGATGTTAACTCTCCTGTCGAGCCTCCCGGGTCCAAGGAAATCCATCGCATTTACACGCACAATGTTAACTACGATGCTGGATTTAGGGATTTGGAGTTTAGCATTACTTTCAGCGACGGCGCTAATTCTCTAACAACTGCATGCATGCCTGTTATTTCATCTGCTACTGATGTCCAGAGTGATATCCACTCATTAGGTTTCTTCTCTGCTGGCGGCATCTATTCAAGAGGAGTGCTTGTTACTGAGAAAACGGACACAGTGAACGCCAAGAACGGAAAGGTTTACACCATTTACTACTTTAATGAAGGTAATATTCCCGATATCACTTTAACTCAATGCACTACCCCCGCTTGGAACGGCATTGTTTGGTCTGCTACCCCAGAGGTAGTTAGGGACGGTGCTCTTCATGGCTTGACGAAGGCGAACTCCGGCGCCATCAACGGCGTTGTGGCGAGAGGTGACTGGGACGAGTTGTGGGTTTCCGGTGAGACTCCGAGGACCAGTTCTGGTATCAAGTGGAACGCTTTGCCCGTCTCTATCAAGACACATATCGAGACCACTAGTACTCATAAAGTAAACGTCAAGCGCATTGTCATCGGAAAATATGGTGTTGTTGAGTATGAGATCCGATTCGTTCAGAATGATAACCAATACCCTAGTGGCACGGGTGATGTTAACGATCTAGTTGTAAGACAACTAGCTGCTACTGATGGTCTCACTTACGCCCCTGTACGTTATGAAGACAAGAAAGGATCTATCGGTATTACCGGTAGTTTCTTGATTGATTTACATGATATTAATGGTCCTCGCAAGGTTGCATTTGATGAGTCTGCCCTCCGATTAAGAAGAAAGCTCGAGGAAATGTTCACTATCGGCAAGGTATATGTTGAGAGAAGCAATTACCCCTCTTCCACCACTGGCGGATGGGGCGCCAACCCTGTTGCTGATGGTACATTTGGCGGTTACGAGTGGAGATTTTACTTCGTCCGAAACACTGGTAACTACAATGGCTGGACTTTCCCCGCTGGCTCTGGCAACGTCGATCCGCTGTCCGTTACTTTCAGGCCGGGAGTGGATATTTTTGGTACTAATATTAAGGTACAGTCCGTGTCGATTACCGAGGGCTCTGTCCCCATCGATGGTCAATTTACGTTGACCTACAATGGATCCACAACCGCACCCTTGAATTTCAACCAACAGCCACTCGAGGCCGAGGCCTTGATCGAGTCTTTGAAGAATATTGGTGACGTCGACGTTTCACAAAGGAATCGTGCAATGCAGAAGCTTGATGGTGTTTGGGCGTCAGTTAACCGGGATTCAATGACTCTCGATATCACATACGATTCTGATAAGCCTAACGCTGATGTTCGTCAGATGCTTGCTGACGGCGATCTCATCAGAGTTGGAGGTGTTCCCTCTGTGGACGTGAGCGGTGCGGTCTCGATTGATGGTGCAACTGTTTACAGCATCGCTACCGTTCAATCCGGCAGCCCTGTCATCAATCCTGTCGACAATGTCCCTCTCGCTTTGCCTGGTGAGATTTTGCGACTTGGTGCTGATAACTACACCGTCGTTAGAAACGGCGCTGAAGTTCAGGTGGTTTCTATTACTTGCACAGATGGCTCGTCGGCTTGCGGTAAATTCAGATTGAAGTTTAGGGTTTCTGGAAATGATTACTACTCTGCTTGTATCCAACGCGACACTGCTACTGATATGACTAGTGCCAGTGATTTGCAGGCTTCTTTCTCCTCAATGAACCCGGTTATTGCCGGCGATGTTATCGTTACAAGGACTGCTAGTTTCGATTTCAGATCTTTCGTCTATTCGATTTATTTTGAAGGCCCGTCGGTCTCTGGTGACGTTACAGAACTTGCAATCGATATCACTGGCTCAGGATGCTCTGGTGGGTTGGTCCCACTTACATTTGCTACAGTTTTCACTGCTATCCAAGGTGGTAACACTGGGGTGCAGGACGTTAGAGTTAATGTCGATGCAGGATACGTTGCCGGCGACTTGTTTAAGTTGAGCGGAAACGTAGGTTCGAACGTGGCTCAGGAAACACCTATGCTGCAGTACGGCGCCTCCGCTGTTGAAGTCGAAATTGAGTTAAATAAACTTCCTGCTTTTGCCTACCAAGTTCTTCCTTTTACTGTTGGCTTGGAAAACATCGTCAGAAATGGCAATGGTAAAACGTTTGTTTCAGCTTCGTCCATCTACGGCATCATCCAAGTTGGCGACAAGGTTTCTATTACGACCACTGCTACTACCTACCAGGCTTACACCGTTAGCAGAATCGTCAATGGCTTCCAATTCTTGGTCGCAGAAACGGTTTCGGAGGACTTACAAGCGAATACTTATTACACTATAAGAAAGGTCCACGTCGCCCCTGTACGAGTTGCTCGCTACGGAACGGGTAACTCCACTGCGCACGTTGCTGTCGTCACACTCACCGCTGACGTGCCCGTCTCTGTTAACCCTAACCCTAACCTTGATGGATTTTACAAGGTCGGAATTTCGCTTAATGGCGTCACTGTGACTTCATCTTGCATTCGATACCACAGCAGCGCACTAGAGTTCCAGAATGCTATTATGGCATTGTCCTTGGACTTTAACGGCGATGGTTCTATTAATGGAGACGACGATGATTACGCCCATGTGTCGGTTAAGCGATCTGGCGATGGCAGTGCGGCGAGTGGCTACGGCTACACTTACACCATCCGATTCGGCGGCCCCGACTTGTTGAAGGACGGCCAAACCGGAGTAATGGGTGCGTCGAAGCCTACTATCGAAGTAATTTCAAAGGGCTTGGCCGGCGGCTGCAATGATCCATTTAGTACCACCGATGCCACTGTCTCTGTTGAGCATGTAATCCAAGGTGAGGATTCTTATAGCTATAAAGTTTTCTTTGTTGGCCCTCACATCGTATCAGCGCCCGCTCTCACAGCGGCTTTATCTAACTCGATCACTCAATACAACGGCATGAGACGCGGTGTTCAGGTGAGACAAGATGTTGCCAGCGGCAGCCAGCCGACGTCGAAGATCACTCTCGATCGAGGGCTCGTTAGCGCTCATGTCGGTGGTCTTGTTGCTTATAGAGTACCCCCTTTATTTGCAGTCCAGGACCAAACCGTCGAGGTATACAAGATTACCACCAAGAACACAATTGGAGCTGCTTCTTTGCGCTTCAGACTATCTGTTAACCGTGCCTTGTTTAATTATCGTGACAACAGCACATTTGGTGACCGCTGCGTTAGTTGGAACGCCGATGACTTTGAAGTCGAAGCAATGCTCAGAGCGTCTCGAGCCGGGCTATGCAACAACCAGGCCGACTGCGTCTCTGTCACTCGCTCCGTTGATAGAGTTAACAATCCTAATGGATTCATCTACTCGATCTATTTTGAGAAGGCTAAATTCGGATATGATTTAGACGATGAGTACATCGTACTGGACTTTGCCGGATGTAGTGATTTTTCACAAACTGATTTACCAAATCACCAAGCAATGATTCAAATGAGTAGCGTGCAACATGGATCGATGCAGCGAAGACTTAAGAAGACAAGCATTCCACTCGCCTCATCCGCTGTCTCTTCCGTCGAGACTTCTTACCGCGGTCTATCTGCTTCGAGACAGCCTGTTTATAAGGTGAATGGTAATACTTGGGCGGTTACGTTTAATTCAAATATCGGCGAGCTTCCTCCTCTGGTTGCGACTCCTGCGAAGTATTTATCTGCTGGCGCATCAGTTTCGACTGTTGGAGACGTAATTAAGGGAGTCAATCCGAACTCGTTGACCATCAATAATCTACATACTGGAGTCCTTTACAACTCAAGAGTCAAGGCATACACTCGTGGTGCGAACCGCGGTTACAGCGCCGTCTCAAACACTGCATCGGCAACGCCTTCTGGGTCCCCGGGCTCACTCACGAACTTCATTGTGGGCGAGGTGCAAGCAGTGAATGAGGTTCAAACTATTACCATTGGCGCCACTCATATTAGAGAAGTACAGACCGTCACTACCAGAGCCACAAGATACGCCGAAGTGCAAGAAATTATCATGACTGCTCCTGAAGGCAATGATGTGAAGCAAAAAAAACTTCACGATCCGTTTCCCTGACGTTCACATTATCCAGGTTAAGGCTGACGATGTCAGTAAGCTCACCAACGGCAAGTTCATGCTATCTTACAGTTACTACGACAACATCAATGCATTAGTGGTACGACCTACTGGCTGCCTCGATGTTAACGCTGATGCCTCCGTCATCGAGTCCGCGTTAAATGGTCTTACTGGTGTGGGACTCAATCAAATCAAGGTCACCAGGTCCGGATATGGTGGATACTCTGACTTCTTTGGATACGTCTACGAGGTATCGTTCTCAGGCAACATGGTTGCTGGTGACAACGTCTTGTTGACATTGACTTACGGCGATGATGGTGCTTGCTCAAATAGTCTTCCGCCTGGATTGACCTACAGTGTCAACAAGAAAGCTAACAATATTGCAGTTGGCTTGGATACTCCAATTCAGAGACTCGAGTTGGCTGCTCAACAGAGCATTGATCAGGGCCAATTCACCATCACCTATTCAGGAGAGACCACAGCTTGTATCCCTTGGAATGCTACCGCAGCTGAACTGAAGGCATCTCTCGAATTGTTGACTAACATCGACACAGTATTAGTTGAGAGATTCGGAAACGGAGACTTCACTTCCAACAATGGCTATGTGTGGAGCGTTTATTTCGTCGGTAACCAGTTCATGCGAACTGTGATTGGCAACCCTAGCGCCAACCTTCCAAGCCTCATTGTCAACGTTTTCAATTCTGATCCTAGCTCTTGTGACAGGTACGCCTATTTCGTCAACGGCGTTAAGACCAATTTCAACAGTGGCACGAAGACTTTCACTATAGGCCAAAACGTCGTTAGGCCTGGCGGACTAGGCACAGAAATGGGGCTATGGTCCGATCGCACCGATCCTAAACTGCTCCTGCGAGAGTTTTCTTTCCTCCCCAAGGCGATCAAGATAACAGATGCGTTTAGGTCATTGTCTGATGACCGCACAGGATTTCAGTGGACCATCGTTTTCGACGAGTCAATGGGTGATGTTCCTTCCCTCGCCTGCGGTATGGCCAGTTCATTATCCGCACTCTCTGCCTCATGTAACCAATATACTTTGATCCAAGGCAATGTTATCGATGGCTACTTCATCATCGGTACAAGCAAGCTGCTCCCCAAGGATGTCTCAGCTGCTGCGATGGAGTCAGAGCTCGAGCTGTTGACTGGTATGGGCGATGTGAGCGTGACAAGGTCTGGCCCCGACTTCCAAGGAGGGTACGTTTGGACCATCACTTGGCTAACTGCTCTTGGTGACAGACCCGATTTAACATTCTCAAGCTCTTTAACTGGTTCTGGCGCTGCGGTCGTTGGAAACACCATCGCGAACGGCAACTATCTCTCTGGTACTTACACCCTTGATTATAACGGTAAAGTGTCTGCCCCTATTTTGTGGAGCGCTTCGTCATCTGACTTGCAGGCTGCTTTGGCTCCTCTCGTAGGTGCGACAACCGTCTCTCAGACGCCTCTGAGCTCCGAGGGCGGCTCGACTTATACCGTTACTTTTACTGGAATCGATGGCGATGTCACTCTACTGAAGCCATTCTTCCAGAAAACGTTGATGGGCGTCGGCGCCGCCGTCAAGGTCATGGACAAGGTCAAAGGTTCGCTTGCATCCGGATCTAACTTAAAGATTTCCTTCGAGAGTCCTATCCACTGCTCTTCGTCTCAGGTTATGAACGGCGTTTGCGGCAGCCCTACCGACTCTACCCTGGTCGAAGTTGGCAATAATCGCGGCGCTTATACTCGTACATTCACCGTACCATCTGTATATGATATTCAGAAATTAAGAATCGCCGCTCCGTCTATGTACATTTCCACGGGGGACGCTTCGGGCTCCTTTCGGTTGTCTTACAACGGCAGTGTCACTGAGCCTATTTCGTCACACGCCAGTGCTTTGGATATCCGCGACTCTCTAGAGAGTCTCCCCGATATTGACACTGTATGGGTCACTAGAAACTACGCCTCTGATGTCATGGATGGTACCGTCAGTATCTCCGTTGGTCAAACCAATATTATGTGCACATCTGCCGGTTTGAACTCTTGTAACTTCAACACTCTCGCGCGCGGTGAAATTATCCGAGTTGGCGGGCAATGGTTCAAGATTGCACAGTCGTATTTAGGCTCAACCACCTCTCTCCCTCTGGCCTCGTTGGATGACGCGTCAATACCTACCACTTACTCTGGAGCCAACCTAGTCGACGTACCCTTTTACAGATGGGCTCGTGGGTTCGAGTGGTCGATCACTTTCGTTGCCACTCCTACTGCCGCCCCTGTGCTTCCGTTGATGAGCCCTAAGCACGGTCTCAACCCCGTTGATGCATCGGTCTCAATCCGCCCTGCCGACTGCGAGAGCTGCCTCTACGTCCCCGATTTGGTCGTGTGGCGAGAGTATTTCTTTCGCGCCAGATCTCATAACGCGAGGGGCTACTCTCCTTACGTCCTTAACAAGGGCACTCCTAAAGAGATTCCTAATGCTCCTAATGGGGTATCGGCCAACAGTATCTCCGGCAACACTATTGACATATTCTTCAGCCCACCAAGCGGCGAGGCGATTGGAATTTTCGAGTACGTTATTCAATACGATATCGATCAGGATCTTACCAACTTGCTCAATGTCGCAGTCGGCTCAAGGTCATGCGGAACCAGGGACTGGGGCGAGTGCAGGGTAACTGGAACGCCTTTGACTTTGAATCCTCCTTATGTATATCGCCTAAATGGCCTCACTGCTACTCGTGAGTATTTCGTCAGAGTGTCCGCGAAGAATGCGATCTCTCTTATCTCTGCTGCGTCCTTCACGAGATGGAGTACTGTAATCAGTCGTGTGGCGGCCAACCAGCCTCCATCCGCACCGGCCTCAGTTACTACCCTCGCTTCAGGACCGAATCACATCCAGGTGCTTATCTCGCCTCCTCGCGAGAACGGCGGTCTCTCTATCTCTGATTACATCATTGAGTGGTCGACTTCTGCTAAATTTGACACTAATGTCCAGTCGGTTACCGTTTCCTCTGCCAGAGACAAGAACGACAAGTTCATGGCTTTGAAGACCAATGATGCAACTGTCACAACTAAGCTCTACAACATCGACCAACTCACATCTCGCACTCCATACTTCGTCCGAGTGGCGGCGAAGAACTCGATTGCGGTGGGACCTTACGCAAATGCCCCTAGCAGCGCTATTCCCGATGGTAAACCTGGATCCCCCGCGTCCGTCTCGCTATCCTTGCCGCAAACTAGCGCTACAACCATCACTTCTGCAACCATCGCATGGACCTCGCCTGTATCATCTACAAGTCCAGTGTCACAGTACCTGGTTGAATGGTGGGAGGATGCGAAGGTTTCTGAAGTCCAAGTTATCACCTACAGATCAAACAGTTACCCTTCTTTCTCACCCAATGGATTTAGAGTCACTTACAGCTCTTCTTCCTCTGTTAGGGAGCAGTCTGGGGTCCTAAAGGACTCTACCACCGATTTTAATATGCGATCAGAGCTCCTCAATCTAGGCTCTGGCAACTACGTTGTAGGCGATGTCAGAGTCACAAAGCAGACTATACCTGGAAGAGGTTATACCTGGTCTATCACGTTCATGTCAGACCAGAACTCCGGAGACATTCCTCAGCTCCAAGTTGCCCTAGCTGGTCAAACAGGTGAAGAGGTGTTTGTTAACACTGTCACCAATGGCCAACGATCGCAAGGCTTCAGTGAAGTTCAACAGGTCTCTATATACGCTCAAAACTCAAATAGCGCTCTTGATCAGACCCTTGAGGGGACATTCAAACTTCAATTTGGAACTAGTCAGGTTTCTGCTAACATCAGAGCCGAGGCTACAGCAGACGAGGTGAAGCGAGCGATAGAGGCTTTCCCCACTGTCAGGACTGTCAGTGTCACGAGGAACCGCGCGACTCCCCTCATTAACGGCTTGCGATATGTTGGATTCGACTGGCTTATCACCTTTATCGGCGTCGTAAATGACAAGGCGGACATGCCCGCTATCCAACTCTTCCCCAGCATGCTCTCTTACAACGGAACGACTGCTTCGATCTTCACTGCAGTATATGATGGCGATAATAAGGTCGCTGTTGCGCCTCTCACATCGTCTGCCGCAGCTGGTTTTAAGATTGCGGATACTTATCCTGGAGAGAAGCCATTTGGATACAACTATAAATGGGTTGATGCTGGTGTCAGTTCCTTCGTTATTGACAGCTTGGTACCTGGAAAATCGTACTATGCGTCTGTTGCAGCTGTAAACACCTTCGGCACCGGCCCCGCTCGTGCGGCCGCTCCTTCTTCTATCTTGCCTCCGAAGCAGATTCCCCAGCAGCCCCGAAACTTCCAGATAACACCTACATCAAGCTCTCAGACTTCTTTCGATGCATCCTATTCCGCACCTCTATCTGACGGAGGGGCGCCTGTACTTTACTACCGCGTCGAATTCGACACGTCTGATGACTTTAAAAATCCTATTGCCGAGACCGTCTACTGCCCCGCATCAAGCAAGCATACTGTCTACTCCATCACTACCCAGAGCAACGTCGGCCTAGGAATCACTGCAACTGTTACCCACGGGGCCACTTCCTTCACCACTTCTGCCAGCGTTGCTTCGACGATTGCAGTTGGTGATAAGATTCAGTTCCCTAATATCCAACTCAATGCTAATGATATTTACACTGTTTCCGCTGTCGTGGGATCCACCGTTACTCTCCTCACTGCAGTCCAATTGTCATTGACCAACCGTGCAGCACCTGTAGCTGGCGTTTTCATAATTAAGAACAATCCTATTGTCAGTGGGGGCTTCACTCTGCGTCTTACCAAGAGCGGACGTCTCTTTGAGACCGCGATTATCCCCTATAACGCCCCTGCTACTTTGCAGGATGAGGTGGGAGTTGTCAAGCCTTTAGTAGGAGTCACAGCTACCGTGACACACCTCCAGACAACTTTCACTGCGTCTGTTGATTCTACTTTCAAGATCTTCCCCGGAGATCGCATCAAGTTTCCCGCTATCCAGTTGAACGATAACGATGTCTACACAGTCGTTAGTGTGACAGGCGCCACGGTCTCCTTCGGTACCACTACCATCCGACTGAAGCCTCAATATCAGGGGGCTGCTCAAGCTAACGAAGTGATCGGTCGCTACTATGGTGGAAGATCCGCTTCTACTTGCACTCTTGATTCCCTTATTTGTCCGTCGCTTACTGTTGGGAATAGAGGTTCCATGCAAGGCAAGTTTGAATCCATTCCTGATGCTCTTCAGTTGGGCGTTAAAGTTGACAGGGACGAGGCAGACAGCAACAATGGCTTCACTTGGCGAGTTACCTTTTTGGATCCTTCGCCCGCTGGCAACGATAACTTTTTCGTTGATGTCGGGGCAGTCACTGTCTTGAGATCCAACGGGGTTGCTGCAAGTGTCATTGTCACAAAACTGATGGACGGAATCGTATACGGAGACTGCACTAACCCTAAGACCATCCCGAGCAGCAGAGCGCTAGCTACCGGCCAACTCTACTACTCGAGAATATTCGCCGCAAACGAGATTGGCATTGGCTTGTCTTTGAACGGCAACAGACAGAAGCCTCAAGGCGTTCCAGGACTAGTTACCTTAGTAACCCTCGCATCTGATCCGCATACTAGCACAGGTTTGGTAGTCGCATTCAGTCCGCCAGCAGTCGATGGCGGCGACTCTGTGTCGCTGTACAGAATTGAGTACTCGACCTCGGTCGATTTCGTTCCATCTCTTACCTCGTCCACTGACTTCACAGCTATCCAGGGCGGAGCTCCTTACCAGAAAACCATCAATGGACTGCTAAATGGAGTGGACTACTTTGTCAGAGTGAGCGCGAAGAACTCGCGGGGCTATAGCATCCCAACCATCTCCGCACCGAGCTCGATGCACCCATGTCGGGCCCCTGACGGTCCTTCGGGCGTTATGCTATATGCCACTTCGGACTCGATGCTGACCGTTTCCTTCGCCCCTCCATTAAGTAATGGGGGCGATCCCGTTGTTCGCTACCGAATTGAGTGGGACACGCAACCAAACTTCCAAGGAACCATTCCTACTCCTAACAAGGGATTTTTTGACGTTTCAGCGTTGCTGCATAACTCGTACACGATTACTGGATTAACTAAGGAGCAGGTGTACTATGTCCGTGTTTACGCCGAGAACAAGGTCGGACAAGGAGTCTCCACCATGGCGACTCCCGGTTTCGCAAATCCAGCCTTCACTATCGCTGGCAAGCCTCACACAGTGCTAGCAGTTACCGGCGACATAGTGGGATCAGTCGATGTGTCATGGCAGTACCCTCGGATCCCATGGCACGGCGTACCTTGCTCAGGAACGATCGCATCACCGAACGACTGTCCGATCCCTTCTGGGGGCATCCTAGCGTCATCAACCGGCGGGCTTCCAATCACTGAATATGAGGTGTCTTATAGTGAGAACCTCGATTTCACTGGATTTGGCGGTAATTTCATCACGGCTGACAATCGATTTACTGTGACAGGCTTAACCCCGGGCCGCCTCTACTATATCAGAGTCCTTGCTAGGAATAGCCAAGGATCGGGTAAGTATTGCGGTCACTCCGATAGGAACTGCTTGGTGTTGACGACCCCCGTGTCTGCTACAGCTAAAGCTCTTGTGGCGTAAATTTTGAGAGTGGTTTGATTGACATCTCGCTAGAAATATTTATGTGAAAACAACAAAAACAACAAAATCAACAAAATCAACAACATCTTAAAAGACTCCTCATCACAGGAGGACAATTTAGATGTTACTATTATAATTGCTCAAAACTCATGATGTGCCCAAAACTCGTGGTGTACAATCGACTAAAAAT